>Ga0190270_10000073_pt1 | contig 44896 bp, 57 predicted proteins | sample Popmic320T_FD_133748 | JGI IMG/M metagenome (GOLD analysis project Ga0190270, IMG submission 133748) | Populus adjacent soil microbial communities from riparian zone of Weber River, Utah, USA - 320 T | ecosystem: Environmental > Terrestrial > Soil > Riparian zone | place: USA: Utah | collected...
AATGGAGTTTGTACACCTCGGCGCGGGTAAAGAACGCTTCCCGTCTGAGGTACACGTGTACAATCCGAATAACCGCACCGATGAAACCTACCTGTAAGGAGTCGCCTAATGTTTAAATTAGTGCAGAAACTTGGTGCGCTCGTAGTGCGCCTGTATCGAGCTGAGGCTACACGCCTTGTAAAGCAAGCTGATGCCCAAGCTAAGGACGCGGAAAGCGCTGTACAGTCCGCACAGGAGCTTCTACGACGTTCCGATGACATGGTACAGGCATCTCGGGAGTCACGCCTGAGTGCTCAGGAAATCCATGACAAAGCCAACCAGATGGAGAATCTATTTTGATTAAGTACGCATTAGTGGGTGCCTTCTTAGTAATGCTGGCCCTGAAATTGGCCGGTACTATCACCCTGTCGTGGTGGCTGGTCGTGATGCCGTTGCTGGTGCCATTTATCTTGTTACTGGCGCTTGGCACTATCGTGGGTACTGTAGGCACTGTAGCGGCAGTCTGGAGTAAGCGTAAACGTAAGTGACGCACTGATGCATCCTGAGGGGTGCATCGTTGTTCTCACTGGAGACAAACATGAATAGTATAAACAGGCTTGCCAGCCTTTGGAAGCACAGGCCAGAGCCAAACCGCTACGCAGCGCAGTCATGGGCTAACGCCATGCACGTCCTGCGGGAGCGATACAACCAAGTTAAACAGGAGGCCATGAACTATGGCATTGCCACAAGTACCAACAATCCCAGTTTCAAAGGACGTCAAAATCCTGACCGCGGGCTACAACGACTCGGCGTTCAATGCCGATGTGGGCGCAGCCATTCTCGCTGAACACAACAGTAAAAAGCGTGCCATCATGAAGCAACACTATCGCATGAAGGCGACACGTGTAGGCCTGTCATTAGAGGCTTACTGCTACCGCTTCGGTATCCGAGGTATTGTATGAATCTATACAGAGTGCGTATGCCACACCAACGGGTTGTTGCGTGGTACCGCGGATGCCAAGGCGGGAGGCTGGAATTCTTCAGCTCGTACAGCTCTCATTGGCGCCCATCTAAATACACACTGGAAACCTATCCAGACGCTCTCCATTTAGTAGGTACTAATGTGAGGTTCAAATGAAACGAATTATTTTAATCATAACCCTTTCTCTGAGCGCCTGTGCGCCTGCTCACGCCGTCCAGTCAGAAGCCTTGGTGTTTACCGATGCTGATATCATCCAACCGTCTGGTGGCCTTCCTGCGTGCATTGTGGAGGTGCCCGAGGCTACATTCGTGGCACCGCTGCCATGTCGGGACGTTATGCAGTCTGTCCTGTCCCGGTTCAAGAAACTGCACCCCGGTACGCCATACACCATTGAACTGAATGGCGAAAGCCTAAGCGGGGCTTAATGTCAAAATGTACTGACCACGGTCAGAAGGGCAACCGCTGGGGTTATGGTATGACGCGTCGGCGCATCGCCGGTGTGTCGTATAACCTAGCCCTGCACCGCATAGCGTACGCCAACCACCACGGGTTGGATGTTACCGCCATGCCCTACATTATAAGACACACGTGTGACAACCCACGTTGTGTGAACCCGGAACATTTACTTGCGGGTACAGTTGCGGATAACTCCCGTGATATGGTTGAGCGGGGCCGCTCATTAATCGGTGAGCGTAATATAAAGGCCAAGCTATCCAGTCATGAAGTGGCTGCAATCCGAACCGTGTACGCTGCGGGAGGTGTACGGCAGGTAGATTTAGCCACACAGTATGGTGTTAGCCAACGCGCCATAAGTATGATAGTGCGTAAGGAGCGCTGGTCTCATGTCTAACTGGTCGCAATTCTATGCTGGACGCTGTAACGCCCGGTACAAGCAGCACGTACGCACTAAGTACGCCCCGTTCATTCAAGCCATAGCCCATGCAGGGTGGGGCGTTGCACGTCATGGTGTGCGTCCTGTGCTGCGTGAAGAGGGTGCGGGTATCGGCACGGTTACGGCTGTACTTCACTCCGATTTGAACTATCGTGCGGACTATCGCATGTTCGACCTAGACTTTGAGCAGGCGGCTCTCGCCAGCCATAACACTGGTATGTTCTGCGCTGTGGGTAATATCTTAGAAGCCCACTCTAAGGTCGATGTCATACACTCACACGGGGTGCTGGAACACTTCTGTGATTCAGACATTCAACAGATTGTACAACGCCAGCAGGAGGACGCCAGCCATGCTGTAGTTGCGTACGTCCCGTCCCGCCGGTACAAGACACCATCCTTTGGTGATGAAAGATTACTCTCACTGGGTGAATGGCGTAACATCGCTAAACCAACCCACTCATTCGACTTCAATCAAGGCTATGACATCTGCCTTATGTGGATAAAATAGGTGACTCATGATTACTATCGTAGAACCAACCAATCCGGAACGCGTAGCAACTACAACCCGAGAGAACCTCCAGAAACTGGTGCAAGCGTCTGCCGATAAAGCGGAGCGGGTTATTGTTGACTTGACCAAGGAAGAGATTTCGGTCATCAAGGAGCGCGTGGCATGTACATTCACCGGCGAAGAGCAGACTGAGGCTGAGCTGGCGATTTCTCTACAGGCCAGCCTAATTAATGGTGCTGGTACACTGTTCCCGCGTGAGTACTATACCAGTGAGCGGGCTGCGATGTACACGTACGCTTTAGAAGCGGCCTTTGGGCTGGTTAAGAAAGCTAAGTTCACCCGTGATATTCAAAAAGTACTCGTGACCACGTTGCATAGATGGGGTGATGTTGCATTGAATTGGGCGGACGTGTTTGAGGCACCGCGGGGAACAACCGGTGGGCAAGATGAGCTTGTGCGGGTATGTATTATGGCCAAAGCTAAAGACCCGGTACGTGTCATCAGCACGAATGCGTGGGTTGAAGATTTCACCTACTCGTATCACTCAAACTACCAGTACCCTGACTCACACTGGTTGATACCGTACGCCACGTCGGATGGCCCGTGGATTGCTGGCATACTTGACTACAACGATTTGGGTAAGGCGAAATTCATCCGCCAACGCCTTGGCGCATTCCTGTCCAGTCTTGGACATGATGATTTGGTTGTGCGTGCATCCGTTGAGCGGCACAAACGCCTCTTAGCAGTAGGTGATCTCACGGTGTATCCGAATGATATTCCTTGGGGTTACGTGTACAGTGACGTGTGTACTCACGGCTCCTGCATGTCCGGTGATGCTGATAATTTCGAAGGGCACCTGCATCCGGTAGATGCATACTCTAGCGCACACTGGGGCAGCGGCGATAACAATCTGGCGTTGGTGCTGAGTGCAGATGGCACATCCCGTGCTATTCTGAACACGGATACTATGAAGTACGTCCGCTGGTACGGGGAAGACCGTCATCAAGTAGCGCTTGATGCGCTGGGTTGTGAAGAGGATAGCTGTGCTCTTAGTGGTTCATGGCTGGCAATGCTTGTGAATGAGCACGACTCCGGCCAAATTATTGGGCCGTACATAGATGGCAGCCTTGACAATGGGCGTATTGACACGGATGAAGAGCGTGTGTACTTGTGCCAGAGCGGGTTTGCTATGTCAGAGACCTGCGGGGTATACGATGTGCAGGAACTTGAAGAGCAGGTGACCTGTGCGTACTCTGATGATGAGTATCCAGTGAGTGCATGCACTTGGCTGGATGGGGATGAGGTCTGGATTGCTGATTGCTATAGCAATAAATGGCGCACCTGCCGACTGAGTGGTTTGGCTTACTTGAAGGGCAACATGCAGGAAATCTGCCTGAACGGGAATGACCGCTGGGTTGCAACTGAGCAGCTGAATGAGGCGGACGTTTGGGAAGATGGCAACGGTGACTACTGGACTGCGGAGTACGCAGCCGCAGTGTGGGTAGGTGACCAGCAGTATCGTGAGAGTGAGTGCATCCAGAAGAAGGATGGCACATGGGTTCTGGAGTGTGATTATGTGGAAGAAGACGATGAAGCTGCCTAAAGTACTAGACGCCCTCCTGCGGTTACAACGGCCGCACGGTGGGGTGAATGAAGGGGTGGCCGCGCAGATTGTGAAGGCTGCTGTGTTCGGGTACGGGGATTCCTCTGTGGACTCTTTCGGGAACCTGCGCGTAACCATAGGCAAGACTGGATTATGGTTCACCTCCCACCTTGACACTGTGCATAGGGACGATGGGGTACAAACCCTATCACTGATGGCTGACTCTAACCTATTGGTCGCGGATAACGCTGACGGTAAACCGTGCATCCTTGGTGCGGATGATGCCGCTGGGGTGTACCTCATGACTGAGATGATTCGCGCTGGCAAGCCGGGGAACTACATGTTCTTCTTAGGTGAAGAGTGTGGTGGGCTTGGCTCGTCCGACTTCATACGACGGAACCAGACTATCTCAGCCGATATCTGTGTATCGTTTGACCGCCGTGGTTACTCCGATGTTATCACACATCAGGGTGGTTGGCGTACAGCGAGCGCTGAGTTCGCCCGTGCGTTGTCCAGTGCGCTGAATGGTCATGGGTTCAAGTACAAACCTAGCGATGCCGGGTTGTACACAGACTCACGTGAGTTCGCGGAGCTGGTGCCGGAGTGTACTAATATTTCGGTAGGTTACTTCGATGAGCATACCTCACGTGAGGCGCTGGATATCGAGCACTTGTACGCCCTGCGTGACGCTGTACTTGCAATTGACTGGGGCGCTTTACCCGTACACCGTGTTCCTGCACCGGATGATTGGATGCAATCGTGGAACATGAAGTACGGTGATGTGAACGGCAACGCATTGGATACCCCTTACACCGGATTGGGTGTGCGTATCTCAACGGCGTTGATTAACCACTACGAGGCACTCCCGCAGGATGTGCTGGAACTTCTGGAAGAGTTGGAGGAATTACTTAATGACTAAGTTTAAACAGGGTGATGTGGTAAGGCGAACTGGGCATGGTATTACTGCTAACTACCGTGGTATGCATATTGGCGATGTTGATACTGTAGCAAATGCTACTGGTAGCCTACATCTGGCGAAGTTCGGTGGTGGTCATGATCCCGCATACTTTGAGTTAGTATGTGATGACCCGCTGCCGGATGTTCCACGTGATGTAGCGTACAATCAGGGGATTGACGCACATACATTGACTGTGCGTGCGCTAGCCGCTAATAAAACTTATAGGGGCCGTCTAGTTATAGGCCTGCCGGGAATATGCACAGTACTAACGCCCGACGATGCACTGAATCTGTGCCATGACCTGCGCCGCATGGCAATGGAAATTAAACGTCAGGACGAGAAAGATGCGTAAGCAAGTACACAGCCGTGTGTGCTCCTGCGGAAAGGGCTATCGTTCACAGGTAGATTTACTCTGCCGGAACTGCCGCTCGAAGGATGAGCAGAAGGCGTTTGATGCGTCCATGCACAGATTAATTTATTCGCCAAACAAACAAACACAGATGGTTATGTTCGGCTTCTATACACCGGACACCCAACCACACGACAAAATTGAGGTGCTGGTAATTGGCTAAAGTAATGGTGTTCACCAGTGCTTCTGGTACTGAGTGGTATTCCCGTGGCGGTGTGATTACGGTATGCAGCGCAGGAGGAATTGCAGCAGGCTTACCTGAGCAACCGGCGAGCCTTCAACACCAGCAACTTCACCGGTTGGTAGACCGTGGCGAAATGAAATTCAAGGAGCTACGGAATGAGTGACAGGCTTCCGCCCGACGAGTGGTTGCCACAAGCTAAGTCGCTTCACGTTGGGCAGAAGCGCCGGGTGCGGCATGGGTTTGAAGCCACTGCCGCTATGGATGTGTACAACAACGGGGACTCATGGACGGCGTACTGCCACCGCTGCCATAAGAATGGCTGGGTTCCGAAACAGCATCAACGGATTCAGGAAGCACGGGTAGAACCAGACCGCGTGCAGCCTGTACCTGCGGACATAATTCACATAACACAAGCAAGTCAGTACGAGCAACGCCGCATTTGGGAATTGCTCGTTCAAAAGGGTTGCCCACCCGGTGTGCTTCCCGAGGAGGTTTTATGGTACAGTCAAAGTTCGAACCGGATACTACTCCGGCAGGGCAAGCAAGCCTTAGGCAGAGCGTTGAGTCCGAAGCAGTTACCCAAGTGGTTGGCGTACGGCGCGTGGTGGAACCAACCGAGGGTATGGTGGACGAGGTACCGGGCTGTAGGGCCGATGGTACTTGTGGAGGATGCGTTAAGTTCCTACAAAGTGGCGAAGGCGATAGAACACTATGCGCCAGAAAGCAACGTAAGCGTGCTAGCAACACTGGGAACTACAATCGTACCATCCCTCATACCCAATCTGGTCGGTCGTGACATTCTGTGTATGTACGACGGTGACAAAGCAGGAGCTGATGGCTCCGCGGCAGTTAAGCGCCGCCTAGCGGTATTTGGTGGTGCGTTCAAAGACATTCGCCCAAGTAGTGGCGACCCTAAAGACATGACACTGGAGGCGATATATGAGCAGCTTCTTTAAGCGTTATCACTGGCATTACGTACTCCTACGTTTGCTGGTACTCGGGCCATTCATCGTACTTCACACTATTGGTGAGTGGGCGTACACAGCTGGGATATGGGTGGATGATAACATCCTACCTGACCCTAACAAGATGGAGGATTAATGGACAGGATAGTTCTCAGTGTACTGCGTGACCGAGGCAAGTTCCGGCAGCTACGCGGAGCAGTACCGGATGACCTCATGGGCCAAGAGACTGTCGCCATGTTGTCGTGGTACTCCGCGTACTTTCAAGCATTCCCCGATGCTACTAATGTAGAGGTAGATGCGCTGCGTAGCCTGTTCATTCTTCGAGCAGGTAGTACCAGCACTCCGGAGCAGCTCGCAGTAATGAAGCTGCTCATTAACAAGCTGGAAGAACCAGTAGACCCGATGGAGGCCGAGGGCATCACTCGTACGTTGTACGAGCGGGATGCCGCAGGTCGGGCGGCGGCGTTGTTGAACCGGTACAACGCAGGGGATGAGGTTGAGATTCTGTATGAACTCGGCCGACTGGCTCAGGAAGGCACTCGGAACACCAATGCCGCATCCCCTAGCTCATACGTTGATACCCCAATTGAGGACTTGCTGTTGGAGTACCAGAACGATCGGGGATTGAAGATGGTCACACTGGCTCTTCAATCGACCGTAGGCGGCCTGCAAGGTGGTGACACTGTGTTGGTAGCCGGTCGTCCTGATAAGGGCAAGACGAGCCTGCTGGCTGCGAATCTGACGTACTTCGCCACACAGCTTAAAAGTTTAGGTCTGGATGGCAGGCCAATCCTATGGCTGAACAACGAGGGTTCTGGTAAGCGTATCGTCCCACGAATCTATCAGGCAGCACTTAAGATAGACTTCGCGGAGCTGGTGCGGTTGAGTAATGCCGGGGAGCTAACCGATAAGTACAACGCCGCGGTAGATGGGCAGCGTATTATCGTGAAGGATTGCCATGGCAGTACCATGGGCCAGCTTGAACAAATCATTGAAGAGTTCAACCCATGTGTGGTGGTGTTCGATATGATGGCGAACTTCCGTATCGGTGGCGTGAACGGTGGGAACAAGACGGATGCAGAGGAGCAGAAGTACCAAGAGATGCGTGAGATGGCTGTGCGGCATGACTTTGTTGGCATGCCTACTATCCAAATCTCCGCGGATGGTGATGACCAGTTGTTCCCACCGTACAGTGCGCTCAAAGACTCCAAGACGGGCGTACAGGGTGCGGTGGACGTAATCCTAATGATGGGCGCTTTAAATGCAGCAGAGGCCGCACAGCTCCGAGGATTCAGTACTCCGAAGAACAAGCGGCAGATGCAAGGTAAACCAAGCAACGTGCAATCACAGGTGTTCTTTGATGCCCCACGTTGCGTATTCGAGGACGGCGCATAATGGCTGAACTATATTCAAAAGAAGACATGACACTGATTAACCAATTCGTTTCCGGACTGGTAGCCCCGCCGGGGCCACATGATACGGACGCTGTACTTGCAGAGCGTATTCAGCGTGCATTCAGAACGGCCCGCGTCATGCTCATTGTGAGCAAAGAAGTGGCAGCGACACAAGCACCTATTAAGCGTGTACGTAAAGGTGGTTAGCATGCACTGGCGACCTACGGCGGTAGACTTATATCAGTGGGCCGCTGACCTGAATCACATGACCCACTCCCCTCGACCATACAGAGAACCAAGACATGGCGAAACAACCACGGTTACTGAAAGTGAACTGCCAGAGACCCACCAACTGGTCAGAGTCACAGATTACACGGGCTATTACCCAACACGGGTACGTCCTCGGTGAGTTCAAAGAAGATGGCTTCCGGTTTCATGCGTTCATCATGGATGGTGATGTGAAGATTGTGACCCGTGAGGGTATCGAGATTCGCTCATTGGAAGACCGGAAGCGATACCTTCGTGGGCTGCTTGAGACGCTCCCTGCGGGCTTCTATGTGGACGGCGAGGTGGTTGTACCGGGCATCCCGTTTGAGCAAGCCAGTGGCATCTTGCGGCGCTTTGAGAAGGTACCTGATGAGTACACCACGATGTTCCATGTATGGGATACCGCGGCAATCACTGCGCTTACCGGTGCTGAAGTATTTGTGGTTCCTTACGTTATGCGCAAGGAATTCCTACTGAAAAAGATGTTGGAAGTTCCCTACCCCAGCATATTTGTGAAGTACACAGAAGCTAAGGTTCTGCACAGTATTCCAGAGTGCCATGAGTTCTTTGAGTTCGCCCGGAAGTACAATAAAGAAGGCGCGGTAATCAAGAACCCACAGGACGGTACGAAGAATGGCAAGGTCATGGGCTGGTGGAAACTCAAGCCGGAAGATACCTGTGATGGTAAGATTACCGGCTTAGTGTGGGGTACCGCGGGCTTGGCTAATGAGGGTAAAGTAATCGGCTTCCGCGTACTGCTCGAGAATGGTGTTACCACGAACGTGACCGGCATTACACAGGCGCAGATGCAGGAGTTCACTGAGCAGGCAAATACACATTGGGACACCGTAAATCCGTACAACGGGCGTTACGTGGAGATTGAGTTCATGGAATACACGGACACAGGCGACCTGCGACACGGAAACTTCAAGTGCTTCCGTGACTTAGAGTACTGTCCGGGTGTTAAGTTTTAATTAGATGTCCACTCAAAGGGGAGATGGTAATCTAATTAATTAAATGAGGTATTCTAATGGTAGCACCACAGTGGACAGTCCTATCAGAAGCTGGTAGGAATACACGTAGTCAACTGTTACTCAATGTAGTATGCACTTGCGGTACTACACGTATCATCACAGAGGATAGTTATAAACGCGGTTTATCTAAATCCTGTGGTTGCTACCGGATAACATCCAGACATTCAAGAGCCAGTGATGGTAAACCATCACCAACTTATTATTCTTGGCAGTCTATGAAAACACGCTGCTTAAACCCTAATGCTGCGGACTACCCACACTATGGAGGGCGTGGTATTACTGTAGACCCTACTTGGATGTACTTCCCTAACTTCCTAAAAGATATGGGTGTACGTCCAGCAGGTTGTACTCTGGATAGAGTGGACGTTAACAAGGGTTACTCACCAGATAATTGTAGGTGGGCAACAAATATAGAGCAACGTGCTAACCAACGGCCGCACAAACGGAGCGTTAAGAATGTACCAGATATTAATTTGGGACGTTGAGACAGAAAATAATCCTTGGTATGGGCAAGTAGCATCCCCATTCAACCCGGATAACTACATAGTTGCATCTGGTTATCGACTGGACACAGTGCATGACGATGGTACTGTGTCAGTGGGTTCCGTTGACTACGTGTACTACAACTCCAAGGAGGAGTTTCTAAGCAAGCCGATATCCGATTGGCTGCCCATTACACCTGCCACCACTATAATCGTAGCGCATAATGCGACTTACGAGATTAAGTGGGCCTTGCAGCATGCTAAGCCACTACTAGAAGACTTCCTGAAACGTGGTGGGCGCATCGCCTGTACCGCTTTGGGTGAGTACTTAGTATCGCACCAGCAGACGCTGTACCCTTCTCTGGATGAGACAGCAGTGCTGTATGGTGGTGACCACAAGGTCGACGGTGTTAAGATTCTGTGGGAGCAGGGGCACTTGACCTCGCAGATTGACAAGGACTTGTTGATTCGTTATCTGGCAGGCACCAAGGCAACCACCGGGCAGAGTGGCGACATCGAGAACACCGCCCTGTGCTTCTACGGGCAACAGGCTAAGCTGGCAGAGATGGGCATGACAGCCATGTTCTGGGAGAGGTGTGATGCACTACTGGCGTTTGCGTACTGTGAGTTCTTCGGTCTGTACGTAGACCAAGAGGTAGCCCAGCGCAACCTTGCCGAGCAGGAGGCAGAGATTCTCAGCCTTCGTGAGCAGTTGCATGAATTGTTGCCGAAGGACTTGCCAGAAGAGGTAGAGTTCAACTGGGGCAGCGACTACCACATGTCAGCTCTGGTTTATGGTGGGCCGGTGAAGTACCGCCACAAGGTGCCGTACGAAGATGGGCGTAAAGTTAAGAGGGATTACTATGTCTTTGGAGACAGCACTTGAATTAAAAGATGGACGGCTGTATTGGAAGGAAGGGAATTACAAGGGCAGGGCTGTGGGTAGGCCACGAGGTGATGGTTATTACATCTTTCGATACCAAAAGAAAACTTGGTTATACCATAGGGTACTATTCTTCATGGTGCACGGATACTGGCCTAAGCAGGTTGACCACATTGATGGTAATCCTAGCAACAACACCATAGATAATCTACGGGAGTCAGATGCTAGACGAAACAACCAAAACCTAGCCGCCCCGCGTAGTCATAATAGATGTTCCTCCTTGGGTGTTTCCATACGCACAAGACAAGGGCGGTTGCGATACCGTGCCAAGATTGTAGTTGATGGAAAGGCTATTGAGCTTGGGGAATACAAAACCGAAGAAGAAGCAAGTGCTTCCTACCAACAAGCAAAGGTAAAATACCATGTACCGGTTGGAGATAGACTCACATAACCCCCCAACAGCGCAGCAGATAGCTGAACTGGAGGTACTCTATGGCCCTGTATCCCGCTATAAAAGTGGGAAGAACAAGGGGCAAATTAAAATTCACAGGCTAGGCACTGATGAAGATGCTAAAAAGTGGGAAGATACGTCGGTACTCCTTCCGGGACTGGTCAATGTATCAGGACTCCCAGCGGGGATTCGTGAGAAGTACGTTGGCAGACGGGCAGAGTACTGCGGAAAGCGTGTCCTTTGTGATGGCATTACGCCGGTATACTCGACGAGCACGGAAGCCCTCAAAGGACTCAAGAACTTTGTGCCAGAGGTTGGCCTTATGGTTAAGCTCGCTTCTCTCGAGAAAGACGTAAGTACATACTATTGGAGGGCGGAATATGCCACGGAAGAACATGCAAGGGCGGCTAGCTTACCAGAAGCAGTGGTCGGTGGAGAACAAGGAGAAGGTTGCCCTACACAACAGGAAGAAACACATAAAGAGGATGTACGGGCTGAGCTGGGACGATTGGCAGGGGATGTTAATAGCGTCCAACAACCAGTGCCAAGTATGCCGGAAAGCTGTGCAGGAGAAACCGGGAATTCTGTTGGGGATGAGGGCAGTGCCAGACCATTGCCATGCAACGGGAAAAGTTCGGGGTGTGTTGTGTCACACCTGCAACAAGGTTCTGGGGATGGCGGGAGACAGTCTGGAGGGGCTAGGACGCTTCGTCCAATACCTAAAGTCGGTGTAAATGGGTGTACCAAGGTCAAGGGCATGCTGCAATATGTAGGCCCTGACAGTATCGTGCACCACAGCCTGAACGTGACAGCGACTGTGACCACCCGGCTAAGTTCGAGCAACCCGAACCTACAGAACCTCCCACGTGATGGGACGTCTAAGGTTAAGGAGATGTTCACCAGCCGCTTCGGTGCGGATGGTAAGATTATTGAGGTGGACTACTCAGCGCTGGAAGTTGTAATGCTGTGCGCTATGACGAAAGACAAGGACTTGCTGGCGCTGCTGCAAGCAGATACCGACATGCACTGTTACCGTCTGGCGTATCGTTTAGGTGAGCCGTACGAGGATGTGTTCAAGAAGTGTCACGACGAGACACACCCAGAGCACAAGGCGTACAAGCAGATGCGTACGGACATTAAGCCGTTGTCATTCGCAGACCAGTACGGTGCAACAGCGGCCGGCCTATCGTTCAACACGGGGTGTACTCTGGAGTTCGCACAGGAATTCCAAGCGAACGAAGCGCGTATGTTCCCAATCTCACGTGGGTTCCGTCAGGTAATTGTTGATGAGGTTGAACGTACCGGGGCATTACCGGGTAGCATTCACCGTGAAATGGCTGATGACGGTACGTGGCGTGTGTATCGCAGAGGGTACTACCGTGCCCCAAGCAGTACTTGCTACAGCTTCCGTCAGCATGAGCAGTGGCGTGACGGTAAAGTGGTAATGGATTACAAGCCAACTCAGATGGCGAACTACCCATTCCAAGGTGAGGCCGGTTTCATGATGAGCACCAGTATGGGGCGTATCTGTCGCTGGTTAATCAGTAAGGACTGGTTCGACAATAAAGTGTGCTTAATCAATAACGTACACGATGCGGCGTACCTCGATGCAGCAGACGCAGAGGTAGGGCGTGAGGCAGCAATGGGTGTGAAAGCCATCATGGAAGATGCCCCACGTTATATGACTTCGGTATGGCCGGAGTATGATATGGCTGATGTACCATTCCCGGCCGCGGCTGAGATGGGCAGTAGCATGTACAATAAATCACATTTGGAGTAAGTATGGACAACCCAGCACCCTATAACTTAGCACTAGCACTAGCCAATTCTGGCATTTCCGATGAGGACTTACTGTACATATCCGATGCGCTATTCTTCGTCACGCAGCCGGATGAGCCTGAGGCTCAGCGTTGTTTCGCGCGCCATAAACCGCGGCCGCACATTGGGGCCATACTAGAGCAGGCGTGCAGAGTGCGTAAAATAGATAGCGCCACCGGCACCAAGGTAGTAACCAGCACCATCGACCTTCTGGCGTGATTCTGTACTTGCAAGTGAATAACATCCTTCTTAAACAATAGAGTGAGAATTTTATGTCTGATATGAATATCCTGTCCAGCCTGATTAACGATGCAATCGAAACCCAAGCCGTAGACATGACCGAGGTTGGTTCTGGTGGCGGCGGTCTGATGCCAGCGGGCTACGCAACGGCTCGCATGGTTACGTACATTGAGCTGGGTGAGCACGTTCAGATTATTGAGGGCAAGGCTAAGCCAGCATCCTCCCAAATCCGTGTGGGCTTCAAGCTGTTTGGTGGGCCAGATGATTGTTATGAAGGTCGATTCATTAGCACCTTCGACTTGGGTGTGAGTAACAACTCCAAGGCGAATACCAAGAAATTCTTTGACCGCCTGAACTGGGCAAACGACATGAAGCACTTCGCACAGGGCTTAGGTCGTGGGTTCCTGATTCCAATCACAGTAGCCAAGAGCAAGACCACGGGCAAAGAGAGCAACCGAATCGACTTGGGTGGTATCCTGCCACCGCTGGATGCTGTGTCGAAAGCCCCATATCCAATCCCAGAAGTTCAGTTGTCTGACTTGAAGTACTTCTTCTTTGACAAACCTACCAAAGAAACTTGGGACAGCTTGTTCGTTGAGGGTACGTGGGATGATGGCAACAGCAAGAACAACATTCAGGAGAAAATCCTTACCGCGGTTAACTTCCCCGGCTCTGCTCTGGAGCAGCTTATCTCAGGTGTTGTTCTGCCAGACTTGGGTGCAGCACCTGCCGCGGCGGCAACCCCAGTAGCCCCTGCTGTCCCAGATAGCCCAGCACCTGTTGCTCCTCCTACTATGCCCGCTGCACCAGCAGCCCCGGTAGCACCTGTTACACCACAGTAAGGACAGCGTATGTTAGACCTCTCGGGTATCTTACCAGAGCTGCCCGAGCAGTTCCTCCCGGCTGTACAAGGCCGGGTAATGCTGCTCGATGGGGATTTCCCCGCGTACCAATCCTCAGCTACAGTTAAAACCCTCAAGACCGCTCTGACCCGGTACCAAACTCTGGTAGAGACAGAGCGCTTCTTAACTAACTCGGAGTTAGCACGTGTTCACATTACTGAGTCAGGTTGTATCAAGTGTAATCGTGATGATTATCCAACCGTCCAGCCGTACCAAGGTAATAGACTGGATAAGCCAAAGCCTCCTCTTCTACATCCATTACGCCTTGCCATCCCAAACCACGACTGGCCTTCTCATTGGTCGGTGTTCAGTTGGCTAGACCGGGAGGCCGATGATGGTTTGATGCAAGATGCGGTGTACTACGGTGATAAGGCCGTGATGGTATCGGGTGACAAAGACCTGAACATTACACCCGGTCCGCTCTGGCTTGCCGACGTAGGTAGAATCGACATCATTGAGAACCGGTTCGGGTGGATTGCACAGAAGGAACTCACCAGCCAGACCAAGACGGTTGGGCACGGCACCAAGTTCTTCTGGGCGCAGATGCTCATGGGTGACCAAGCAGATCACGTTAAAGGTATCGTGAAGCTGCATGGGAAGTCCTGTGGGGCCGTCGGTGCGTATCAGGCACTGAATGGTATTACTTCTGAGTCGGACGCCGCAGAGTTCGTTCTACGCGGCTACGTGGCAGGGCAGCAGAACCCACTAGCTGAGGCCGAATGTCTCTGGCTTCGTCGTTCGCCTGATGATTCCGCGTACAAGTACCTGTCCGAGTTGGGCTTACCCGACAACATCCAGCAGTGGTTGGATGCACTGAACCAGTATCACATTGAGGTACTGGCCTATAAAGCAGCAATGAGAGATTATGATAATGGTGAAACGTCTGAGCCGAGCACAAGCACGCGAGTTGAAGCATCAGGGACTACCGGGCGCGACTGTCCACCGTGGAGTCACACATGCACGGCAGAGTGCTATCGATAATGTGTGGGCCGCCTACTATAACAATGACTTTGTGGCGGTGGAGGATGCGCTGTTGGTTCTACGTAGGGAATCCCCTTACCACTACCGGGAAATCAAGAATCAGTTAGCTGAGGACATTCATGACCGAGTGTAGAGACCATGGCTGTAAGGGTTATGGCCTCGGTTATGCGACGGCGTGGGTTACGGTAGATGGCAGGCGTTATACCACTACTAAACACCGCGCCGTGTACTATCAGCATACAGGTGAACTACCGGAAGTGGTGCGGCACATCTGTGATAACCCACGTTGTATAAACCCAGAGCACCTAGAGGGTGGTACGCAGGTTGATAACATGCGGGACTGCAAAGAACGGGGTCGGCAGGCACCGCCAAGTGGTAATGCAGGCCGGGTCGGAGAGGATAATGCCCACTGCAAGCTGACCGATGAAGACTGTTCTTGGATACGTGCCCACTATAAGAAAGGTAGTCGAGTGTTTGGACTACCTGCGTTGGCGCGTAAATTTAATACAGGCACAAGCCAACTGCATCGCATAATAAAAGGAGAGGCCCGTGCGTAAACTCGTTAGAAGTCAAATACGCCCCTACGCTATGCGTTTACTACAGCAGCAAGGTGGTGTATGCCCCTTATGCAATAAATCAATTGACCTAAGCATTAAAGGCGAGCTGGTTCTTGACCACTGCCATACTACTGGGCGGGTACGGGGTGCTCTCCATAGATCATGTAACTCCGCAGAAGGCCGCACCGCTAATGCTGCCGGACGTTGGGGAGCGAAAAGCATGGATTATGCAGCAATCATACCGTGGCTGCGTAACCTCCTCGTCTACCTAGAGAAAGAGCCAACTGATGTACTGTACCCCACCTTTAAAACACCAGACGAGCAGCGTGTGGCCCGTGCAGCGACAGAGCGACGCCGCCGAGCTGAGCGGAAGGCACGCCAAGTTGTGAGGAAATCCGCATGACAGCACGAATTAGGACACAATACGTATCTGATGGCGAATTCAGCGAGACCGAATTAGTGTGGCACAATCCCGGTTATGAGGTATGGCAATCTACCAATGGGTGTGGCCCTATCGAGCCGAGCGTCGAAACTGTAATACTAAACCGAGACCAAGCAATTAACTACGCCAAAGCAATTCTACGTAACGAGGGTATTCATGCGATTGATTAAGATGTTGACCAAAGACCAGCACGTACAGGTTCTGTCCCAGTATCCGAACAACGTGCAGGCCGCTGAGATTTACTCAGCCGCAATGCAACAACCTGTGACCCGACAGAACGTAGAGTACTGGCGTCGCATCTTCCTTGATGCTGGCACCAAGGCTAAGGCGGACTTAGAGCTGGTCACCCACCGTGAGCTACGCACCCCATCACCCGGTGATGACGTAGGCAACACCTCATGGGTGCCTGATGTATCCCGCCGCTTGATGGTCATCGGCGACCTGCACTGCCCGTACTGGCACCCGGATACGATGGCGTTCCTGCGTCACATCAAGCATGAGTACAACCCGGATTGTTACGTACAGGTTGGTGATGAGACCGACGGCCATGCAATTAGTTTCCATGAGTCAGATCCTAACTTGGACAGTGCTGGCGTAGAGCTTGAGAAGGCGAAGGCACAGCTCAAGGAGTTCCACGATGAATTTCCGCAAATGCTGGTATGTCACTCCAATCATGGCTCGCTTGTTTATAGACGTGCTAAGTTCTCGGGGCTACCTGTGCAGTTCATCAAATCGTATCGGGAAATCCTATTCCCTACACATTCGGCGCGTGATTGGTCATGGTCATTCAACTGGAAAATCAATACTCCTGCTGGCCCAGTCTTGTTCCGTCACCAAACAGGTGGTGGGGATGCTCTCACCGCAGCGGCAGCGGAGGGCTGTAATCTTGTCGTTGGGCATGAGCACGGTAAGTTTGGCAGCTCGTACGGCGCTACATCCATGCGTCTGTTCTTCGGGGCGTACACCGGTTGCTTGATTGACAAGGATAGCTTGGCCTTTGCTTATGGCCGTGTGTTCCCACGCAAGCCTATCTTGGGTGTGTTAATGATTATTGATGGTGTTCCTGTGAACATCCCTATGGTGCTGAACGACGATGGTCGCTGGATTGGGGCATAAGATGAAAGATATTATTGTATTAAATGGACCACCGGGTTGTGGTAAAGATGCTATTGCATCCCGTATATGCACCCTATTACCAGAGGTACAACATCATGAAGTTAAGTACCGCCTAATACAGTTGGCATTGGCCATCAGTGGTTTAACCCTAGAGGGGTGGTTACAACTTAATCGGAGGGAGCTGAAAGAGATACCAGCGGCGTCCCTTGGCGGCCTAACACCGCGCCAGTTTCTAATTCGTATTAGTGAGGAATACATAAAGCCATTATATGGTCCGCAGTATTTCGGGATGCAGGCTGCTAAGCGTGTTGCTGTATCATCTGCGCAAAACTTTATATTTTCTGATGGTGGTTTTGATGCAGAAGTGCAGTGTTTATCGAGTGTGGGTAATGTACATCTAGTACATATCCATCGGGAAGAATGCACCTTTTTGGGTGATTCAAGGAGTTATCTGAGCGCAGATGCGCCTTATTTGAGCACTTACTTACAAGTGCATCAGGTGGAGGGTAACTTGGATGTGGCGGTTGCTGCAATAGCAGCGCACATGTACGAGTGGGTATCAAAATGAGTTTACAGTTTGACGAGGACAAGAAAGATGACCTGCTGGAGAAAGTACTAGCGTACGTCCAGCAGGGTGACCTGAATACCGCGCGGCTTCTGCTGCGTGGTTCCAAGACTAAAGACTACGTGAGAGTACACCGGGCCGTGCTGGCCCGTACCGCTTTGTTCCTGTGAGGTAGTGATGACTTTAGAGCAGCGTCAATTCGATATTGAGCAAGAGTACACAACACAGGGTATCGTGGATGCCTTGGCACACTGGGAGAAAGAGCAAGCAGCAGGCCGCATGGCGGATACCGGCGTGGGGCGTGTACTTGCAGCGAAATTATTTACGCTGGTCAAAGGGGCAGTAGAAGCACGTCTCGCACAGAGAACCCGTGGGGTTGGCGGCAAGCATAACCAGCTCCTGCGGGAAGTCACTGCGGAGAAGGTTGCTGTTATCGGTATACGTACGGCGTTAGGTTTGTTCGGTAAAATTCGCACAGCGAACTCACAAGCGCTGCCGGAGCTGGCGCAGGCGTTCATTAGCAAGGCGGGTGCCGATGCAGAGCTGGAGCACATGTTCTCTAAGCTGTCTATTGCGGCACCGGGGTACATGCGCCGTGTTGAGGAGTCCTTGCAGGATGCCAATACACGGTCTGCTAACCACCGTAAGCGCACGTTCACGGCATCAGCCCGTAACATCGGGTTGGAGAGTACAGATGTGCTCTGGGCCGCTGCTGAGCGGGATGCTGTAGGCAAGTTAATCCTCGACCTAATGATTACCGCGGGTGTTGTGGAACTACAGCGTGTGCCAAAGGGTGGTGGGCAGCACTGGATTGTGGTGCAGCCTACCGAGCTTATTGCGGACCAAATCAGCGCGCTGTCTCACACCTTGAAGGCGTTCACTAAGTTCCCCCCAATGCTGGTTAAACCACGCGAGCACACTCGGGAAACGCTGTTCAATGGGGCGTCGTACGTGCATCCGGAAATGGCTAACATGTCCGGCACTATCCGTTTGCGCACACGTCGTGCAGACCACCGACGGTACATCCGAGACAACATCTCAGACCTGACTCTGCGTGCAGCAAACAAGGCTGCACAGGTTGGTTACACAGTGGATACCGACTTGGTATCGCTACTGCGTGATTTGTTCGCTATCCCTCGTAAGGATGCGGTGGTTGGCATCCCTTCCATGACACCTATTAAAGCTCCAGACTACCCATTGCCGCAGGGCTGGGACAGGGAAGATACAGCGCTGGAAGAACAGCACAACATGTGGAAAGCTGTGGCCCGTCAGGCGTACCATGATGAGCGTGAACGTAAGGCGCATGTGATAGCTTTCAGCCAGACAATCAAGTACATGCGCGAGTACAGTGGCGATACTCTGTACTTCCCGACGTACTTCGACTGGCGTGGTCGTTTGTACTTCCGCTCGCGTATTAACCCGCAGAGTTCTGACTGTGTGAAGGCGGCACTACGATTCGCCCAGAAGAAGAAGCTTGGTAAGCGTGGTTTGTTCTGGTTGAAGGTGCATGTAGCAACTACGTACGGTTTCGACAAGAAACTGAACACACTCCGCGCCGCTTGGACAGATGAGCACATTCAGCACCTGAGAGACGCTGTAGAGAACCACATTGACTCCGAGTTCTTCCAAGATGCTGACTCACCTTGGTGCTTCTACGTGGCCGCTAAAGACCTCCTAGCCGCTCTGGATAGTGGTAACCCAGAGGAGTACGAATCGAATGTACCAGTAGCTATGGATGCAACCTGCTCCGGTATGCAGCACTTGAGTGCAGCCCTGCGTGATACAGTCGGTGGTATGTTCACGAACTTGTTGCCCAACAATGGCGATGAGAAGGAGGACATCTACGCTGGTGTGGCCGCAATCGCTGTCAGTCGCATCCAGAAGGACAGGGAGAACTTGGTACAGGCACAGTACTGGGTGCATCATGGTGTGCCTCGTAGCATGGCTAAGCGCCCTGTTATGACGTACGTTTATGGTGGGACATTGCAGAGCTGTACTGAGTACGTGTATTTGGATATGGTTAAGCGTGAGCTGCCGGATGAGGAGCTGTTCAGCCCATTTAAACTAGCAGCGTACTTGTCCAGAAATCTGCGCAGTGGTATTGAGCAGGCGGTACCAGCGGTTGCAGAGGCAATGCGGTACTTACGTGAACTTGCCGGTAAGATGCCAGCAAATGAAGCGATTAAGCATATATCTCCAGCCGGGTTCCCTATGGTGCAGCATTACGCACAAGAGGAGGTTGTGCGGGTACACTTAGGTGGTACCGGTATCAAGTTCAACATGACGCGTTTCAACGATGCGTTGTTGAACCGGGCGAAGTGTGTCAACGGTATCTCACCGAACTTCACTCACGGACTGGATTCCTCTCACTTGGTGTTTGTAATTGATACGTTTGAAAAGGATTTGATTCCTGTCCACGACTCATTCGCAACACACGCTTGTGATGTGGATGAAATGCATGCAGTGCTTCGGCAGACGTTCGTTAGCATGTACCTGGATCACGACCCGATTGAGGCGCTTACTCGCTCAGTTGAGCTGGCTTCGGGAGAGGAAATTCAGCGTCCTTTAAAGGGTACCTTGGATGTAACCAAAGTACTTGATTCTGAATTCTTTATGTGTTAAGGTGTCCACTCTAAGGGGAGATGGGAAGTGACTGTACTTTGATGCGGCTTCCCTCTTCCAAGTGTGATGTATCTATTGAGATGAAGGGCGAACGAACCAGCGCAGGTTCAAGAGGTATTACAATGAGTAATGATGTAAGATTCACTATAGAACAGGTAATGTACTTAGAAAGAATGTTCCCTGAGATAACTATGAGTGGTTCGGGGTATGGTGAACTACAGTACAATGCAGGTCAACGCAACGTACTGAACCATATCAGAGGTAAGGCTAAAGCGAGGTTGCAGTATGTCCAAGTACAAGGTGACGTACTTCCCCGACGGTGATTTAGATTCACTGTTACATGGGGCCAGCATCGTGTATGACCACCGACCGGATTACCACTGTGGTTTTACTAAACGAGAATTCCTAGAGACTGTCCATGATGACATGGCTGGTCTACCCCTAATCGCCTGTTTCCAGAAGGATACATTCTGTGGGGCTATAACGTTCTCTCCTCCCCGGAGGGACGTACACCACCGTGGTACTGGCCGTAGTGTTATAACTATGGCTACTCTACCCGGTTCGGCAGGGGCTTTTCGTGAGTTGTTAAAGGCTCTCGATGAGCTAGTACGTTCTGAGGGCGGCACTTGGGTTAGCTTACCCAAACGGCTGTCACCCAGAGAGGTCAGAATAATCTACAGGAGTATTTAATATGAGTGGTGGCGGTGGAATCGTAAACAAGGTTTTAAAGAAGGCAGTGGGTGTAGAGAAAATCTTCGGCACCAATAAGCTGACCGGTGGTATCCTCGACAAATACGCAGGTACCGATATTATGGGCAACAAGGCAGCAGCGGAACGTCAGGCCAGAGAACAGGCCGATGCAAACCAGCGCTCGTTGAACCAACAGAACAACGCAAACATCTTGGACGTGAATGCCCAAGCCGAGAACGTAGTACAGACAGATGCAGGCGGCTCAGCCGCTGCACTGGACGCTACCGGTTCTCAAGTCAAGAAGAAACGTGCAGGCAGCATCTCCACGTCTCTGGGGTTCTAATATGAACCGAGCGAGAACATACGAAAGTCTCTACGATAAGTACCGTGACGATTCGATGATTCTCAAGACTGAGGATTACGCTAAGTGGAGTTTACCTTCCATCTTCGCTGACCCGGACTTGAGGTCTGGTCAACGTCAGAACGTGGCCCGAGACTACCAAAGCGTGGGGGCTGTACTTACAAACCATTTAGCATCTAAGCTGGCGGGCGTCCTGTTCCCAGCTACACAATCCTTCTTCCGTATTGATAGCACAGTTGGTGCAGACGGTATGAGCTTCGCCCTTGGTGTTGCAGCCAAGGAGGTGGGTTCAGCTTTGGCCGCTTTGGAGAATAGAGCGTACAAGCGAATCTTCTTGAAGAGTTCATATCACCAGCTTGTGCATGCCATGAAACTCCTCATCGTAACTGGGAACGTCCTGCTGTACCGAGACTCGGACACAGGTAACACCCACGCTTATAGCATTCGCCAGTACGCCCTGCTTCGTGATGGTTCCGGTAAAGTACTGGATATCATCTTGAAAGAGCGTATCGCTATCGGCAGCCTCCCCAGCACCCTGTCCCACGCCTTCAACGGTCGCGACCTATCAGACAACGTGTGCCTGTACACCCGCATTAAGCGTGAGTCCAGAGCCGTGTCCGACGTGTTCGTTATTACCCAAGAGGTCGAGGGGTACAAACTGGGTGAACCAGCCGAGTACCCAGAGGCAATCTGCCCGTACATTCCTGTGACATGGAACCTCGTAACCGGTGAGACATACGGTCGTGGTCATATTGAGGATGTTGCTGGTGACTTCGCTAAGCTGTCAGAGCTGAGTGAGGCATTGGCGTTGTACGAGATTGAATCCTGCCGTGTCCTACATATGGCTAAGCCCGGTTCCGGTGCTGACGTCGATAGTATGGCACAGGAGGAATCTGGTGCATGGGTGCAAGGTGACCCTACTGCTGTGGCCGCGTATGAGGCCGGTGACTACAACAAGATTCTGGCACTTGCCGGTGAGATTGAGAACATCACCAACCGCATCTCCCCATCCTTCCTGTACGTCCAGAACCAACGCCAAGCTGAGCGTGTTACTGCCGAAGAGATTCGTCAGAACGCAACAGAGGCCGAGGCTGCGCTGGGCGGTGTGTACTCCAGCATTGCTGACTCCCTGCATATTCCACTGGCACATATCCTGTGCTGGGAAGATACACCAGACTTCATTGAAGAGTTACTGGCAGGTGGGCTGACGCTGAGTGTACTCACAGGTGTTGCTGCCCTTGGTCGTACCGCTGACGTTGATAAGCTACTGCAAGCTGCCCAGATTCTTGGGGTGGTCATGCCTGCGCTTACACAATCCAGTAAACGGTTTGACCCGGAACGCATCGTGGAAAAGGTAATGCTTGGGGTAGGTCTGAATCCAGAGGACTACTCGTACACCGAAGAAGAGTTAGCGCAACAAGCCGCTGCACCACAACCGAATCAACCAGTCGATGCTTCTCTCGCAGATGTGTCTGACGTAACGCAAGGAATTCTGTAATGACTGACATTACTGCTGGCACTTTGCCACCTGTACAACCGGGCACCGGTGCATTCCAAGAGACTACTGTCCCCGGAGTACCGCCTGTACCCACGCAGACCAAAGAGCCAACGCTGGCTGACATCCTACAGGCTGTAAAAGCACAAAACACCCCAGCGGCTGTAGACAAGCCAGAAGATAAGCCTGCGGATAAGCCGGTAGACAAGCCAGCAGATACCCCGGATAAGTCCGCTGCTGTTAAACCTACTGGCAATAAAGCATTAGATATTGCCGTTGCCTCATTCGTGAAGACAGCCGGTGCTACCGAAGATGACATTTCTAAGGCATTGGAGCAGGCATACGCTGCGGGCGATACACGTCTGATTGACCGTGCGTTCTTGAAAGAGCGGTTCGGTGACAACTCAGACCAAGCTATTGCACTGGCAGAAGCAGTTATGGAGTATGAGCTGGAGGCCAGTCAGAAACTGCTGGCGGACATCCATACTTTAGGTGGTGGGGAAGAACAATTCTCCAAAGCAGTTGCACTCTTCAAGGAGCACGCTCCGAGTGGTATGCAGTCTGTAGTGAAGCAAATGCTGGACTCTAATGACGCCGAAACCGTTAAACAAGCGGCCTCGTTGATTGTTGAGTACGGTAAGACATCCGGTGGTATGGTGCAGGGTGGCAAGCGACAGATTGCTGATGCCAGCTTTGCGGAATCTCAGGGACTCTCCTATGAAGAGTTCACGAAGGCCCGCATGGCACTTAATCCAGTATCTCGTTCCCATGCACAGGACTTGTCCCGTCTGATGGAACTACGCCGCATCGGCAAACAACTAGGTAAATAAGGAGATTTAAAACATGGCAGATACCCCTTACGCAGCAGACTTAACCCGTACCCATTGGGCCGGCCCGAACTCTGATGCTGATATTCACTTGGAAGTGTTCCAAGGCGACAACGATACAGCGTTCATCTACAACTCCTTCTTCCGCTCTAACTCCGGCTTCATCTCCGTTCAGGACGCGTCTAACACCGCACGCCTCGACCGTATGAACACCGTGACCGTTAAGGGCCGTGGTGTGGGTGAGAAGCTGGAACGTGAATCCGTGAAGAACGATAAGCTGGTTATCACTGTTGATACCGTGACGTACGCAAGTACTGTTATGGATTGGCAGGATGACTGGACTTCTCCAGACCGCTGGGCCGACATCGGCAAGAACCACGGTACTGAGCACGCCAAGCTGTTCGACCAAGCGCACCTCATCCAGTTGCAGAAGTCCCGCAAGTGGTTGGCCCCGGCGCACTTGAAGCCAGCCTTCTATGATGGTAAAGAATACATCGCAACCATCCCTACCCCAACCGCGGATGCAGACGCGGACAAAGAGAAGTTCGCTTCTAACATTGTCGCTGCCCACGCCGCTGGTGTGGAAGAGATGATTAACCGTGACTTGGGCGGTTCTCTGACCGAGTTCATCACCGTAGTATCTCCACGTGTGTTCGGTGTGCTGATGCACTCCAAGAAACTCATCAACGTGGATTACTCCGCGGGTAATGGTGACTTCGCCGCTCGTCGCGTAGGTATGATTAACGGTGTGCGCATCGTTGAATCTGCACGCTTCCCGAAAGCAGCAATCACTGACCACCCACTGGGTGCATCCTTCAACGTTGATGCAGACGACGTTGCATGCGAGATGGTGGTGTACCACCCACGTCTGACTCTGGTAACTGTTGAGGCCAAACCAATGACCACCAACAAGTACCCAGACAACCCGAACTTCTCTGACATTCTGGACAGCTTCACGCTGTACACCATCGGTCAGCGTCGTCCGGACACCAGCTTCGCCGTTAAGCTGGTACCGCAGACCTAAGTCTATAACAAAGCCTTCCTGCGGGAGGGCTTGATTATACACTACAGGAGGCACTATGACATTACTTGAAAGCGTGAACCTGTGCCTCCATGCACTTGGGGAAACCCGTGTATCCAGCACAGATATTAGACACCCCACTGTTGACCTAGCAATCAGTACAATCCGCATTAAACAGCGCGGGCTACTGGAGCAAGGTAAGTGGTTTAACACAACTAAAGTGCGTATGTACCCGAACGATGAAGGGCGTGTGGAGTACCCGGTTGACGCATTGACTGTACAAGATGCCTGTGGCCGCAAGGTGTATGCCATGCGACAGCGCATGCTGTTCAACGTTACAGACAACACAGCTATCTTCTCTGCGCCGGTAGACCTTACCGTAATGTACGATGTGGACTTCGAAGACCTGCCGGAGTGCGTGGCAACGGTGGTAACATACCGTGCTGTGCGCGCCATCTACGTGGGTGACTTCGGGAATGACTCGAGCGTATCCGACCATGTGCAGAACGAGCAACAGGCGTATCTCACTATGGATATGCTGCACATGCGGAATATGCAGTACAACACGCGCTCCCGTAAAGGGTTCCGTCGACTGCGTAATGCACTACAAGGTTAAGGAGATACTATGGCCGCATTAGATGGCGCTATCAAATCATTAATGCAGGGCGTGTCCCAGCAGGTTCCAAGAGAGCGTCTGGACGGTCAGGTATCGGTACAGGTTAATATGCTCTCAGATGTGGTGAACGGTATGCGTAGACGCCCCGGCGCACGTAGGGTGTACTCCTTACTGACTATGGCCGGTGCTCGCAATGATACCCTGTTCAGCACTTACGTCGATGTTGAAGATACCGCAAACCATGTACTCATTAACACTGAGACTGGCCGTTTACTGGTGCTGTCTGAGGACTTCACCACCGTGGTGCGTGACCAAACTGTACCATACTTGGTGGCACCAAATGCTGGTGCGTTACAGACTGCTGCGTTGCGTGGGCACCTGTACATCGCTAACACTTCTAAGATGCCTACAGCCACCAACGGTACCGCTGGTAACCAAAACCCAGCCCTCACGGGCTTCTTTTTCGTTAAGACTGGGGTATTCGATAAGCAGTACGACTTGACCATCAGTACGTCTGCGGGCGCATGGACGGTGACGTACCAAACCCCGAATGGTGAGGCAGAGGGCGACGCTGATAAGGCCAAGCCTGACTATATCGCTACGCAATTAGCTACCGCGATGAACACTGCTGCTGGCACTCAGGTTGTATGTACCGTACGGAACTCGTACGTGTTCGTTAAGACCCCAGTGGGGACGTGCAACGTAACGTCGAACGCTGGTAGCACATACATCGGATGGAGCAATGACAGCCGAGTAGCACTGGCGAACTCTGATTTACCGGCGCGTCTGCCAGTTGAGGCTAACGGCGCTATGTGTGCCGTGGGTACGGTAGAGCGCAACTTCGTGTGGTATGCCTATAACTACAGCACAAGCGTATGGGTGGAGGTAGGTGCGTACAACAGCCCTGTAAGCCTCCAGAACATGCCTATCCGAGTATCCCTTGATGGTGCATTCACTGTGGAGTCCCCGGCTTATGAGGGCCGTCTGGCAGGCTCAGACACCACGAATGAGAACCCAGCATTCCTAACCAACGGCATTACAGGCTTTGGTGCATTCCAAGGACGCTTAGTTATTCTGGCTGGCCCAGAAGTTAATATGTCTGGCTCAGGGCACCCACTTAGGTGGTGGCGCAGTACCGTAACAGCCGTGCTACCGGATGACCCAATCGGGATTTATTCAGGTGCAGCAACCAGTACCGACTTCCGCTCCTGTGTCCAGTTCAACAAGGACTTGCTCCTGTTCAGCCGGTCATGCCAAGCGGTAATCCCTAGCGGTAACGCAGCCATTACACCGAGCACCGCACAGATTGTTATCACCAGTCAGTACAGCACGGACGTACTGGCCCAGCCGGGTGTGGTGGGCCGCAGCGTACTGTACAGCATCCCACGTACCGAGGCATTTGCCGGTGTTCTGGAGCTAATCCCGAGCAATACCACAGATTCCCAGTACACGTCTAACGATATCACAGCGCATATCCCAAGGTACTTACCGGGTAGAATTCGTGGTATTACCGCCAGTACCACTTCTAACTCCTCCCTGTTCTTATGCACAGGGGACAACTACAGCGTGTTCGTTCAGAACTACCTGTGGTCGGGAGATGAGAAGGTACAGAGTGCTTGGCACCAGTGGACTATGCCTATGATTGTACTCACTGCATGGTTCGTACGTGATAGGGTGTACTTGGGGCTACGGGATGGCAATGATGTGCATGTTGTGACGGTAGAGCCGCAGGCAGGGGATACAGTTGATGGGTTAGTTCGGCCATTCTCTGACGTGTACTCCACGGTAGCTATTGTGAATCGCCAGTTCATTCTGCCACAACACCTGCGGAATCCATACCTGAACAACACCTCCATCAGGGTGCAGTACGGAGACAAACGTATGTGGGTGGGTATTGAGGGTGTGGATACCAATACATGGGTAGTGACCACTGTAAGGAATGTGCCCAACGGTACATACTTTGTAGGATGCCAGTACACCAGTGTGCTATCCCCAACACCACCTTTGATGCGTGACCAGAACGGTACTGTTATTGGTACCAGCAAGTCTATGCTTGTACGGTATGAGCTAACGGTGCAGAACACAGGGGCATTCAATATTGAGGTACTGGATACGTCCAGAGAAATTACCTCGGGCGAATTCTCCGGATTACTGTACAGCAGCATCGACCTGCTACCAGATAAGGCACTCGACACTACGTTGGGTAAGGTGCTGGTACCGGTACGAGCCTTGGCACAAAATACCGCTACAACATTCCGCTGCGATGTCGAGACTGACATGTGCATCCTTGATATTGAATACGTGACGCAGTACAGAGCGTTAAGGAGACGAGCATGATTTGGATGTTCGCTGGCTTGGCTGCGGACGCTATCAAGACTGGGATGGAAGCTGACCACCAGAGACGTATGCAGGACTTGCGGAACGACGCCATCAAGACCTATAACAAGGCCGTGGTGACACAATCCGCCAAGACCATGAATGACATTAACATTCAGCGTACCGTCTCTAGGCAGCAGACAGCGCAGGCACTGGAAGGCGTTAAGCGGCAGGCCTTGCAAGAGAAGTCCAACCGCGGTATTCAGGCAGCGGCATCCGATACAATGGGTACCAGCGTTGAGCAGGGGTTGATGGATGTTGATGTACAACTCGGGGAAGCGACTAGCACTATCTCGCAGAACCAGATGCTACAGGAGATTTCCTTCAACTCAGCTGTGCAACGTGCCACGGACACTGCGAAAGGACAACTACAAGACCCACTATCGGGTGCCGGTCAGGATATTACCAACGCCTTCATTGGCTCGGCTATCGGCCAGATTGGCACCAGTATGATTGCGAATAAGCTACAGGGTAAGACCGCCATGGGTAGTAAGCCCACTGGTGCGCCTATCTCTGCGGCTAAAGGTACAAGAACACCATCCCAAGAGGGGTGGGCTAACTTCTTTGGATTTGGATAGGAGGCATAATGCCGGTACGTCAACCAACACAAGGTGGAGTACAGACCCCACAACTAGCTGGTTACCAGAGCGCTGGTGTGGCTGCTCCGACGTTCCGGCAGCCTCAAGACCAACCTAATGGGAGTGCTTTCTGGAATGGGTTGCTCGGCTCTGCTATTAAGCAGGGTGTAGATGAGATGCAGCAGGCGGCAGCGCGTGGGTATCTTGAAGGCGAGCAGGACAGTTTAGAAGGCCGTGCAAAGCAAGTGCGGGGTATGCTTACCCGTGAGCAGTACGAGCAGGGTTACAACAAGGCCACAGTCAGCACTGACTTGGCGAAGTTCCAGTTGGGCCTACAAACAAAAGCAACTGAGTACGTGAATTCCGGGAAGTCTCCTGACGAGTTCAACAAGTACATTGAAGACGAGACAAACAAGATTCTGTCCACGGCTGGCTCATCCGGCCTGAATCTGAATGATAAAGACTGGCAGGCGTGGTTAGGTACAGTACAGGGTTCCCGTGACACTGCTGCTGAGTACTTCCAAGCCCAGCATCTGAAACGTTCCGAGTTCATGCGTGAGCAGAGTATTGCTGCTGAGGGTAATGCCGCGGTATCTGCCTTCCAAGCTGCTGACCTAGCGGGTGACCCGTTACAGGCCATGCAGAACGTGAACAACCACATGGCCCGTATCAACGGGGATGACACGTTATCACCACAGCAGAAGGTGCAGTACTCCTCCCAGTTCCTTGTAGACGCATACACAGCAGCTTCCAGCACTGGTGGTGTTGAGGGTATGTCCAGCTACATGGAGTCACTGGATGAGTTCAAGCACATGCCTACTGAGATGCAAACGCAACTCCGTAACATGGCCCAGAACCAGTACGAGAAACGTGCCTCTGATGAGAGCGTACGACTGTACGAGTACAACTCGAAGGTAGCAAATGTAGCGGACTACAACCAACTGGTGAAAGATTATCCCATGGGTGACTACATCAGTACCGTCATGGGTGCTGTGCAGGCCAAGAACATTGCACCTGCCACCGGGTACAACATGATTGATGCTGAGGCTACACGCCGGGGTAAACTCCAGAAAGCGGCTACTGCTGAAATGGCGTACACGAATGGTGTTACCCTTTCTGACATCGCCGCTAAGACAGGTGAAGGTTTAGACAAGGTGGGGAATAACCTCGAGAAGCTGTATGGTTCCCAAGGTTACTCTGCCGGTGGCTTAGCGTTAATGCGCCGCGGTATGCAGTCAGGTGCTCAGGATATTGCCGGTATCGGCGTTAAGATGATGCAGCAGGATGCCCAGAGCTTGGCGCAGGTAGATTGGCGCAATCTTAAGACGGATGCCGACGGCAATCCTATGTACCCGGCTACAGTGGTATCCTCTCTGGGGAACCTACACACGGCGTACAATGCTGCTATTGCCGCAGGTAACCAAGTACAAGCTAACACCCTACTCTCTGGTCTGCCCGATGCAGTGGCGTATGGTATCCGGCAGAACGTTGATGCACGTGAACTGGCTAATGTTGTGGGTAAACGCGCACAGGATATTGCTGCCGGTAAGGTTGTGCAGCTCCCCGCCCAAATGCCTAATGGCCTACTATTAACACAGGATGATGCCTTGGCTGGTATGTTCGACTTCGGCATTACCCAAGGTGCCCGTAACAGGAACCTGCTGGGTGTGCAGTCGTGGGTATTCACCAGCTCTGCCGATGAGAAAGCAGCGCAGGTTCGTCTCGGTCAATTGAATGGCGCAGTGAGTGCTGAATACCAGAAACGGTATCAGGATGGCTCTCTGCCCGCACTGGCTGGTGATGACTTGAAGAACTGGTTGGTCGGTAAGGTCGCAGAACGCTCTGTACAGGTCGATGACGGCACGGACTCTAATGCCCTCATGATTCTACCGGATGTGCCTAACAAGGCCGCTGTGTTCGGTACAGTGGATAATAACCTCATTGCTAAGGCTATGAAGGATGACGTGGCTGAGTTCCGTAAGAAGTACCCCGCCGCTACCACTGTGCAGATGGATTATGACCCACTAACCCAAGACTTTATTTTCCAAGGTGCCAACGCAGATAATCAACTGGGTACAACCTCAGAGAGCGTCCCCGCTATGGCGCTGCGTGAGAAGGTCAAAGGTGTGAGCGCAGGCATCACCAACAGCGGCACTGGTAACCCAGTGGGGAACCTATCCGTACCGGGCGTAGGTTTCGTCAAGTTCAACACAGAGAACAAGTACGGTGTGCAACCGAACACTCTGCTTACGGCTACTGGCCGTATCGTGGGGTACGAGGGCTACACCAGTGGTAACGGGTTCAGTATTCTGTCAGAGCATCCGGTAACCGGTGCTAAGCTGAATGAGGAGAAGTACGTTAAGCAGCCGGGGGATACACCGCAGGTTGCCGCACAGAAACTCAGCCTGTACTTGAATGACAAGGTTCTGCCACCAGTGGTCAGGGCATTGCCGAAGTACCGGAACCTACCGGGGTACCTCCAGACGGAAGCGTTTAACGTTCTGATGGAGACCACGTACCATGCCGGTAACCCGCAGGCTATGATGGAGTTCATGGATGCTGCCTTGGATGGCACACTCGATGTACGCAAGTTCAAAGACTCCCCACTGTTCAAGGATGCAGGAGCAGGCTCACGTCGCAACGTCGACCGTATGACCTTCCTGTCTGCCCTGAATAATTACAGAATCAACAATAGGAGCTAAATATGATTCGTCTGCGCCCTGAGAGCACAGCGTACGCCACGTCGGATGCGGCAATCCCGGATAGCGCAGGCGAGTCTATCACTGCTACCAACACGGTGCTGGATAGCCAGAACGCCAGCGCCGTGGTTGATTCAATGAAACAGCCCACAGCGACTGTTACCGATTCTATTAAGGCAACGCTCTCTGAGAGTATTGCAGCCAAGGCTGTGCGGGGTATCGAGTTCATGTCGATGCCAGCAGAAGCCGGGTTTGATGTTACTAAAGCATTAGGTGATTCCGCCTCCCAGTACACTGGGGATGAGTTGGAGTTCCTGTCTGATGCCCGTTCCGCACCTGAACTAAAACAGCGTGCTGCGCAGGTGCAGACCGACCGAGATAACTACCGAGCGATGGGCCAGAACATGCTGGCTACCGTCGCTGCGAGTATGCTCGACATCGATACCGTTATTGGTATGGGTGTGGGTGCGCTCCCTAAAGTGGCCCGTGCTGGTCGTCTTGCTGTAGGTCTCGCAGCTAACTCAGCAGTGCTGGGTGTAGCGAGCCAAGGCGGTGAGATTACTGCACTGGATGTGGTTGGTACAAGCGTAGGCGTAGCCATGGGTGCAATCCCGAAGGTGCGCCGCGCTGAGAAGTTAGCAGAGGACGTCGTAGAAGGCGCTGAGCGCCCCGCTGCGGCCACCACTGAGAAAGCCGCTAAGTACGTACCTGATGAGGACTACGTGCCCACTAAGGTCGATACAGCTACAACCAAACAGCATATCGAGGTTGGGGCGCAGAAAGCCTTCAACGGTGATGTGATTCGCACAGATATGAACAACGCGGTGCGTGCTGTGGTGAACCTTGGGGATGACCTGCCAGAAGGCCAACGTCTGTTAGGCAGAGCATTAGCGGATTCTCTGGATGCTGATGGTGCTGTACCGGTTGTATTCCGTAAGCGTACCGGTGATGAGCGTTCATTCGTTAAGCTCTCCCAGAATGGCGACCTGCAATCTACGGTACAGGCTACCGAGGTCGGTGCTGACTTAACCTCCCACGTAAAGGCCATGAGCACTTATGACAAGACAATTCTCCTGCACGAAGCAGCCCACGCCAAGACTGTCCGTACCCTGAAAGCAGTACGAGCAGGAACAGTCACCAGTGGCCCGCAGTTCGACGCAGCCAAGCGGATTGGCGAGATTCGCCAGTACGTACAAGACAAGTCCATTACCCAAGACCTGAAAGGCCTGTACGGCAGCAAGGGCGCTTACAATGTGAAGTACGGCATGAGCAATGACGATGAGTTCATCGCACAGATGTTCAACTCCGATGACTTCCGTAAGCACTTGCAAAGCATTAAGATGCCGGGTTCCGAAGGTACTGTATGGTCCGAGCTGGTCAAAAAGGTTGTACAAGCATTCACTGGGAAAGCACCAGAAGGTACCGCCTTCGATGCACTGGTGCATGAGTTTGATAACCTGATGCAAGTTCCACAGGTACCCTCTGACATTAAACTCAAGGCACCGTCTCCTATCCCGGAGGTACAGTCCCCGCTGCTGAAAGGCGCTAAGACTGTGCAGGACTTCTCTGATAAAGCCCAGCGCACTATCAATGAGAACTTCGCCTTGCACGACCGTATCGCAAGCATCGGCCCTAAAGCGTCTGAGATGGCCTCTAAGCTCGTCGTGGATGCTACCGGTACCGAGGCTAACTCTGCTGCGCACTATGCCCGTACAGCCCATCTAGCGGCTAACACAGCTATTGTGCAGGTGGACTCCGCAATGGCTCAGGCATTACGTGCCGAGTGGCCGCTGGCCCAGCGTCTACGCCATCCTGTACTGTACAAACAGGCGCAGCGTGATTTAAGCGACAAGGTGTATGCACAGCTCGCTGAGAACCATACCCGGTATCGTGCCGGTCAGACCATCGACCCGAGTGCAGACCAGCGTGTGGAATCGGTAGTGCAGGCATTCACTAAGAGCAAGTGGGCAGAGGACTCTCTGGAGCGTATCAAGGCAGCAGGCGTTGAGGGTGCCGAGAACATCGAATCCTCTCCGTACTACCTGCCCCGCCAGCACTCTGGTGATAAGATGTCCCGGTTCCTGCGTGAGAACGCTGATGTAAGCCGCGATGATGTTATCGGCATGTACACCTCCCAGTTTAAGCGTATGTTCGCCGACAAGGGGGTCGAGGATGCCACAGCCAAGAAGTTGGGCACCCAGATGGTACGGAACATGGAGCAGCGTGCTGCCCACGTCCAAGGGTACCGGCAGTCCGTAGCGGGCATGAGTTATGATGATATCACAGATGCACTGGTGAACGCTGGTGTAGATGAAGCACAGATTGCCCAATTCATGGGTGAGGTAAAGGTTGCCGGTACTGAAGCCAATAAGGTTAGGAACTTGCGTGGCCGTGCTGAGTTCAACATGACCGAGGAGTACGTGACCTCTGCTGGGCGTAGCATTAACCCGCAGATGTTCGTGAACTCTGATACGCTAGGTCTGATGGAAGGGTACAGCCGACGTATGTCTGGCCGCATTGGATTGGCCCGTGCTGGGTTTGCTGACATCAAGGACATGGTGAAACAGATTGATGAAGCTGCTGCACAGGGTACTAACCCTGCTGAGGCACTCCAGACTCTGGACAACACCGTGAACCAACTGCTGGGTTACCCCACTGGGGAGAACGTCCCAGACATCCTACGCAGCCTGAGTATCATTGGTTCCTCTGTGAACCTCGCGAACTCCGGTATCTACCAGCTTGCTGATATGGGTTTGATGCTCCAACAGTTTGGTGTGACCAAGACCTTTAAGGCGTTGGCTGGCACCAAGTTCGGACGTGATGCTATGGATGTGGCCCGCTCTTCGGAGTACGGTGCCCGCCTGCAAGACGTACTGGAAGCACGTAACGTAATGTCTGGGAAGTTCCGTAGCATCCTGACCCACCTCGAAGATAACCATGACATCGGTTCTCTGGGTGTGGCTCACCAGTACGTCCAACAGATGGGCCAAGGTACCCGCTTCGCTAACGGCATGGAATTTGTGCGCCGTGCGCAGAGCAAGATGGTGGCTGGTCTAATTGGGGATACTGTGGATGATGCAATTCGAGGCAACGCCGCCGCTGTAACCGCGATGAAGCGCTTTGGTCTGTCTGACGACGTGTTAGCGCGGGTACGTGCAGCTACTGCTAAGAACCCCGATATGCGCGAGTGGCCTTCTGACCTACGTTTGGACATGGAGACCATCGCCCACAATATGGCTGACAGTGTTGTGTTGGAGAATCGCTTAGGCGAGATTCCAGCATGGATGCAGTTCAGCTCTGTGGGCAAGGTGGTGCTCCCGTACATGACGTTCGTGGCTGGTGCATGGAACAAGATTCTGCGTCGTACCGGTAAGCTCGATGGTACTACCGGTATTGCTATGGCGTTTGCGTACCAGTTGCCACTGGCTACTATCGCAGCGACGGCTAGTCTAACTCTGGGTGGACAGGACGTTACACCGGAGAAGATTATGACCAAGGCAATTACGCAGGTTCCTCTGATGAGCTGGCTGGGCTTCGGTGTAGACTTCGTGTCTCAGGGGCCGACTAACAGCATTGCTGCTTTGAGCATTATCGACAAGATGTACTCCGCTACATCCTCTGTTGCCAAGGGAGAAGTTGACCCTGCAACGTTAATTAAAGCAGTTCCTTTCCTTGGTATCATGCCGGGAATGCGCCTGCTAGGCACAAGCCTATCTGATGACGACTAAGGAGAGAACATGTACTCAGTGCAGATTGAAACTTCTGACGGTACCTTAACCCGCGTTGAGCTGGGTATTGCGTACTTTGAACAGAACGACATCACTGTGTACCGTAACGAAGCTGAGACGCCGCTTGTACAGGGCGTCGATTGGCAATGGGACGGTGCTACTGCCATTAACCTACTGAAAGGCGCAGAGCCTGTAGGGAACCAGATTCTAATCTTCCGTAATACGGATAAAGAAAGAGCATTCAATATCTACGATGGTGGTGCTCCGTTCAGCCGCACCACATTGGATGAGAACTTCAAGCAACTCATCTATCTTGCGCAGGAATTCACGGAAGGCTCCGGCATTGCGGGCCTGTACCGAAATCTGAACATGCACGGTAACCGGGTAATTAACTTAGGTGACCCGCAAGACGCTTTGGATGCCACGAATAAAAAGTATGTAGACCAGCAGGACGCATTTTACGATAACAAGCAGACCACATGGAACCAGACACAGGATTTAGCTATTGCCGCGATTCTTGCCGGGTTAGACATTGGTAAGCAGATTTATACCATTCCATGGGTGGTAGTTGCGGCTGGTGGGGAAACATCCCTGAGTCCGCCATTTGTGTTCTCTTCTGCATGGGTATGGCGCAATGGCGTCATGCAGTATCCGGGACAGGCCTATGACATTATCACTAACGTGGTACACTTCGCGGAGCCACTGGTGCCGGGGGAGGATGTACTCATTGCCGTGGGCAGTGACATCGCACCACCATACCCTTACCCAACCCGTAAGAAGATGGAAGTATACTACAGTGGGTTATCTCTGGCTATTCCGACTACAGCAACCAACTTTATTAATTTAATCAAGAACTTGACGCCGACCAGCGGCAGTTTGAATGCCTTCATTAACACGAACACCAACAAGGTCAATGTGTACAATGAAGATGCCTCCCTGTTCTTCAAGGTGAATATCACCGGGAGTTGGACTACTACAAGTCAGAACCGAAGCATGGTACTTGATTTCGCTGGCACAAATGGCAACACGCTAACCGTTAACCGGGTAGATAACACTACCCCAGATATCATTCAGTTCTCCACTTATTTCTCAGTGGATAAGGACGGGAACATGGCGTTGAACGGTACAGCCCCAAGCATCAAATCTAATGGAAGTATCTTTACGGCTACTTCTATCCTGTTGACCTTGGAGCAAACTGTTGTGGCTACAAGTATTACACCCCATTAAGGAGATAGTATGGCAAAGGGCGCGAGTGTAGGTAAGCTGGCGGAGCTACATGAGATGTTGGCGCAGGTGTTGATTGACGACTTGCGCCAGTCACAGGAGGAGAAGATTCCCCTCCCTGCGGCTAACCTCGGCGTTATCCGGCAGTTCCTCAAAGACAATGAGATTACAGCAAGTATCGATGCTGATGACATGGTGCAGTTGCGCGATGAATTCGAGGCGGAACGTGCTGCTGACCGGGAGAAGCGTAAACAGGTGAAGCTACAGCAGACGCTTAGTGACTCCAGTTTCGATTATATCCTACAGTAAGGAGGTAGCATGGATGAGCGCGCGTTGTATCGTCTGCGCTTGATTGCGGAGCGAACCAGCCAATGGAAGGAACGCCCACAGGCGATGGAGAAAGACCTGCGGGAAGAGTTCGCTATGATGGTGTCTAGCGTGTTCACTGAGTTCACCGACTTTGCGGAGCTGGGGATGCGCTTCCTCGGCTTTGAGCTGACCCCTATGCAGAGGGATATTGCATGGTACATGCAGCACGGGCCAAGGAACAGCATGGTGGCCGCACAGCGTGGTGAAGCTAAGTCCACACTGGCTGCACTGTTCGCTGTATGGAACCTGATTCGTGACCAGTCGTACCGTGTACTGATTGTATCTGGTGGTGAGGCACAGGCGTCTGATGTTGCCTTGCTGGTCATTCGTATGATTGAGCAGTGGGGTTTACTGTGCTGGCTACGGCCGGATAGTACACGGGGCGACCGTACATCATACGCTAACTATGATGTACACTGTGACCTGAAACCTCTGGATAAGTCTGCCAGCGTGGCCTGTGTAGGTATCACCGCATCCTTGCAGGGTAAACGTGCTGACCTGTTGATTCCCGATGACATCGAGACAACCAACAACGGCTTGACCGCTACCAACCGCGAAGTGCTGTTGCTGCGCTCCAAGGACTTCTCTGCGATTAACACACACGGTAAGACGTTGTACCTCGGTACACCTCAGACCAAAGATAGTATCTACAAGACACTGGCAGCGCGCGGCTTTGAAATCCGTGTATGGCCCGGTCGTGTACCAACCCTAGAAGAAGAGGAACGTTACGCCGGAACACTGGCTCCGATGATTCAGGAGATGATTCGGAATGGCGCGGCACGTACAGGCTATGGCTTGGATGGCAACCGCGGCGAGGTAACCGACCCCGGACGCTACACGGAAGATGATTTAATCGGCAAGGAACTTGACTTCGGCCCTGAGGGGTTCCAGTTGCAGTACATGCTGGATACGTCATTAGCCGATGCACAGCGTACTCGAGTTAAGCTATCAGACGCCATCGTGGCGGCCTTGGGCAGTGATGCTGCACCTGACTTACTGTACTTCGCAGCGACGCCACAGTATCGCATCCAGAAGCTTCCTGAGGCTATTCAGACCGAGGTCATGTACAATGTGGCTGGCTCTGGGCAACTACTGCTCCCGTACCAACACAAAATCATGATTGTAGACCCTGCCGGTAACGGTGGTGATGAGGTAGCCTTCGCTTGCGGCGGCGCACTGAACTCGTACATCCACCTGTTTGGTGTTGGTGGTCTTCAAGGTGGTCTGATTGAGGAGAACTGTAATACCCTTATTGACTACTGTGAAGAGTTCGGTATCAAGGATATTGTCATGGAAGCGAACATGGGCCATGGTACCGCCAGTATGGTGCTGTTGAACGCCCTAGCCAAACGCCGCATCACCGACATGGGGGTTCGTGACATCTATGCTAAGGGGCAGAAGGAGCGGCGTATCATTGACTCAGTTAGTCCTGTGTTCCGCAGACACAAGTTCGTAATCCACGAACGTGCTCTGGAGATGGATGCTGAGTACTGTGCGAAGTACTCCCGCGATAAAGCCAAGTTGTACTCAGCCTTCTTCCAGTTGGCCGGTATTACGTACGACCGCGGCTCTCTTGCCAAGGATGACCGCGCCGATGCTATCGGGCATCTGGTGAATGAACTCAAAGGATTCTTGAGTGTGGACGAGGATAAGGAGGCGGAGAAGTTAGCACAGGAAGTAATGCGTAAATTCATGGTGAACCCAATGGGGTACGCCGACCAAGTAGTCCGTAAAGTATCCGGCACTAGAAGCCGACTAAGGAGATAACAATGGCATTAGCAGCAAACAAAATCAACGAGAACGTAGCGGTACGTGATGCAGCAACCGCAGTACTGAAAGGCTTCCAGCAGATTACGCAGAACGCCTCCCAGTTCACGGCCGCGGAGATTGCTGTGCTCCAGACGGAAGTCACTAAGTTGAAGACCGCACTGACCGCAGCTGGCGCAGCATAAGGAGGTACTGAATGAGCTTTGGCACAATTACCGCTGCACAGCGTCTTGCTGTGCGTGACACGGCGTTGCAGTCGTACGCGGCTACACAACCCTTCGCCCAGACTCAACGCGTCCCTACAGCCGCTGAGCTGGCTTTAATCACCCCTGTACTGGACAAGGCTGCCGCGGCACTTGCTGTGGCCGGTTCTACCGGTATTCCAGCTACCTCTGCTGTAGTAGCCAATGGTGCCACCCTCCCTCTGCAAACCTCCGCTGGTGTTGCGTCGGGTAACGTTACAGCTACTGTGGCCGCATCCGCGGTGAGCAACGTTAAGTTGCCTGCTACTACCGGTGTGGTTACGAATGGGCAGGTCATCACTGCTACCGGCTCTGGTACCACCGCTACTATCTCTGTAGCGGCTGGTGTAGTCAGTATCGTACTCAGCTAAGGAGTAAACATGAAGCGACTGTTAGTAAGCGCTGTACTGGCGTTAAGCCTGTCCGGCTGCGCTGCCACGTCTGCGTTGAACGCAGTCTCTGCTGTAACCGGCGGTAAGCCTGACGTTACGGCACAGGTAGGGAAGGAGAACGTCAAGCAAGGGCTTGGCGTGAACTCCAAGGTTGAAGAGACAACCACCATTAAGGATGTACAAGGCTCTGTGAACGCCTCTAAGCAGGGGCAACAGGTGCAGGCTGGTAATGTACAGGCAGAGACCGTTAAGGTCAGCAACGGTGCCCCTGTGCCCATGCTGGTGGCATTCGGTATCGGTATGGCGAGCGTGCTGGGGCTAGTGTTCTGGTTCGTCCCCTCACCTATCAAACGGAGGGACAGAGATGCTTAACAGAATCTGGCTGTACATCTGTGAATTAGTGCAGGATGGGACTACCCGGCTGGCGCTGGGTACATCCGGTCTAGTCACATACATGGGGAGTTTAAACTGGAATATGATTTTCATGGTCGCTGGCTTTCTGATGGGCCTTGCGACACTCCTCATTAACTGGTACTACAAACACAAGAACTCCAAAGTGTTTGAGCAGGCCAGCAAGGAGGCTGCGAAACGGGGGTACATTCTACGTGAGCCTAAGGAATAAAATTATTGCCGCTGTCGCTGCCGGTAGTATTCTCGGTGGCGGCATTACCGGCGTGGTCAAACATAACGAGGGTTACAGCGAGACGGCGTACTGGCTTGGTGATGGTAAGTGGACTATCTGCTATGGCGAGACCAACGGTGTTAAGAAGGGCCAGACGGCCACCAAGGCGCAGTGCAACGCGCAGCTTAGGGATAGCATTGCTGAGCATGCTAAAGCCTTTGACGGACTTCCTGAGAGCTTCTCAGACGTGCAGGTGCTGGGCATGACTGACTTCGCGTACAACGTCGGCGTACCACAATTCCGTAATGGCAGTGTGTACTCCGCGCTAAAGATGGGGAACGCCCAACAGGCTGGGCTGAACATCTTGAAGTACAAGTACATCACGTACAACGGGCGGAAGTTTGACTGCTCAACACCGGGTAATAAAGTGTGCTACGGGCTGTGGAAGCGTCGCTTATGGGAAGCCAAGGCGGTTCGTAATGAATTTAAATCTGTGCAGGAAGCAATGGCTGCACTACCTAAATAGGAGTTATTATGGCACTTACAGGCGCAACTAAAGTACGCGGCTTAGTACTACCGCTGGAAGCAGCGTTCAATGCATTTGTGGGCAGATTAGCCGGCGCGGCGGGATTAAGCGTCATTGGGCAGGTGGCGACTGTAGCTGCCCTACGTTCTACAGAACCAGCAGCAACGGGTGTGAAAGTACTCCTGAAAGAGCACTCGGCTGGTACCAGCACAGGCGGTGGTACATTCCAGCATGTACCGGACAGCACACTGCAAGATGATAATGGTGTAGTGATTGTTACCGCTGGCGGTAACCGTTGGGTGCGTGTACTCGATAATCCTCGGGATTGGAATATTGATATGTTCGGTATTCAACCGGGTACTGATGTAACGACTGCCCTACAGACAGTACTGAATCGCCTTGTTGATGCCGGTGGCGGTTCCCTCACCCTCCGGGCTGGTGCTAACTATACCATCTCTAATTCCATCACACTCGACTTGGGTAAAGTTCAGTTAGTGGGTAAGGGTGCAGCCTTTACCTGTATGAACGATAACTCCCATACGGCTTTTGTACTGGTTAGCTCCGCGCCCAACCCATTTGGTTCTCCTCTGCGTAACCGCTTGGTAGCATCTACCGGCATTGAGCTTATTGGCAATAACTACACTAACGATGCTGTGGTAATTCTCGGTAATGGTACTACGAACAAACCGGCGCAGTTCAGCATTAATAATTGGGTAATTCGTGGTTTCCGCAAGGGCATCATCACCCAACAAAATGCATACATGTTTGAGTTTGACCACTGCTCTATCACCCGTAACCTGTATGACATTTATGTTCCAGTGGACGCCGGAGATTCTGGGGAGCGTATGACATGGATTAACTGCGACTTCACATCCAACTTGTACACAGAGGGGGATGCGAGCACCCGTAGTTATGGCATTTACTCCCGCAGTGCTTCTAGCCTGCGCTTCATCAACTGCTCCTTTGACTGGCAGTGGTGCTTAATGGACGTTCTGAATACACAGCTATTCTTCGAGAACTGTCACTTGGAGTCTCCTAGCAGCAACTTCATTACTACCCCAAGTAATGATTATAGCTACATCGTTATGAACGGTACTAGTAAGGTGTACTTACATAACTGCTTTATTCTGCTGAACTATGTAGGTGGCGGTGTTCCTAGCAAGGTGCATGAGTCAGTAGCATACCTCGGGGATGCACGCTCTCGTTTGAGTGTAACGGGCAGCTTCGTGCATGTGTTCGGTATCTCTTGGTGGGGTCGTGGGGCCGGGTTAGTTAATGTGCAGGATGTTAGTACGTACAACGAGTTCGCACCAATTCTGGGCCGAAGCAACTCTTCACTGAACAGTCAGATTGTGAATGGGCATTTTACTCAGAATACCCCAGCGCCTAGTGCTATAGGATGGACAGCATCCTTCACTGCGGCCGGTGCTCCCGATGACCTGACGTACAGCACTGATGTGATGTACTCTGGTGCTCCGTACAGCCTGAAAATGTACAATCAGTTTGCTGGCACAACCAGTAAACACACCCTTGTTGTACCATACGAGGGTGGTCAGTACTACGTGGGGTTTGTTGCTGCGTACGCTGCTGTAGACGGTATTGTGCGTTCAGTGCGCCGTGTATTCTTGGATGAGTATGGAAACACTGTGTACAATGACCTCGACACTACTGTGTTTGGCACAAGCGGTAACTGGGGCACTCGTCGCCGTATCTTAGACTTGCAGAGCCTTGGTGTTGCGCACAAGCGCATCAAGAAAGTGCAGATTGAGATTGCATCTAACATTGGTAACCTTACCCCGTTCTACATCGGGCAGGTCATCTCACAAAGCTACTAAGGAGTTGTATGCATATTAAAGGTACCCGTAGCATCTTGGTACAACAGGTTTATGAGGGTGTCCTATTGGGCACCCGCCCTGAGACTGTACCAGTGCGCGTAGACTTAATTGGTGTGAACGTAGGCCCGGACTTAACCTCTATTGGTACATTCAGTATAACTGGTGAGGTTGATTCAGTTTCTATTCCCATGGGTACAGCGCAGTGCTCGTTCCAGTTCAACCAGTCTGGCCCGACTCTGCAACAGCAGGCGTATGCAAGCATGGTTGGGAGTGCCGAGCTTGAATCAGCTTCATTGGTAGTTCCATAGTTCCCGTTCCGGGGTGCACGTTCTATGCACACTCAATTTTTATTATACTCATGCGAGGGTGTCCCTCCACTCATTCAGCACGCTGCGTCCCCCGTGGGGTGCTGCTCTGTGGTGCTGTGGCTGGGGACTCTCGCTCATCTCTCACTCTCCTTCCTTACCGCGTGCGCGTGCGTGCGGTTCAGTCTCGCGTGCATCGCGCGCTCATTATCCCGCTCATCAGTCCGCTCTCTCACTCTCGGCCTGTCGGCCTCGTGCTCGGTCGCTCCGCTCTCATCGCAGGTGCTCTCTGGTGCTCTCAGCTATCGCTGGGTGTGCTGGGGCGCGCTTGCATTCTTCGCGCCCGACTCTCTTCGCATTCTTCGCTCTCGTCTTCTCTCGTTGGTGCTCTTTCTCTCTCTCACTGCACGCTCTGGCTTTCCGCCTATGTATTCCGGCGGCTACGCGTCGGTACGTTGTTCATTCTTCACAGTCGTTCCTCCTTATAGTGGACATCTTAATAACTCTATTGAATACAGTAACTTACGATGTACCTTAAAATACTTGGTTCTGGTGGTTGCATTCCATAATTCAGTGTGTTCTAATGGCCTCACTGAAACGGCAGCACTGACTAGTAGCATACCTCGAGTTACTCTGATTAGTCATCGAAGTGTTAAGTAGCTATCCGGTGGCGTATGAAGATACCAGAAAGATTGTTAATAAGGTGTCCGCTCTAAGGGAACTTAGGAGGACACATGAAACAAGTAATACGTAGTGTCGATTTACAGGGTATTGAGCAAGCTGGTTATGATATACAGTGCGACGGTGCTCTGATTAGTAGAAAGTACAGCAAAGAGAGAGTAATCCGCGGTGCGGTTAATAACTGCGGTTACAAGGTTTATAATCTCTCAATTGCCGGTAAGACCACATTGTACTTAGCGCACCGTCTGGTAGCTGAGAAATACATTGACAAAGTGGATGGCAAGCGGTACATTAACCACATCGACGGCAACAAGCTGAATAATCACGCTAGCAACTTAGAGTGGTGTTCGATGCCTGAGAATGTAGCACACGCTCTTAGTAATAAGATGCTTGACAGAAAGAACGGAAAGTTCCATACTGTCAATCAAGCTGTTAGCCAGCGCGGATAATGAAACCTTCCGGTCTAGCTCATTAAAAATCCGATTCAGTATGAAGCAAGCGCTTAACGCCTTCTGGGTGGCTGCTAGAACCTTCTGGTTCCATGACGCAGTGTGTTGCTTGCCTCTTTCCGGCTACGGCTGGTACTGAACGGACACAATCTGGAAACAGGCGAAATACCGCATGGAAGCGGGACTACCTCACAAGTACTGCGTGAGGAATGAGGAGAACATTATAAACATCTCTGATTATGTTGCCTACGATGCTACTAGCGGTGTTATAACCTCTAAGCAATCCCTAGGTAACAGGAAAGCAAGTTCTCTCATGGGTACAGTTGATAAGGCGGGTTATCTCACCTTTGTGTTACGTGGTAAGCGGTACAACAACGCTGTTGACGCTTACACTGAGCGCTGTAACCTTGCGGAGAAACCCCACGGTGAGTACTACCACCCATAAGGGTTAGGGTAGGACATTCATTGAGTGCCTTACCCACCTAACCCTAACCAACTAGAAGGTACTACACCATGACTACTACAGTAATCAAAACAGTAATCAAACAAACCGCCGCTAAGAATATCGCTAAGGCACTGCGTACTCAACACACCGCACGCCGTGACCTGACGATTTCCGCTTTGTTCTCAGCGCTGGTACACGCCGATATCACCTTCATGGCTGGCTTCACTAAAGCCGATGCTGCGATGTTTGATACTACGCTGCGCACGATGTTGCCAGTGCAGTTCAAACAGAAACAGGGCGGCTACGTTTATGACCGCCAGAAAGCTGACAAGCTGCGTGCTGAGTTGAGCGTTGTGTTCAACGAAACCACGTGGGAAGAGTTCAGCGATAAGCTGCTGAGTATCTGGCTGAACGGTCATCAAGCGGCGCAGGCCGAAGAAGTGGACGCTCAACAGAAGCGCCAGAACGCTAGCAAGTCCGTACAGCGTTCATTGGAGAAGGCGCTTGCCGCTGGCCTGTCACTGCACGAGCTGGAAGTGTTGTTCACTAAGTTCAAAGCAGCGAATGGCGGCGTGATGGCGTCTGATGTGTTCAAAGGCGTTCTGCCGAGCACTCAGCCAGAAGCAGCAGCACCAGTAATGCAGCATTAAGTGATTCGCTCAAAGTCAGCCATGCGGTTGACTTTGCTCGTTATCATTCGATAGCGGTTAACCACAAGGAATAGAATATGCCTATGTCTTACGCGAAGTATCGTCGTCGTAACAGCAACCGTGCTAAGCACCAAGCGGCTATCTCAGCCGGTTATAGCAAGCTGTTTAACTTCTATGCTAGCCGTGGCTTCCTCATTCAGCCTTAAGGATATCATCTATGGATAAGGCCGCGCTGCACGCTGCTATCATGCAAGTGGTTGTGGCACTGGATAACCCGGCGCTGAGTATCTCAGCCATCACAACCTTGCAAGCGCACTTAAAGCAATTGCAGGTTGAGTACGGCCAGAAGTGACGCCAGCAAGCCCAGCCAAGTGGTTGGGCTTGCTGGTAATCATTCCGATTGCTAATTAAGGAGATGTACCTGTGAGTTCAACAGTTAAGATTGTGCTGCCCGCCAGCCAACTGCACAAGAAACAGTACGGCGCAGTGGTACAGCGTGTGTTCCGTGTATCTCAGGAGCACTGCCAAGCTGTAGCGGCGCGCGGAGAGAACCTAACCGTGGTTGCATCATCTGGGCAAGTCATCGCCTTCCTGATAGCACGTGACCAAGCCGGGTTCGTGAACACATTCAAAGAGCTGGGAATGGAGTTTGTACACCTCGGCGCGGGTAAAGAACGCTTCCCGTCTGAGGTACACGTGTACAATCCGAATAACCGCACCGATGAAACCTACCTGTAAGGAGTCGCCTAATGTTTAAATTAGTG
>Ga0190270_10000074_pt1 | contig 44846 bp, 42 predicted proteins | sample Popmic320T_FD_133748 | JGI IMG/M metagenome (GOLD analysis project Ga0190270, IMG submission 133748) | Populus adjacent soil microbial communities from riparian zone of Weber River, Utah, USA - 320 T | ecosystem: Environmental > Terrestrial > Soil > Riparian zone | place: USA: Utah | collected...
CTGAGCGGGTGACCCGGCCACGAGCCGTAGGCTTGCCCCCACCATGAAGAAGGTCTTCCTCCATGTCGGTGCGCCCAAGACCGGCACGTCGCACCTGCAGGATCTGTTGTACGTCAACCGCGAGGGTCTGCGGGCCAAGGGCGTGCTCTATCCGGCCGACCGGTTCGATCATCAGTTCCTCGGCGCGATCGACCTGCTCGACAAGTCCTGGGGCGGACTCGAAGCCGAGGCCGGCGGTGCCTGGCGTTGGCTGGTCCAGCGGGCCAACGGATTTGACGGCACGGTGATCCTGTCGCACGAGGTGTTCGCCGGCGCCACGGCCGAGCAGGCCAAGGCCGCGATCGAGGATCTCGAGGGCGAGGTGCACCTGGTCTATTCGGCCCGCGACCTGGCGCGCCAGATCCCGGCGGAGTGGCAGGAGGGCGTCAAGCATCGACGGCAGCTGACGTACGCGAAGTTTTGCGCCGACCTCCGAGCCGAGCGGCCGAAGACGGCGATGGCGAAGTGGTTCTGGTCGGTCCAGCACTGGCCCGACGTCCTCGCGCGATGGAGCGGGACGCTGCCGGCCGATCGGGTGCACGTACTGACCGTCCCGCCCCCGGACTCGCCGCGATCGACGCTGATGCGGCGCTTCCTCGACCTGTTCGAGATCGACGAGTCGTGGCTCCCTTTGGACAGCGAGCGGGCCAACGTGAGTCTCGGCGGCGCGGAGACGGCAGTGATCCGAAAGATCAACGAGCTGCTGCCGCCGGATCGGCTCGAGGGTCCAGTCTATCGCCGCTACGTACGCGAGGTCCTGGTGCACCAGACGCTGGCCCGGACCAGCACGACTTCGCGCATCCAGCTGCCGCCGAACCTCGTCGAATGGGTGGACGAGACGACCGAGCGGTGGATCGGCGACATCGATGCCGCCGGGTACGACGTCGTCGGCGATCTCGAGGAGTTGCAACGAAACGGCGGCGACGAGCCGTGGTACGACCCGGACGCCGCGCCGGCCGTCGACCAGCTGCGCGTGGCATACGACGCGATCGAGGTGCTGCTTCGCGAGATCGCCCGGCTCGAGTCGGATCGGCCGGGCCCGGAGCAGGCGCCGACGCGGCGGCAGCGGCTCAAGCACCGTCTCGTCGCGGCCGCCGGCCGGTGGCGGGTGATGGGTTGGGCTCTGCGCGGCTATCGCAGGCTTCGCCGTCGCCGCTGATCGGCGCTACGCGACCCGGATCGCGATGCCCGGGTAGTCGCGCACCAGTCCGTCGGCCTCGTAAACGAGTCGCGCCGCGAAGTCGAAGGCCGGTGCGGTGTAGTCGTAGCCCGGTCGCCCGTCAGAGTCCGGCACGCGAACGTAGCGCTGCTCGAGTCGCTCGACGGTCAGGTCGACCGCCCGGACGTATGCCGCTGGAGCCTCGGCCTCGGCGCCGACGGACAGCCGCAGGGGGCGTACCGGAAACGCGTTGGTCAGCGCGGACGACTCGAGGTCGACGTCGAGACAACCGTCGAGGTGGCTCGCGGGCCGGCCGTCGACCGTCCAGTGGCCGGCGCCGTCGGCTTCGACGAGCACCTCACCGTCTCCGGCCGCGGTGCGGTGGGAGATCCGCGCCCAACGTGTCCGTCCCGCGGCGTCCAATCCGATCGCGTAGCGGACGATCCACGAGACGCCGGCCTCAACGGCCGTCGTACATCCCTCGATGAATTGCTCACCGTCTCGCGACTCGAAGTAGGCGACCTCGAATCCGGTCCGGGCGTCTCGGTGCTGCCACGCCGCTGTCTTGGGAAACTCGGCGACGGTCACGCTGGTCGTCGAGTACGCCGGTCGCGCAGCTCGCGTTCGGCGTAGCTGCCGACCTGGTACGTCGAGAGCCCGTCCGCGAAGGCGCCGACGCCGCCACCGAGCAGCGGCACCCGGCGACCGACCATGAGCGCGGCGCGGCGGCCGGTGATCTTGGTCCACAGCTCGGCCGTCACCATCGTGCCGATCCGCTTGTCGAGCTGCGGGTCATGCATCGGCGAGGTCGCGATCGCCATCGGGGTCGACGGGATGCGCTTGCGACGGACCAGGTTGTGGACGGCGTCCTCTCCGAGCAGGCAGGCCATGACGGCGTTGCGTACCCGCGGATCGTCCAGGTCGTATCCCCGAAGGTGCGCCACGCCGGCCACGAGGTGACATTGCAGCAGCGCGAGGCCGGTCACGTTGGCCGGGATCATCACCGGCAGGGTGACCGCGCCGCCGATGTTGGTGAGGAAGCCCTGCACGCCGGCCATTCGGACGTGGGCGTCGATCAGGTCGCGCACGGCGTCCTCGACGTCGCCGCGGGCCTGAACCAGCCGGGCGTCGGCGGCTCCGGCCGCACCCTTGAACGGTCCGCCGCCGTCGATGGCACGCTCGAGGATCTCGCGGACGTACGACGACGTAACCACGGGCGCGGTCTTGCGAGCGACCGGCATCAACGCCTTCGCGGCTGTGCGACCTACGCCCATCAGGTCGACCGGTTGGCGCGCTGTATCTCGCGCCAGACCATGCGATAGGCCTCAAGACCGTCGTTGGACAGCGGTCGCTCGGGACCGGACGCGATCGCGACTCGCTCCGGGACGGCGCCCCAGACGGGGATCTCTTCCTGCGCCCACTCGACGATGGCATCGCGGTAGTCGACCGTGTAGGGCCGGGCCGAGCAGATCACGACGCCGGCCGGCAGGTCCTCGGGAATCAGGTCGAGTGCGGCTTCGACCTGGCGCGCCTCGACGCCGCGGACTCGAGTCGGGATCACGGCGACCGTTGCGAGCTCGAGCGCCTTGGCGAGCAGTTGCTCGTGGGTCGGCGGCAGGTCGACGAACGCGATGTCGTCCTTGCCGACTTCGTTGAGTGTCTTGGTGAGCAGGCGGGCCGTGGGTGCCTCGACGACGTTGATCTTCTCGAAGCGTGGATCGGTCGACTGTTCGACCCACTCCGAGGCACTGGCTTGAGGGTCAGCGTCGATCAGGGTCGGCGCGCGACCGTCAGCCGCGAGTGCCGCGAGGTAGACCGACGTCGTGGTCTTGCCCACCCCGCCCTTCAAGGCCGCAGACACGACTATCACGGTGCCGAGACTAGCGTCTGATCCCTAGGATGCGCTCGTGTCAGGCGCGACCGATTCGACCAGCGCGCGGTGGACCACGTCCGCATGGCGAGACGAAGCGTCCTCCTGGATCGATCAGATCCTCCGCGAACGCGGCATCAACCGCACCGGCGATATCGAGCAACCCCGGATCCGGTTCTGGTCGACCCAGCTCACGGTGCCGACCGACAGCGGGCGGGTGTGGTTCAAGGAAAACTGTCCCGACCAGAGCTTCGAGGCCCGCCTCGTCGACCTCCTCGCCGACCTCGTGCCCGATCACGTCGTTGCGCCGCTCGCGATCGAGCCAGACCGGGGCTGGATGCTGAGCCCGGACGCCGGGCCGACACTGCAGGAGGCGGCTGGCCACGGAGTCGACCTGTGGGTACGGCTGGCCGCCAACTGGGCCGATCTGCAGCGTCGGGTGGCCCCGTACGCGGACCGGCTGCTCGCCACGGACATACCCGCGTCGCCGCCGTCGGAGGCGCCCTCGCTCATCGCTGAGCGGACCGAGGAGTACGCGGCGCTGCCCGTCGACGATCCTCGGCACCTGGACGCGGACGCCGCCGCCGGGCTGCGGTCGGCGCTGCCGACGATCACTCGCTGGGCCGAGCAGGTCGTCGCCCTGGGGCTGCCGATGACGCTGGACCACAACGACCTCCACGCCAACAACGCATTCCTGCCGCGCGACGGCGAGGAGCACCTGCGGTTCTTCGACTTCGGCGACTCGGTCGTCGGCGACCCGCTGTGCTCGCTGCTGATTCCGGTCAATGTGCTCGCGGGTCAGCTCGACGCCGACGAGGACGATCCTCGGATCCACCGGGTGATCGATGCGTACCTTGAAGTATGGAGCGATCTGGCCGATCCCACCGCGCTGCGGGCTGCGGTCGATCCGGCCCGTCAACTGGCCCGCCTCAATCGCAGCGAGTCGTGGCGGCGCGTGTTGCGCTCGGCCGACTCCGACGAGTGGGCGGAGTGGGGCGGCTCGGCGACGGCGTGGCTGACCACGTTCGTCAGCCGTCCGACATTATCGACATGATGGACTAATGCCGCAGCCGCTCTTGCCCAGTCGCTGGGAGTTCAACCCGGACCGCTGGCCGGACGACGACTGCGTCGCCGTCGGGGCCGATCTCGCCCCGTCGACGCTGATCGCCGCGTACTCCGCCGGCGCGTTCCCGATGCCGGTCGACGACGTCGCCCCGATGGTGTGGTGGTCGCCGCAGCGACGCGGCGTCCTCCGGCTCGACGACCTGCGCGTCAGCCGGTCGCTGCGCCGGTCGGTGGGGCACTACGAGATTCGGATCGACACCGCGTTCGATGCCGTGATTGAGGGTTGCGCCGACCCGCGCCGGCAGGGGGCCTGGATCAACCACGCCATCCTCGACGCGTACCGGGAGCTCTACGAGGTGGGTTGGGCGCACTCGATCGAGACCTGGACGTCGGGCGGTGAGCTGGCCGGCGGGCTGTACGGCGTGGCGATCGGCGGGTTGTTCGCCGGTGAGTCGATGTTTTATCGGCAGCGGGACGCGTCCAAGGTGGCGCTGGTCGGGCTGGTCGAGCTGCTGCGCGACGAGGACGCCGGCCGGCGGCTGATCGACGTGCAGTGGCGGACACCGCATCTGGCGACCTTGGGGGTGACCGAGATGAGTCGGGACGACTACCTGTCCCGGTTGCCCGCCCTGGTCAACGACGTGCCACCGCCGGAGCCCTGGCGCTGAGAAGTCGGGCTCAGCTTGCGCGCGGGGGCGCGAGGGGGAAGTAGCCGTCGCCGAGGCCGCTGACCAGGGCGTCGACGAGAGCCGGCACGTCGTCGGCGTCGAGCCGGAACGACCCGACGCAGACGGTGTCATGCCAGAGCGAGAGGACGACGACCGCGTCGGCGTGATGCCACGACACGCGGAGGCTTCGGCCCTCACCGCGAGGGTCGAAGTAGACCCCGCCGTTCGACGGCAGCGACGTCACCTCGGCCATGCCATTCATCGTCGCACGGCGATTGTGGGTTGTCACCGGTGTCGGCTGTCGGGCTGACGGGGCAGACTGGGACCGTGCCGGAGTTGCCTGAGGTCGAAGCGCTCGCCGCTGACCTGCGCGTACGCCTGGACGGCCATGCGTTCGCGCGGCTGCTGCCGTTGGCGATCAGTGCGCTGAAGACGTACGACCCGCCGATCGATGCTCTGGCCGGCGCGATGATCGACGGCGTACGCCGGCACGGCAAGTTCCTCGACGTCGAGGCCGGCGGGCTGCACCTGGTGATGCACCTGGCGCGCGGCGGTTGGCTGCGTTGGCAGGAGTCGGTGCCGTCGAAGCCGCCTCGTCCCGGCGGCAAGAGCGGACTGGCCATGCGCGTGTGGCTCGATGACGACAGCGGCTTCGACCTGACCGAGGGGGGCACCCAGAAGCGGCTGGCTGTCTACGTCGTCCGCGAGCCCGCCGATGTGCCTGGCATCGCTCGGCTCGGGCCCGATCCGCTGGTCGACGCGTTCACGCCGGAGGTGCTCGAGGGCATCCTCGCTTCGGCCGGGCGGTCGCAGATCAAGGGCGTGCTGCGCAACCAGTCGGTGATCGCCGGCATCGGCAACGCCTACTCCGACGAGATCCTGCACGTGGCCAAGATGTCGCCGTACAAGTCGGCGGCATCGTTTGACGACGCCGACCGGGGCAGGCTCTACGACGCGATCGAGACGACCCTGCGGGAGGCGATCGACCGGTCCGAGGGGATGGCGGCGGCCGATCTCAAGAAGGAAAAGAAGGCGGGCCTGCGGGTGCACGGTCGGACCGGCCAGGCGTGCCCGGTGTGCGGCGACACGGTTCGCGAGGTGTCGTTCGCCGACTCGTCGTTGCAGTACTGCCCCACCTGCCAGACCGGCGGCAAGCCGCTCGCCGACCGACGCATGTCGCGATTGCTGAAGTAGCCGCGTACCCGACCCCCGCTGAGGGTAGCCAAATGACGGAACATAACGGGCGCGACCCGTCGTTTGCCTACCGCCAGTGCTGGCCGCAACTGAATCTGCGACTCGCGAGCCAAATCTAGGGAATCCGCTAGACGGACTCATAGAGTCCGATCGTGGACCCGATCCGGAACCCCTACGCACCTGGTGCAGGGCAGCGGCCGCCGGAGCTGGCCGGCCGAGAGCGACCCCTGCAACGGTTCGACGTCACGCTGGAGCGGATCGCGCTCGGCCGGCCAGAGCGGTCGATGGTGCTGTCCGGGTTGCGTGGCGTCGGCAAGACGGTGCTGCTCAACGCCCTCCGCAGTCGCGCGATCAACCGGGCATGGGGCACCGGCAAGATCGAGGCGCGGCCGGACCAAAGCGTTCGGCTGCCGATCGCGCAGGCGGTTCACGCGGCGATCCGCGAAGTCGCCCATCGGCACCGCGATCCCGATCGGGTCGACGACCTCGCCGCCGTCGTCAAGGCGTTCGCCCTGCGTACTCAACTCCCCGACCGCAAAGGCATCCGGTGGCAGCCGCCGACCGACGTGGTCGCCGCGAGGGGGCGGGCCGACTCGGGCGATCTCGAGCTCGACCTTATCGAGTTGTTCGGCGACGTCGCGACGATCGCGGCCGACCTCGGCGTCGGGATCGCGCTGTTCGTCGACGAGATGCAAGACATCGGGCCGGTCGAGCTGTCCGCGTTGTGCGGCGCCTGTCACGAGATCAGCCAGGCGGCGGCGCCTCTGATCCTGGTCGGTGCCGGCCTGCCGCACCTGCCGGTGACGCTGGCGGCCAGCAAGTCCTATGCCGAGCGGCTCTTTCACTATGTGGTGGTCGATCGGCTCGAGCGACCCGACGCCGATCGGGCGCTGACCGTCCCGGCGGCGTCCGAGGAGGTCGAGTATGAGTCGAAGGCGCTGGACGAGATGTACCGGCTGACCGACGGCTATCCGTACTTCGTGCAGGCCTATGGCAAGGCCGTCTGGGACGCCGCCCCGAACAGTCCGATCCGACCGATGGACGTGCTCGAGGCGGCGCCGGAGGCCGAGGACGAGCTTGCGGTCGGGTTCTTCGGCGCGCGATACGAGCGGGCGACGCCGGCCGAGCGGGAGTACATGCGCGCGGTGGCCGACCTCGGCGCCGACTCCCACGCCGCCGTGGCGACCGCTGACGTGGCCAAGGCGTTGGCGCGCAAGCCGCAGAGCCTGTCACCGGCTCGAGACGGCCTGATCAAGAAGGGTTTGGTGTTCTCCAGCGAGCGCGGCTCGGTCGCGTTCACGGTGCCGCACTTCGGCGCCTATCTGCGCAGTCAACGCTCTGGGACCTGAGCAGACGCCGAGTGGTTTGTCACGATGCCCTAGGCTCGGGCCCGTCGCCGTTGACGAGAGGGGCCGAGATGCAGTGTCCACGTTGTGGCTCCGAGAACGCTCCGGGAGCTCGCGCGTGCTCGCGATGCGGCCTGCCTGCAAACCAGGCACCCCCGCCTCCGCCCGGTCCGCCGTCGGGCGCACCCAATCCCGGATCGCCGTCACCGACCATGCCGTTCCCGGCTGGGCCGGGTCCCGCGGGTCCCCCTGTCGCGCCGCCACCCGGCCGCCCCGCTCCTCCACCGCAGCAGCCGCCGGCGGCACCGGCGCGCGGTCCGTACACGGAGACCGAGACGCTCGCCGCCGCGGCGGTCAAGAAAGAGAGCGACCAACGCCGGTCGGGCATCGTCGCGGCCGCCATGATCGCGGCGCTGATTGGTGCCTTGGCCGCGTTGGGCTACGCCGGGTTCGCGTTGACGCTGCGGCGCGGGATCTACGCCGATCTCGATGACGACCCGACGTCGGTGTCCAAGGACGACGCCGAGAGCAGCGACAACCTCAACGCCATCGGCCTGTGGGTCGCGGGCGTTCTGATCGGCATCGCCTTCCTGCTGCTGATCATGAGCATCGTCAGCGCCCGTCGGGGTCGCAACGGCCTCGGCATCACGGCCATCGTGCTCATTGTGCTTGGCGGCTTGGCCGCGACCTGGGCTTGCCTGCTCGTCAACGGCGTCGACGACATTACCGAGGCGGGCGACGCGGTCACCGGCTACCTGGTGGCCGGACCGGCGTTCGCTGTGATGGGGATCGGCCTGCTTCTCGGTCTGCTGGGTCTCCGCAAGCCGGCCAAGCCGGCGTCGACGAAGCCGGCGGCGCGAGCGCCGTTCCCGCAGGGACCCTACGGCGGCCAGCAGGGTCCGTACGGTCAGCAGCCGCCGCCGAGCCCGTACGCGGGTGGTCCGCCGCAGTACGGCAGCCAGGGCGGTAACCCGTACGGCCGCTGATCATCTGGTGTCATGCCCTACCGACCGCATGTGGTCGCTCACCGCGGCGCCAGTGGCGTCGAAGCCGAGCACACCCTCATGGCCTATCGGCGGGCGATCGACGAGGGTGCCGACGCGCTGGAGTGCGACGTCCGGCTGACCGCTGACGGTCACCTGGTCTGCGTCCACGATCGTCGGGTCGAGCGCACCTCCAACGGCCGCGGTCCGGTGTCGACGTTGGAGTTGGCCGACCTGGCTGCGCTCGACTTCGGATCGTGGAAGCACCCATCGCGCCACCTCGACGACGAGGCGCCGGACCGAGACCCGGACGGCCACCGCGTGTTGACGCTCGACACGCTGCTGTCCATGGTCTCCGACGCCAAGCGCCCGGTGTGGCTCGCGATCGAGACGAAGCATCCGACCCGCTATGCCGGACTGGTCGAGCGGCGGCTCGTGGAGACCCTGTCCCGGTACGACGTGACCGCCCGGGTCATGAGCTTTTCGTGGCTGTCGCTGCGTCGTGTTCGCGAGTTGGCGCCCTGGCTGCAGACGGTGTTTCTCATGGACCGGGTGCCGCTGCGGTTTCGCGACGGCGGCCTCCCGCTCGGTTGCGGGATCGCCGGATATTCGGTCGAGACGGTTCGGGAACAGCCCGATCGGGTCCGGCGTACGAAGGAGTGGGGCCACCAGATCTACGTCTATACGGTCAACGATCCGGCCGACGTCGACCGCTGCCTCGCCCTCGAGGTCGACGCCATCATCACCGACCATCCCGGCCGTACTCGCGACCGCGTCGACGCCCTCCCATGAGTTCCGAGTCGTGGTCGGTGTCTCCGGCTAGACACCGACCACAACTCGCAACTCACGCGATGCTGACCTAGAGGCCGAGTTGCTGGCGGCGTCGGAGCGGCGACTCTTCGTGGGCGACGATGGTCTTGGGATGCCCGGTATCGACGACCCGGCCGTCGATGTAAAGCATGTCGGCCTCGTCCGGGTCGGCGGCGATGTGGTCGACGACGACCCAGACGTTGGAGCCGTCGACGATCTCGACGAGGTCCGCTTCGGCGACGTCCTTCGCGGCAACCTGCTCCTCGGGGCCGTAGCCCGCGTCCCACTCGTGCACCTCGACATCGAGCGGTTCCCATGCGGTCTTCGCCGCCTCGCCGCGGTGCCGATCGGCCGGCTCACCCCAAGGCGCATCCGGCGGGTTGGTGGTCTCGGCGAGGCCAATCCCGATCGACTTCAGCCACGGGTGCGGCGAGGTCGTCGGCTGGACGCGGCGGTAGAGCTCGACCTCGTTGTCGTCCAGGCCGAGCGGGTCGGGCATCCACAACGCCTGGACCTCTCCCGGTGTGCCGTCGGACCGCACGGCGGTCGCCCGGCCCTGGATCATCGGCGGCACCGACCGACCGGTGTCGGCATTACCCCACATCGCCTGGGACTCGTCGCGGGTCAGTGCGCCGTGCGAGCAACGGCTCCGACAGTTGCTCGTCAACTCCGAGGGAAGCACCTTGATGTCGAAATCCGGGCGCTTGAGGCCGATCACCAGGTGGATGCCGACCTCGCCACCGAGTCGGGCGATCGCGCCGACCAGGTCAAACGCCGGCGGCTCGGACGAGCGCTTCATCCCGACCGTCACAGCGCCGTCGCGCGCCCACCACAAGCGGATCTCCTCCTGCAACTCGCGGTATTCGTCGAGCACGAGAAGCAGCGGCTCGAGCTGATGCTTTCGGGTCAGCCCGGCCTCGACGGCGGCGTACCGCCGGTCCATCGCCGCGTGGACGTGCTCGATGATCGCGACCATGCCGGGGGTGTTGGTGGGCGTTGCGAGGGCCTGGACGCCCGGCCAGTCCCGCATGCCGAGCAGCCCGGTCCGCTTCGGGTCGCACACGAGCGCCGCCCAGCCGCGACCCACGAAGCCACGGACGATGACCCGCAGCGTGCTGCTCTTGCCCGATCGGGTCGCGCCGGAGACGAGCATGTGCGGCGAGAACTTCAGCGACCAGACGACGGTACGGCCGTACTCGTCGATGGCGTACGGGACGTCGTACTCCCCGCATTGGTCGAGCAGGTCGAGGTCGTACGGGATCCGGGTCGCCAAGGTCGGCCGGCGCTGGATCCGGCACTGTGCCTTCTTGGTGACCGGGTCGGCGACGAGGTCTGGCATCGTCTGCCAGCGGCCCGGCACCTGGCGGTTGAAGGCGGCCTCGAACGCGGCCCAAAAACTCGGCTCGGTGTTGTCGGTCGTCGGCGTGAACGCGACCTCCAGCGAGTCGAGTCGTGACGCCCCACGCCCATCGGTGTCGAACGCGGTGCCGACGATCTCGGCGTTGGCGCCGAGGCGCTGCCCGAGGACAACCTCCGCGCAGCGCACTTCGCGCGGCGTCGGTGGCGGCAGCTCGGGCGGCGCCTCGGCTTGTTCTAGGCGTGCCGGCGCGAGGACGACCTCGTGCCGGCGGCGGTGGACGGCGCAGACCCGCATCTGGATCCGGAAGATCCGGCCGGCGGCGAACGAGATCTGGTCGAGCAGGGTCTCGGTCAGCGAACACGACGGCGGCGGGCTCACCGTGACGCGCCGCGGCGGATCCTGTCGACGCGCGCCCACCGGCCAACTCGCGTGAACCAGCCGCCGCAACCGGTCGCTCGACGCGCCGTCCAGCCCGACGAGCGGGGCGATCCGCTCGGCGGCGGCGGCCTCCTGGCGGCCACGGCTACGGGTTCGGACGCCGGCGCCGAGCGCGAGGGCGGCGATACTGACGCCGAGCCCTAGCATCGGCCGTGGCCACTCGGATTGGCCGGCCACGCTGGCGATTCCGGCGGCGACCGCCCCCAACGCGACGGCGAGGAACGCGAGCTGGAACCACCCGGCGCCTTCCGGAGGTGCGGGCACGGCACGCCCGGTCCGTCGCCGCGCGGCGACATATGGGGTGGTGACCGGTTCGGCGACCGGTCGGGTCGGGCTTGCCACCACGAAACCTCCGAGGTCTCGCTATCACTCGCTAACGGGCAGCCGGACGCGATCGGTGTGACACCGACTGCCGGTTTTCATCGGAGTTTTCATGGTTTAGGGTCGGTGCGGACTTCGTCGCCGGCTCGCGCAGTCGTCGGCCGGTCTGCCCCGTTTCAGCAGGTGGACGACCGCTGGGGTGACTGACGTACCTGTGGTGTAGTTCCGCCCCATCCGTAACAGGTCGACAGAGGGGGGACGACAAATCGAGCTTGGCGTCGTACTGTCGACCAAGACCTGATAGTGACAGCGCGTGAAACGACGACTACGAGAGGTGGTCGGACTCAAACCGCAGCACGGACGGAGGCACGTCATGTTCGGCAGACGATCGGCCGCCATTCTCCTCTGTGTGGCGGCGGCTGCCGTGTTGACGGGCTGCGGCGGTGACGATACCTCGGATGCCGATCTCTCGTCGGCGGACCCGACGCGGACTCCGCTGACGGGTGTGACGAGCGAGCAGCTCAGCGGTTACTCCAGTTCGGAGAAATCGGCCTACCAGGAAGCGGTCGCGGCGGTACAGCGCAATCTACGGGTCGGCCTGAGGGTCTACCGCGAGGGAGAGGCCACGCCAGCGGCCCGTCGCGCTCTTGAGTCGATCTATGCCGGCCAGGAGCTCGAAGACGAGTGGGAGACGCTGCGGGCCATGGAGGCCGACGGCGGCTATCTCGACGGTTCGGCCGAGGTCGTTTGGACCCGACCGACCCGGATCTTGGTGAGCGGCAGCGAGGGAACGGTCAACCTGCTGGCCTGCGTCGATCGCCGCGACATCCGGGCGTACGAGCGCGACCAGGGCGAGATTGCCCAGCCCGTGACGTCGGAGCGTGCCGTCTTCGAGCTCACGGTCGATCTCGGCGATGGCGGTATCTGGCGAGTTTCTGATGGAGAGGAGACCGACTCATGCTGAGACGGCAGGTGGCGGCGGCCGGGAGTGCCTTCGTGGCCGCGCTGGCCGTTGGCATGGCCCCGGCGACGGCCGACGACGGCGGCGGCTGGGGTCCAGGCGGCATCTGGGCGTCCGCCGACGAGGAGTCGCAAGACACCGACTCCGGTGGCGGGTCGACCGACGACGGCAGCGACGACTCCACGAGCACCGATTCGTGGCTGTCGTCCGGCGGCAGCGGCGACACCTGCGCCGGTACCGATGCTGGGAGCCTGACCCTCGAACTCGCGGGTCTGCAGGGCAACTGCGGCTTCGCGCCGGCGCTCGACACCGGCGACCCGGGCGTACTGGCGCCGGTCGTCGATGCCGAGACCGAGGCCGAGAACGCGTTCGACCGGATGCCGCTCGCGACGGCCGACATCCAGATGGCACCGGGTCCGCCGCTGCCGACCTACCCCAACCTCGAGACGTGGGTGTGGGTGCCGCCGGATCGGTGGCAGACCCTGACCCTCTCGGTCACCGCCGGCGCGACCACGGTGCACGTCGAGGCGCGGCCGGTACGGCTGGAGGTCGACTCTGGTGAGCGGGACCAGATGAAGTACTCCGCGACCACGATCGACCCGACCTTCGTCTGCACCGGGCCCGGTCGGGCGTGGCACGAGTCCTACGGTGACGATGCCGAGACCTCGTGCGGCTACACCTACATGACGACCTCGTCGCACAATCCAGCCGGCGGCGACGCGTACCACCTGACGGCAACGATCGTCTACGAAGGCTCGTGGACCTGCGTCGGCCAGTGCACGTCGGAGGGCGGCTCGCTCGGCGAGGCGTCCGGACCGACCGGCAATCAGGACGTCGAGGTGCAGGAGCGCCAGAGCGTGGTGGTGAATGGATGACCGTCCAACAGCAGCCGCCACCGCCGCCCTCGCCGTTCGCCCAGGGTCCCCCTGGCGATGGCGTTCAGCGGCCGAGCTCGCGCCAGCAGCGCCGTGACGAGCGGGCGCGGGCGCGGCGAGCCGAGAAGGCTGCGGCCGCGGAGCGACGTCCGCCCCGGCCCTACGGACAGATGCTGCTCGCGTTGCTGCTCATCGTCGGCTGTGCGCTCGGTGCGGCGGTCGCGTTCGCTCGCGCCGGAGACACCACGTCAGTCGTCGTCATGAACGCCGGCGTCGCCCGCGGCGAGACGATCGCCCGCGAGGATCTGACGACGACGCGAGTCTCGGGCGTTGACGACGCGATCGCGGCCGACCAGCTCGACGACCTCGTCGGCCGGACCGCGACCGTCGACCTGCTGCCGGGTCAGATCGTGCTCGAGGACGCATCGACGGCCGACCCGATCCCGGCTCAGGGCGAGGCCCTGGTCGGCGTCGCCTTGGAGCCGTCGCAGGTGCCGGCGGATCTGGCCCCCGGCGACTCCGTGCTGGTGCTGGCCGCGCCAGAGGAAGGCGCCAACCCGGATCCCAACGGTGCCGAGCTGACGGCCGGTCAGGTCTACTCGCTCAGCGACACCGACGTGGTCGGCTCCGGAGGCGGCGTCGAGCAGGTGACCCTCATCGTCCCGGAGGCCGACTCCGCCAACGTCGCGCTCTATGCGTCGGCAGATCGCATCGTGCTCGTTGAGACAGCCGCGGTCGGGGGTGGTAGCTGATGCTAGTTGCGGTCGGTGGCGAGAAGGGTTCGCCAGGGGCGACGACCACGGCGGTCGCGCTCGCGGCCACCTGGCCCGGCTCGGCGGTCGTCGTCGAAGCCGATCCGGGTGGTGGCGACCTCGCACTCCGACTGCGGCTGCCTTCGGGTGAAGCTCTGCCGCCGACGCCGACCGTGCTCACGTTGGCCGCAGCGGCCCGCCAGCATGTCGACGATCCCCATCTCGTGGTCCGACACGCCTCCGGCATGTCCGACCACATGGGGGTGATTCCGGGTCCGATGATGGCCGAGCAGTCAGCGGGGATCGCCGGCTCATGGGATCCGCTGGCCGAGGCTCTGTCGCACTCGGCGCTCGACGTCATCGTCGACGTCGGGCGGCTCGACACCGGCTCGCCGGCGATGCCGGTCGCGGCCGCGGCCGACGTCGTGGTGATCGTCGGCCGGCCGACCGAGGTCGGAGGTCTGCGGCTTCGGGAGCGGGTCAAGGCGCTTGGTCCGGCCCTCTCGGCGCGGCGCGGCCGACCGGCGATGATCTGGCCGATTGTCGTGGCACCGAGCCGGCACGGCGACGACTACGCGGCCGACCTGCAGCATCTGCTGAGCGCCGCGGGCACGCGTCCGGTCGGTGTGAGCCACGTCGTGCACGACGCCGCTGCCGTGACCCGGCTCGAAGGCGGCGAAAACCCGACCGGTCGGCTCCTGCGTACGCCGTTGCTGAGGTCGGCCAAGGACCTCGGCGGTCTGCTGATCCCGCTCGGCGCCCGCCGTGAGGTGCCGGCTCCGCAGCAGCCGACCGGCGACCCCGGTCCGTCGCACCGCCTCAGTCAGCAGGTGGTGATGTAGGTGTCGTTCAATCGAGAGCTGGTGCTGCGGCTGCAGGCCGAGGTCGGCGAGCGGCGTACGGCGCTGCGACAGTCTCGCCGGGCGCAACGGCTGCCCGATCTCACCGGCGAGGCCGATCGGCAGCACACCCGGCCGATCATCCGCGATGTCGTCGAGGCCTACTCCCATCGCCTGTTCGAGGGCACCGGGAGCGCGCTGACCGACGCCGCGCAGGCCGAGGTGGTCAAGGCTCTCGACGCCCGGCTGTTCGGCGCCGGGCCTTTCCAGCACCTGTTGGACAACGACAAGGTCGAAGACGTCCACTGCAACGGCTTCGACAAGGTCTTCGTCCGCTATGCCGACGGCACCGACGAGCAGGTCGACCCGGTCTGCGACTCCAACGAAGAGCTGATCCAGATCCTGCAAGACCTGGCGAGCTACACCGGTCTGTCGAGTCGGCCGTTCGACACCTCCAACGTGGAGCTCGACCTGCGGCTGCCCGACGGATCCCGACTGTCGGCGACCCAGGGCGTGTCGCCATGGCCGACGGTGTCGATCCGTCGGCACCGCCACCCGATCCTCGACCTGGCCCACGAGGAAGAGCTCGGCACCGTCGACTCCGAGCAGGCGAGCTTCCTGCGGGCCACCGTTCACGCGAAGAAAAACATCATGATCGCCGGCGGCACCGGCGCCGGAAAGACCACGCTGCTGCGCGCGATCGCCAGCGAGATTCCGTCGACCGAGCGGCTGATCACCGTCGAACGCACCCTCGAGCTTGCGCTCCACGAAGACGTCGACGCGCACCCCAACTGCGTGCCGTTCGAGGAGCGGCAGCCCAACGCCGAGGGTGAGGGCGGGGTGTCCCTCTCGACGCTGGTCCGACGATCGCTGCGGATGAGCCCCGACCGAGTCATTGTGGGCGAGGTCCTCGGCGACGAGGTCGTCACGATGCTCAACGCGATGACGCAGGGCAACGACGGATCGCTGTCGACCATCCATGCCAACTCGGCACTCGAGGTCACGCCGCGGCTGTGCGCGTACGCGATCCAGGCCCAGGAGCGGCTGCCGATGGAGGCGACCCAGATGCTGGTCGCCGGCGCCCTCGACTTCATCGTCTTCATGCGCAAGATCTCGTCGCAGCAGCGAGTCGTCGAGTCGATCCTCGAAGTCACGGGCTACGACGGCGAGCGGGCGACCCACTCGCACGTATGGGCCGCACCACGACTCGGCGAACGCGGCGTCCGCACCGCGGCCCAGATCACCTGCCACGACGAGCTGATCGCGGCCGGCTGGCAGCCCGCTGGCTGGGGGCAGGGGGTCGCCTGATGAGCGTTCACCCCCATGCCTTCTTCGCGCCGACCTTGCGCGTCTTGCCCACCTTTTCACGCCGACCTTGCGCGTCCTGCTCACTTCGTCGCGGCGCAAGAGCGGTTGGCGGCGCCACATGATCGGGCTCGTCGCCCTTCTCGGAGCCGGCGTCGCGGCCGGCATCGTGGCGTTGGTCGCCCTATCCCGAGGCCGACGACTGACCCTGCCGGAGATGAAACCGAGCGGCTTGTCGGAGGCCGACCGGCGGCGGCTGACCTATGGCATCCCGATCATCGTGTTGGTCGCGCTCGTGACCCGATGGCCGATCGCCGTCCTCGCGGCCGTCGTCATCCTGCTCCTGTGGCCCCGCATCGCCGGCGCGACCGGAGTCGGGCAGGCGGCCCTCGACCAGTTGGAGGCGCTGGCGATCTGGACCGAGTCGATGCGCGACATCACCCGCGCATCGACCGGGCTCGAGGAGGCCATCCCGATCACCGCGGAGTCGGCGCCCGAGGTACTCCGGCCGTCGCTGCAACGACTGTCGGACCAGCTGGCCTCGCGGATTCCGCTCGACGCGGCGCTGCGCGACTTCGCCGCCGACGCCGATGACGCCGGGGTGGACTACGTCGTGGCGGCGCTGATCCTGAACGTCCGCACTCGCGGCCCGGAGCTCGCGGCGGTACTCACCCGGCTCGCCGATTCGACCCGCGCCGAGCTCGCGATGCGACAGGAGGTCGAGGCCGAGCGCCGTCGGCTCCGCCGGCACACGTGGATCATGTTCGGGATCGTGGCGGTCTGGATCGCCGTGCAGTTGCTGGTGGCCCGCGACCATCTGGAGCCCTTTGGGCAGCCGGCGGGGCAGGTCGTGCTGGCCGGCGTCGTCACGATGTGGATCTTCGCCGCGGTCCGGGCGCGGACGCTGTCGGAACCGGTCCGGCCCGCGCGCTTCCTCGCCTCGCCCGATCCGGTCGGCGGCGGTGGTTTCCGATGACCGATTGGGTGGTGTTGTGCGGGGCAGGCATGGGCCTCGGCCTCGCGTACCTCGTTTTCCTGCTGCGACCCGCCAAGGTCGACTTGGTCGGCGCTGCCCAGCGCTGGGAAGCGTCCCGCGCGACCTCGGCGCTACACACCCCGATGGGCGGAGCGCAGCACGGTCTGCGGGCCAAGGCCGGTCGGATGCTCGCGATCCGACTCGGTCGGCGTGGCATTCAGCTGAACCGGGTCCGCCAGGACCTCGCGATGGTCAACCGGGATCTCGAGGGATTCCTCGTCGTGACCGTGCTGAAGAGCATTGTCGGCTTCCTCGCGCCGGCGGCACTGTTCGCGTTGCTGGCGTCGGCTGGCGCGTCACCGCCTACGACCGCCCCCCTGGTCTTCGGCCTCATCCTCGGAATCGGCATGGTGTTCGTCTCGATCGAGCAGTTGCACCGCGAAGCCGACGCCCGACGTGAAGAGCTCCGCCGATCGCTGTCGACCTACCTCGACCTGGTCGCGATGGCGATGGCCGGCGGACGCGGGCACCCGGAGGCACTTCCGATGGCGGCGCAGATCGGCAACGGCTGGACCTTCGAGCTGCTCGAAGACACCGTCGTCGGTGCGCGGGACGCGGGCACGACCCCGTGGGCGGCACTCGGCGAGCTCGGCCGTCGGTGTGACATCAGCGAGCTGCGCGACCTCTCGGTGGCGCTGACGCTGGTCGCGGACAACGGCGCTCGAGTACGAGAGACGTTGATGGCGCGAGCCGAGTCGCTGAGACAGTCCAGGATCACGGCTGCCCGAGAGGACGCGAAGAAGCGATCGGACTCGATCGAGTGGAACCAGTTGGTCGTTGCGGCAGGATTCGTGGTTTGGCTGTTCTACCCCACGGTCGTCAATCTGTTCGCGAGTTAAGAGGGCTTGCTTAGACATGCGGTACGTAGAGGAGGAATGAGATGAACGGACTGGTATCAGTCTGGGTCTGGTTGCAGAACCGGCTGGCTTGTGCGCGCCGCAGCGAGGATGGCTGGGGCGCGGTCGAATGGATGGTGATCATGGTCTTCGTCGTGGCGCTGGCCTACACCGCGAATCATGCGGCGGGCGGCTTCCTGCAGGAGAAGATTGGCGAGCTCGGTACCAACTGATGGCATCCGACGGCATGAGCACACGACGGCGCGTACGCGATGAGGCGGGGGCGAACTCGATCGCCTTCATCATCGTCATACCCGTCTTGATGCTCGCCCTCGTCGCCGGAGTGCAGTACTTCATCAAGTTCGACGCGCAGCGCACCGCCGAGGCCGCGGCAGAGGAAGGTGCGGCGGCAGCGCGTCGGTTCGATGGTTCCGCCGAAGCAGGTCAGGCCAGGGCGTACGACTTCCTCGACGACGTCGACAGCGACTCGCTCGAAGGCATTCAGGTCAGCGCGACCCGCGACGGCGTCGAAGCCTCGGTGACGGTGACCGGCTCCGCCGACGCGGTCGGCTGGCTGCCGTTCATTGACCCGAACGTCTCGGCGACGTCGACGGGCCCAGTCGAGCGGTACACGCAGTGAGGGACGACACGATGCGGCGACGGGACGAGCGCGGGACGGTCCCGTTGGAGCTCGTCATCATCGCGCCCATGCTCGCCGTGCTGCTCGCGGTGCTCGTCTTCATGTGGCGGGTGTCGGAGGCTGGCAACCAGGTGACCTCGGCGGCCGCCGAAGCGGCTCGGGCCGCCTCTTTGGAGCGCGACGTCACCGCGGCCGCCGCCGCCGGTCAAGCCGCGGCCGAGCGGACCCTCGATGACCGCGGGCTGTCGTGCGCCGACCTGGACGTCTCCATCGACGTGTCGTCGTACGAGCCGGGTGGCTACGTCGAGGCGACCGTGCGGTGCACCGCCGACCTGCAGGAGCTCGACGTACCCGGCGCCCCGGGCAGCTGGACCGAGGAAGCGTCGTTCACCGAGCCCATCGAGCAGTTCCGGGGCGGCTGATGCGAACCCGATTGATGGCATGCTGGCGACGCGTACAAAACGGGCGCGACGAGATCGGCGCGGTGCTCGCGGTCTGGCTGATCGCGGCGGCGGTGCCGATCACGTGGGGCCTCGCCGGCTACATCTACGACGGCGGCAACGTACGGGAGGCGCAGCAGATGGCGTACCGGACGGCGGAGAAGGCCGCCCGCCTCGCGGCCGACCAGCTGTCCATCGCCAGCCTGCGCTCGGACGGCAACGTGACGGTCGACGCCGGTGCCGCGATCGCGGCTGGTGAGGGTTATCTCCGCGCCGCGGGCGTTGACGGAAGCGTCGACGTGGACGGTGGCACGGTGACGGTCACCGCGACGACGACCGTCGACATGAAGGTCTTGAGTGGGTTGGGAGTCGACGAAATCGAGGTTGAAGAGTCAGCCTCGGCCGAGTCGATCAACGCCAACACCGAGCCGGAGGATATGTGATGAGACGGCCTGGACAGTGGGCACGCGCCCTGGTCACCTTCGTCGCGATGGCGGCGATCCTGATCGGGGTGCCCTGGGCCTTGATCGTGTGGGTGGGCAACCCGATGCCCCCCGAGGGCCTGGCTCTCAACGCCGGACTCACCGACGACGCCCTGATCGGCCTGCTGGCCGTCGCGGTGTGGGTGATCTGGGCGCAGCTGGTCATCGCCACCGTCGTCGCCGTCGTCGAAGAAGTACGCGGCGTCGACTTCCGTTCACTCCCCGGAGTGTTCGGTAGCCAGCACGACGTCGCCCGTCGGGCCGTCGCCGCGATCGCGCTCGCCATCGTGTCGTCGACCGCTGCTGCCGGGACGGCATCGGCCGTCACCTCCTCGCATACGGTCACCACCACACCGCGGAAGGCCGACCCGCAGGCCGACGCGGACACCGAGGCGCCGCGAGCCGCGAAGCAGACCGGCGACGACCTCCGCCTCGCCACCGTCACGGCCGAGCAGTCGGACCTGTGGACGATCGCCGAGAACCATCTCGGCAGTGGAGAGCGCTGGCCGGAGATCAAGGACCTCAACCAGGGCCGGGTCATGTCCGACGGCCGGACGTTCCGGTCCGCCAACCTGCTGATGCCCGGCTGGAAGCTGCTGATGCCGGCGGACGCCAAAGGTCTCCCGTTGGCCAGCGACGTCGAGGAGAGGGCGGTCGAAGTCGCGACGGTGACCTACACCGTCCAGGCCGGCGACAGCCTCTCCGACATCGCGAAGCGGCTCATGGGCGACCCCAGTCGGTACAACGAGATCTTCGAGCTCAATGCCAACAAGCCGCAGCCGGACGGTCAGCGCCTGACCGATCCCGACGAGATCTGGGCCGGCTGGACCCTCGAGGTCCCCCGCGTCGCAGATCACCGGGCCGAGGCGCCGCGCGAGGGGCGGCACGCCGATCATCCGGTCGGGCAGGAGCAAGAGCCCACGCAGCAGGAGCAGCAGCCGCAAGAGGAGCAGCAGGCGCCGCGGCGGCAGGCCGAACCCGAGCACACCCCGGAGCGTGTCACGGTTCCCGAGCGCGCGCAGGGTGAGGCCGACCACCCGCGCCAGCACGGCGCGCAGCCGCCCGAGCAGCATCCGTCGACTGCTCCGCACTCCGAAGGTCCGCGGTCTGAAGGCCCACGGTCGGAGGGCCCACGGTCGGAGGGCGAGTCGTCGGCACCGGCGACTCGGTCGCATTCCGACCGGCCATCCGCCAGCTCCGACTCCGAGCCCGTCTCGTCGGTCTCGTCCGAGGATGAGCCCGGCGTCCCCGTGCTCGCGGTCGCCGGAGTCGGAGCCGTCGTGGCCGCTGGCCTCGTCGGCCTGCTCCGGTTGCGTCGCACCTGGCAGCGGTCGGGGCGGCGGCCGGGGCAGCGGACCCCCGGACCCGGCTTGGCGGCGATCGTGCTCGAAGAGGAGCTGACCTCCGGCGCCGACCTGGAGGGCGTCGACCTGGTCGATCACGCGCTGCGTGGCCTGCTGGCCTGGTGCCGCGACGGCGGCAACGGTGGGATGCTGCCAGTTATCCAGGCTGCCCGGATCACCGAGACGGGCGTGGAGCTCTACCTGGCGGAGGCGGCGTCGCTGCCGGATCCGTGGGAGTCGTTGCGCGGCGACACGGCCTGGATGCTGACCCGCGACGCCGAGGGCTTCGCCGTCTTCAACGACGGTGGCCCCGCTCCGTACCCCGCCCTGGTCGCGCTCGGCGCCGACCCGGAGGGCGGACAGATCCTGGTCGACCTGGAGTTCCTCGGGACGTTGAGTCTCGAAGGTCCGCGGTCAGACACCGAACGCATGTTGGCCGCGTTGACTACGGCCCTGGCGACGTCGCAGTGGGCGGACCACCTCGACGTCACCATCGTCGGCACGCACCCCGATCTCGAAGGGGTGATGCGGACCGGTCGAGTCAAGTACCTGCCCGAGGTGGGCGACCTGTTGAGCGACCTCGCCGTACGCGTCAGGGAGGATGCGTCGGCCTGGTCCGAGCTGGAGGTACGCGATGTGACTGACGCACGAGTGAACCAGCAGCCGGAGTCGGCTGGGCTGTGCGTGCCGGAGATCGTGTTGCTCGCGGCAGAGCTCACCCCGGAGCAGCGCGTCCAACTCGCCCGCCTCCTCGAGGACCTCCCACGAGTGGCGGTCGCCGCCGTCACGACCGGCGACGCCGTCGGCGACTGGCGGCTGCATCCCGACGCGGACGGCGACGACCAGCGCGACTGGATCTTGGAGCCGGTCGGCCTGCGACTGCGACCGGCCCGACTCGACGACGCGACCTTCGAGCGGATCCTCGAACTCCTCCGCACCGCGGACGAGCCTCCAGAGGGTCCGCCGGTCGACCTCGCCGAGCCGACCCTCGGCGAGCCGTCGGCCCCTTCGCTTCCGCCAGAGTCGGCCGGACGGCACGCCAGCGGTCGACACGCCTCCGATCACGTCTGGCCGCGGCCGCGCAGTGGCGAGGCGACCTGGCGGGCCCCCTCGACCGACGAGGACGAGCGGCGCGATGACGACCTACTCGAGGCCTCGTCTTCGCGCATGACGTCGGCGCCGGTCATCGACAACCTCGGCTCGCCGCGCGTCGTGAACCCGGCGGTCGAGATCCCGGACAACCGGCTTCCCCGCGTACTCGCGTTCCTGTGCTACCTCGCCGGAAACCGCGGATGCTCGCACGAGCAGCTCGACGAGGCGATGTTCCCCGGCGCCCGGGTCAACCCCGACACCCGGACCCGCTACATCAACTACGCCCGCACGCTCCTTGGAAAGGGTCCCGACGGCATGGACTACCTCCCGCGCCGCAACTACACCGACCTGTCGCCGGACGTCGTCACGACGTGGGAGCTGTTCCACAACCTGGTCGGCGACGACCCGTTCAGCGCGCCGACCGACCGGCTCGAGCGCGCGTTGAGCCTGGTGCGGGGTCGGCCATACGAGGGTGGCAAGCCGGCGTGGTACGGCTGGTCCGAGCGCACGGCGCGGCGGATGTACGACCTGATCGCCGACACCGCCTGCGCGCTGGCCGATCGCCGATTCAAGGACGGCCAGTGGCGAGCCGCCGTCGACGCGGCCCTGCTCGGTTGGTCGATCGAGCCGGTTCAGCAGTGGCTTTGGCGGGTCCATATCCAGGGCTTGCGGGCGCTCGGCGACGTCGACGAGGCGCGCCGGATCGCGCAGGAGCGCAACGCCTTCTCCGAGGAGCTCGAGTTCGAGCTGGAGCCCGAGACCGAGGCGCTGTTCGACGAGCTCGGCCTCTTCGGCAGCGTCCCCGCCGCCGGCTGACTCCGATCGCAGCGATCGCGCCGAGTGTTGGCGTGGAACCGCCGCTCCGGCCGGGGTGTTGGCGTAGATCTGCGCCAACACTGCGCGGCCGCCGGCCCGGACCCGCGGGTGAACGGCGTGTCCGGTAACGGACGGTAAACTTCGCCGAATGTGACACACGGTGACGACTTTGTACCGTGTCCGGATCGCGTGTCCGGTTGCGTGTCCGGGACAACAGACTGAGCTGACCTGCATGAATGCGGGACATCAGCGAAACGCACTCGATCGACTGAATGCTGACTGGAGTGACACTCAGTCATCACCCTATGCCACCGATCAAATCAAGCGCTGGTCCTATCGCTGGCTGGCGCTCGCCGGATGCGAAACCCCCGAAGACGTCCTGAAAGCGTGCTACCGCTTCGATGACTCCACCAACACTGTCCTGCTCACTCTGCTCCGGATCGTGCACGGCCGTTACGAGGGCCGTGACCTGGCTGCCCGGCTGGTCCTCCAATCCCTGCTGGGCCCAGCCGTCCGCGACTACCTCCCCCGATTCTCTCGCGCCTTCGACGACTCCGGAGATGCCGCGTCGGCGCTCATCGCCGCCCTGGTGGAGACGATCGCTACGTACCCCCTCAGCGAACGCACTCGGGTCAAGCGTCGACTGCTGACCCGAACCGGCACCACCCTGCGCCGGGAGGCGCGGGCGTTCGACCGGATCGACCGCAAGACCCAGGCGCTCCGCGACCGCCGCGAGGTGCCCTGCGACCCGGTCGCCCTCGGCGAGGTCTTCGACGACGCCGACGAAGCCGCGCCGGATCCGCTGGTCGAGGCCACCGAGGCGCTGGCGGCCGCCGTACGCCGTGAGGCGATCAGCCTCGAGGACGCCCGGCTGATCGCCCGACATCACCTCGCCGCCGACCCGGCGCCGTACGCCGAGCTGGCCGACGAGCTGCACATCTCCGAGGCCGCCGTACGCCAGCGCTGCTCGCGCATCGTCCGCCGGGTGGCCGCGTCGACGGCCGCGGTCGCGTAAGCGCCAACCGCTCCCAAACGGTCACCGCAAACGGGCACTCGCCGACTGTCACAAATCCCCTCCACGGCTGCGGGTTAGGGCATCGGGCTCCGCCCCGGCGCGCAGCGGAGGGAGATGTCGATGTCACCAGAACAGCACGAAGCCGCATCGACCGATGCTGAACGGGTTGTCGCCGATGCCTGGCATCGCGTGCTGGACTTGGTGGACCGGCTGATCGCGCAGCCGATCGACGCCACGACGTACAACGAACTGCGGACCTACCTCGACGATGACGCCGACGACGCGCTGGCCGCCTACGAGCAGGTCACCGCCGACGGGGTCGCCGCGCTGCTGGACCGGGTCGACCAGCTGAGCGAAGCGCCGCCGACGCTCGCCGTGCTCGACGGTGGCGAAGGCAGCGGAAAGGCCGCCTCATGAAGTGGCCGCTGAAGAGCTCCCACAAGCACCGGTCGAAGAAGTCGGCCGAGGTGGCCGAGTCGTCGCTCGGGCACTGGACCAACGGGTCGAGCCTGAAGACCAAGGCGGCGACCGTGCTGCTCGTCGGCGCCCTCGTGCTGAGCCCGGCCGGTCTGGTGGTCGGCCTGGCGGCCGCGTCGAGTGGGTCGGCGCCGGTAACCGAGACGCAGACCGCGGACACCCGAGGTGAGCAGGCGGCGGTCGAGGAGTTCGCGGCTCGGTTCGTCACCACCTGGCTGGTCGCGAACGCCGACAATGCCGAGGACCTGCTCGTTGGCCTGGTCGAGATTCCCGACAGCGCCGAGTTTCCGTCGACCGGGCTCCAGGCGAGCGACCCCACGGTCGCCGGCGTGGAGCAGCTCGAGGGCGGGATCTGGTCGGTGACGATCGCGGTCACGACTGTGGACCCGGCGGCCTCGGCGCCGGGCGTACGCCGCTTCTTCCGCGTGCCGGTGGTTTACGACACCGGACGGCTCGTGGCGCTGGCCCTGCCGGCTCCGACCGCGGCACCCACCATGGCTGAGACCCCAGACCTGGGCTACCCGAGCGACTTGTCGACCGGTCACCCGGCCTGGCGCACGGTGGGCGGATTCATGACCGCGCTCCTCGCCGGCAAGGGTGACATCACTCGCTACCTCACCCCAGGAACCCGTGTCGCGCCGGTCGTGCCGGTTCCGTTCGGCGCGATCCGGATCAACCAGATCGCGGCCTCGGTCGACGTCGGTGAGGAGCCGGCGCACGTCCCGGCGGACGGCCAGCAGCTGCCGGTGCTCGTCACCGTGAGCGGGCTGACATCGGCCACCGCGAGCAGTGGTCTCACCGTCCAGTACGCGCTGGTGCTCACCGGCCGAGACGGTCGGTGGGAGGTCACCGAAGTCGAAGCTTCCCCCCACGTCGAAGTCGGGGTGGGGGATGTGTCAGGCGAGCCGTCGGCCGATGGCTCCCCGGCGGAGGAGGAAGAATGATTGTTGACCTGATGGGGCAGTCGACAGGCCTGGTGACTGGCCTGATCGGGATGTCCGACTGGTCGGTGCAGCTGGCGGCGTCAACCGTGCACTCAGTCGCGGACTCGGCGTCGACGCAGGCGGCATCCGGCGGTCTGATCGACTGGACCTCGCGCAAGCTGCGGGAGTTTCGGATCCTGATCCTGCTGGCCGTGTGGGTGTTCGTCGCCGGCATGGTCGGATTCGTGTACGCCCGGACCAAGGGGTCGTGGGGTGCCACGCTCGCCGCGATCATCTTGGGCGCGGTCGTGCTGGCCGGCGTGCACAACATGGACGCGCTGCAGGGCAACGTCGGCGCCGAGATCAACAGCGCGCCGGCGATCCACGGCATCGCCCACCTGTAACGGACCGTGAGTACGGTGGCCGCCGAGGTGACCCCTGCCCCGGACCAGACCGAAGTGGTCCGGTGGTACACCCACGCGCGTCGCTTCCCGATCCTGATCGGGAAGGCCGGCATGAACGGCGATCCGCTTCCGGGCGGTCCGTACACGTCGACCCAGGTCGTCGCGTGGTTCGGCACCCTGTCGGTCCTCTATCTCACGCGGGGTTTCTGGGGCCAGTTCGACGGGTTCACCAACGGCCTGTTGCTGCTCGGTATCCCGATCCTGGTCGGTTGGGCGGCGCGCTGGATCCCGCACGACGCCCGCAATCCGGTCCTGGTCGGCGCCGGCTGGGTGCGGTGTTTCGGTGCGCCGCCCGAGGGTCGGGTCGACGGCATCCCGGTACGGCTGCGTCGCGAGTACCGGATGCGGCACCAGTTCGTCGTGGACTCCAGAAGCTTCGGGCAGCAGGGCGGGCTGTCGGATGTGCAGGCATTGCTGGCGGGACGGAGGTGACCTGATGCGATCCGCGATCTCGACGCTGTCGGGCAACCTGATCTGGTCGCGACACGGAACCGTGTGGGCCGGCTGGCGGATGACCGGGCTGTCGTACGGCCACCGCCCCGTCAAGCACAAGCGCGAGATCCGTACGTTGCACCAGGCGCTGATGCGCGGCCTGATGGGCGAGTCGCTCTGGCTCGGCACCCGCGCCGGCCTCGACCCGCATGCCGTGGTGGAGCGGATGCTCGACGGCATCGATATCCGCGTCTACCCGGACTGGGCGGCCGAGTGCGCCGCGACGCTCGACAGCCTGAGCGAGATCGGGCCCGGCCAGCGCGCCCTGTGGCTGTGGGTGCCGCTAGGCGACCACCGCACGCAGCGGGTCGCCGAGCCGTTGCGGGCCGCCCTCAACAACGTCAAGGACGCCATCGGCCTGCCGCGGGCCGCCGTGTCCGACGACGAGCTCGAACGCCGGCGAGGCCAGGCCGACCAGGTTGCCAAGTCGATCCCGGCCGTCTTCGACCCACAGCCGGTAAGCCCGGCACAGACCACGTGGATGTTCTTGCACGCCCAACAGCGCGGCCTGTGGCTCGACTTCGACCTGCCCGACGGCGGAGACGCGCTCGACCTGATGCGGTCCGGCTGTGAGCTGGGCAGCCCCATCGTCGACGAAGGCGCGAAATCTGACCATCGCCAGGGTGCGCTCCGCCAGCTCGCCATGTCACCGGAGCAGCGACGACTGGTGAAGCTGGCATCCGACGGCCCTGGTGGGGAGCTGGTCGACTCGTACCAGCAGATTCGGGTGCTGTCGCGGCTGCCCCGGCAGGGCATGGTGTTTCCGGGCTCCGAGATCGTCGGTCAGATCGACAAGTGCGGGCTGGACGTCGACTGGGCGATGCGGCTACGGGTGCGCTCCTCCGACGAGGCTTCCAAGCGCAACCGCAAGGCCCTGGTCAACCTGAACGACCAGATCTACCAGCGGTCCGAGGAGGTCAGCGTCCGGCACACCGACCTCGATGACATCAAGGACGCGCTGGCCGAGTACACGACGATCCTCGCGCGTGATCACAACGAGGTCGAGGTCGAGGCGACCACCCTTTTCGCCGTCGCCGGATCGACTTCGGAGGCCTGCCTCGACCAGGGTCGCCAGCTCGACGAGTTCCTCGCCAGCTTCGAGGCGAAGACGGCCGCGCCGATCGGCCATCAAGGCGAGCTCTGGCAGGAGATGCTGCCTGGCTTCCCTGCGACCAAGATCATCGCCGACTTCGCTCACCCGTCGACGTCCTCGACCTGGTCGGCCACCGTGCCGTTCGTCGGGGCCGACCTCGGCGACTCGCGTGGGCTCGCGTTCGCGATCAACCTCACGACCGGTGTTCCGGGGGTGGTCCATCTGGACGTCGCCGGCGCATCGTCGCGTGGCCAGTCCGGCTCGTTCGCGCTGATCGGCGAAAAGGGTGGCGGCAAGTCGTACGCGATGAAGAAGATCGCCGCCGGCGTGATCGACCAGGGTGGCCGGGTCATCACGCCGGACCGTACGCCGTCGGGTGAGTGGTCTCGCTGGGCGACGTCGATCACGTCGTCGGTTGTGGCGGACTGCACCGAACCCGAATACAGCCTGTGCCCGCTGCGCTTCTTCGGCCCCGACATCGGGTCTCGGGTGGCGCACTCGTTCTTCATCACGCTGCTGGGCGTCGCCGCCGACGACGACGCCGGCACGCTGCTCGGCGAGATCCTGCACCCCGAGTACCTGACGGTGCACGGCATCGCGTCGTCCGGTGACCTGTTGGCACACCTGACGTCGGGTGACGCGTTCACCGATCCCGACGACCAGCAGCTGGCTCGGCAACTCGCCCGGCGCATGCGTACGTATGCCAACAAGGACCTCGGCCGGGTGATCTTCGACCCGCTGCTGCCGGCGCTCCCGGATTCATGGCGGGCCCTGGTCATCCGGACTCACGATCTCGAGCTGCCGACCCGTGACCAGCTGAACCACGAGCACCTGTTCCGGGGCCTTCGGATCGAGGCCAAGTTCGGCCGCGCGATGTATGCGCTGATCGCGGCGATGGCCCGCCAGGTGTGCTTCGCCGACCCGACCGAGCCGGCGCTGTTCCTGGTCGACGAGGCGCACTTCCTGACGGCGTCGCCGGAGGCCGAGCACGAGGCCAAGCTGTTCCTGCGCGACGACCGCAAGCACGGCTGCGCCCTAGGCGTCGCCTCGCACGACGCCGAGGAGGACTTCGGCTCGGCGACCCTGTGGGGCCTGATCCCGACGCGCATCCTGATGCGCCACCAGGACCGGACGATGGCGGCCCGCGGTCTCGCCCGCCTAGACCTCGACCCGGGCGACGAGGACCTGCTCGAGCTCATCCAGCATCAGACGTCACCGCCGGATCGCAGCACCCTGGTCGTCCCCGAGCACCGTCGGGGCGAGGGGTTGATGCGTGACGTCCACGGTCGGACCGGGTTCATCAAGGTCCTGGCGCCGGCGCTGGAGCACCGAGCCTCCGCGGCCAACACGACACCCGGGCGGCGCGGAAGCGGTCTGGCCGAGACCGCACAGGTCGGAGCCGAGCCGTGATCCATCGACTGGCGAAGCGGGCGTGGGTGCTGTTGGTGCTCACGCCGACGCTTGTCATGCTGTCGATGTCGCGGGCCGCCGCCGACTCGGACGTGTCCCGACCGGCCGCCGCGCTCTCGTGGATGGACCTGCACGACTCGCGCGGCATCTCGATATGGGACTACGACCTGTCGCTCGACCGCGGCGGCATCACGAGCCCGTTGAAGATGGTGTGGTCGGTCTTCGCCGACATCGGTTGGCACATCTATACCTGGCTGGTCGGCTCGGCGATGTGGCTGATCGACTTCACCCTGTCGTTCGGCTGGCTGGAGCCGTTCGAGCGGCCGGCCGAGGCGGTGTCCGACTCGCTGGCCGACGTGATCACGCGGTTTGGCGCGTTGCCGGTCATCCTGACGCTCGCCGGCGTCATTGCCGCTGTGCTCATCATGGCCGGACGGTTCGCCACCGGCCTGTACGAGTTCTTCGCCGCCGCCACGATCGCCGCGCTCGCGGTCGGCGTACTCGCGTCGCCGATCCACTACCTCACCGGCAGCGACTCCTGGCTCGTCCAGGCCCGCGATCTCGGTCTCGAGGTGGGCGGGTCCTTATCGGCCGACCGTAACGATCGATCGTCTCCCGACCCGGACGAGATCCGGGAGGACATGTCGCAACAGCTCGCCGACATCTTCATCCGCGCGCCGCACCAGCTGGTCAACTACAACGCCGTGATCGACGGCACCGACTGCGAGAGCGCGTACGACGCCGGCCTTCGAATGTCGCACGCGACGTGGGTGCAGTCGACGGTCGACGGCCGACCGACCTACAAGCTTGTCGATTCGGCCACGGGCAAACCCGTCGAGCTGCCCGAAGGTACGACGCTCGCCGAGCTCTACGGCATCCCGGCGGACAAGGTGGCGATTCAGGCGGCAGCCAACAAGGTCCCTGAGCAGCGTTCCATCGTCGCCAACTGTGACCCGGCGCTGGGCGACGCCGCGGACAACCCGTCGTTTACCCAGGTGATCAACACGCTGGCGCTCGGCATCGGCGGCATCTTCCTGGCGATCCTCGCGCTCGCGTTGTGCCTGGCCGTGTGGGCATCGGCGATCTACGCCCTGATCCTGGCGATCAAGGCGCTGTGGAATCTCATCACCGGCATCCTTCCCGGCGGCCAGCGCCTAGGCCTCACGCGCGCGATCTCCGAAGTGATCATCGCGTTGATCGTCGTCTTGGCGGCGGTCATCTTCCTGATGGCGTACCTGCAGGTCGTCACTTCGGTGTTCAACAGCACCGAAGGACCGCCGATGAAGCGCTTCGCGATCCTCGATCTCCTGCTGATCGGCGGCATCATCGTCTGGCTCCGCATGCGCAAGGCGCTCAAACGGGCCGCCGAGCAGCTGGCGCGGAAGATGGCGGCTCGACCCAACTCCAAGCCGACCAAGATCGGGTCCGGAATCGGCCCGGCCAGGACCTGGGCGACCGCCCGTCGGATCGGCAGCCAGGCCCGGCAGGCGGCCGGGACCGGCGGACGGGCGGTGGTCGTGGCAGGCAGGCACAGCCGGACGGCGGCCGGTGCCGGTGGGATGGCCGCATTCGCCGGCGTATGGGGCGTCGGTCGAGTGGTGAAGAGCGGGTCCAACTGGTCCCGATCGAAGCCGGACGAGTCCAGTGCGGCGCAGTCGGCCGCCGAGCAGACGGTGCAGGCGTCGGCGACCGCGCCACCGGACGCCAACGACGCCACGGCATCCGGTGGTAGGGGACCTGACAACCGACCGCCGCGACATTCGGAGGTCAGCCTGGCCCGGGAGCGGGCGATCCGGCATCGGCTCGAGACCGCGTCTCGTCCCGGCCGGCAGGGCGGGCTGCATTCGGGGCTGCCCAGCACGGCGCCTCGCGAACCGGCTGCGCCTCCGGTGCGTAGGCCGGCTCGGCCGGCGCCGGAGATCCCCGACGTCGTCGTGCGCGACGGCCATCGCGCCCGGAGTCGTACGCGTGAGCCTGACAAGCCGACCCGGGTGCCGCTGTGACCGGACGACGGTGGGCCCTGATCGCCGGGGCCAGCTGTCTGATCGTGATCGCGCCGCTGATCGCGGTGCCCCTGATGGTGGCGGTGCTGGTCGCCGGCGGAGCGGCCGCTGAAGGACCGGCGTTTTGCGCCAACAACACCGGATCGCTCACCCAGGTCAGCACGACCGAGGGTGCCGGATCGTCGTGGGAGAGCCTGACCGATCGGCAGCGGCAGATCGCCGGCACGATCATCCTGGTCGGCCAGCATCGCGGCGTCGACCTCAACGGGATCATCGCGGCGTTGATCACCGGCTATCAGGAATCCAAATACCAGGTGTACGCCAACGACGGCACCGGTAGCGACCTGGCGCCGGAGCAACTCGGCATCGAGCGCTCGCTGAGCCTGCCGCACGACGCGGTCGGGACCGATCATGGCTCGCTCGGCGTCTTCCAGCAGCAGTGGCCGTGGTGGGGCACGATGCCCGATCTGATGGATCCGCAAACGTCGGCCGAGAAGTTCTACGCCGCGATGCTCGACAAGGTTCCCAACTATCAGATGCTCGAGCCGGGCGACGTCGCCCAGACGGTCCAGGTGTCGGCGTACCCCGACGCCTACGACGACTGGGTGCCGCTGGCCCGACAGCTGCTGGCCCACGCCGGCCAGCTCGGCGGTGTCTTCGACGCGGCGTCCGGTGCCGGTGGCGACCTCGACAACCTGTCGGTATCGAACCTCTGCGGGCCGGGCGCAGCGATGGACTGCCCGGCGACCGGCCTCGACGTCGAGCAGGGCTTGACGCCCGATGCCTTGCGGGTGCTGCGCTGCGTCGACCAGCGGTTCGGTCGGCACGACTACCTCGGGGTCGGCGAACGCACCAACAACCCGACCTCCGACCACCCGTCGGGGCGGGCCGTCGACATCATGATCGACCGATGGCAGTCCGCCGCCGGCAACGCGGAGGGTCGGGCCATCTCGCGCTGGGTCGCCGCACACGCCGGGCAGCTCGGCGTCACGTACGTCATCTTCGACGCCCAGATCTGGTCGACCGAGCGGGCCGGCGAAGGGTGGCGGCGCTATCAGCATCCGTCGGGCCAGACCGACCCGACCGCGCTGCACCGCGACCACGTCCATGTGTCGGTCAGTGGCAACGCCGCCGGCCAGCCGACGCTGGGCGGTCGCTGGGCGCCGCCGCTGCCACCCGGGTCGTACACAGTCACCGCGACATTCGGCGACTGTTCGAGCCTGTGGTCGTCGTGCCACACCGGCGTCGACCTGGCGGCGCCGGCCGGCCGGGTGATCTCGGCCGCGCACGCGGGTCGGGTCACGACCGTCGGGTGGGATGGCGACGGCTACGGCAACTACACGGTCATCTCTACCGGCAACGTCGACGTCTACTACGCCCACCAGACGACGATCCGGGTGAGTGAGGGCCAGGTCGTGGCGGCCGGCCAGCCGATCGGCACCGTCGGCGCCACCGGCAACACGACCGGCGACCACCTGCACTTCGAGGTACGTGTCGACGACCAATCCGTCGACCCCGAACCCTTCATGATCGCCCGCGGCGTCAACCTTCGGGAGCTGCAATGAATCGTCTGCGTGGACTGTGGATATGGTCGACGATCGCCGTCGTCGTGATCCTCGTCGGCATCGTGTGGATGTGGCCGACCCCGCCACCGTCGAGCTCGTCCGCCAACGAGGCGGCCGACTCAGGTCGACGGATCGAGCCGAATCTCTTCGTCGGCCCGCCGCACCAAGGCGGCGGTCATCACGAGGAGCAATGGACGTCGCGGCCGTGGCGACCGGTTGCCGAGGGCTTCGCCCGCGACTTCGCCGACCCGGGGCGTGGCGTCGCGGACTGGCGTCGGCGCGTCGGCCGCTGGGTCACCGATTACCTCGCCGAGCAATATCGGCACACCGCCGCGTACCGAATCCCGGTGGGGCGGCTCGACGCGGTCGACGGACCGAGGCGAGCGAGCCAGGCCGTGACGGCGACCGCGTCCTACCGAACGGGGCTCACCCTCATCCTGCGGCTCGAGGTGTTTCCCGCCACGGGGTGGAAGGTCACCCGGGTGACTCCGGTGGACGCCACGGCCGGAATGTAACGGTTGCAAGGAGGCAAGCCATGGCTGATCGCGACAGGTCCGGCGACATCGTCTGGGCGGTCATCGCGGCCGCACTGTTCGGCATCCCAACCCTGATCATCGGCAGCGTGACGACGGGATGGGCCGACGCGACCGACTGGATGCTCGAACATCACGTCGTCGTACCCGCGACCGCGCATCCGATAGTGGCCCTTCCCGGGGCCGAAGGCGCCGGCATCGACTGGCCCCGGATCGCCATCGCCGCGGGGGCGTTGCTGGTGCTGACCTTGACGATTCGGATCGTGAGCGGACTCGTTGCCGCCGCCACGTCGCGCCGCGGCTTCGTCGAGCGGCCCGGCCGCCGTCGGCGACTGGACGCCGGCTGAAGTGTTGGCGCGAATCTGCGCCAACACCTTCCGGGAACCTGCGGCTTTGCGCCAACACTTCAGCGAGTACGTCAACCGCCTGCGGCCGCGCCACGGCGACAATGGCCCGATCGGTAGGCTCGGGACTTCAGTCGACGAGGAGGTCTCCGATGGCCAAGCGTGCCCGCACCCGCCCGCGAGCCGAGGCGGCAGGCGAGGTCGGCCCGCGACAGCCGTGTCCCTGCGGATCGGGCAAGCGCTACAAGGCCTGCCACGGCGCCGGCGGCAGTGTTGCTCCCTACGTCCGCCGGCCGTTCGCCGAGCTTCCCAGCGAGTGCGACTGGGTCGCGATGCGCGAGTTCGTGCCGGCGGCGACCGCCTCCCTGACGCTGAAGGACGCCTCGAGCGAGCGTGCCGTCGTCGCGTGCACGCTGCTGCCGGCCGCGATGCCGGCCATGGTGCGACCCGACGGGACGATCTGGCTTGGCCTCCAGGTACAGCACGGCTTCGGCGATCCGAGTCGAGACCTGGCGTACGCGCTCGAACTGGCCCTCGATGCCGAGCCGGGCACCGACATCCAGGTGGTCACCGATCCCGGACCGGGGTCGCGGCTACAAGATAGCCTCGACACCGGGGCGGCGTTCGAGGTCGACGTGCACGATGGCTTCGACTTCTGGATCGCCGACGTCGAAGACTCGACTGGCGAGATCGCGGCCACGCTCGAGTCGGCCAACGACGCCGCCGCGCCGACGGGTCGCCTGGCAAGCGTCGAGGCGGCGTACTGGACCCGGCTCGGCGACCGCGAGTTTGTCCGGTGGGTGTTGCGGCACGACGAGGACGCCGTGCTCGACGCGCTGGCGCGCCTCCATGTCGCCGACGCCGATCGGCTCGTCGAGGGAAGTCGGCTGATCGGATCGTTCCGCGCGTACGGATTGATCGTGCCGGTCTGGGAGCTGGCGACTGATACCGGCGCCGACGCCTTGGAGGAACCGATCGGGCAACTGTCCGCCCGACTCGATGAGGCGATGGCGGTCGACAAGCCGCTGTCGGCCGATCAGCGCTCCGCCCGTAACGGCCTGACCAGTCGGCAGTTGACGATTCATTGATTTGACAACGTCGCCATGCGGGCGATTTGCGACTAACACGCCGTAAACAGGGCAATTATGCTAGCCATCGAGCGGGCGAGCGCGCTTGCGCCACTGTGGGGCCTTAACTACTGTGTGGCTCAGCCCGGTTGTCGTTGTTTCCCCCGTCAGCGACAGCCGGGTTTTACTTTGCCGGAAACGATTACGTGACCGGGCCTCTGGCGATCGGGCAAGACATGCAACGCGGCCCGCCGCGACCCGAGCCGAGCTCCGAACCCGCGATCGCCACGACCTCGATCCCGGCCGCTTCCAGTCGGGCGTTGGTCTCCACGTTGCGCTCGTAGGCGACCGCGACGCGGGGCGCGATCGCGAGCGTGTTGTTGCCGTCGTCCCACTGCTCGCGCTCGGCCGTGACCGGGTCGAGTCCGGTGTCGATGCGATGCAGGGCGTCGATGCCCATCGCCCGCGCGGCCGCCTGCAAGAACGGCTCCGGGCCGGCCACGTTGAGCACGACACCGGCGTCCGGTTGGTGCGCGGTCAACGTGTACGCGACGAGCGAGTCGGCCAGATTGGGATAGACGACCACTTTGTCGGTGTCGACCATCGTGACGACCGTGTCGAGGTGCATCGTGGCCCGCTCTTGGGCGATCGGCACCGCGAGGACCGTGTGCGCCAGGTCGTAGCCGAACAGCTGGCGGGCAAACCGCTCGACGCCGGCGGGAGTCGTTCGCTCGCCGACTCCGATCGCCACGACGCCGGCGGCGAGCTGCAGCACGTCGCCCCCCTCGACATGCTCGAGATCGCCACCATGCATGCGATCGACGCCGCGAAAGCGAGGGTGTTGCGCGTAGATCAGCTCGGTCAGCTGGGTCTCTCGTTCGCGGGCCGGCATCGCCAGGCTGGTCACGGCGACGCGGTCGCGCATCCACACCGACGAGTCACGGGTGAACAGCAGGTTGGGCAGCGGGTCGATGAGGAAGTCGTCGTGCGCCAGCAGACTCGACACCAGCGAGTGCTCGACCCGAAGCTCGTCGTTGCGGATGCCCGCGATCAGCGCCTGGGCGAGGGCGTCCGGAGTCCGGTCGTGGAGCGCCTCGTTGAGGTACGCCCGGATCGTGTCGCCGACATGCAGGTTGGCGCAGACCTGCGTGATGGCGACCTGCCGGGCCACCGGGTCGGCCAGCGTCTCGACCAGCAGGTCGGACAAATAGAGCACCTCGACCTCGCGGTCGCGCAGCGCTTGGGCGAAGGCGTCGTGCTCATCCTGGGCCCGGCTGATCCACGGAATTCCGTCGAACAGCAGCGAATCGTTGTTGCGAGGGGTCAACCGTTTCAGCTCCGGCCCCGGACGGTGCAGGAGCACGATCTCGAGTGGGCCGACCTCGCTGTCGGCTCCGACGTGCTGTTGGGTCATACCGACTCCCGAGACAGGGTCTGTCCGGCCTCCGCGTCGACCGGCTCGGCGGGCAGCGTACCTCCTAGCAGCAGCGGAACGATCACACAGCCGGCGGCGACGAAGACCGCGATGCCCGAGTCGTTGAGCAAGCTCCCCAGCAGCGCGGCCGTCGCGGTGCTGACGCCGGCCCCCAACTCGACCGGGGTGGCCGACGCCAGCAGGCGCCGCCCGGCACCCGTCCGCGGGGCGAACAGCCCGGCCAGCGTCAGGATCAGGAACGGCGCCAGAATCGCGACCGGACTGTGCAGGAGGATGTACCAACTGGCGTCCAGCTTGCGTTCGACGACCTCCCACGCGGTGCCATCGAGGAGTTGGCCCACGAAGCGCCCGAGGTGGGTCTGGTTGTCGGAATCGCGTTGATAGTCAGCAATCGCGATCACCGTGACAGCGGCGACGCCGGCCGCCAACGCACCGGCGACCCGGGCCGGCGAGAGCCTGATGTCGGTCGCGATCATGGTGAGCAGGACGATCGACGGTACGAGCGCGAGCACGCCCCCGAAGTCGGACCCGAGGCCCGGCGTACCGTCGATCTCGATCAGCGTGCCGCCGATCACCACCGCCAGCCAACGGGCCGACCGAACAGGCTGTCCGTTCATGGCCGCCGCCATCGAGACCAGGCCGCTGACCGCGAAGATGGCGAACGGCATGTTTCCGAGACCGGTGAAGCGACCAGCGACGATCGGGTTGTAGCCGAGCAGACCGTTGAGCTGGAGATGCGAGCCGGTGATGACGTCGAGGGCGAGCACGAGCGCCGTCACGACCGCTACCGCGACGGCGGGGCCGAATCGATGTCGGCGCCAGCTGCCGGCGAACGCGATCGCTGTGACGAGGAGCGTCGCGACGAGCAGGCACCCGATCCAGGCCAGCCGCGAGCGATCGGCCGTCCACCAGGGCACGAGATTGGCCAAGAGTGTTGCCGCCGGAAACGCCGCCACGACCACACCACCGACCCGCACGGCCAAGCGCCATCGCTGGAGATGCACCAGGAGCAGGCCGATGACCAGGGCGGCCGACGTCAGCCCGACCCAGGAGCGCACGAGCGGTGGTGTGTCGGTGCGGTGGGCGGCCGCGGCATCGGCGGCGTCCAGCAGGTCCGCTCGAGCGTCCGCCGCTGAGATGTCTTGCCGGCCGATCGTCATCGGCCGACCGGCCATCGCCGCAGGCCGCTCCCGATCGAGGGCGGCGAGCGCCGTGGGCGCCACGTCGATCAGCTGGACGTACGGCGCTCGACCGGTGCTGGCCGACACCATCAGCCCCGGGGGGATGCCGTCGCCGTACGCCAGCGCGAGATGCATCGCCGGGTCACCGTTGGGCCGATCGGACACCCCGACCACCAGGAGCAAGGTGCGCGGATCCGCGGCCGAGGCCTGCGCGACCTCGCCGACGAGCCGGTCCACCTGGGCGAGGTCGGCGTCGTCCTTGTGGTGGATGACGGGGCCCGAGATCAGCGCCAGCGGGCACCCCCTCCACGACTCCGACCACTCCGCTGGCGATGCCGGGTCGTGGAGTACGGGTCGAAGGGCGGGCGAGTTGATCGCGGCGAGCTGGGCGTCGATGCCGTAGGTGCGGACGCAGCTGACCTCCTGACCCAGCAGACCGGGTTCGGCGCCGAAGTTGCGGCTCTCGTTGGCTTCGATGACGACGTCTGGATGGACCGTCAGGCCGTCCGCGTACTGGTTGCTGCACGACCCTTCGGCGTCGCTGTGCCGAGCGCGGTTGCCGGCACCGAGCGTGACCCAACCGTCGCGCGGACACGAGAACGACGACGCCCCCCGAGCTGTCAGGGAACCCACAGCGGATCGATCGGCGAGGGCGTCGAGTTGGGGAGTCGTTTCCGGATCGACGTTGCTCCAGTCGAGGCCCGGCACGCCGATGACCACGACTCGCTGCCAGTGTCCGAGCGGCTCGCGCGACTCCCCCGTCGACAGGTGCAGGACGGCAGCGCCGAGCAGCGCCGCGCATACGCCGATCGCGGCCCAGAACCGACTGCGTAGGTTCATCGACGTGCTCTCCGGACCGCCTCACGAGCTCCGGAGTACGCCGCGACGACCTGCGCCACGACGTCGTCGTCGGTCGGCAATGCGGCGGCGCGTCGCAGCGCCCGATCGCGCAGGTCCTTGGCGAGCCCCGGTTCCTCGAGTACGCGCTTGATCTGACTCGCGAGGGCACGGTCGTCGTGTGGACGAACAAGTAGTCCGGCGTCGGCGACGAGGTCTGGGATCGCACCGACCCGAGTGCCGACGAACGGAAGGCCGGCCCTCATGCCCTCTTGGACGGCGAGCGATCCGGCCTCCCACACACTCGTCATCGCGAGGACGTCGGCCGCCTGCAACAGCCCTGGGACATCGTCGGACTCGCCGAGTAGTCTGACCGGTGCGTCGCGGATCAGCTCCTGGAGCCGATCGCGATCCGGTCCGTCGCCGGCGATGACAAACTCCGGACGCGGGTCGAGGTCGGACAGTCGACGCGCCGCCGCGATCAGCGTCGGAAAGTCCTTCTGGCCGTGCAGGCGGCCGACCGCGAGGACCAGTGGCTGCTTGTCGACGCCGAGGTCTTTGCGCACCGTCTCCCGGTCGCGCCGCGGCTCCTTCATCCGTGGTGCGGTCACAAACGTGCGGCGGACATCGTCACCGCCGGCCTGCCGAACCGCCTCGACGAGGTCAGCCGACACGCACATCGTCACGTTCACCCGGCGGGCGGTGTAGCGCTCCAAAGCCTCGTGTACGTAGCGACTGGGCCCGGTGGCGAGGATCAGGTTGTGCCGGGTCATGACGAACGGCACCTGGCGGGGGATGGCGAGGCCGGCGAGGGCACCGGCGCGCAAGCTGTGAGCGTGCACCAGGTCGGCGCTGCGGGTGAGTCGCCGCAGCTTGCGCAGCGTCACCGCGTCGCGCGGGTGCGGAAGCGATCCGATCGGCGTCGGCTGAAACGTGGCGCCGATCTCGTCGAATTGAAACTGGTCGTCGGCCTGCTGCGGACCGATCACCATGACACGCGCTCCGGCGTCGACGAGGTGCTCGGTGAGCACCTGGACATGAGCGCCAGTGCCCCCGGTGGTGGTGGCGATCACCTGGACGATCCGGAGCCCGGCCACGTCGAGTGCCGGGTCGCTCGCCTCATGCAGCTTCATACACCCTCATCCCGTTCAGTACTGCCCGTCAGAGTCGCAGATGGCCGGGCCCTCGATCCTCGCAGCGTCGACAAGCTCTGCGAGACAGCGGCGCGCACCAAGAAAGCAACGATCGCGGCAAAAATCACTATCGCGACCGTGGCGGCCGCGAAGCCTTGCACCACGGCGAGCGCGACCCCGCCGGAGTCGATCTGCCGCTCGAACAGCCAGCCCAGCCACCCGGCCAGCACGGCCGCGACGGCGCCGGCGGCCGCGACCTTCGCGACGCCGGACACCGCGTGCGAACCGGCTCTCCGAAGCACGACGACGACGAGCGCCGCTCCGAGTACCGTCATGCCGATGCTGTTGCCGAGGGCCAGTGCGAGCACGCGGTCGGACTTGGGCATCGCGGCCGACAGGATCAGGTCGGCGACCACGACGGCCGCCCAACCACTGACGCAGGCGATCGCGGTAGCGGCCATCGTGCGGGCAGCGTAGAGAGCCCGCGACAACAGTGCGAACAAGCCGTAGCCGACGAGGCCGGCGGCGAATCCGATCACAGCTTCGGCCAAGGCGTCCACGCTGTCGACGCCCGGCGCGTTTTGGAAGATCACGCGAGCCAGCGGCCGGGCCGCGGCCACCATCGCGGCGGCCGCACCCATGCTGAGCAGGACGACGATCTGCGTACTGGCCGCGAGTTGGGCGCGATAGCTGTCTCGATCACCGGCCGACCAGCGCTCCGCGAGGCGCGGGAAGACCGTCGTCGCCACCGGCACGGCGAGCACCGCCCAGGGCAGGAAATAGATGGCCTGGGCCTGCGTATAGACCGCGACGGCGACGTCGGACGCCTGGTTGCCGAGCAGCAAGACCACCGCGATCGACGCCTGCTGCGCGGCGAGGGCGGCCATGCCGGCGATGGCCAGCGATCGTACGTGCGGTGCGACCCCGTCGGGGAAACCGAACGTCGGCCGCAGCCGCAGTCCGAGTCGGGAGATCGGCACTAGCAGGCTCAGGCTGAGCGCGACGACGCCGAGCGTAGTGCCGACCGAGAGGATCAGCTCCTGGCTCTTCGTCAGGGTGTCGATGTCGGTGCCGCGAGGGGCGACCAGCGCGTAGGTCAGATAAGCCCCGATCACGACGAGGCTCGAGAGCAGCGGTGCCAGCGCCGGCCCGCCGAACTTGCGATGCGCCTGCAGGATGCCGGTGAGCACGATGCCCACGCCATACAACACGACTTGAGGGGCGAAGACCCGCAGCATCGACGCGCCGACTCCGACCGCGCCGTCGCACGACCCGTCGCCCAGCATCAACCGGGTGATCGGTTCGGCCGCGAGCGCGATGACGAGTGCGAGCGGCGTCAGGACGACGAGGGTCCAGGTGATCAGCGCCGAGGCGGTCCGGTCGACGTGGTCGCGATCGCCGGCCGCGACGGCCCGCGCGAGCAGTGGGACGACCAGGCTGGCAAGCGCACCGCCGGCGACGACCTCGTACAAGATGTTGGGGACCGTGTTGACGGTCTGGTAGGTGCTGTTGAGGCAGGTGGCGCCGACCGTCCTGGCGAAGACGAGGTTGCGGCCGAACCCGGTGGTGCGGGCGAGCACGGTCAGCACGGTGATCAGCGCGGCCGCTCCGAGCAACGTCCCCCGCCACGCCCTTAGCTCCTTCCGGACGTTCAACACGACGATCCCTTCACGGTCATGTGCGGGCGGTCGCCGTGGGCTCGGGCTCGAGTTCGCCGCTGGGATCCGCCCTCATAGCCCACCACGCGCAGGTCGCGATCATCAGTGGCGCGGTCGTGATGACGCCGAGGCCGGCGATCAGCGCTCCAGAGTCGTTGACCAACGTGCCGACCGCGAACGTTGCGGACAGCGAGAGCAGGCCGTGGCGCAGCACCGGCCACTCGTCGAAGACCCGTGCCAACTCGGGCACCCGGAGAGCGTGGGGGTGCACGACCATGGCGACCGCCACGGCGAAGCCGAGGATCTCGAGCCAGCCGAGCGGCGTCGTCAGGCTGGTGATGAGGGCGTCGATCTTGTTCTCCATGACCTTGCCGGCCTCGCCGTCGATGACCCGGGCGACGAACGCTCCCATATGGGAGCGGCTGTCCGCTGGCCGCAGGTAGTCGAGGAACGCGACGATCGTGACGGCGACGAGACCGGTGCCGCCGACGACCGCGACCCGCCGCCAGGACATGGCGACCCCGGCGGTCAACAAGGCCAGCAGGACGACGCCCGGCACGAGCGCCAGGATGCCGCCGAAGTCGGCGCCGAAGGTCGGCCAGCCGTCGACGAGCACGGCCAGCCCTCCGATCACGACGCAGGCGCCGATCGCGAGGTCGCGACGGCCGCGATCGAGCAGGTACTGGGCCGCGGCGGCCGCGATCAGCAGGGTCGCCGTGGCGTACACGGTGAATGTGACGTTGCCGAATCCGTAGAAGCGGCCGCCGTAGACCTGACCCGCCGCCAGCAGGCTCCCGAGTTGGAGCTTGGTGCCGTTGAGCCCGTCGAAGGTCAGCGCGCCATACGTGATCGCGCACTGCACCGCAACGAACCGCCACGGCCGTTCGATCCGCCACAGCGCCGACGCGACCGCGATCGCGACCGCGCCGATCACCGTCACGGTGCCGAGCACGAGCGCCGGGTGCTCCCATCGCCACCATCCGACGGCGGTGACCAGGTAGAGCGCGGTCGGCACCGCCGCGGCGAACAGCGCGGCGCCGATGCCGAGCCGATTGAACAACGGGTGCTGGGCCCAGCGGATGCCGCGGCGCTTCGCGAGCAGGGCGAGCAGGCTGGCCAAGAGGATCGAGACCGGGACAGCGGCGATCCAGGCGCCGAACACGGGTCCTTCGTCCGGGATGACCTCGGCGATCTGGTCGAAGTCTTGACGGTCCTCGACCGTGTCGGTCACCGACAACCGGCGTACGGTCTCGGACTCCCACGGCTTGGCGTCGAACTGGTCGTACGGTGTGGCCGACAGCTCGAGCACGGTCGGCACGATGTCGGTCAGCTGGACGAGGCCCTCATGCCGAGTCGAGCTGGAGCTGAGCCAGGCCGGGCGGGGGGCGCCGACGATGTGGTCCATCGCGACCTGGAGCGGCGGCGGCGACGCGGTCGGGTCGGCGATGCCGCTGATCATGACGTGCGTACCCGGCTCGGCCGCGCGAAGGTAACGAGCGACGTCGTCGTCGAACTCCGCGAGCGAGCCGGGCCGTAGCACCGAGCTCTCGTCGATGCTGTCGGCGTCGATCAGGGTGACCGAGCACTGCTTCTGCGCCGCGGCGGTCCAAAACGGGACGTAGTCGTCGCCGCGACCGTCGGCATCGGCCAGAGCCACCGCCGCGCCCGGTCCGATCGCGGTTGCGCACACGTCTGCCTGGGACAGCAGGTCGCCGAGCGTACCGAGCGTGCCGTAGGCGCCCTTCGTTTCTTCCTGGAGCTCGACGAAGCCGTCCCAGCCCTCGACGTCGTAGGAGCCGTCCGCCTCGGAGTCGACGGTGGGCAGGTCGTCGCACGTCGGTAGCTCGCCGGAGCCGACCTGGCCCGGATTGAGGACGGCGCGATCGTCGTCGACCTCGGTCGATGTCGCCTCGCTGCCGGCCGACAACGAGAGCCAGCCGTCGATCGGGCAGGTCACCGGACGCACGGTCCGAACCGACACCGAGCCCACCGCACTGGTGGCGACCAGTCGCCATAGCGTCGGCGTGACCTTCGGGTCGATGTCGGTCCAGCGGAGGTCGGAGACGCCGATGACGACGACCGGTGCGGGGTCGAGCTCGTCGGCGGCGGAGTTGGTCGAGCCGAGAGCAGCGGTGGCGGGAGCGGCCGTGCCGGGAGCAGCCGTGCCGACAGCAGCCGTCGCCGGCCCGGCGGCGAGTGCGGCACCGACGATGACGGCGAGGCATGCGACCACGCGACGCAGCGTGGTGGGTCGCCGCTCACCAGGCATGTCCGCCAGCCTAGTGAACGTGGTAAACCATCACGGCATGGAGCTGAGTGTTGTCGTCGCGGCCCGGGAGGACGACCGGCCGCCGACCGAGGTGCTAGACGTCGCGGCCGTTGCCGACCGGCTGGGTTATCCCGACCTGTGGATCGGTGAAGGACCGACCTGGGATGCGTTCGCCCTTGCCACCGCTATAGGGCGCTCGACCGAGCGGGCCGCGCTCACCGCCGGGCCGATCCCGGTTTCGGTGCGCGACCCGGCCTCGATCGCCCGAGGTGCGGCTGACACCGAGGTTCTCGTCGGCCGCCCGGTCGGGGTCGCGCTCGGCACGTCCAGCGTGCGCGTGGTCGAGGGCATCCACGGCCGGTCGCGGGCACGAGCCGCCTCGGTCTTGGCCGACAGTGCTCGGGCCTTGCGGACGATGGTCGGGTCGGATGCACCGCCGCTCGATCCGGCCGAGCCCCCGCGACACGGTTTCCGGCGCCGGCTGCCACCGGCCAGCGGACCCATCACGGTCGCGGCGGTCGGCGACCGGGCGATCGCGGTCGCCGCCGAGTACGCCGACCGGATGGTGCTGGACCTCGTGTCACCCGAGCAGGTTCGGACTCTGCGCGACAAGCTCGACGCCGCGGCTGCCCGGATCGGTCGGAGCACCCCGCCCCGTCTTGCCGCGTGGTTGCCGGCCGCCGTCGATCCGGACGAGGCGTCGTACGCCCAGATCCTCGGAGGCATCGCCGGCTATCTCACGGTGCCTCACCAGGCCGAGTTGTACACCGCGGCCGGGTTCGGCGCGGCTGTCGAGCTGGCCGCCGAGGGGGCCGATCGTGATCGGCTCGTGGCCGCTCTGCCACCGGCGGCCGCCGGCGTGGTCGGCCTGGTCGGCGATATCGAGACGATCCGGGTTCGGCTTGACGAATATGCGGCGGCCGGGCTCGACGAGGCGGCGATCCATCCGGCGACGGCCGGCGATCCGGCCGGCGAGCACACGCTGGCGGCGTTGGCACCGTCAGAGTGAGCCGACCAGCTGGAACGCGGTCCATACCGCGAAGCCGAGACAGACCGCCGCGCCGATGTAGTGCAGCAGCGCAAGCGGCATCCGCTGGACCAGCCAGCGGCCGGCCAACGCGGCCAACCCCGAGACGAGGAGAAGTGCGGCCCACGAGCCGATGAAGACGCTGAGCGGGTTGCCGTGGTGGCTGACGAAGCTGGCCGTGAACAGCTGCGAGAGGTCGCCCCATTCGGCGGCGAAGATGACGAGGAACGACGCGACCGCCGCCCGGCGCATCGAGGGGCCGCGGCCGCCGTCGTTCGCGACCTGCTCGGCGAACTCCGCTTCTTGCTCCTTCTCCTCCGCAGCCGCGGATGGCGCCGATCGGATCAGCACGACGGCGCCGAGCAGAAAGATCACCAGCGTGGCGGTGTGGACGACCCATTCGGGCAGGTAGCTGATCGCCTGGCCGGCGGTCACCGCGACGAGGCATTGCACGCCGAAGGCCAGGCCGACGCCGATCCAGACGGCCAGCGGACGGTAGCGGGTCGACAGCACGAGCGTCGCGACGAACGTCTTGTCCGGGAGCTCGAGGAGAACGATCGGCCCGAAGACGAGCGCCACGAGTCCGAAGTCGATCACGTCGGCAACCTCACGGTGGCGATCGCGTCGGCGAGGACGGTCTTGACCGGACGACCGAGGGCGGCGGCAGCCGCGGCGACGTCGTCGTACTCGGGCTGCGCGTTGACGACCACACCATCATGGCGCGCGATCTTGACCCGGACGGGCTCGCCGTCGACTTCGATGGTACGAATCTCGCGTTCGAGCGCGACCTTGCCGACAGACCGCTCGCGCAGGCCGATTGTCGTGGTCTCGGCGAAGACGACGTCGAGGATCGCTGACCGATGCGTGGCGTCGGTGAGCACCGACAGCGTGTGCGCGGGGCGGCCCTTCTTCATCAGGATCGGGGTCAGCCACGCATCGGCCGCGCCGACGCCGAGCAGTCGGTCGAGAACCGCGGGCCACAGCCTCGGGTCGAGGTCGTCGACATTGGTCTCCAACAGAAGCTGTGTGTGACGGTCATCGGTGACGACGGCCTCGCCGACCAAGAGTCGGACCACGTTCGGATGCCCCGGCAGATCGCGCCCCCCGGCACCGACTCCGATCGCCGCCACCCGCATCGCCGGCTGCGCACCGTAGCCGTCGGCCCATGTAGTGACGAGGGCGGCGCCGGTCGGCGTGCACAACTCCCGATCGACCGGCCCGCCGACGCTGGGTGCCTCGCGCAGCAGCGC
>Ga0190270_10000075_pt1 | contig 44556 bp, 43 predicted proteins | sample Popmic320T_FD_133748 | JGI IMG/M metagenome (GOLD analysis project Ga0190270, IMG submission 133748) | Populus adjacent soil microbial communities from riparian zone of Weber River, Utah, USA - 320 T | ecosystem: Environmental > Terrestrial > Soil > Riparian zone | place: USA: Utah | collected...
CGCCGCCGGTTAGCGTGTCGTTGCCGCCCTTCTTGGTGTAGAGGAAGTCGCCAGACATGCCGTCGCTGCCGCCGCGACCGACGAGGTCGTCGTCGCAAGACCGCCGGTCAGGCTGTTGTTCTCGTGACTGCCGAGGACGCGGTCGTTGTGTGCTGAGCCCATCACGGACTCGATCGATCCGTTCGCCAGTCGGTCGGTGTCGCCACCGCTCTTGACCGTGCCGGCGCGCAGGTCGGCGACGATGCGGAAGTCGGCGCCCTTGTAGTCCGCGATGTCCTTGGCCTCGAACTCGCCGCCGTCGAAGTAGTCGTTGCCCGGCCCACCGATGAAGGTGTCGCCGATCCACTCCGGCGGCTCGTCCCAACGGACCGTGTCGGCCCCGCCGAAGAGACGGTCCTTGCCGGTGCCGCCCAGGATCTTGTCGCCGCCCTTGCCGGCGCAGACCAGATCGTTGCCGCCCTTGCCTTCGATGACGTCGCTGCCGGCGTTGGCGACGATGACATCGCGGCCGGCGGTGCCGACCAGGTGATCACGGTGGTCCGTACCCACGATCGTCGCGCCCTCGGCGTGACAGGCCGGCTGTGGGTCGGCCGCGAACGCGCCGCCAGTCGCCGCGACCGTCAGCCCGGTGGGCGTCAGAAGGGCTGCCGCGCCGAGCGGCAGGGCCATCGATCGGATCTTCATGTCTTCTCCCCAGAGGTCGTTCGATCGAGCCGGGTGCGCGGCTCTCCTTGATGGACGATGTCTATCGATCGGCGGTTGCTTCTCTGTTTCACCGCGGGCTAGGTGACGTCCTCGCAGTCGACGGCCTGCTCGACTCCCGCCGAGGTGTCGACGCCGGCGCCGGCGTCCGAGGTGTCGTTGCCTTCGCCGCCGAAGATCTGGTCGTCACCTGACGTGCCGACGATGGTGGCGGCGTGGCCGCGACACGATGCGGTCGCGGCGGTGCTCGGGGATGCCGCGACGGCGACGGCCGCCGAGGCGAGGAGTACGACCGCCGCGGCCGGCGCGAGTCGAGTGGTCATCAGGGTCTTCCGTACGGGATCGGTTGGCGAGACGTCACGCCTCGACCCCGAACTGACGACCTCGACACCGCGGACGGTTGCCTCGTGATCAGCCGACTCCCATCGCCTGCTGCGCCCGGCGGAGGACGACGCTCGCCCGTTCGGACGCGCGTGCGGCGCCCGCCGCGAGTACCCGGTCGACGTGACCCGGATCGGCGGCGAGGTCGGCGTATCGCTTCTGGATCGGCCGAAGCGTCTCGGTCACGGCGTCGACCACGTCGCGCTTCAGCTCGCCGTACGAGGTGTAGCCGGCCGCCAGTCGATGCGGGTCGGTGTCACCGCCGCAGCAGACGAGGATCTCGAGGAGGTTCGCAATGCCGGGCTGGCGTTCGGGGTCGTAACGCACCTCGCCGACGTTGTCGGTGACCGCCCGCATCAGCTTGCGGCGCACGACGTCCGGGTCGTCGAGCATCCGGATCACGCCGGCCGCGTCGTCCGGCGCAGACTTGCTCATCTTGGCCGTCGGATCGGCGAGGTCGGCGATCCTCGCCCCGATGGCCGCCCGTGCGAGCTCCGGCACGACGAACGTCTCGCCATAGACGCCGTTGAACCGGATCGCGACGTCTCGCGCCAGCTCGACATGCTGATCCTGGTCGCCGCCCACCGGCACCAGGTCGGTGTCGTAGAGCAGGATGTCGGCCGCCATCAGGCAGGGATAGGTGAACAGGCTGGCCCGGGTCTTGGGCCGGCCGCCCTTCTCCTTGAACTGGATCATCCGGCCGAGCTCGCCGACGTATGTCGTGGACTCGATCAGGTAGGCGAGCTCGGCATGCTCGCGTACGTGCGACTGGACGAACACCGTGCACCGCTCCGGGTCGATGCCGCTGGCGAGGAACAGCATCGCGGTCTCACGGGTGAGCGCCCGGAGTCGGGTCGGTTCGTGGGGCGTCGTGAGGGCGTGCAGGTCGGAGACGAAGTACGTGCCGTCGCCTCCGGCAAAACGCTGCAACGCGCCGAGGTGGTTGCCGAGCGTGAGATGACCGCTCGGGGTGATGCCGCTGAGTTGCCGTGTCATGGTGTCCTCCGGACGGGTTGGCGCCTCGACCGGGTCCAGACATGCGACGACCGCCTACGTCGAGGCGGTCGGGATCGGGTGTGCGTACGTGATCGGACGGCCGCCGTCAGGCGGGCCACCACGCAGCTACTCGTACGCAACACATGAGTTCATCGTACGCCAAGTAGGGTGCCCGCATGGCGGGCGACGCGTGTGTGGTCTTCGACCCCGAGCTGACGCAATACAACTTCGGGCCGACCCATCCGCTCAATCCGATCCGGGTGGACCTCACCGTCCGGCTCGCCGAGGCGCTCGGTGTCGTGGGCGCCGGCGGACTGCCCACCGTCGCGGCGCCGTTGGCCGACGACGACCTGATCGGCACGGTCCACACCCGCGACTACATCGACGCCGTGTCGCGGATCACCTCGGCCGACGACCGCGACTTTCGCCACGGTCTAGGCACCGAGGACAACCCGACCTTCGCCGACATGCACCACGCGTCGGCGCACGTCGTCGGGGCGAGCGTCGAGGCCGCCCGTCGGGTCTGGACCGGCGAGGCGCTGCACGCGGCCAACATCGCCGGCGGCCTGCACCACGCGATGCCTGACCACGCCAGTGGCTTCTGCGTCTACAACGACGTCGCGGTCGCGATCCAGTGGCTGCTCGACCAGGGCGCCGAACGGATCGCCTATGTCGATGTCGACGTGCATCACGGCGACGGGGTGCAGGCGGTGTTCTACGACGACCCTCGGGTGTTGACGATCAGCCTGCACGAGTCGCCTCAGACGCTGTTTCCCGGCACCGGGTTGCCGACCGAGTGCGGCGGACCCAGTGCCCAGGGCAGCGCGGTCAACGTCGCCCTCCCGCCGGGCACGGCCGACGCCGGTTGGCTGCGCGCCTTCCATGCCGTCGTGCCTGCGCTGGTTCGCGAGTTCGACCCGGATCTGCTGGTTACCCAGCACGGCTGCGACTCGCACAGTGAGGATCCGCTGGCCCATCTGCTGCTCAGTGTCGACGGTCAGCGGGCGTCCTATGTCGCCCTGCACGAGCTGGCGCACGAGGTGTGCGACGGGCGGTGGCTCGCCACCGGGGGCGGCGGCTACGCGCTCGTCGACGTGGTGCCGCGAGCCTGGACCCACCTGCTCGCGATCGTGGCCGGTGAGCCACTGGACCCCGAAACGGTCGTCCCCGACGCCTGGCAGGACCACGTCCGCTCACTCATAGGTCGGCCCGGACCCGAGCGGATGACCGACGGCAAGCCGGTGGACTTTCGCGACTGGAGCGGCGGCTACGACCCGGCGACCGCGCTCGACCGGGCCGTCGTCGCGACCCGGTCGGCGGTGTTTCCGCTGCATGGGATCGATCCGATGCCATAAGGGGGCTGATTTTGGCCCAAGACTTTCCCATTCGCCCCAACAGGCACTACTCTCACGCCAGTACACGTACTCCCGCGTCACCGGAAGGGAAGCCGGGCGGGCGTACGCAGATTGGGAAGAACGGTGTGCCATGGCCTCGTCGAGTAGGCAGGACGGCAACGTATCCGAAGTCAAGTTCCTCACGGTTGCGGAAGTGGCTTCAACGATGCGGGTGTCGAAGATGACCGTGTACCGATTGGTGCACAGCGGTGCTCTCGAGGCGGTGCGCGTCGGACGCTCGTTCCGGGTGCCCGAGCACGCCGTGCAGGAGTACCTGCGCAAGTCCTACTTCCAGGCTGGCTGACCGACCAAGTCGGCTCCCCGACCGGTGTACGGCTACTCTGGATTGTCTGGCTGCCGCCTGATCTCGTACCAGTGAAGGGTGAACCGTGGGTTCGGTTGTCAAGAAGCGCCGTAAACGTATGTCGAAGAAGAAGCACCGCAAGCTGCTCAAAAAGACGCGTGTGCAACGCAGGCGCCAGGGCAAGTAGCGCCATTCGGCACGTAGGCTCGGCCGTAACGACACACACGGCGTCGATGATCCGAATCGAGGATCGGTAGGGGACGACATGGGTCGGGTTGCGCTGGTCACCGGAGTCTCGAGCGACCTGGGTGCGGGCACCGCACGTGGCCTTGCCGCCGACCCCGAAGTCGACAAGGTGGTCGGCATCGACGTCGTGCCACCCCGACGCCAACTCGACGGGGTGAAGTTCGTCCGAGCCGACATCCGCAATCCGGTCGTCGGCAAGGTCCTCGCCGTCGAGGACGTCGACACGGTCGTCCACCTCGCGGTCCGGCCCACCTCCCGAAGCGGCGCCCGTTCGTCGATGAAAGAGACCAACGTCATCGGCACGATGCAGCTGCTCGCCGCGTGCCAGCGGACCGCCGGAGTACGCAAGCTCGTGCTCAAGTCGTCGACCGAGGTCTACGGCGCCTCGCCACGCGACCCGGCGATCTTTACCGAGGACATGCCGGCGAGGCGGACGCCGCGCAGTGGCTATGCCAAGGACACCGTCGAGGTCGAGGGCTACGTTCGCGGTCTGGCGCGGCGTCGGCCCGACATCTTGATCACGACCCTGCGGATGGCCCGGCTGCTCAGTCCGCGCATCGAGTCGCCGCTCGGACATTACCTGCGGATGCCGGTGATTCCGACCGTCCTCGGCTTCGACCCTCGACTGCAGGTGCTCCACGACGAGGACGCCTTGGCCGTGTTGCGCCGGGCCGTCGCCAACGACATCGCCGGCACGTTCAACGTCGCCGGTCCGGGCATCGTCATGCTGTCGCAGGCGGTTCGGCGGCTTGGTCGGCCGACGTTGCCGGTGCCGCCGTTCGGACTGTCGGCGGTCGGCCAGGTCATCGCGCGCACCGTACGCGTCGACATCCCGCCCGACCTGGTCGATCTGCTGACCTACGGTCGCGGCGTCGATACGACCGCGCTCGTCGACTCCTTCGGCTACCGGCCCCGGTACACGACCGACGAGACCCTCGAGCAGTTCGCCGCGACGATCCCGCCCGGCGCCCTGCGGGCCGATCGGATCCGGGGCGCCGAGGCCCGGATCGGGGCATTGACCGGGATCGGAGAGAGCCGTGAATAGCTCCAACCCGGACGGGGCGAACGTGATCCCGCTCGGCGTCCGCGGCCGACCTGGCCGAGGCGGTCGCGCGACTCCGTCCGCGGCGGCCCGGGCGGTGGCCGGGTCCAAGCCCCGGTCCGGGCCTCAGTCGCCTGACAGAGACGATCCGTCACTCGAGGCCACGTCATCTGCCACGTCGCCTCCCACTATCCCTTCTCAGTCGGCGGATGAGCGGGCCACGAGGGACGGATCGTCGTCCGGTGTGCCCGTGACCGAGATCGTTGCCGCGCTGGTGAATGCCGCGCAGCAGGTGTTCGGTGACGACTGGGAGCGACGGGCCGCCGAGCTCATGGCGTTCACGCGGCGCCGGTTGACCGGTGACTACGAGGTCGACGACTTCGGCTTCGACCACGAGCTGACGAGTCGGTTCCTCATGACGGCGTTGCGGCCGATCGCCAATCAGTGGTTCCGGATCGAGGTCCGCGGCGTCGAAAACATCCCGGCCGACGGTGGTGCGCTGGTCGTGTCCAACCATTCGGGCACGATCCCGATGGACACTCTGATGACGATCCTCACCGTGCACGACCACGCCGGCCGCGGTCTGCGCTCGCTCGGCGCCGACCTGGTGTTCACGATGCCCTTCGTGTCGGAGCTCGCCCGGAAGGGTGGCGCGACCCTGGCCTGCAACGCCGACGCCGAGCGGTTGTTGTCGCAAGGCGAGCTGGTCGGCGTGTGGCCCGAGGGATTCAAGGGCATCGGCAAGCCGTACTCCGAGCGCTACAAGCTGCAGCGCTTCGGCCGCGGCGGCTTCGTCTCGGCGGCGATGCGGACCGGGGTGCCGATCGTGCCGTGCTCGATCGTGGGCGCCGAGGAGATCTATCCGATGATCGGCAACGTCCCGTCCCTGGCTCGGCTGCTCGGTGTGCCCTACATCCCGATCACGCCGTTCTTCCCGTGGCTCGGCCCGCTGGGTCTCGTACCGCTGCCGAGCAAGTGGCTGATCGAGTTCGGCGAACCGATCCGCACCGACGCCTATTCCGATGGCGCGGCCGACGACCCGATGCTGGTCTTCAACGTCACCGACCAGGTGCGCGAGACGATCCAGCAGACGCTGCACAGCCTGCTCGTCGCCCGGCAGCGCGTTTTCTTCTGAGACTGGTACGTCGGGTCAGCCGCGCTCGACCGTCGGGCCGACGTAGAGCGACGCGGGCCGGATGATCTTGCCGACAGCGGCCTGCTCGACGGCGTGTGCGCACCATCCCACGATCCGGCTCACCGCGAAGGTGGGCGTGAACATCTCGCGCGGGAGCCCGAGGGTCGCCATCACGACGCCGGCGTAGTACTCGACGTTGCTCGGCAGCGCCCGATCCGGTTTGAGCTCGGCCAGCGTCTCGAGGATGACCGTCTCGACCTCGACCGCCCGATCGACCAGCTCGCCGCCAAGCCCGAGGGCGACCTCGCGGAGCAGCGTCGATCGCGGATCCGGTGCCCGATAGACGGGGTGGCCGAACCCCATGATCCGGCGCCCGGCCGCAATCTCTGATCGCACGTAGGCGCCGGCTCGATCGGCGGTGCCGATCGCGTCGAGAGCGTCGAGTGCCCGGCTCGGGGCGCCGCCGTGCAGGGGACCCGCCAACGCCCCGATGGCCGCGACGATGACATCGGAGAGATCGGCGCCGGTCGACGCCACCACGCGGGCCGTGAACGTCGACGCGTTGAATCCGTGGTCGATGGTCAGGGTGAGGTACTGCTCGAGCGCCCGGACCGCGGCGGCGCTCGGCCGTTCGCCGGTCGTCTCGTAGAGGTAGCTCGCGACGTGTCCGAGCGTCGGGTCGGGTTCGATCGACGGCAGCCCTCGCGTCGCTCGATGCAGCGCGGCCAGCACCGCCGGCGCCAGGGCCGAGATCCGCAGCGCCTGGGTCGCGCGACTCGCCGGATCGAGGTCGACGAGCGGGCTCAGCCCAAGCGCGGGGGCACTGGCCGCCAGAACCGTCTTGAGCCGGGCCAACGGCGCCGCCGGAGCCGCGGCCGCTGCGGCGATGAGCGGACGGAGCTGGTCCGGGACGACCCGCTCGGCGGCGATCGCGCCGCGAAACGCCGCCGCCTCCGACGCATCCGGCAACCGACCCTCGGCGAAGAGGAACCACACGTCCTCGAAGCCGCGGGTGCGGGCCAGCACGGTCGCGTCGTATTGCCGGTAGTGGAAGAACCCCTCTTCGCCGCGTACGTCGCCGAGCGAGGTCGCGGCCACCGCCAGCCCGTTGAGGCCGTCGGGTACCTCGAGCGCAGATGTCGTCATGGCTCGAGTGTCGCCCCGGCGTCGATCGTGATCAACATTGATTGAATCAACGTTGATCTCGCAACATCGGCCGGTCATGCTGGGATCCGTGACCCTGTACGTCGGCTCCCGCGAGGCCGCCCATCGCCTCGGCGTCAGCCGCGCGACGCTGTATGCCTACGTCAGCCGCGGCCTGGTCGAGCGCCGCACCGCGATCGACGGCAAGACGTCGATGTATTCGGTCGACGACCTCGACCGTCTCGGGGCTCGTTCCCGCCGCCAGGCGACGCAGCCGCGACCGAGCATCGACGTGCAGATCTCGTCCGCGGTGACGCGGCTCGACGAGCGCCGCCTGCGCTATCGCGACCGAGACGCGATCGAGCTGGCCCGCACCGCGACGTACGAGCAGGTCGCCGAGCTGCTGTGGACCGGCGTGCTCCCGGACCGACGACCGGACTGGCCGTTGGCCGAGCCGGACGACCTCCGGGCGAGTCGGCGGGCCGTCGAAGCGCTCGGCCCGGGCGGGTCGGCGCTCCAGCGGTTGCTCGCAATCGCGCCGGTTCTCGGTGCCTGGCATCCCGACGACGATCCGCCGGCCGCGGCCCGCCGCCTCCTCATGGTCGTGGCCGAGGCCGATCGGCCGCACCCCGCGGGCCTCGCCGACTGGTTGGCCCGACGCTGGCATCAGGATCCCGACCCGGCGCTCGGACCCGCGCTCGATCGGGCGCTGATCCTGCTGGCCGACCACGAGCTCGCCACGAGTACGTTGGCCGTCCGCATCGCGACGTCGGTCCGCGCCGACGCGTACGCCGCCTTCGCCGCCGGGCTCGCCACGGTCAGCGGTCCACTGCACGGTTCGGCCGGCGAGGCTGCCTTCGGCCTGCTGCGCGATGCGGCCGAGCACGGAGCCCACGACGCGATCGCGCGCCGTCTCGACCAGGGCCGGCGGCTTCCCGGCTTCGGGCACACCGTTTATCGCAACGGCGATCCGCGGCTCGATCCGATCCTCGAGGCGGTTTGGCGGCTGCGGCACACAGACTCCGATCGTGCCGTCGTCGACCAGGTGCTGCGCGAGGCCAGCCTGCGTCTGGCGAAGCCACCCAACGTCGACCTCGGCCTCGGCGTTCTCGCGTATCTCGGCGGCCTCGCACCGGATGTGCCGATGTTCGCGGTGGCGCGCATCGCAGGCTGGGCCGCGCACGGCGTCGAGGAGCTCGCCGAGCGGCCGGTGCGATTTCGCGGCCTGGCGCGATATCCGTCGGAGTGAGCCGACCTTACGGCTGGGTTATCCCGAGCGTGTTGCCCAGGAGTTCGCTGAGCGGCTCCTGGATGGGTTCGATCAGGCTGTTGAGGCCGTTGGAGTCGCCCGGAGTCAGATCGTCGGTCGTCTCATCCAGGCCGTCGGTCACGTCGTCGACGGGGTCCTGGCCGTCGGTGTCGGTCGAATCGCTATCGTCTCCGGCGGTGTCGCCGTCGCTCGAGTCGTCGCCGAGGACGTCGCCGAGATCGTCGCCATCGTCGGAGTCGTTCGCCTCCTGGTCGTTGTCGACCAGTCCGTTGGGCAGGTCGAGCACGTTGGGCGGCACCGCGAGCAGCGGCGGACGGTGATGCGTCGAACTTGGGTCGTCGCTCGCGGTCGTGTCGTCGGTCGTCTCCCCATTCGGGTCGAGAACGTAGGACACCGCCGCCATCAGCTCGTCGTCGACGCTGAGCGGCGGGCTCCCGTCGGCGCAGGTGGGACACTCGCTGACCGCCGCGGAGTCGAGGCCGCCGATCGTCTGGGCGGCGTCGGCGTATTCGTTGGCGACCGCAGACGGTAGGTCGTCGGCAAGCTGCTCCAGGCGCTGCGCCGAGTCGGCGAGGAAGATCCGGAGCCCTTCGACCTCCCCGGTCGAGCCGCCGTTTCGGTAGGAGTCGAGCAGCAGTGTGCCGCCGGCGTCGGCCTCGGAGGTGAAGTCGCTCAGTGTCTCGGCGATCAGGTCCTCGCGGCCATTCGACGCGGCTAGCGACTCGACCTCGTCGAGCCGGGTCGACGCGTGGTTGAGCAGCATGCGGCCCTCGTCGGAGCCGTCGCGGAGCATGAGCTCGACCCGCTCCGTCGCGCGCTTGACCGGGTAGAGCATGTCGCCCGGCACGGCCTGCGCGCTGGCCGACACGAGACCGAGCGAGCCGCCGACCACCACAAACGCGCCCGCGGCCGCCGCCAGCCGGCGCCGAAGGCGTGGTCCCTCGACCGCCACGCGGTCGCCGCGCGGGACAGGTTCGGTCGAGGTGAGCTCGTCGGCGGCCGTGGCCATCAGCTCGGCCCGGAGATCTGCCACGAAGTCCCGACTCGCGGTCTCCACGGACGTCTCTCGTACGAACTCCGCGACCTCGACGTATTCGCTCAGCCGATCGGAGGTCCGCGAGTGCCGTCGAGCCGGGGTGCGACCATCGACGGCGTCGGCGAAGAACTCGACGTCGCGGCGTGATAGTCGCGATCTCATGGATCGATCCCCCTGGCATGGTCAGGTTGTGACGTTGTCGCCGATGACAACGACGTCAGGTCGCCGGAGGTTACGTTTCGGGTCATATGAGATCCCGGGGGAGATGCTTGGCGAGGTTGCGTACGGCGCGCAGCTGGAGCTGCTTGATGGCGCCTTCGCTGCGTCCCATCGCGGTGGCGGTCTCGGCGATGGTGAGCCCCTGGCAAAAGCGCATCACGAGGCAGTCCTGCTGCTCCGACGCCAGTCGGCGCAGTCCCCGAGCGAGCACCTCGCTGGTGAGCGTGGCGAGCGCGCCGTCCTCGGGGCCGTCGGACTCCTCGACCTGCTCGGGGAGTTCGTCGGCGACGACCTCGAAGCGGGAGCGGCTCGACTTGTAGTGGTCGGTGACGAGGTTGCGCGCGATCGTTGTCAGCCAGGCGCCGAAGTCCTTGCCTTGCCAGCGGAACGACTGGATGCTGCGCAGCGCGCGAAAGAACGTCTCGCTGGTGAGATCGTCGGCGAGGCTGACACTCGAGAGCCGGAAGTAGAGGTAGCGGTGGATGCTCTCGACGTAGTGGTCGTAGAGCTGGCCGAAGGCCTCGGCATCTCCGCCTCGGGCCAGGTCGACCAGAGCGACGATGCGGCGGTTTTCGGACGCGTCGGACGGCGGATCGACGTCGCCGCGATCCGGTGCCAGGGTCGGACCGGTCGGACTTTTCCCGCCGCTCATCGTGGCGACTGCCAGGGCATGCCGCAGCCCGTCGAGGTTTGCCGCCCCGACGAATACAGGCCGCGAACTCGGCCGCATCGTGCTCCCTCCGCCCCGAAAACGATTGACGCTGAGTCCGAGGCCGCTTCGCCGGATACTACTCGCGAGTACCGATCTTGACTACCGTCGTGGTCGATATCGTCAGGCGTACCGGAATGTCGGTCAGCGGATGCGCCGCCGCAAGGCCAGCCCGGCCGCGACGCTCCCGACGGCGGCGCCCGCGATGCCCGCGGCGAAGCCGCCGATTCGGGCTGCCTTGCGACCGGTCCGGTAGTCGCGAATCCGCCAGCCCTGCGCCCGTGCGTGCGAGCGCAACTTGGCGTCCGGGTTGACCGCACACGGGTCGCCGACCAGGGACAGCAGGGGCAGGTCGTTGAAGGAGTCGGAGTAGGCCGAGCAGGCGGTGAGGTCGAGCCCTTCGCGATCGGCCAGGGCTTGGACGGCCTCGGCCTTCGCCGGCCCGTGCAGCAGATCGCCGACCAGTCGGCCGGTGTAGACGCCGTCCTCGGATTCGGCGACCGTGCCGAGCGCGCCGGTGAGACCGAGCCGGCGGGCGATGATGGCGGCGATCTCGATCGGGGCCGCCGTCACCAGCCATACCCGCTGGCCTTCGTCGAGATGCAGTTGGGCAAGCGCCCGCGTACCCGGCCAGATCCGGTGCGCCATGGCCTCGTCGAAGATCTCCTCGCCGATCTGCCCCAGCTCTTCGACCCGATGGCCGGCGATGAACGCGAGTGCCGACGCCCGGGCATCGGCGACGTGGTTGGGGTCTTCGACGCCGATCAGGCGGAAGTACGTCTGCTGCCAGGCCGCCTTGATGATGTCGCGGGTCGTGAAGAACTTGCGCCGATGCATCCCGCGAGCGAGATGGAAGATCGACGCGCCCTGCATGATCGTGTTGTCGACGTCGAAGAACGCGGCGGCCCGCTCGTCCGGTGGCGGCGTGAGCGCCGACTCGACCTCGGCCGAGGCGGCCGAGGCTTGGCCGGCCAGTACGGACCGCGCCCGAAGGTTTCGGGGTGGTTCGTACGTCTTCGGGCTCACGGACCCGAGCCTACGGCCATGACGCGCCGAGTGTCAGACGCGAGTGCGGCTATAGCGCGAATTGCGTCTGACAACTCTGTGCCAGACTGGCTCGGGTGACCTCGGCATCGGCCACGCAGTCCGACGGCTACACCCCGCTCTCCTGCGCCAACGTGGCGGATCTGGTGCGGCTGCGTGCCGCCGATCGGCCCAACGACACGGCGCTTGTGGAGGCGTACGGAGAGCACCGCGCGATCTCCTGGGGTGAGCTCGAGAACCGGGTCGACCGGTGTGCCCGGGCGCTTGCTGAGCTGGGCCTGGTCACCGGTAATCGGGTCGCGATCGCCATGATCAACAGCGTCGATTTCGTCACCGCGTATCTCGGAGCCCTGCGCGCCGGGCTCACCGCCGTTCCGGCCAACCCGCGCTCGGCGACCGGTGAGCTGATGCGGATGCTCGCCGACTCGGGATCGCTCGTCGTCGTCGCCGACCGGACCACCGCGACGGTCGTACGATCGGCGGTCGCCGGTCTCGAGGACGCGCTGCGCGGAGCCGACGACGACCTGCGATCTCGGTCGAACGTGCCGCGGATCGTCTTGGCCGACGGCGCCACGATCGGCGCCGAGTTGAGCTTCGACGCCTTGCTGTCCGGCGACGGACGCCCCATCGTCAGTCCAGCCGACGCCGAGGCGCTGGCGCTGCTGCTCTATACCTCCGGCACGAGTGGCCGACCGCGCGGCGCGATGCTGACCCATCGCGCGTTGCTCGCCAACGTCGCGCAGACCGCCGCGATCGAGCCAGCGCCGATGCGAGCCGACGACGTCGTCCTCGGGCTGCTGCCACTGTTTCACGTTTACGGTCTCAACTGCGTGCTGGGTCAGGTGCTGGCCCAGGGCGCTCGACTCGTGCTGCTCGACCACTTCGACGCCGACGCCACGCTCGACCTGGTCGGTGAGCACGGCATCACGAACCTGCCGATCGCGCCGCCGGTCATTGCGGCGTGGGCCGGCCGCGACGACCTGCGCGACAAGCTGTCGGGGGTGCGTTTCGTGCTGTCCGGCGCGGCGCCCCTCGATGCCGATCTCGCCGACGAGTTCGAGTCGGCCGCCGGCGTCGTCGTTCATCAGGGCTACGGGTTGACCGAGGCGGCGCCGGTGGTGACGTCGACCCTCACCGCGACGGGCGGCGCCGCTGTCCCGGGTTCGGTCGGCGGCGCCATCCCGGGTGTGGAGATCGAGGTACGCGACGCGAGCGGGCGCCCCGTGGCCGGCGACGACCCGGCGCAGGTCTGGGTCCGTGGCGACAACCTGTTCTCCGGCTACTGGCCCGACGGCGTGGACGGCCCGGACGATGACGGCTGGTATGCGACCGGCGACATCGGCGTCATCGCGCGCGAGGGCGATCTGGTGCTGGTCGACCGGCTGCGCGAGCTCGTGATCGTGTCGGGCTTCAACGTCTATCCCACCGAGGTCGAGGAGGTCATCGCCGAGGTGGCCGGCGTGGCTGAGAGCGCGGTGATCGGGACCCCCGACGAGGAGACCGGCGAGGCCGTTCACGCGTTCATCGTGGCCACCGATTCGGAGGCGTCGAGCGACGACCTGGTCGACGCCGTGCGTACTCACTGCGAGACCCGGCTGGCCCGGTTCAAGTGGCCGAGGCGGATCACCGTCGTAGAAGGCCTCCCACACTCCGCGACCGGCAAGGTGGCGAAGGGCCGACTGCGGGCGCAGGCTCGCCGCGACGTGTTGGGGCTCGGGTGAGCGAACCGACCGAGGCTCGGGTCGTTGTCTACGGAAAGCCCGGCTGTCACCTGTGCGACGACGCGTACGCCGTCGTCGAGCGGGTCTGCGTCGAGATCGGGGCTTCGTGGACGTCGGTCGACATCCATGACGACGCCGATCTGATGGCGCGCTACGGCGAGCAGATCCCCGTCACGTTCGTCGACGGCCGCCAACACGACTTCTGGCGGGTCGACCCCGAGCGGCTTCGGGCCGCCCTCGCCTGACCGGCTTCTACGCCCGGGGCCGCACCGGCGCCGACCTGCTCGATTTTGTTCTCGCGTTCACAAAATCCTAGAGTGGGGGGTACCGCCGCCCCGTCGGGACGAATCTCGTGCCGCATCCAGGGCGCGGTCAGGACCATGGTGACTGACTCACGTAATCGACGCGCGGCGCAGGCCGCCGACCTGCGCCAACAGCGTGGCACCCCCGAGGCGACGGTGGCACGGCTGCCGGTCTATCTGCGTGCCCTGACGGTCCTCGCGGAGCAGGGCGTCGCCACGGCGTCGTCGGAGCAGCTCGCTGCCGCGGCCGGCGTCAACTCGGCCAAGCTGCGCAAGGACCTGTCCTACCTCGGCTCTTACGGCACCCGCGGGGTCGGCTACGACGTCGAGTACCTGCGCTATCAGATCTCCCGCGAGATCGGGCTGACCCAAGACTGGTCGGTCGTCATCGTCGGCATCGGCAACCTCGGCCAGGCGCTGGCCAACTACGCCGGCTTCACGACACGAGGCTTCCGGATCGCCGCGCTCGTCGACACCGACCCCGAGCTGGTCGGCTCCGAGATCGGCGTCCACACGATCGAGAACATGGCCGACCTCGAGCAGCTCATCGAACGGCACCAGGTGTCGATCGGCGTGATCACGACGCCCGCTGCCGAGGCGCAAAACGTCGCCGACCGGCTCGTGCGGGCCGGGGTGACCAGCATCCTGAACTTCGCGCCGTCGGTGATCAACGTCCCCGAGGGCGTCCAGGTACGCAAGGTCGACCTGTCGATCGAGCTGCAGATCCTGGCGTACCACGAACAGCGCAAGGCCACCGTCGACGGCGCCGAGGTACCGCCGGCCATGACCGATCCGACCTCGAAGGTGGTGGAGGCATCGTGAGCGTCCTGGTCGTCGGCGTCTCGCACAAGAGCGGACCGGTCGAGGTGCTCGAGCGGCTGACTCTCGACGACGACGGCGTACGCAAGCTCGTGACCGACTTGCTCGACACCGAACACGTCACCGAGGCGGTCGTGATGTCGACCTGCAACCGAGTCGAGATCTACGTCGAGGTCGATCGGTTCCACGGCAGTGTCGAAGACGTCTCGCGCCTCCTGTCCGAGCGGGCCGACATGACCACCGCCGATGTCGTTCAGCATCTGTACGTGCACTACGACGAAGCCGCCGTGGCGCACCTCTTCTCGGTCGCGGCCGGACTCGACTCGATGGTCGTCGGTGAGAGCCAGGTCCTCGGTCAGGTGCGCCGCGCGCTGCGGTCGGCCCAGGGGCTCGGCAGCGTCGGTCCGGCGCTCAACGTCTTGTTCCAGCAGGCGCTGCGGGTCGGCAAGCGCGGCCACGCCGAGACCGACATCGACCGAGCCGGACCGTCGGTCGTGGCCGCGGCGCTCGATCACGCCGAGTCGACCGTCGGTCCGTTCGCCGACCGTCGGGCGTTGGTCGTCGGTGCCGGCGCGATGGCTGGGCTCGCGGTTGCCGCACTCGACCGGCGCGGAGCCACCGAGGTGTTGGTCGTCAACCGGACTCAGGAGCGGGCCGAGGTCCTCGCGGCCGGTGTCGGTGGCCAGGCCGCCGCTCTCTACACGCTGCCGCAGCTGCTGACGGAGGTCGACATCGTCGTGTCCTGCACCGGCGCGACCGGGGTCGTGATCGACGCGGGTCCCGTCGCCGCCGCGCTGCGCAGTCGTGGCAATGGCGATGGGGCGGCGGACCGACCGTACGCGATCGTCGACCTCGCGATGCCGCACGACGTCGACCCGGCCGTCGCGGACCTGCCAGGCGTCAGTCTCATCGGCATCGAGATCCTGGTGCGAGCGCTGGCCGACTCGCCGGTGGCCGCCGACGCCGAGCAGGTGCGGGCGATCGTCGCCGGTGAGGTCGCGGCGTTTCGTGCCTCGCGGGCGGCCGCGCGGGTCACGCCGACGGTGGTCGCACTCCGGTCGATGGCGACCGAGATTGTCGCGGCCGAACTCGATCGGCTCGACGGCCGACTGCCCGAGCTCGACCCAGCGACCCACAAGGAGCTCGAGCAGACCGTACGTCGGGTCGCCGACAAGCTGCTGCACGCGCCGACGGTCCGGATCAAGGAGCTCGCCGACCGGCCCGGCGCCGTGTCGTACGCGGACGCGCTGGCCGAGCTGTTCTCGCTCGACCAGGGCGCAGTCGAGGCCGTCACACGCGTAGACGAACCGTCACTCGCGGTCGAGCGATCCGCCGACTCGCAGCGGATCCCTGGTCGACAAGGCGCGGATCGCCTGACCACGAGCGACGGATCGTCTCGGCCGGAGGGGGCAGAGTCATGACGCGGGCCCCCCTCCGGATCGGCACCCGCGGCAGCCAGCTCGCCATGGTCCAGGCCACCGAGGTCGCCGCCGCCCTGACAGCCGCGACCGGCCACCCTACGACGCTGGTCAAGGTGCGTACCCAAGGTGATGCCTCGGACCGTCCGCTGACCGAGTTCGGGGGCCAGGGCGTGTTCGTCTCGGCGCTTCGCGATGCGTTGCTGCGCGGCGACGTCGACGTCGCCGTCCACTCGCTCAAGGATCTCCCCACGACTACCGACGTCGACGTCGCCTTGGCGGCGGTCCCGACTCGACAGGATCCCCGCGACGTCTTGATCGCGAGAGACCGTCTCAGTCTCGGTGAGCTGCCGGCCGGATCGACGCTCGGCACCGGGTCGCCGCGTCGGGCGGCCCAGCTGCACGCTCTTGGACTCGGACTGAACGTGGTCGCGATTCGCGGTAACGTCGACACCCGGATCGACAAGGCGCTGCGACTCGGTGAGGTCGACGGCGTCGTCCTGGCAAGGGCCGGTTTGGCTCGGTTGGGGCGACTCGACGACGTCACGGAGGTGCTCGATCCGCTGCAGATGCTTCCCGCACCTGGACAGGGAGCTCTCGCGGTCGAGTGTCGGGCCGGCGACCACGATCTGGTCGCGCAGGTTCGCGCGGCGCTGGACGATCCGGAGACCCGGGCCGCCGTCACGGCCGAGCGCAGCTTGCTGGCCACGTTGGAGGCGGGGTGTTCGGCACCCGTGGGGGCACTGGGAGAGATCGCCGATGGTGGCGACGGTGACGAGCTGTGGCTGCGTGCCGTTGCTCTCGACCCTGAGGGGCGTTCGCAGATCCGGGCGTCCGCCGCCGGCCCACCAGACGATGCTGTCGGCATCGGGCGCCGCCTCGCAGAGCAGTTGTTGACCGATGGAGCCGCCGGACTGTACAAGGAGCGGGTTTCGTGACCGCAACACCCCTACGGCAAACAAGGAAGAAGACCGCCGTGACCATGTCTGCCACGCAGCGAAAGCAGACCGCCACCAACTCGGGCGCGTCCAAGGCAAAGCCGACGCGGACCCCGGTCGGCTGGGTGAGCTTTGTGGGCGCCGGTCCCGGTGACCCCGACCTTCTGACGGTCAAGGCGGCCGACCTGATACGTGGCGCCGATGTCGTGATCACCGAGGTATCGAGCCATGCCGACCTGGTCGCCGATCTTCGTGACGGCGAGGAGGTCCAGCTCGTCGAGGGTGGCCTGGGCGAGGACGGCGTGGCGTTGACCCACGCGGCTCGCGGGCGGCTGGTCGTCAAGCACGCCAAGGCCGGCGGCCGCGTCGTACGGCTGCTCGGCGGCGACCCGTTCCTGCACGGAACCGGGCCCGAGGAGGCGCAGGCCTGCCGCAGGGCCGGGATCGCGTTCGAGGTCGTTCCCGGGGTGTCGTCGGCATCCGGAGTGCCCGCGTACGCCGGCATCCCGCTGACCACGCGCAACCGTCGCGATGTCGCCGTCGTCCGCGCCGGTGACGCTCGGATCGACTGGCAGGCGCACGTCGGCAAGCAGACTCTCGTCGTCTTGCTTTCCGCCGCCGCGATCGAAGAGGTCGCGACCACCATCATCGATGCCGGCCGCGACGCCGACACCCCGGTCGCCATCACGCAGCACGGCACGACGACCGAGCAGACGACGGTGGTGTCGACGCTCGACGAGTTGGCAGCGGCCGCGAAGGAGGCCGAGTTCGCCGGCCAGGTCGTCATGGTCGTCGGCGACGTCGTCGAACTGCGCGAGACGCTGTCGTGGTTCGAGACCAAGCCGCTGTTCGGATGGCGGGTGCTGGTCCCGCGCACCAAGGAGCAGTCGGCCGGTCTGGTCCACAAGCTGCGGTCCTACGGCGCCGTGCCCGAGGAGGTGCCGACCATCTCGGTCGAGCCGCCGCGCAATCCGCAGCAGATGGACCGAGCGATCAGGGGCTTGGTCGAGGGCCGGTACGAGTGGATCGCCTTTACGTCGGTCAACGCGGTCAAGGCCGTACGCGAGAAGTTCGAGGAGTACGGGCTCGACTCGCGAGCGTTCTCGGGTCTCAAGATCGCCGTCGTGGGCGACAAGACCGCCGACGCCGTGCGTACGTGGGGCATCCAGCCCGACCTGATGCCGTCCGGCGAGCAGTCGGCGCGGGGTTTGGTCGACGACTGGCCGCCCTACGACGAGGTTCTCGACCCGATCGACCGGGTCTTCCTGCCTCGGGCCGACATCGCGACCGAGACGCTGGTCGCGGGCCTGGTCGAGCTCGGCTGGGAAGTCGACGACGTCACGGCCTACCGGACCGTGCGGGCCGCGCCGCCGCCCGCGCCGACCCGGGAGGCGATCAAGGCCGGCAAGTTCGACGCGGTGCTGTTCACGTCGTCGTCGACGGTGCGCAACCTCGTCGGCATCGCCGGCAAGCCGCACGCGACGACGATCATCGCCTGCATCGGACCGCAGACGGTCAAGACCGCCGAGGAGCACGGCCTGCGGGTCGACGTGATGGCGCCGAACCCGTCCGCCAACGAGCTCGCCGATGCGCTGGCCGATTTCGGCGCCGAGCGTCGGGCCACGCTTCTCGAGTCCGGTGAGCCGGTGCTGCGTCCGTCGCAGCGGCGTCCGTCGGGGCGTCGTGGATCGGCCCGCCGTTCGACGACCCGGCGCGCGGCGCGGTAGGAGGCGGCCGCCATGGGGTTCCCGTCGAGTCGGCCGCGTCGATTGCGCCGGACGCCCGCGATCCGGGGTCTGGTGGGCGAGACCTCGGTGTCGCCGCGACAGCTGGTCCTGCCGCTGTTCGTCCGCGAAGACGTGGCGGAGCCGGTGCCGGTGCAGTCGATGCCTGGCGTCGTCCAACACACTCGCGACTCCGCCCGCAAGGCGATCGCGGAGGCCGCGTCGGCCGGCGTGGGCGGTGTGATGCTCCACGGCGTCCCGACCTCGAAGGACGCCGTCGGGTCCGGTGCTGTCGACCCGGACGGTGTGCTCAACGTCGCGATCGCCGACGCGGTGGCCGAGGTGGGTGACGGCATGGTGGTCATGGCCGACCTGTGCCTCGACGAGTTCACCGACCATGGACACTGCGGCGTCCTCGACGACCATGGCGAGGTCGACAACGACGCGACGCTCGAACACTACGCCCGGATGGCAGTCGCCCAGGCCGAGGCCGGGGCGCACCTGCTCGGCACCAGCGGCATGATGGACGGCCAGGTCGGCGCGGTGCGCACGTCCCTCGACGACGCGGGACACGTGTCGACCGGGATCGTCGCGTACGCGGTGAAATACTCCTCGGCGTTCTATGGGCCGTTCCGGGAGGCGGTGGCGTCATCGCTTCGCGGCGACCGGCGCGCCTACCAACAGGATCCGGCCAACGGGCGCGAGGCGATCCGCGAGGCTCGGCTCGACGTCGAGGAGGGCGCCGACGTCGTCTTGGTAAGCCGGCGCTCGGCTACCTCGACGTGGTCCACGCCGTACGCGAGGCGGTCGACGTCCCGGTCGGGGCCTACAACGTCTCGGGCGAGTACGCGATGGTCGAGGCAGCTGCCGCCCAAGGGTGGATCGACCGCGATCGGGCGATCGACGAGATCATGATCGGCCTGCGCCGGGCCGGTGCCGAGGTGATCCTCACCTACTGGGCCACCGAGGTCGCACACCGCCTCCGCTGACCGCAGCCGCGACGGCGTTAGTCCCCTTCGCGCTGGCAGCCGAGCAGGCCGCAGACTACGTCGCCGAGCAGGCTGTCGAGCAGGCCGCTGAGCGTGTCGGTCGCCTCGGTGACGGTCTGGCCGACCACCGCATCGGCGCAGGTCCCGATGTCGGCCTGTGTGATGCCGTTTTCGTCGGCGAGCTGCCGCTGGCACCACTTCGTCGCCTCGGCGAGCGTGTTGAGGACGTTGACGGTGTCGCCGACGCCGTCGCTCACATCGCCGGGGACATCCTGGAGGCCGCCGGAGTTGTCTCCGCCGTCGGAGCCGCCGTCGCCGCCGTTGTCTCCACCGCCGTCGTTGTCCCCACCGTTGTCGCCGCCGCCGTTGTTGTCGCTCGGCCCGTCGGAGCCGCCGTTGTCGTCGCCGCCGGACGGGTCGTCGTCGCCCTGGTTGCCGTGGCTGTCGGGCGGGCCGTTGAACGGTCCGCTGGTCTGGTCGCCGTCCTGCTGCTGCGCGTCGTGGTCGAGATCGGTGAGGACGGTGGGCGTCGTCGTGCCGTTGGGCACCATCGAGTAGTCGCCCATCGCGTACGCCTCGGCGATCGACATCACCAGGTTGACGTAGTCGGTGGAGTGGTTGTAGCGGTAGATCGCCGTCCGGGCGCCCGAATCGGTGCTGAGGTCGCCCTCGCCGGCGCACAGGTATACCGCGGTCGCGAGTGCCGCGTCGTCGATGTCTTGCGGGTTCTTGGCCCCGTCGTTGTCGCCGTCGACCGCGACGACCTGCCACGTGGTCGGGATGAACTGCATCGGCCCGACCGCGCGGTCCCAAGCTGGGTCGTTGTCGTAGACGCCGTTGTCGGAGTCGCTGATGCTGGCGGTGCCGCCCTGGCCGTTGAGCGGGACGCCGTAGATGCCGGGGCGGGCCAGCCCGTCGGACCCGAGCACGTTGCCGTTGGCGCGGCCGTGGTCGGACTCGACGCGGCCGATCGCGCCGATCAGGGGCCACTCGAGCCGACAGCTCGGTTCGGCCTCGGCGAGGACGGTGGCGGCGCGCTGGTAGGCGATCAGAGCGGCGGTCGGGATGCCGTTGGAGGAAATGGTCGAGACGGTGCCGTCGGGACCGGCGTGCGGGTCGACGCCGGTCGGGAACGAGTCGGTCAGCTGGACACTGGCCGGCTCCTCGAAGGGCGTCGTCGGCACGACCGGCGCGACGACACTGGCCGTTGAGTCGTCGCCAAGGGAGTCCGGCTCGTCGGGCGGGCTGCCGACCGCAGACGTCAGCGAGCCCGTGAGCAGGGCCAACAGCACGATCGCCATGGCCTTCTGCCAACCGGCTAGCCGGGCTCGCCGGTCGTCGGCGCTCCCCTTGGTAAACATGCAGCCCTCCCGTTTTACCCGCAGTACGCAGAGATTACGTCCATAAAGACGGGGCACGCATCCTTTGGTGACGCGGGGCAGAGAACTCGGCCCGGACGGTCAGGGCGTCTCGTGCCGAGATGTCACTGATATCCGAAGTGTACGGTCTGTGATCATCGAGAAAAACACGAGGATCGACGGCGATCCCGGTGCCCGACGACGAAATCCGCAGCGGTTTGCGAGCCTCGGAGGTCTCGCAATCTGAGATCTCGAGCGTCGACGCCCCATCTCCTACAGGCTGTAGGAGATGGGGCACAATAGGCGGGTGCCCGAGTCCGAAGCCCTCACCCGAAGCGCAGCTCTCTACGCCCGTGCCCGCGAGGTCACTCCGGGCGGCGTCAACTCTCCGGTCCGCGCGTTCGGCGCGGTCGGGGGTACGCCGCGGTTCATGGCGGAGGGTCACGGCCCGTACCTCGTCGACGTCGACGGCCGCGAATACGTCGACCTGGTCGGCTCGTGGGGCCCCCTTCTGCACGGCCACGCCCATCCCGAGGTGATCGACGCCGTCACGACCGCCGCCGCCCGCGGCACGTCGTTCGGCACACCTAGCGAGCCCGAGGTCGCGCTCGCCGAGGAGATCGTGGCCCGCACGCCGGTCGACCAGGTGCGCCTTGTGTCGTCGGGCACCGAGGCGACGATGTCGGCGATCCGGCTGGCCCGCGGAGCGACCGGTCGTGAGCTGGTCGTCAAGTTCGCCGGCTGCTATCACGGGCACGTCGACGCACTGCTCGCCGAGGCCGGCTCCGGTGTCGCTACGTTCGGCCTGCCGGGTACGCCGGGTGTGCCGGCCGGATCGACGCTCGCGACGCTGGTCCTGCCGTACAACAACCGCGATGCCGTCGAGGCCGCCTTCGCCAACCACCGCATCTCGATCGCCTGCGTCATCACCGAGGCGGCGCCGGGCAACATGGGCGTGGTGCCGCCCGACCCTGGGTTCAACGCGTTCCTCGCCGACATGTGCGCCCGCCACGGTGCCCTCTTGATCAGCGACGAGGTGATGACCGGCTTCCGGGTGAGCGAGGCCGGCCAGTGGGGGTTGGACGGCCGGATCGAGGGCTGGCAGCCGGACCTGATGACGTTCGGCAAGGTCATGGGTGGGGGATTTCCGGCAGCCGCGTTCGGCGGTCGGTCCGCGATCATGAGCCAGCTCGCGCCCGAGGGGCCGGTCTACCAGGCCGGCACGCTGTCCGGCAATCCGGTCGCCGCCAGCGCCGGTCTGGCCACGTTGCGACTGGCCGACGCTGCTGCGTACGCCCGTCTGGACTCCACCGCGCAGCGGCTGCGGGACATGGCGGCCGAGGCGCTCACCGCGGCGGGCGTACCGCACGTCGTCCAGGGCAGCGGCACCCTCTTCAGTGTGTTTTTCGGTCCGACCGAGCCGGTCCGCGACTTCGCGGCGGCCCAAAGTCAGGACCTGCATCGCTTCCGCGACTTCTTCCACGTCATGCTGGACCACGGCGTATACCTGCCGCCGAGCGCGTACGAGGCGTGGTTCGTGTCGACGGCTCATGACGACGCCGCGCTGGACCGTATTCACTCCGCGCTGCCGGTTGCCGCGAAAGCGGCAGCCGTGGCGCGGCCCGACTCGGTGCCGCCGAGCGGGGGATGAGCGAGGGAACGTACGTCGATGACCGATGCCACACGCACCGTGGTGCACCTGATCCGCCACGGCGAGGTGGCCAACCCGACCGGGGTCCTCTACGGGCGGATGCCGGACTTCCACCTGTCCGACCTGGGACGGGCGATGGCCGAGCGGCTCGCCGAATGGGCCGAGGAACGCGACATCACGCACCTGGTGTCGTCCCCGCTGGAGCGGGCACGGGAGACGATGGAGCCGATCGCTACGCGCACTGGTGTCGACGTCGAGATCGACGATCGGGTCATCGAGGCCAGCAACCTCTTCGAGGGCAGGGTGTTCGGCGTCGGCGACGGCGCCCTTCGCCGCCCGCAGGTGTGGTGGATGCTGCGCAACCCGATGCGGCCCTCGTGGGGCGAGCCGTACCGTCAGATCGCCGGCCGGATGCACGCGGCGATGGCGGATGCACGCGACGAGGCTGCCGGCCACGAGGCCGTCATCGTGTCGCACCAACTACCGGTTTGGGTGGCCCGACTCGCCGGCGAGGGCCGTCGGCGCTTCGTGCACGACCCACGTCGGCGGCAGTGCAGCCTGGCCAGCGTCACGTCGTTCGCGTACGCCGGCGACGCACTCGTCTCGGTCGGCTACACCGAGCCGGCCCGTGACCTGCTGCCGCCCCTGTCGAAGAAGTTCGTGGCGGGGGCCTGAAGCGTCATGCGCGAACCCCTCTTGCGCCGAGATTGCGCGTCTCGCCCACCACCCGGTTGGCAAGACGCGCAAGGTCGTCGTGGAGAGGTGGGCAAGACGCGCAATCTCGGCGCGAAGGGGTGGGCGGCGCTTGCCCTCGCTATCGCCCTGACGTCCTGTACGTCGGACCTGGCGACCAACTCGGAAAGCGGCGGCTACATCAGTGCCGACGGGTCGATCACGGTCGTGCCGCCGGCCGATCGGGAGCCGGCCCCGGACTTCGCCGGTGAGACCCTCGAAGGCGCCGACATCTCACTCGGCGACGTCATCGACAACAGCGCCGGTGATGTCGTGGTCGTCAACGTCTGGGGTTCGTGGTGCGGGCCGTGCCACGCGGAGGCCGCCGACCTCGCAGAAGCGGCGAAGCGGTTGGCGCCGCAAGGCGTGAGCTTCCTCGGCATCGACATCCGGGACCAGACCGCGAGCGCGCTGGCTTTTCAGAAGGAATACGGCATCGACTATCCGAGCATCTACGACCCGGACAGCAGCACCCTGCTCGACCTGCCCGAGTCGATGATGGCGGTGTCGCCACCGACGACCTATGTGGTCGACTCCGAGGGCCGGCTGGCCGCGCGGGTGTTCGCCGAGGTGACCGTCGAGACGCTGGTCGACCTGGTCGACGAGGTGCGTGGCAGCGGTGGGTGAGTGGTTCGGCGAGACCGCCTACTCCGGCTCGCTGTTGATGGCGATCCCGGTCGCGGCGATCGCCGGCCTCGTGTCGTTCTTCTCGCCGTGCGTGATGCCGTTGCTGCCGGGCTACGTCTCGTACGTGTCGGGCCTGTCGGCGGTCGACCTCGAGTCGGCACGACGGGGCCGCATGCTCGCGGGAACACTGCTGTTCGTGCTCGGATTCACGGCCGTGTTCGTGTCGTTCGGCGCGTTGTTCGGCGGTTTCGGCCGCGAGTTGCTGCGCTACGAGGACACGCTCACGACCGTGCTGGGCATCGTCACGATCGTGGTCGGCTTGGTCTTCATGGGCCTGGTGCCGTTCGGGCAGCGCGACCTGCGCATCCACGCGGTGCCGAAGGTGGGCGTCGCGGCGGCGCCGATGCTCGGCGTGCTGTTCGGGCTCGGTTGGACTCCGTGCATCGGTCCGACGCTCGCGGCCGTGCTGAGCCTGTCGACCAACGAGGCCAGCGCCGAGCGCGGGGCGTTCTTGACGATCGTGTACTGCCTGGGCCTGGGTCTGCCGTTCATCGTCGCGGCTCTGGCGTACCGTCACATGCTCGGCGCGATCGCCTGGGTCCGACAGCACCAGGTCGCCGTGTCGCGGATCGGCGGCGGGATGATCGTGCTGGTCGGCGTCCTGCTGCTGACCGGCTGGTGGGACACGATCCTGGGCGACCTGCGGCAATGGACCGCCGGGACCGAGGTGGTCGTGTGACCGAGCTAGACCAGAAGTCCGACGGCCGCGACACGGCCCGGACCCGCGACTTCGCCCGGACCGCCCCGCCGCTGCCGCCGCTGCAGTTCGCCCGCTGGTTCTGGCGGCAGCTGACGTCGATGCGGACGGCGCTGCTGCTCCTGCTGATGCTGGCCCTCGCCGCGATCCCGGGGTCGTTCATCCCGCAGACGAAGGTCGACCCGGCGGCGGTCGTCCGGTTCGGACGCGCGCACGAGACGCTGACGCCGATCTTCGATCGACTCGGGCTGTTCTCGGTCTTTTCGTCCGCGTGGTTCAGCGCGATCTACATCCTGCTGATGCTCTCGCTGGTCGGCTGCATCGTGCCGCGAACGTTCGTCTACCTGCGAGCGCTACGGGCCCGGCCCCCGAAGGCGCCGTCGCGATTCGACCGGCTGCCGGCGTCGGCGTCGTACGAGACTGACGAGAACTCGGACGCGGTTTTGCAGCGGGCCGCGGCCGTTCTTCGCCAGAAGCGCTGGCGCGTCGACGTAGACGCGGTCGCCGGCGGAAGCGGTGTTGTACGGGCCGAAAAAGGCTACCTGCGCGAGGCCGGCAACCTGACCTTCCACATCGCGGCGGTGGGCGTGCTCGTGGCGGTTGCGATCGGGTCGCTGTGGGGCTACAAGGGCAGCGTCATCGTCGTCGAGGGCGAGGGGTTCTCCAACACGTTGACGCAGTACGACGACTTCTCGGCGGGCGGGTTGTTCGACGCCAGTGCGCTGACACCGTTCTCGCTGCAGCTGGACCGGTTCGACGCGCGGTTCGAGATCGACGGCCCGCAGCAGGGACAGCCCCGCGAGTTCGAGGCGCGCGGCAGCTACGTACCCGAGCCGGGAGCCGAGTCGGCGCCGTTCGACATCCAGGTCAACCACCCGCTCGACGTCGGCGGCAGCTCGGTGTTTCTCGTCGGGCAGGGCTACGCGCCGGTCATCACGATCCGCGACGGCGAGGGCGAGCTGGTCTTCTCCGGGCCGGTGCCGTTCTTGCCGGAGGACGCGTCCTACACCTCCAGCGGCGTCATCAAGGTGCCGCAATCGGTGCCGGAGGAGCTCGGCTTCGAGGGCTTCTTCCTGCCGACGGCCGTCGACGTCAACGGCGTCCCGCGTTCGGCTCACCCGGCCGCGGCCAACCCAGCGCTCGCGCTGTTCGTCTACGCCGGCGACCTCGGGCTCGGCGACGGGCTGCCGCAGTCGGTGTTCGCGCTGGACAAGCGCGGCCTCACCCAGGTGCGCGGCCCCGACGGCAATCCGGTCCGGCTGCTGCTGCAGCCCGGCGACACCGCCGCGATCCCGGGCGGTCTCGGCACGATTTCGTTCGACGGCGTACGACAGTTCGCCCGCTTCCAGATCGGTCACTCGCCGGCCAAGGCCATCGCGCTCGGCGCCGCCGTCCTCGGCATCGCGGGTCTGATGGCGTCGCTGTTCATCCGGCCGCGACGCGCCTGGATTCGGACCCGCCGGCGGGACGGTCGTACGCTCGTCGAGGTGGCCCGACTGGACCGTGTCTCCGGCGCCGATCTCGGTGCTGACGTCGAAGCGCTCGTCCGTGACCTGCGCGCCAGCAGCGCAACCACAGAAGGCAGCGCGACCTCAGAAGGAAAGGCAGACACATGAGCACCGAGCAGTGGGCCACGCTGTCCAACAACGCTGTGGCGGCGGCGACCGTCGTCTTCGGCTTGGCCTGCATCGCCCACCTCATCGAGTGGTCGATCACCCGCCAAGTCTCTGGCGCCGACACCTCTCGCGCCGAGACCGTTGGCGCCGAGATTGCGCGTCCTGCCCGCCAGGCAGTCTCGGCGGGACAGGTAGGCGCCTTCGACGGCGGGCAGGACGCGCAATCTCGGCGCGAGTTGGCGGGCGAAGAATTGGGGGCCGACGAGGAGCGGGTGGCGCGGTTCGGGCGGCTCGGGATCGCGCTGACGGTGCTGGCGGCGGCCTGCCTCCTCGTGGGCGTCGTCTCGCGGGGCTTCGCCGCCGAGCGGGCGCCGTGGGGCAACATGTACGAGTTCGCCACCCTTGGCCTGCTCGTGGTCGTCACGATCTACCTCGGCCTGGTGCGGTTCATGAAGGCGCAGTGGCTGGGCGGCATCGTCACGGGCTTCGCCGTCTGCATGCTGGGGTTGGCGTTCCTCGCCTACGTCCCGGCCGGACCGCTCGTGCCGGCGCTCGACTCGTACTGGCTCCTGCTCCACGTCTCGGCGGCCGCGACCGCCGGTGGCGCCTTCACGATCGGGGCGGGAGCGTCGATCTTCTACCTGCTCAAGGCGAAGGCCGAGCGCGAGACGCCGGAGGACCAGCGCACCGGCTACCTGTGGCGACTGCCGTCGTCGACCGCGATCGACCGGCTCGCCTATCGGGTGCACGCGTTCGCCTTTCCGGTGTGGACGTTCGCGGCGCTGATCGCCGGGCCGATCTGGGCCGAGCACGCGTGGGGCCGCTACTGGGGTTGGGATCCCAAGGAGGTCTGGGCGTTCATCACGTGGGTCGTCTACGCGGGATACCTGCACGCCCGCGCGACGGCCGGCTGGCGCGGCAAGGGCGCGGCGATCATCGCGCTGATTGGCTTCGCGACGTTCCTGTTCGACTTCATCGGGGTCAACCTGATCGCGTCGGGCCAGCACACGTACTCCGGACTCTGAGGAGCTCTCGCCCGCTCAGCCGTCGTCGTCGGGCTTCTGCCGCCGCTTTCGGTCCAGCTTCCAGAGGAAGTCGGGGTCGTCGTCGGGCGCCAGCGTACGACGCTGCTGACCGGGCGTAGGCCCACGCCGGGACTGTGGGCGGCCGAGAGCGAGCCAGAAGCCCGGGCCGATCAGCGGCAGCAGTGCCAGCAGGGCCCAAAACGGCTTGGCCATGCCACGCACCCGCTGACGGTCGGCGGCGAGCACGTCGAACAGCGTGTAAACAGACAGCACCACGACGATGACGACGATGAATACGCGTCCCACGTCTACAGAGTAGGTCGCCCGTGTCAGAGTGACGGCATGACCCTCGACACCGGCTTGGTGAATCTCGACGACGTACGCGCGGCACGGGAGCGAATCGCCGCGACCTGCGTACGAACGCCGCTGCTCACGGCCGGCCCGGACGACGACGTCCACGCGCTTCGGGTGAAGCCCGAGTCGCTGCAGCCGACCGGGGCGTTCAAGTTGCGCGGCGCCACCAACGCAGTCGCGCAACTCGGCCCGGACGAGCGGGCCGCGGGCGTCGTGACCCACTCGTCCGGCAACCACGGCCAGGCCGTCGCCTACGCCTCTCGCGCGGCCGGAGTGCCGTGCACCGTCGTGATGCCCGACAACGCGGCGCCGGTCAAGGTCGCGGCGACCCGGCGGTGGGGCGCCCGGATCGTGACGGTGCCGGTCGACGAACGGTTCATCGCCACCGACCAGATCGCCGACGAGACCGGCGCGAGGCTGATCGCGCCCTACGACGATCCTCGCGTCATCGCCGGCCAGGGCACGGTCGGCCTCGAGATCCTGGCCGACGCCGACGATGTCGACACCGTCCTCGCCCCGGTCGGCGGCGGGGGGCTGATCTCCGGCGTCGCCGTGGCCGTCAAGGCATTGTCGCCGTCGATCCGTGTGGTCGCTGTCGAGCCGGAGCTGTCCGCCGACCTGGCCGAGAGCTTCGCCGCCGGGCAGCGGGTCACCTGGCCAGCGGAGTTGGTCGCCCGCACCAGTGCCGACGGCCTGCGCGCCGATGTGATCGGCGAGCTCACCTGGCCGCACATCCAGGCCCATGTCGACGAGGTGCTCACCGTTTCCGAGGCCGCGATCACCGAGGCAATGGGCTATCTGGCCCGACGCGCTCGGTTGGTCGCCGAGCCGAGCGGCGCGGTCGCGACGGCGGGTTGGCTGACGCATCCGGATCGGGCGTCGCTCGGCCGCACCGTCGCCATCGTGTCCGGCGGCAATGTCGACCCGGCCGCGTTCGCCGCCGCGATCGCCTGACGTACGCTCGCAGCGTCGATAACGGCATCGAAGGAGTACGTACCCGTGCGCAGCTTCCTGCTCTACACAGCCGCCCGGTTCGGACTGTTCCTCGCGGCCTTCGGGCTGATCTGGCTCGTGGCCGGCTTCTTCCTGCCCTGGACGAGCCGCAACATCATGTGGACCGGCGTTCTCGCGATCGTGCTCTCGGCCATCGGGTCGCTCTACCTGCTGCGCGGGCTACGTGACAGGTTCGCCCAGGTGGCGCGCGCCCGTGCGGAGGAGATGACGGCCCGACTGGAGCGCGCCCGGAGCAAAGAAGACGTCGACGATGTCGACTGACCGTGCCTGGGTCAATGAGGCGATCCGGCGGGTCGAGGCCGACGCCAACCGCAGCGCCGACACGCACCTGCACGTCTTCCCGCTCCCAGGCCCGGACGGCGTCGACCTCTATTTCAAGGACGAGTCGGTCCATCCGACCGGGTCACTGAAGCACCGGCTCGCCCGGTCGCTGTTCCTGTACGCGTTGTGCAACGGCTGGATCGGGCCGGACACGACGATCGTCGAGGCGTCCAGCGGCTCCACGGCGGTGAGCGAGGCCTACTTCGCGCGGCTGCTCGGACTGCCCTTCGTGGCCGTGATGCCGGCGACGACGAGCCTCGAGAAGATCGCGCTGATCGAGTTCTACGGCGGACGCTGCCATCTGATCGACGACCCGGCCGCGGTCTGCGACGAGTCGCGGCGACTGGCTGCCGAGTGCGATGGCCACTTCATGGACCAGTTCACCTATGCCGAGCGGTCGACCGACTGGCGGGGCAACAACAACATCGCGGAGTCGATCTTCGAGCAGCTTGCACAGGAGCGGCATCCGATCCCGACATGGGTCGTCGTCGGCGCCGGCACCGGCGGTACGTCGGCGACGATCGGGCGGTACGTCCGCTACCGGCGCTATGGCACGCGGATCCTCGTCGTCGACCCGGAGAACTCGGCGTTCTACGACGGATGGGCGCGGGGCGACCCGAGCTACGCCACCGGTCTCGGGTCCCGCATCGAGGGCATCGGCCGCCCGCAGGTGGAGCGGTCGTTCGTCCCCACGGTCGTCGACGAGATGCTCCAGGTGCCCGACGCGGCATCCGTTGCCGCGATGCGCTGGTGCAGCCACCTGCTGGGTCGGCCCGTCGGCGGATCGACCGGCACCAACCTCTGGGGCGCTCTGGGAGTGGTGGCCCGGATGCGGGCCGAGGGCCGCGACGGCAGCGTCGTCACCCTGCTCTGCGACGGCGGCGAGCGGTATGCGCATACGTACTACGACGACGGCTGGCTGCGCGAGCACGGGCTCGACATCGCGCCGTACGCCGCGGCGCTGGAGAAGTTCGAGGCGACCGGAGAGTGGATCAGTGACGCGTAGGGGCACCGCCGGATGGTCGGTCCGGCGGTGCCCCAAACCGTTGTTACATCCGGCCCTGCGAGCCGCCGTTCAGCGCCAGGTTGCAGATCGTCGGTGACATGACCTCCGCCGGGCTTCCCCAACCTGCGCACTGGAAGCTCGAGTGGCCGTACCAGTCGTGGCCGAACTCATGGGCGGCGAGCAGTGCGTCGTCGTTGACGCCGCCCGGGAAGAGCGCGATCCGCTGGCCGGCACCCCAGTTGCAGCCGACGATGTTGCCGCCACCGCCGCAGTCGGTGATGTAGTCGGTGCGGCACTCGACCGGGCTGCCGCCGCCCTCGGACAGCTGGTTCCACGCCGCCGCGCCCTGGCGGATCGCACCGGCGTACGGGGAGCAGGACGACTCGAGGTAGAAGCTCATCGCCCACGGGACGTCCCAGCCCGGAATGGGAGCCGCAGCGTCGCCCTGGTGCTTGGCCATCGCCTTGAGGTCGGCCGCCGTGATGGCTTCCGGCTCCGGCGCCGCCGTGATCGCGGCGTTGTGTGAGTGGTCGGCGTCGACGGCTTGGGCGCTCGGGCCGACGAACGCCGCGGCCATCGCCGCAGCGACAACCCCGACCGACAGAGTCAGCTTTTTGATCATGGTGTCTCCCTGGATTCCTGGGCCCTCGGAGGGCGAGTATCCGGAGCGTGACTCAAAGACGACGAAATGTGTACATGCCAACTTTCCATGCCTTTCGGGCACGGTGGTGAGACGGCCGGTCGGTCAGGCGCCCAGCGCGAGGCCGACCGTGACGCCGATCGCGTACGCCAGCGCGGTCAGGCCGGTGTCACGGAGTACGGGGATCAGCGCCGGTCCGACCGCTCCGGCGCGGACCGGACGGTACGCCCGGATCGCCGGCGCGGCCGCCACCAGCCCGAGCAGCGTCCACGGTTCGAGGATGGCCAGCCAGACGAGGGCGAGCAGCGACGCCCGCAGCAGCGCGCCGTAGAGCCGGCGCGTGTTGGTGTCGCCGAGGAGCACCGCGAGGGTGCGCTTGCCGCTGGCCGTGTCGGTCGGGATGTCGCGCAGGTTGTTGGCGACCAGGATCGCGCAGATGACCGCGCCGATGCCGACCGCGGCGGCGACCGACGGCCAGGTGAACTCGCCGAGCTGGACGTAGGTCGTCCCCATGACGGCGACGACCCCGAAGAACAGGAAGACGCTGACCTCGCCGAGCGCGTTGTAGCCGTAGGGTTGAGCGCCGCCGGTGTAGAACCATGCCGCGACGATCGCGACCGCCCCGACGGCGATCAGCCACCAGCCGGACGTGGCGGCCAGAATCAGGCCGGCAACGGCGCCGACGCCGAAGCTCGCGAACGCGGCCGTCTTGACCGACGCTGGGCTCGCGACTTTCGAGCCGACAAGGCGCAGCGGTCCGGCCCGTACGTCGTCGGTGCCGCGGATGCCGTCGGAGTAGTCGTTGGCGTAGTTGACGCCGATCTGGAGTGTGAGGGCGACGACGAGAGCCAGGACGGCCTTCCACCAGACCTCGCCGTCGGCATGGATGGCGGCGCCGGTGCCGAGGAGGACCGGGGAGATCGCCGCCGGCAGGGTCCGCGGACGAGCTCCCTCGACCCACTGCGCGACTGTGGCCACGAGCGCACAGTCTGGCACGCTGGTCGGCGTGATCGACGTAGGGAGCGACCATGCCGACGTCGCGGATGAGCTGCGTCGGCTGCGTTCCTGGTGGGACGCGCCGGACGGGCCGCTGGTCATGTCGACCTCCGGCAGCTCCGGCGAGCCCAAGCGGGTCGCGCTGTCTCGGGCGGCACTGGCAGCATCAGTCGCGGCGACCGAGACTCGGCTCGGGGGCCCGGGCCAGTGGGTGCTGGACCTGCCGGTGGACCGGATCGCCGGGTTGCAGGTGTTGCTCCGATCGATCGCGGCCGGCACCGAGCCGGTCGTGGCCTCGGAGCACCCGACCTACGACGCGGCCGTGGCGGCGGTCGACGCGGACCGGGCGTACACCGCCGTCGTCCCGACCCAACTGCATAGGCTCGCCACCTCCGGCCGACTGTCGGTGCTGCGCCGGTTTGACGCCGTGCTCGTCGGCGGAGCCGCTGTGCGCGCTGACCTGATGCGGTGCTGTGCGGACGAGGGCGTCCGCGTAGTCCGGACGTATGGGATGACCGAGACCTGCGGTGGATGCGTCTACGACGGCGTACCCCTCGACGGTGTCGGCGTCCGGATCGCCGCCGACGGTCGGGTACACGTGGCCGGGCCGGTGCTGTTCGACGGGTACGAGGGCGATGCCGAGGCGACGTCGCGGGCGCTGGTCGACGGCTGGTTCGTCACCGAGGACCTGGGGCGACTCGACGACGATGGTCGGCTCGTCGTGCTGGGCCGCTTCGACGACGTGGTCGTGAGCGGCGGGGCCAATGTGTCACTGCCGGCCGTTACCGAGGCCCTCGTGGGCCTGGGCGGGGTGACCGACGCGGTCGCGGTCGGCCTGCCCGATGACGAATGGGGCACACGGGTCGTGGCCTGTCTGGCATGTCACGGGCCGACTCCGCAGTTGGCCGAGGTGCGCGAACACGTGGCGACCCGACTGCCGCGCGCGTGGGCGCCGCGATCGGTCGTGCCCGTCGACGCGGTCCCGCGACTGCCCGGCGGCAAGGTCGACCGGTTGGCGTTGCGCCGGCTGGCCGAGGAGGGCACATGACCGACGTGGGACGCCTGCTCGGGCGTGGGCGAGACGCCGAGATCTTCGACCTGGGCGGCGGGCGCGTGCTGCGCCGAGCGATGGACGGTCGGAGCCTCGCCGCCGAAGCGGCCGTCATGGCGCACGCACACGCGGCAGGAGTCCCGGTCCCAGCGGTCCACGACGTGACCGCCGCCGGGGAGATCGTGATGGACCGGGTCGACGGCCGGACGCTCGGCGAGGAGCTTCTGGTCGGCGCGGTGTCCATGGACGCGGCGATGCGAACACTGGTCGACCTCCACGACGCGGTTCACGCGGTGCCGGCTCCTCCGGATCTGCCGCGCCGCACGCTCGACGGAGACCGGCTGCTCCATCTCGACCTGCACGTGCTGAACGTCATCAGCGGCGACGACGGTCCGGTGCTGATCGACTGGGCGATGGCCCGAGCCGGCCCGCCCGAGGCAGACCTCGCCATGACCTGGATCCTGCACTCCAGTGTGGCCGCCGCCGAGGCCGGGCACGTCGAGGAGAAAGAGTTCGTTCACCTCCGGCGCGCGCTGTCGAAGTCGCTGCTCGCCCTCGTCGATGTCTCGGCCGTGGCCACGGTGCTTCCGGAGGTGTCCGCGTGGCGCTGCGCCGATCCGAGCGTCTCGGCAGCGGAGGCCGACCGCGTGCGCGCGCTCTGCGCAACGTTCCCCGCCATCCCCACGTGAGTTGTCAGGCATATTTCGTCCTGGGACTCGACATATGCCTGACAACTTCGCCATAGGGTCGGTTTGTGGAGTGGACGGCGTACGCGATCGGGATGCGGACCCGGTTTCGCGGCATCACCGTACGTGAAGGCATGCTCGCCCGCGGGTCGGTCGGATGGGCCGAGTGGAGCCCGTTCTGGGACTACGACGACCCGACGTGCGTGCCGTGGCTGACGGCGGCCCGCGAGGCGGCTCACGACGGCTGGCCGGCGCCGCTGCGCGATCGGATCCCCGTCAACTGCACGATTCCCGCCGTCGGACCAGAGGCGGTGGCGGCGATCGTGCGCCGCAGCTCCGGCTGCCGGACCGCGAAGGTGAAGGTTGCCGAGGCCGGTCAGAGCCTCGCCGACGACCTCGCCCGGATCGAGGCGGTCCGCCAGGCGCTCGGAGCGGCCGGCCGGATCCGGGTCGACGCCAACGGCGCTTGGTCGGTGAGCCAGGCGATCACCGCGATCGAGGCGCTGGACCGGACCGCCGGCGGGTTGGAGTACGTCGAGCAGCCGTGTGCCTCGGTCGAGGAGCTCGCCGCGGTACGCCGGCGCGTCACCACGCCGATCGCGGCCGACGAGTCGATCCGCCGGGCCGACGACCCGATGCGGGTCCGCGAACTCGACGCCGCCGACATCGTGGTGCTCAAGGTCCAACCGCTCGGCGGCGTCGTGGCCTGCCTGCGGATCGCCGAGCAGATCGGGTTGCCCGTGGTCGTGTCGAGCGCGCTGGAGACCTCGATCGGACTGGCGGCGGGGGTGGCCCTAGCGGCGGCGTTGCCGGACCTGCCGTACGCCTGCGGTCTCGCCACCGGCGCCCTGCTCGAAGCCGACGTGGTGGCGGATCCGCTCCGGCCGGTCGACGGCGCGTTGCCGGTGGTGCGGCCCGACGCCGACGAGGGTGCGCTGGCCGCCTGCCGCCCCGAACCGGCCGACGCCGAACGCTGGCGGCAGCGACTCACGAGGGTCGAGCGCTTGGCCGGCTGACTCGACAACCTGCGCATCAGATCTGTTGCGCGTGCATCAGATCTGATGCGCGCGACGTTGTCCGGCCGCTCGGCCGCTGTCAGACTCCAAGGTCGTGGCCACCTTCTCCGCTGCTGACGGGTCCGAGCTCAGCTATCGCGTATTCGGCGAGGGCGCGCCGGTTGTTTGTCTTCCCGGCGGCCCGATGCGCGACGCCGACTATCTCGGCGACCTTGGCGGGCTGGCCGTGCGTCGCCAGCTGGTCGTGCTGGAGCTGCGCGGGACCGGCGGGTCTGTGACCCCGGACGACCTGGCGGACTGCCGATGCGACCGGCTCGTCGACGACGTCGAGGCGCTGCGTGAGCATCTCGGCCTCGAGCGGATCGACCTGCTCGGCCACTCCGCGGGCGGCAATCTCGCGGTGTTGTACGCGACCAGCCATCCCGATCGCGTCCGCCGACTGGTCCTGGTGGCGCCTGGCCTCGGTGCCGTCGGGATCGACGTCGACGGAGCCTCCCGGCGCGAGATCGTACGGGCCCGCGAGGGCGAGCCCTGGTTCCCGACGGCGTACGCGGCGCTCGAGGCCGTGACCGGCGGGTCGGACCGCGACGAAGACTGGGCGGCGATCTCACCGTTCTTCTACGGCCGGTGGGACGCGGCCGCGCAGGCGCACGACGCCGCCTTAGACGAGCAGCGCAACGACGAGGCCGCCCGAGCGTACAACGCTGAGGGCGCGTATGACCCGGCGGCGACCCGGGCCGCGCTCACGAGCTTCGAATCACCGGTCCTGCTGCTGGCCGGTGAGTACGACGTCAATACCATCCCGACCGCCGCCGCGGAGTACGCCGATCTGTTCAGGACCGCCGAGCTCGTCGTCCAACCGGCGAGCGGGCACTACCCCTGGCTCGACGACCCCGACTCCTTCGTCGCGACCACCGACGCGTTCCTGGAGTCCGCCGGCCGATGACGAACGCTTCGACGCTGGTCGCTCGGACACTGGTCGACGAGCTGATCCGGCTCGGCGTCCGCGACGCCGTCGTCGCCCCCGGCTCGCGGTCGGCCCCACTCGCCATGGCCCTGCACGCCGCGGCCGCGGGCGACCGGCTTCGGCTGCACGTGCGGGTCGACGAGCGCAGTGCCGGGTTCACCGCGCTGGGTCTGGCCAAGGCGCGTCGGCGTCCGGTGCCGGTCGTGACGACATCGGGCACAGCCGTCGCCAACCTGCATCCGGCGGTCCTCGAAGCCGACCACGCCGGTGTGCCGCTGCTCGTGCTCTCCGCCGATCGCCCGGCGACCTTGCGCGGGACGGGGGCCAACCAGACCACCACCCAGGTGCACCTGTTCGGCCGAGCGGTACGGCTCTTCGCCGACCTCCCCGCTTCGCCGACCGACGGGCCCGGCATCCGTACGCTGGCGGCCCGCGCGGTCGCCGCCGCAACCGGCGCTCGCACCCGAACGCCGGGGCCGGTACAGATCAACTGTCAGTTCGTCGAGCCACTGATGCCGGACCCGGGCGACGACGCCTGGCCGGTGGGTCGCACCGACGGACGACCTTGGACCGACGTCGACCGGTTGCCGGCGTCGGGGCCGGTCGAGCTGCCGGTCGGCCCTCGGACCGTCGTGGTCGCGGGCGACGACGCCGGCCCGCCGGCCCGGATGCTCGCCGAACGAGCCGGCTGGCCGTTGCTCGCCGAGCCGTCGTCCGGCGCGCGGACGGGAACCCACCCGATCGGCGCCTACCGCCTGCTGCTTGACCATCCCGAGCTCGGCGGGCGGATCGAGCGGGTCGTCGCCTTTGGCCACTCGACCCTCTCGCGTCCCGTGACCCGGCTGCTCGGGCGCGACGACGTCGAGCTGATCGTCGTCGATCCGAGCGGCCGCTGGAACGATCCGGGTCACCGCGCTGCTCGGGTGGTGCAGGCCGCGACCGTCGGCGGGTCCGCGGCTGACACCGGCGAGGGGGAGGCCGACGACTGGCTCGCCGCCTGGCGGGTCGCCGACGCCGTCGCCGCCGAAGCGATCGCCAAGGAGCTCGCGTCGGAGCCGGTGCTGACGCCCTACGAGACCGCGCGCGTCGTGTCGGAGTCGGTGCCGCGGGAGGGGCTCCTGGTCGTCGGCTCGTCGCATCCGATCCGCGACCTCGACCTGATGGCTGTGGCGCATCCGGTCGGCGAGCGACGCCGAGTCGTCGCCAATCGCGGCCTCGCCGGCATCGACGGCACGCTGTCGACCGCGATCGGAGCCGCCGTCGCCCGCCGGTCGAGTCGCGCCCTCGCATACGTCGGTGACTTGACTTTCTTGCACGACGCCAACGGGCTCGTGCTCGGCCCGGACGAGCCGCGACCAGACCTCACGATCGTGGTGGCCGACGACGGCGGCGGCAGCATCTTCTCCGTGATCGAGTCCGGCGACCCGGCGTACGCGACCGGCTTCGAGCGGTTGTTCGGCACCCCGACGCGGACCGACATTGCGGCCCTCTGTGCCGCGCATCAGGTGCCGTGCGTACGCGTGGCCGACGCCGATGCCCTGCGCGCGGCGCTGGCCCGTACACCGGAGGGGATCGAGGTCGTCGCCGTCACCCTGGATCGGGCCAACCGACGCAATCTCGACCATCGACTTCGGGTCGCGGTCGAATCGGCCCTAGCGCGGGCGAGGTAGCGCGCGTACGGTCTGGATCGCCAGCCCTCGACGACCCGGAGGTCGCACGATGAAGAAGCTGATCAACGACCCGGAGGCCGTCGTACGAGACGCCCTTGCTGGAGTCGCCTTGGCCCATCCCGAGTTGAGGATCGACCGGGAGCACCGACTCGTGATCCGGGGCGATGCTCCGGTTCAGGGCAAGGTGGGTCTGGTCTCCGGCGGCGGGTCGGGCCATGAGCCGCTGCACGGCGGCTTCGTCGGCCCCGGCATGCTCGATGCGGCCTGTGCCGGCGAGGTGTTCACGTCACCGGTGCCCGACCAGATGCTCGCCGCCACCACGGCCGTCAACGGCGGCGCCGGCGTCGTCCACATCGTCAAGAACTACACCGGCGACATCATGAACTTCGAGATGGCCGCCGAGATGGCCCAGGCCGAGGCCGGTGTCGAGGTCGCGTCGGTCGTGATCGACGACGACGTGGCCGTGCGCGACAGCCTCTACACAGCCGGCCGTCGCGGCGTCGGCGTGACCGTGCTGGTCGAAAAGATCGCCGGTGCCGCCGCCGAAGAGGGGCGCGACCTCGCCGCGGTCGTCGACGTGATCAAGAAGGTCAACGACCAGGGCCGCAGCATGGGCATGGCCCTGACGTCGTGCACGGTGCCAGCGGCCGGCAAACCGACGTTCGACCTGCCGGACGACCAGATGGAGATCGGGATCGGGATCCACGGCGAGCCCGGCCGCGAGCGGGTCCAGCTCGCACCGGCCCGCGACGTCGCCAGGATGCTCGTCGAACCGGTCCTCGAAGACTACGACTTCACCGGGGGCGACGGCGTCATCTGCTTCGTCAACGGGATGGGGGCGACGCCGCTACTCGAGCTCTACATCATGTACGCCGAGATCGCGTCGCTGCTCGATCGGGCCGGCGTGTCGATCGCGCGCTCGCTGGTCGGGCCCTACATCACCAGCCTCGACATGGCCGGCTGCTCGGTCACCCTGCTCAAGGTTGACGACGACCTGCTGCGCCTGTGGGACGCCCCCGTATCGACCCCAGGGCTGCGGTGGGGGGCCTAGTGAGCCAGTCCTTCGACGTCGCCACCGCGACCGCCTGGCTGCGCCGGTTCGCCGAGCGAATAGCCGCCGAGAAGGAGTGGCTCACCGAGCTCGACTCCGCGATCGGAGACGGCGACCACGGCATCAACATGCATCGCGGCATGAGCGCGGTCGACGAGGAGCTGCGTTCATCGGGTTCTGGGGACCAACCGGCCGACCTCGCCACGCTGTTCAAGCGCACCGGCATGAAGTTGGTCAGCTCGGTTGGCGGGGCGAGCGGCCCGCTGTACGGCACGTTCTTCCTGCGGCTGGCCGCGGCCACCGGTGACGCGACGAGTCTCGACGGCCCCGGACTGGCGCAGGCGTTCCGCGCCGGCTGCGACGGGGTCATGGCTCGCGGCAAGGCCGCGCTCGGCGAGAAGACGATGCTCGACGCGCTGCTGCCGGCCGCCGACGCGTTCGACGCCGCGATCGGTGAGGGCGGCGACGATCTTGCCGATGCGCTCAAGGCCACCGCCGACGCGGCCCGCACGGGCCGGGAGGCGACGATCCCGATGCTCGCCACCAAGGGACGGGCGAGCTATCTCGGCGATCGCAGCATCGGACATCTCGATCCGGGCGCGGCGTCGTCCACGCTGCTGCTCGAGACGCTCGCCGATGCGGTGGCCGGCTCCGACGGATCTTGAGTTCGGGTAGCTGTGGCAGCCCAAACCCCTCAAGATGCGATCCCGACGGTGGGGCTGGTCGTCGTGTCGCACAGCCATGCGCTCGCGTCGGCCGCCCACGAGCTCGCGGCCGAGATGCTCGCCGGCACGGATCGGGCGGTACGCGTGGCGCTGGCGGCCGGTCTCGACGAAACGACGTTCGGCACTGACGCGACTCGGATCAGCGCCGCGATCGAAGAGGTCGACACGGGCGCGGGCGCGGTCGTGCTGATGGACATCGGCAGCGCCGTCATGAGCGCCGAACTCGCGTTGGAGTTGCTGCCCGAGGAGCAGCGCGACCGCGTGAGCCTGGTGCCCGCGCCGCTCGTGGAGGGGCTGCTCGCCGCGACCGTGGCGGCCGCCGGCGGCGCCAGTCGAGCCGACGTCATGGCCGAAGCGGTCGACGCGCTCGCCGCGAAGCAGGAGGCCCTGGGCGGCCCTGTTGGCGCCGACCCCGTTGGCGCCGAGCGGCGCGAGGGGGGCGGGCCTGAGGCGGTCAGTCCTGAGGCGGTCGAAGCGTTTGAGGTCACGCCGGCGCACGGGCTGCATGCCCGGCCGGCCGCCCGGCTCGTCAGCGGGCTCGCCGGCTTCGACGCCGGCGTCACCCTGCGCAACCTCACGACCGGCACCGGTCCGGCGCCCGCGCGCAGCCTGACCCGTGTCACGGCACTCGGCGCACTGCGCGGGCACCGGGTCGAGCTGCGTGCGATCGGCCCCGAGGCGGCGGAGGCGGCGGCGTTCGTCCGCGACCTGGCCGCGCGCAACTTCGACGACGTGGACGCGTCGCCGCCTCCGGCGTCGGCAGTTGTGGACACCGGCCCGCTTGCGGCATCGCCCGGTGTCGCTATCGGACCGGCGTGGCGGCTCGATGACAGACCGGCGCCCGAGACCGACGCGGCGCCGGCAGGCGAGCCCGCGCCGGCCGGCGACCCCGGCGAGCCCGCACCGGCCGGCGACCCCGCCGCCGAACGTGCGGCACTGCGGTCCGCGATCGAGGACGTGCGCGCCGAGCTGCAGCGGACCCGCGACGCAACGACCCGCTCGGCCGGCGTCGCCGAGGCGGGCATCTTCGACGCCCACGTGCTCCTGCTCGACGACCTGCAGGCCCCGGCCGAGACCGCCATCGCATCGGGTTCGCCCGGCGCATCGGCATGGTCGGCCGCCGTCGCAGCCGCGGCCCGCGACCTCGAGGCCATCGGCGACGACTACCTGGCGGGGCGGGCCGCGGACATCTGGGCCGTCGGCGACCAGGTGAGTCGGTCCCTCGCCGGCGAGTCGGTCGGCTCGGTCGTCGGCGACGGCATCCTGGTCGCCGCCGATCTGACTCCGGCCCAGGCCGCCACTCTCGACACGGACCGGACGATCGGAGTCGTGCTCGCCCACAGCAGTCCGACCGCGCACGCGGCGATCCTGGCCCGAGCCCGAGGCATTCCGCTGCTGGTCGCCGCCGGCGCCGCCGCGCTCGACATCGCGACCGGCACGACCCTGGCGATGGACGGCGGCGCCGGTGAGTTGGTCGTCGACCCGGATTCCGAGACGCGGCAGCGCTTCGCCGATCGGTCCGCCGCGCAGCGACGAGAGCGTGAAACGGCCCGAGCACATGCGCATGAGCCGGCCCACACCAGCGACGGGGTCGCCATCACGGTGGCCGCCAACGTCGCATCGGTCGACGAGGCACGGGCCGCCGCCGATGCGGGTGCCGATCTTGCGGGGCTGGTGCGCACCGAGTTCCTGTTCGTCGGGCGTACGACCGCGCCTGACGTCGACGAACAGGAGTCGGCGTACCTCGCGCTCGCCGAGGCGATGGGCGGTCGACGCCTCACGATTCGGACCCTCGACGTCGGGGGCGACAAGCCGCTCGGCTACGTCCCGATGCCGGTCGAGGCCAACCCGTTCCTCGGGCTGCGCGGCATCCGGCTGGCATTAGCCCGGCCGGAGTTGCTGACCGAACAGCTGATCGCGATCGTTCGGGCCGCGCACCGGACGCCGGTCAGCGTGATGTTTCCGATGGTGACCTCACCCAACGAGGTCGCGGCGGCTCGGGGGCTGCTGACCGACGCCGTCGAACGGGTCGGGCGCGGCGAGCCCGAAGCGCTTCAGGTCGGCATCATGATCGAGGTGCCGGCCGCCGCGTTGACGGCGGCGACCTTCGCGCCGGACGTCGACTTCTTCAGCATCGGCACCAACGACCTGACCCAGTACGCTCTCGCGGCCGAGCGCGGCAACGAAGGGGTGGCGGGACTCGTCGACCCGATGCATCCCGCCGTGCTGCGGCTCATCGAGGCCACGTGTGTCGGCGCCGGCGACCGGGTCACCGTGGCGGTCTGCGGCGAGCTCGCGGCCGACCCGCAGGCGGTGCCGACCTTGGTTCGGCTCGGCGTCCGCGAGTTGAGCGTCGCGGCGCCGGCCGTACCTGTCGTCAAAGAAGCCGTCCGCGCGACCGACTCCGGGGCTGAGCCGACCTAGACGGCTACCGGTCGGAACTCCGCGAGCAGCCGTTCGACGCCGAGACCGCTGGTCGCGAGGCGCTCCTTGGCGTTGCTGAGCAGGTCAGCGGTCCAGCGGGTCAGGCCACCGTCGGCCAGGCTCAGCTCGGTCCCGTCCGGCGTGCGGGCACGGATCTCGAAACAGGCGTCGACGTAGTAGCCGACCCCGTGCTCCCGGTCGTCGTCGAAGCCGACCGACACGGTGGGATGGTCCGCCGCGATCCGGCCCAGCACCCGCTCCTCGATCGCGGCCCGATGCCGATCGCCGGTCAGGTCGGTGACGGTCACCCGTACGTCGTGGGACTCGTAGCCGACGTCGCGAGCGCGGTCGAGGACCTCGAGGTGGACGCCGATCTGCTCGGCGATGGCGGACGTCTCGAAGCCAAACGAGCCCTCGTCGCGACCGGCGGTGCACAGAGCGAGCAAGCCGAAGTGCGCCATCGTGCCGCGTCCCTCGAACGCCTGGGCCCGAGTCACGCTGTGAGTAGCGCCGAGGCGGATCCGGTCGGGCGAGCGCGGATCGGATCGTAGGCGGGCTCGGCGCCGGACCGCGGCCTCGAGGGCGAGGACGTTGGTCGCATCGGCCACGACCTCGGTGTTGCGCACCGTCGTCAGCACGTTGTATTGGTCCACGGCCGCTATGGCGGAGTTGGTACCCAGTGGGCAGACCGGCGACAGCGCGAGCCCGGTGAATCCGTCGGCCGCCAGCTGTTCATGGATCGCCACGTCGATGCGGGCCAGGTCGAGCGGTGCGACCGGTGACGGGGGCGCGAAGCGGTTGGTCTCGTATTGCGCCAGCAGTCGGCTCGGCGTCACGGCGTCGGCGCGCCGGCGGTAGACCTCCAGCATGAGCGTCTGCAGGTCGGTCGGAGTGAGTCGTTCGGCAAGTGCGGACAGCAGGTCGGGTGTGCCGGCCGTGCGCAGCACCCGATCGAGCCGGCGCTGCACCTCGGTTCGGTCAGGGTCCATCCGCCGATTCTTGAGGGATTCGGGTCGCCATCGCTACCGAATTCCCCCGGATCGTCAGCGGCCGAGGGCGTCGCGCACCGGGACGAACTTCGCCTGCGCCTCGGCCAGCTCCGCCTCCGGGTCGGACCCCGCGACGATGCCGCAGCCGGCGAACAGCCGCACCTGCGATCCCGACAGCTCACCGCATCGCAGCGCGATGCCCCACTCGCCGTCGCCGGACGCGTCCATCCACCCGACCGGCCCGGCATAGCGTCGGCGCGGCATGCCCTCCAGCTCGGCGATCGCGTCGACGGCGAGCTCGGTCGGTGTGCCCCCGACGGCCGCCGACGGATGCAGCGCAGCGGCCAGCGCGAGCGACGTCGCCGAGTCGTTGCTGGCCACGACGCCCGTGACGTCGGTCGCGAGGTGCATGACGTTGGGCAGGTGCAAGACGAACGGTGTCTCCGGCACGTTCATGCTCCGGCAGTGCGGCGCCAGCGCCTGGGCGACCGACCGCACGGCGTACTCGTGCTCCTCGAGGTCTTTGCTGCTCTTGGCGAGGGCGCCGGCCTGCGCGAGGTCATGGGTGTCGTCGCCGGTGATCTGGATCGTGCCGGCGAGCACCCGCGACGTGACGAGACCGCGTTCGCGTCGGACCAGCATCTCCGGCGTCGCGCCGAGCAGCCCGTCGACGTGATAGGTCCAGCAGGAGCGGTAGGCCACCGACAGCCGGTGCAGCGGCCAGCGCACGTCGATCGGCTCGGTCGCGGACGCGATCAGGTCGCGGGCCAAGACCACCTTCTCCAGCGTCGTCGAGCCGATGCGTTCGACGGCGACCCGGACCTGGTGAGCCCACTGGGCGCCGGACATCGCGCCGTCGGTGTAGGTGAGCCCGACCGGCGGCAGCGGCGACGGTGACCGAACGATGCTCGGCGTCGCGGCGAGAGCACCGACGCCGACGGTGGTCACCCACCAGATCGACTCGTCGTCGACGATCCGGTGGCCGACGACCACGTCCGGCACGATCAGGGTCGAGTCGCCCGGATCATCGGCGAACCCGAACGACCCGAAGGCGACCAGCCCGCTGCCGGGCAGCCCGACCTCGTCGCGGACGACGGTACGTCCGGCGAGCTCGTGCCACCACGCGTCGGCGTCGTCGAACCGAGTCGGTCCGGAGGTGTCGATCCGGGCGGCGGCGCCCCATCCGACGATGCCCTCGGAGCGGCGCACCCACGCCATCGGATCTGTCTTCGGGAGTACGGCCAGCAGCCCTCCCGGGTCGGGGATGCGGGTCGTCCGTACGACAACGGTCGCCGCATCCGATGCCCCCGCCGCAAGCTCAGATACCGCTGGGTTGGACGGTTCACTCGCAAGCTCGCTCACGTACGCTCCCTACGTCAGGCCAGCTCTACAGTCGACCACCCTAGACGCGCGCCCACGGCCGACGGCGTGCGAGGGTATGTCGCGTGACCCGAGCCACGTTGGACAAGCGCCCGCACGAGATGGCGGCGATGTTCGACGCGGTGGCCAAGCGCTACGACCTCACCAACGACGTCTTGTCGCTCGGCCAGGTGCGCCGCTGGCGCCGCCACGTGCTGCGGACCGTGGCGCCGCGGCCGGGCGATCGGGTCCTCGACCTGGCTGCCGGCACCGGCACGTCGAGCGAGCCGTTCGGGGCCGCCGGCGCGATCGTCGTGCCGTGCGACTTCTCGCTCGGGATGCTGCGCGAGGGCAAGCGGGTTCGGCCGGCGATGCGGTTCACCGCCGGCGACGGGACGCGGCTGCCGTTCGCCGACGGAGTGTTCGACGCGGTGACGATCTCGTTCGGCTTGCGCAACATCGTCGATCCGGACGCCGCGATGCGTGAGATCGCCCGGGTGACGCGGCCCGGCGGGCGGTTGGTCGTGTGCGAGTTCAGCCACCCGACGTGGGCGCCGTTTCGACGGGTTTATCTCGAGTACTTGATGCGCGCGCTGCCGTCGGTCGCCCGTCGGGTCTCGTCGAGCCCCGATGCCTACGTATATCTCGCCGAGTCGATCCAGGCCTGGCCCGACCAGGCGGCGCTCGCCAAGCGGATCGAGGCCGCCGGCTGGCGCGACGTCGGCTGGCGCGACCTGACCGGGGGCATCGTCGCGCTCCATTTCGGGGTCCGGGCCTAGATCGACCGTCCGACGACCGAAAACCGCCAGACGGATGTCGGTGGTGTGGTCCATGCTGATGTGGTGACGACGCCGACACGACCTGCTTCCGCGACCTCGTCCGACCACGTCGCCCTGGGGATCTGGCTGCCCGGTCTGGTCGGCCTGGCGGCGATCTGGGGCTGCAGCTTCGTGTTCATCGAGGTGGGCATCCGGGAGCTCCATCCCACC
>Ga0190270_10000076_pt1 | contig 43527 bp, 39 predicted proteins | sample Popmic320T_FD_133748 | JGI IMG/M metagenome (GOLD analysis project Ga0190270, IMG submission 133748) | Populus adjacent soil microbial communities from riparian zone of Weber River, Utah, USA - 320 T | ecosystem: Environmental > Terrestrial > Soil > Riparian zone | place: USA: Utah | collected...
CCGGTCGAGATCGACGAGCTGCGACGCGCCGTCGATCGGCTGCGGATGGAGGAGATGCATCTCGCCGAGGAGCAGGACGTCGCCAGCAAAGAGCGGCTCGCGAAGCTCCGGGCCGAGCTCGCCGACGCCCAGGAGCGACTGCGCGGCCTCGAGGCCCTATGGGAGCGGGAGAAGCAGAGCCTCAACCGGGTCGGTGAGATCAAGGAGCGCATCGACGAGCTGCGCATGCAGGCCGATCGCGCGCAGCGAGACGGCGACCTCGAGACGGCAAGTCGGCTGTCGTACGGCGAGATCCCGGCCCTCGAGAAGGAGCTGGCCGAAGCCACCGAGGCCGAGGACACCAGCGAGACCATGGTGCGCGAGGAGGTCGGCGCCGACGAGATCGCCGAGGTCATCTCGGCCTGGACCGGCATCCCGGCCGGCCGGCTGCTCGAAGGCGAGACCGGCAAGCTCCTGCGCATGGAGGACGAGCTGGCCAATCGCCTGGTCGGCCAGCGACCCGCCGTACGTACCGTCGCCGATGCCGTCCGACGGGCCCGCGCCGGCATCTCCGACCCCGACCGCCCGACCGGCTCGTTCCTGTTCCTCGGCCCGACCGGGGTCGGCAAGACCGAGCTTGCCAAGGCGCTGGCGGAGTTCCTCTTCGACGAGGAGCGGGCGATGGTGCGTATCGACATGAGCGAGTACGCCGAGAAGCACAGCGTGGCGCGCCTGGTCGGTGCACCGCCGGGCTATGTCGGGTACGAGGAGGGCGGCCAACTCACCGAGGCGATCCGGCGCCGACCGTACTCCGTCATCCTGCTCGACGAGATCGAGAAGGCCCATCCCGAGGTCTTCGACATCCTGTTGCAGGTGCTCGACGACGGCCGGCTAACCGACGGGCAGGGTCGCACGGTCGACTTCCGCAACGCGATCCTGATCCTCACGTCCAACCTCGGATCGCAGTTCCTCGCCGACCCGGCACTGGACGAGAAGGCGACTCGCGAGGCTGTGATGGAGGTTGTACGCACGTCGTTCAAGCCGGAGTTTCTCAACCGGCTCGACGAGGTCGTGCTCTTCGACGCCCTGACGACCGACGACCTGACGCGCATCGTCGACCTGCAGGTCGCGGCGCTCGCAAAGCGCCTCGCCGCGCGCCGGATCATCCTCGATGTGAGCGATGCCGCGAAGGAATGGCTGGCGTTGACCGGCTACGACCCGGTCTACGGCGCTCGGCCGCTGCGTCGGCTCGTCCAGAGTGCGATCGGCGACCAGCTGGCCCGGAGCCTGCTGGCCGGCGAGATCCGCGACGGCGACACCGTCATGGTCGATCGCGAGGTCGACGCCGACGCGCTGACCGTTGTGGCGAAGGCTGCCTAGGTGATCGGCAACCCCCGTGGCGTGAAGCTCGCCCGTGAGCGTGGTGAGATAGAGAAATGACCGAGACTGCGCCGCGGCCGCGCCAGGTCACGCTTGCCAGTCTGATCGCGGGCCTGGGTTCGTTGCTCGTCCTCGTTAACATCTTCGCGGTGATGGCCGATTGGGGGTCGGCGTCGATCCGCGAACATGTCGAAGACGCACTCGACAGCGCGCCTTTCGGATCGACCAGGATCAGCGTCGATGCCGCGCTCGAAATGGTCCGGATCACGCTGATGGTGGTCGCCGCGGGGTGTGTCGCTGCGGTCGTGCTGGCGATCTATACCGTACGGCGGCACCGGTCGGCTCGGGTCGGGCTGACCGTACTCACATCGGCTTGGGCGTTGCTCAGTCTGGCGCTCGGTCTGGCCGGCCTGCTGCTCGCCGCGATTGCGATAGGTTGTGTGATCCTATTGTGGAGCGCGGAGGCACGGACGTGGTTCGCCAGCGGCACGCCACCGAAGGTGGTCGCGACCGCGGTGCCACCGATTCCACCACCGAACGCGACCCTGCCGAAGGGAATGCCCGCCGTTATGTCCACGCCAACGTCCCCTGATGAGCCGGACCAGCCCACATTGTCGGGCAGCCCGGGCGCTCAGGAGTCGTCGGAGCCCGTGACCGGCGGCCCGCCTGCGCCGTCGGGTGGATACAGCGGGTACGGCCCGCCGCCACCACCGCCGTCGGGCTACCAGCCGTACACCGCGTACGCACCAGCCGGCCCGCCGCCCAACCCGGTCGTGCCGTCCAAGCGCCCCGGCACCCTGACGGCGGCCGGCATCATCACGATCGTGATGTCCAGCATCGCGTTGCTGGGCACGGGCATCGTCGCGATCTGGTTCCTTGGCGACCGGTCATCGATGGAGTCCAATGACGACTTCGTCGACATGGCCGGCGATGCCGAGATCGCGGTCGAGGACCTCGTCACGGCGATCGGTGTCATGAGCGTCATCGGAGCTCTGCTGTCGGTCGCGGCGATCGTCCTCGCCGCGATGTTGCTGAAGAACAAGCGTGTACGGATCGCCCTGGTCGTCCTGACCTCGATCGCGATCGTCGCCAGCCTGCTGGCATTCCCGCTCGGACTGCTTTGGGTGATCGCCGAGATCTTGGTGATCGTGTTCTGCTTCGTTGGTGGAGCGAGTGCCTGGCTGGATGCGCAGGCGTACGCGGCGGATCGGGCGCGGCAGAATCACTGAGGGTGTGGCCGAGGTTGTGCCATCGTCCCCTCGGTCCAACCAGCCTCGCTCGTTCCTCGCTCGGCCGCCAGGCCCATCCACGGACACTCGGGGACGATGGCGCAACCTCGGCCGCCGGCTCGCGCTGTCGGCCAGCCACCGGCACGTCTGCTGAGGGGTCGGATCGGTCAGGTGAAGGCACGGGTGAGGCGGGTGAGGGCTTCGTCTAGGATTGGTTCGGTTTTTGAGAAGGCCCAGCGGACGAGGGGGCGGCCGGCCTCGACGTCGTCGTAGAACACCTGATGCGGGATGGCGACGACGCCGGCCCGTTCGGGGAGGGCGCGGCAAAACTCGACGCCGTCGTCATAGCCGACAGGCCGTACGTCGGTCGTCGCGAAGTAGGTGGCCTGCGGCCGAAACACCCGGAAGCCGAGCGTCTCGAGACCGTCGCATAGCTGATCGCGTCGAGCCTGCAGCTCCGCCGCGATGTCGGTGTAGAAGGCGTCGTCGAGGGCCAGTGCGCCAGCGATCGCCGGTTGCAACGGCGCCCCGGACGTGTACGTCAGGAACTGCTTGGCGGCGTTGACGGCCGTTACCAGCTCCGCCGGCCCGGTGGCCCAGCCGACCTTCCAACCCGTGAACGAGAACGTCTTGCCGCCGGAGGAGATCGTCACGGTCCGGTCGTACATGCCGGGCAGCGTGGCGATCGGGATGTGCGGCTCGCCGTCGAACGTGAGGTGCTCGTAGACCTCGTCGGTCACGACGACCAGGTCGTACTCGATCGCGACCTCGGCGACCGCCTCGAGCTCGGCCCGGTTGAGCACGGTGCCGGTCGGGTTGTGCGGGCTGTTGAGCAGCAGCAAACGCGTACGCGGCGTGACCGTCCGACGCAGCTGGTCGACGTCGAGCCGAAAGTCTGGCGGACGCAGGGTGATCGGGCGTCGGACGCCACCTGCCATCTGGATCCCCGCGACGTAGGAGTCGTAGTAGGGCTCCAATGCGATGACTTCGTCGCCGGGGTCGACGAGCCCGAGGAGGGCCGCCGCGATGGCCTCGGTGGCGCCGGTGGTGATGACGACATTGCGATCGGGGTCGAGCTCGAGGCCGTAAAACCGGCGCTGATGCTCGGCCACGGCGATCCGCAGCTCGGGGATGCCGATCCCGGGTGCGTACTGGTTGCGGCCGCCGCGGATCGCCGCGACCGCCGCTTCGCGGACCGCCTCGGGGCCGTCTACGTCCGGGAAGCCCTGCCCGAGGTTGACGGCGCCGACCTGGGTCGCGAGCGCAGACATCTCGGCGAAGATCGTCGTGCCGAGTCCGGTGACCCGCTGGGCGAGATGCTTCATGTCGGGCGACTGTACGCGGCGGCCGGTCCGCCGAGTGGCGTCCGGTCCGCCGAGTGGCGCACGGTTGCCGCGTTGGGACGCCCAGACCGACGACGATGCGCCACTCGGCGATCAGGGGGTCCGCCGTTAGAGTGCCGACCATGGGTTCGCGCGAGGAGTTGCTGCAGCAGATCAAGAGCAAGGCGATCGTGCACGAGCGGGTCACCCTGTCGTCCGGCCGCGAGGCTGACTACTACGTCGACCTGCGCCGGATCAGCCTCGACGGTACGGCCGCTCCGCTGATCGGCGAGGTGATGCTCGAGCTCACCGACGGTCTCGACTTCGACGCCGTCGGCGGCCTCACCCTCGGAGCCGACCCGGTCGCGACCGCGATGCTGCACGCCGCGGCCCATCGCGGGAGGGCGCTCGACGCCTTCGTCGTACGCAAGGCCGAGAAGCGACACGGGCTGCAGCGCCGCATCGAAGGTCCGGACGTCGCCGGCCGTCGACTACTCGCGGTCGAGGACACGTCGACGACCGGCGGTTCGGTGCTCGAGGCGGTGGCGGCGCTGCGCGAGGCCGGTGCGGAGGTCGTAGCGGTGGCGGTCATCGTCGACCGGGACACGGGCGCTCGGCAAAACGTCGAGGAGTCGGCGGGCGTCCCGTACCGCTTCGCGTTCGGCAAGGACGAGCTCGGCCTCTAACCCCGACGGTCCGAGAGTTTCGGCCCGTCAGATGTCTTGCGTTCGCGCTTGATCTTGCGGCGTTCGCGCCATAGATGAAACGCGACCGGAAGCACGCCGATAAGCACGGCTCCCAGGAGCAGCAGATCGAGATGCGGCTGCACGTGTTCGCGGACGAAGTCGACGTTGCCCAGGGCGTACCCGGCGATGGTGATGCCGCAGGCCCACACGACCGCACCGAGCGCGCTGAAGATGAAGTACGTACGCCGCTGCATACGGGCGACGCCGGCGGTGACGGTGATCAGCGTCCGTACGATCGGCACGAAGCGGGCCAAGACGATCGCGGGAGCGCCGTACCGTTCGAAAAATTCATGGGTGCGCTCGACATGCTCCGGCCGCAGCAGTCGGCGATTGGGTCGCTCCAGCAGCGGCGGTCCGGCGCGGTAGCCGATCTCGTAGCCGATGACGTTGCCGGCGGTCGCCGCCACGGCGAGCAGGGCACACACGAGCCAGATCGGCTCGTCGACGATGTCCTGGCTGACGAAAATGCCGAGACTGAACAACAACGTGTCGCCCGGGAGGAAGAAGCCCAGCAGCAGAGCGCACTCGGCGAAGATGATCGCGACCGCGACCCACATGGCCCAGGTGCCGGCATCGTCGAGCATCGTCTCGGGGTCGAGCCATCCGGGCATGACGGACGACGCGAGCACGACGGGTTCGGACGACGCAAGCACGCCGCGAGCGTAGCCGACGCAGTCGATCGCTCAGGGGCGGCCAGCGGCCACGAGCCGGACACCGAGTCTTCCCGCCGACCTTGCGCGTCCCATCCGTTTCTTCCCGCCGACCTTGCGCGTCCCGCCCGTTTCTTCGTGCCGACCTTGCGCGTCCCGCCCGTTTCTTCGTGCCGACCTTGCGCGTCCCACCCGTTTCCTTGCGCCGACCTTGCGCGTCCTGCCCGTTTCTTCCCGCCGAGATTGCGCGTCCGGTCCGGCCGTCGCGCCGAGGGTGCGCTCCTTCCGGGATCTGGGGCCGCCGCTCTGCGCCTGTCTCGGGAGCCGAGCTGCCTCCTTGTTTTGGAGGAACCTTCGCTGCACCTGGACCGGCCGTGGCCGCGTTTTAGCTCGGCAACGGTTGGCGAGTTCGTTCGGACTCTTGTCCGATTTCGTGTCCAAACCCGCCAACGTTTCAGGCGACGCGAGATCGAAACAGGGGGCGGACGCGCAACCTCGGCGGGAAGAAACGGGCAGGACGCGCAACCGCGGCGGAAAGAGGTGGGCAGGACGCGCAAGGTGGACGGGAAGAAACGGATGGGACGCGCAAGGTCGGCGGGAAGAAGTGGGTGGGACGCGCAAGGTCGGCGGAAAGAGGTGGGCAGGACGCGCAAGGTCGGCGGGAGGAAGTGGGCGGGATGTGCAAGGTCGGCGGGAAGGGGGAAGGGGGAAGGGGGAAGGGGGAAGGGGGTGGGGCTGGTCCCTCGTACGCTGGGCTGTCATGGACGATCCCGCGCCGCCAGCCGTGTCGTATGACGTCGGCGTCGGTCCCTGGGATGGCCACTGGCCGGATGACCCCCGCTACGACCCCGAGCTGCTTCGCGACGGCGACCGACGCAACGTCGCCGACCGCTACCGCTACTGGACGGTCGACGCGATCGTCGCGGATCTCGACACCCACCGGCACGCGTTCCACGTCGCGATCGAGAACTGGGGCCACGACCTCAACATCGGGTCGGTCGTACGGACCGCGAACGCCTTCCTCGCGGCCGAAGTCCACATCGTCGGCCGGAAGCGATGGAACCGTCGCGGCGCGATGGTCACCGACCGCTACCAACATGTGCGGCATCACTCACGGGTCGACGGGCTTGTCGACTGGGCGGCCGAGGCCGAGTTGCCGCTGCTCGGCGTCGACAACCTGCCCGGGTCGATTCCGCTGGAGTCGGCCTCGCTGCCACGCGAGTGCGTGCTCGTGTTCGGCCAGGAGGGACCGGGCCTGTCCGACGCCGTGCGAGGGGCATGCGTCGCGACCTACTCGATCGCGCAGTACGGCTCGACCCGCTCGATCAACGCCGGCGCCGCCGCGGCCATCGCCATGCACGCGTGGGTGCGCCAGCACGCGTCCACGCCCCCACGGCGGTAGCCCTCGGCCAGCGCCCTGCGATCGCGCCGTAGGCTGGTGCCGTCGCGTATCCCGTCCGTCGAGGGAGTTTGTCCGATGCCCGTCGCTACGCCCGAGGTTTACGCAGAGATGCTGGACAAGGCCAAGCGCGAGTCGTTTGCCTACCCGGCGATCAACGTCACGTCGTCGCAGACGCTGCACGCCGCCTTGCGCGGTTTCGCCGAGGCCGGGAGCGATGGCATCGTCCAGGTCTCGACCGGCGGCGCTGAGTTTCTGTCCGGCGCGACGATCAAGGACATGGTGACCGGCTCGGTGGCGTTCGCCGCCTATGCCGACGAGGTCGCGAAGAAGTACCCGGTCAACGTGGCTCTCCACACCGACCACTGCCCGAAGGACAAGCTCGACGGCTTCGTACGTCCGCTGCTCGCACTGTCTCGCGAGCGCGTCGACGCCGGTGAATTGCCGGTGTTCCAGTCGCACATGTGGGACGGCTCGGCGGTGCCGCTGGACGAAAACATGCAGGTCGCCGAGGACCTGTTGGCCAAGGCTGCGGCCGCCCGCGTCGTCCTCGAGATCGAAGTCGGGGTCGTCGGCGGCGAGGAGGACGGCATCGTCGGCGCGATGGACGAGAAGCTCTACACAACTCCTGAGGACGCGCTGGCGGTCGCCGAGGCGCTGGGTCTCGGCGACAAGGGGCGCTACCTCACGGCGTTGACGTTCGGCAACGTTCACGGCGTCTACAAGCCGGGCAACGTCAAGCTGCGTCCCGAGATCCTGCAGGCCGCCCAGGAGGCCGTCGGCTCGAAGCACGGCGTCGGCAAGCCGTTCGACCTGGTCTTCCACGGCGGGTCGGGCTCGCACCCCGAGGAGATCTCGGACGCGGTCGACTACGGCGTGATCAAGATGAACGTCGACACCGACACGCAGTACGCCTTTACGCGCGCGGTCGCCGATCACATGTTCAGCAACTACGACGGCGTACTCAAGATCGACGGTGAGGTCGGGTCGAAGAAGGTCTACGACCCGCGCTCTTACGGCAAGGCCGCCGAGGAATCGATGGCCGCCCGGGTCGCCGAGGCATGCCACGCCCTCCGCTCAGCCGGCACCAAGCTCGGTTAGCGCAACCGTTCGGTGCGCCCGGTTAGCCGCCCGACGGAGTCGGTGACGGACCCGGCTCCGGCGATGGCTCTGGTGTCGGCCCGTCCGGACCCGGCTCGGGCTGTGGCGTCGGCGTCGGCCCGGGTACGTCCGAGTCGTCCTTCGGCGGCGGATCGTTGTCGTCCGCGCTGTCGGAGTACGGCAGGTTGAGGTCGACCGCGATGCCGTCGTGGTCGGACATGTTGGCGTCGTTGCCGGGGATGTCGGGTCGATCGCCCAGCAGCCGCGAGACGTCGTCATAGTCGAGACCCTCGCTGGTCCAGACGTAGTCGATGGTCTTGCCGTTCTCGTGGGTGCCGTGGATGGAGCCTCCGGCGTTTTCGTAGTCGTCGAGCCAGCTGCGGAGGGTCGCGCCCGACGGGTTCTGCTCGTCGATCTCGTGGTTGAAGTCGCCGGTCATGACGGTTTGATCACCGCCGGTCTCGGCGGCAAACGCCTCGGTGTGTTCGCGCAGTTGCTGCAGCTGGGTTGCCTGATCCTCCGGCGAGACTCCGGTGTAGTCGGTATGTGCCGTACCGATCGTGACCCGTTGGCCGCTCGGAGTCTCGACCGTCACCGCACCGACCGAGCGTCCCTCCCCGTCGGGTCCCCAGAAGAAGTAGCTGGGATCAGACAACCGTTCGGTGGTCGAGTCGACGAGTGAGAGTCCGGTCGCGCCCGCCATGCCGTCGGAGGGTGCCCTAACCGCGATGGCATTGCCGAAGGAGTTGGCACCGGCGGGGAAGGTGCCGCCACCGAACTGGAGCTTCAGCGAGGCCGGTGCGAAGACGATCGTCCACTCGTCGCCGGACTGACGTTCGAGCTCCTCCTCGAGCGCGTACGCGTCGTTGTTGAAGATCTCCTGGAGATTGGCGACGTCGATGTCGCCGTCCAGGATGCGTTGCGCCAGTGCCGGGACGTCGCCCGGATCGAAGCCTTTTTCGTTGCCCGGGCTGTTGGCCGCTCCGCCGCCGATGTTGAGGGTGAGCAGTCGTAGTCCCGACGGCATCGCGGACCCTGACCCCGAGTCGAGCTGAGCCAGCGGCGTCAGCGCCGTCACGATGGCGTTCTTGACGCCCGGGTCCCGCAGCGAGTCTGGACCTGCCCGCAACAGCCCGGCGACGTCGCCGGCCGAACCGTTGAGCTCGCGCTGCGCCCGACGCTGCTCGGCCTGGAGCTCGCCGCGCAACGCAGCAGCATCGGCGCCGGAGCCGGACTCCGACGCAGTGGAGTCGACGAGATCCGACCATCGCTGGTTGAGAGCATCGACGCTGCGGTTGTAAGCGTGCACGGCCGTATCGAAGATCTGGAGCGCACCAGCGGCAAACAGCGATGCGGTCCCGACCTGAGTGGCATTGCGCCAGGCGGGCGTCGTGGCAGCCTGCATCGGCGTGCTCAGATCGCCGGCTACCGCATCCTCTGCCGGGGCATGGGCCGTCGTCAGGTCGCCGGCCATACCGCTGATAACGCCGGCCTGGCGAAACAGGTCTCGCGCTTGCGCACCGGCATCGCCCGGATGACGCGGAAACGGAGAACCGGCGCTGAGATCGACTTCGGCCACGGCTGAACCCACCAGGGAGATTCGACGGAGAATTAGCGTTCAGCGTACGAACCGAAAGGCCATCGAGGGTCGGCCCGGTGGTGGCAACGGTGTGGCGGGACCCACCTCGGGTCGGCGTGGGTGCGTACGGTTGCGGCAGACTGATCCCCATGGCACACGAGAACCTGCTGGGTGAGCCGCCCGAGACCAGACTCCCGGCGGATCCGGTCGCCGCACTTCCGGAGGGGACCGACCCGAGTGACGCGGTCCGGGCACATCCGGCGTCGAGCCTCGCGTGGGCGCAACTGGCCGAGCAGGCGCTTGCCGACGGCCGCGATGTCGAGGCGTACGCCTTCGCTCGCGCCGGCTATCACCGCGGTCTCGACGCGCTGCGAGGCAACGGTTGGCGCGGCCACGGGCCGATCCCGTGGGAGCACGAGCCCAACCGCGGATTCCTGCGTGCGCTGGCGGCGCTGGCGACGGCGTCGGACCGGATCGGTGACGCCGACGAGGCCGAGCGCTGCGGCCAATTCCTCCGCGACTCGTCGGCCGAGGGATACGAAGCGCTGCTCGGCGACTGAACGTTTCGCCGGCGCGGGCCCCGCTGTTCCGTTACCCTGGCACCGCACTCGGGAGCCGGGAGGTCGTTCGTATGCCCGCAGTCGTCATCGTCGGAGCTCAATGGGGCGACGAGGGCAAGGGCAAAGCGACCGATTTGCTCGGTTCGCGGGTCGACTACGTCGTCAAGTTCAACGGCGGCAACAACGCCGGTCACACGGTTGTCATCGGCGATGAGACGTACGCACTGCACCTGCTGCCGAGCGGCATCCTGACCTCCGGGGTTACTCCGGTCATCGGCAACGGCGTCGTCGTCGACCTCTGCGTGATGTTCGAGGAGCTCGACGCGCTCGACGCTCGCGGCATCGACACGAGTCGCCTGCTCGTCAGCGCCAACGCGCATGTGATCGCGTCCTACAACCGCGTGCTCGACAAGGTGACGGAGCGGTTCCTCGGCACGCGCCGGATCGGCACGACGGGGCGCGGCATCGGGCCGACGTACGCCGACAAGATGAATCGCATCGGCATCCGCGTGCAGGACATCTTCGACGAGAAGATCCTGACGCAGAAGGTCGAAGGCACGCTGGACCTCAAGAATCAGGTCCTCGCCAAGATCTACAACCGGCGGGCCATCGGCGTCGACGAGGTCGTCGACGAGCTGCGGTCGTACGCAGATCGCCTGCAGCCGATGGTCGCCGACACCGGCTTGGTGCTGACCGAGGCGCTCGCCGACGGGCGCACCATACTCCTCGAGGCGGGCCAGGCGACGCTGCTCGACGTCGACCACGGCACGTACCCGTTCGTCACGTCGTCGAGCGCGACGTCCGGCGGCGCCTGCACCGGCTCCGGCATCCCGCCGACGCGGGTCGATCGGGTCGTCGCGATCTTGAAGGCCTATACGACGCGGGTCGGCGAGGGCCCGTTCCCGACGGAGCTGCACGACGACTCGGGCGAGTTCCTGCTCAAGGCCGGACACGAGTACGGCACCACGACGGGGCGGCCGCGGCGGTGTGGGTGGTTCGACGCGGTGATCGCGCGGTACGCCGCCCGGGTCAATGGCGTCACCGACTTCGTGATCACCAAGCTCGACGTCCTCACCGGACTCGAGAAGGTGCCGATCTGTGTCTCGTACGACGTCGGCGGCGTGCGCCATGACGAGATGCCGATGAGCCAGTCGGACTTCCATCACGCAACGCCGATCTACGAGGAGTTGCCCGGGTGGTGGGAGGACATCTCGGGGTGTCGACACTTCGATGACCTGCCGGCGAATGCGCAGTCATACGTCCGGGCGCTCGAGGAGCTGTCGGGCGCGCCGATCTCGGTCGTCGGCGTCGGTCCCGGCCGCGACGAGACCGTCGTACTCCGCGACCTCCTCTGACACCCGACCCCCGACGGTAGGTGACCTACCGTCGGGGGACGAGTGACCTATCGTTGGTCGAATACCGCGAGCCGCGGGTCGGTCGTGACGTCCATCAGGTCGTCGATCGTCAGCGACAGCTCTTGGGTATTGGGCCACCCTGGGGCGAAGAATTCGGTCGACACGAGCGTTCCGTCGGCGTGACTCCAGCTCACGCGCATCCAGAGTCCGGCCGGCCGTCGGTCGAGGCCGACCAGAACGGTCTCACCGTCCGAGGTGACTCGCTGCTCGCAGGTGGGGAAGTGATGCTTCCACAGCCCGTTGTAGCACCGAGTCATCCAGTCGGATCCCCAGCTCTTGGCATCCGCTCGGCTGTAGGCCTCGACACGAAGCAGGCCCGTGCTCGAGCCCTCCTTCCACGGACGCTCCCACTGCGCGTTCGCGAGCGAGGACCGTTCTGCCGTCCCCCCGTCGTTGTAGCCGAACCCGCCGTCGTGGGAGCCGAACCCTTCGAGCCCAGCCTCGTCCCACGCGGCCGAGCGAGGGACGGTGGCATGCTGGGCGTACGCCGTGTGATCGAAGACGACTGCGCGCATGCGCTCGAGCGCCCGCTTGGCTGGCGACCAGTTTTGGTCGGCCAAGAACTCCGTCGGCCGGTCGGAGCGATCGTCGTGATCGGCCGGTGCGCCGGACGTGCCGGTCGTTCCACTCACCCCGTACGCCGTCACACTCGCCGCGAGCACGCCACAGGCCGCGGCGGCGGCGACACCGATGCGGCGTCTGCTCAGGCGGCGTCGGCCACGATCCAGGTCGTCGGTCGCCGACGCCAGCGGGGCGTCGTCGGCCTCTCGAAGCATCAACTGATAGAGGCTGTCGTCCCTCACCATCATGTTCCCCTGCCTTCGTTGGTCGCGTCCACGTCGACTTCGAGCGCGCGTCGAAGATGCTCCAGTCCGTGCGCCGTCTGACTCTTCACGGTTCCGGGGCTGATGCCGAGGTCGGCGGCCGTCTCGTCGACGGACAACCCGAGCCAGTGCCGCAAGACGACGACCTGGCGCTGCCGCGGAGGTAGCGCGGCGAGGGCCGCCATGAGCTCGCTCCACTCGGCTCGGTCGGGTAGCTCGTACCCCTGGTCGGGCACCAGGTCGAACGATCGCTCTCGCCGCCACGGACGTCGGCTCTCGTCGATCGACGCGTTGACGATGATCTGCCGGACGTACGCCTCTTCGGCGCCGCGCCGTCGCACCCGCGGCCACGCGACGTACAGCTTCGCGAGCGCGGCCTGCAGGACGTCCTCGGCGTGGTTCCAGGAACCGCAGCAGAAGTACGCCGCGACCAGGAGTGCCTTGCGGCGGGCGGCGACGTACTCGGTGAAGTCCGCGTCGCCCTCGCGTCGTCTGGTCACGTTTGCCTCGCTCCGTCGAAACCGTGTTCAGTCTCCAATACGGAGCGACGCGCGAATCGGTTGTACGGACGCGGCGACGAGTCACCTATCGGCGGGTGGACGTTAGGCGTACGGCGGGGCGCCGGTGCCGGTGATGCGGTGGCCGCCCCAAGGGTTGCGCTCGCCGAGTCGGGCCGGAGTCTGGTTGCCATCGCCGACCGAGATGTCGATCGTCGACCGACCGTCCTCGGCGACCTGCGCGCTCAGTCGCTCATCGGGGGACAGCCGGCCGTACCAGTGGTAGCTGCCGTCGATCGGCTGGAAGAAGCCATGCAGCTGTCCATCGACGTCGACCGCCCCGTCCTCGAGATGAACCCGGATCGGCCCCCGGTAGCCCAGGTCCTCCTCGTCCTCGTCGGCCGTCACGCCGCTGCCTCGTCGAAGCTCGGCTCCAGGGCGTCGAGCAGACCGGCACGCTTCCAGAATCGCTTGCCGAGCCCGCCGATCATGCCGTACTCGTGCAGCGTCGCCGTGACGCGTCGGGCCGCCCAAGCCCGCGACCGGCGCCAGTGCGGATTGGCCGCCGCGACGCGAGCCGCTTGCTTCGGGTCGAGCCCGACCGTGGCGTACACCCGAGGGTGGATCAGCTGGCTCGACGCGAACAGCGCGACGCCGCCGACCATGAACTTCGTCCACTGCCGCGAGACGAAGCCCTTGTCGACCCACTCGCGCGCGGCCTCCTCACGGGCGTACCGCATGTGCCGAGCCTCCTCGACCACGTGGATGTGCGACACCATGCGGACCAGCGGCTGCATCGACTCGTCGTCGCGCGCCTCGCGCTGCAGTTGGTCGAGCATCTCTTCGACGAACAGCGCCCCGGCGAACGTCATCGACCCGTTGGACACGGTCTTGAAGAACCGACCGAGGAAGTGGGTCAGCGGCCGCGGGCGATAGTACGGCGCGCCCAGCCGATCGATCATCTTGCCGAACATCGTCGAGTGGCGGCACTCGTCGGCGATCTCGGTGTACGCGTACTGCACGTGTGACGTGGTCGGGTCCCGGTCGTACGTGTGCCGCACCAGCATCTGCATGAGGATGCCCTCGAACCAGATGCCGATGCTTGCGATGCTCGCCACCTCGTGCTTGGACAACTCGACCCGCTGCTCGTCGGTGAGCTGGTCCCAGAGCGCCGTGCCGTAGAGCGAGGACCGGTGGGGTGGGGCGAAGTAGCGATCCGGCTCGAGCGTCGCGTCCCAATCGATGTCGACGACCGGGTCGTACGTCGTGGTCGCCGACGACCGAAGCAGTCGCTCGCTGGTGCGTTCTCGTGCGGCCTCACTGAGATCAACGGGGCTAGTCGCCATGGCTCCTCCCGAGGTCGATTTGCCATACCGAGAGTACGTATCACGGTTAATGTAACATCGCCAATGGCGTAAAGGAAGGCAGGTCGGATCGGTGGCGATCCGGCGGATGTCGTTGCCCCTCGAGCTGCTCACGTGCCCTCCCCTTCGCCGTCCTGCTTTCATGACGCTCTTGGCGGTTGGAGGGGTTGGCGTTACGTCTCGCCGGAGGCCGGGGCAACCCGACTCAGGTCGATTCTCGTCTTACGGGCGATCGAAAACCTGGAGGCTGGGGCCGATGGGCGAGGCAGAGTTTGATCATCGAGCGGCTGAAGCGTACGGGCGAGGACGGTGGACAGCCGTTGGGGTTCGGCGCGGCGGACGTCGTTCGGGTCGGCCGAGCCCGCCGCCGGCATCGTCGGGTGCTCGGTCGACCGACGAACAGTACGTCCACGTGCAGCCGACTCCGGAGGCGGCGGGGGAGCGGATCCAGGTCGGGTTCCTGCCGGCGCCGGAGCAGTTCGACCGAGGACGGGATCCGTTTTTGTTCGTTGCCTTCGGCCGACTTGCGACCGAGGGCTCCGAACTCGATCCCGCGATGATCCGGCTCGAGCTGCCGGACGGATCGGTGCTCACCTCGCCGGTGCAAGATGGCCGATACGGCCTGCTGGGCTATTCAAACGCGACCCGGCTTGACCCGGTGACCGTGACATCGTGGACGCGGCGGGCGACGTCGTCGACAGCTACACACCCGAGATCGAGTGGCTATCCGCGAGCGGCTGATGTGCGGCGACCGGCCGCCGCCGTAGGCTGGGTGACTGTGATGCCCCTCGTCATCGGCGGTGGCGGACGCGAACACGCGCTCGCACTCGCACTCTCTCGGGACCAAAACGTGACGCGTGTGCACGCGGCGCCGGGAAACCCTGGGATGGCCGAGGTCGCCGACCTGCATGCGGTCGATCCACTCGACGGCGATGCGGTGGCGGCGCTCGCCAAGGACATCGACGCCGACCTCGTCGTGATCGGGCCGGAAGCGCCGCTGGTCGTCGGCGTCGCCGATGCCGTACGCGCGGCCGACATCGCCTGCTTCGGTCCGTCGAAGGACGCGGCTCGCATCGAGGGCTCCAAGGCGTACGCGAAGGACGTGATGGCGTCGGCCAACGTCCCGACGGCGCTGGCCCATGTGTGCGAGACCGACGCCGAGGTCGTCGCGGCGCTCGACGCCTTCGGGCCGCCGTACGTCGTGAAGGACGACGGACTCGCCGCGGGCAAGGGCGTCGTGGTGACCGACGACCGCGAGACGGCGATCGCTCATGCGAAGGCCTGCGGCCGGGTCGTCATCGAGGAGTTTCTCGACGGCCTTGAGGTGTCGATCTTCGCCGTCACCGACGGTCAGACCGTCGTCCCCCTGCAGCCGGCGCAGGACTTCAAGCGGCTCGGCGACGGTGACGTTGGACCCAACACCGGTGGCATGGGCGCCTACACCCCGCTGTCCTGGGCGCCGGTCGACCTGGTCGACGAGGTCACCGAGCGGGTGCTGCAGCCGACCGTCGACGAAATGGCGCGGCGAGACATCCCCTACTCCGGCCTGCTGTACGCCGGGCTCGCGCTGACGTCGCGCGGCGTACGCGTCGTCGAGTTCAACGCCCGGTTCGGCGACCCCGAGACGCAGCCGCTGCTCGCCCTTCTCGACTCGTCGCTGTCGACCCTGCTGCATGCGGCGGCGACCAGCCGGCTGCACGAGGTCGAGCCGCCGCGGTTCCGCTCCGGGGCCGCGGTCGCCGTTGTGGTGGCCGCCGATGGTTATCCCGCGAGCCCGCGCAAGGGCGACCCGATCGGCGGGGTCGACGACGCTGAGGAGATGACGGGGGTGTCGGTGCTACATGCCGGCACCGCGCTCGACGCCGAGGGTCGACTCGTCACCGCCGGTGGGCGAGTGCTGGCCGTCACGGCGACCGGCGACGATCTCACCCAGGCGCGGGAACGCGCGTACGCAGGGGTTGCCGTCATCGACATCGACGGCGCCCAGATCCGCACCGACATCGCCGCCAACGCCTAACCCCCCTTCGCGCCGACCTTGCGCGTCCCGTCCGTTTCTTCCCGCCGACCTTGCGCGTCCCGCCCACTTCTTCGCGTCGAGGTTGCGCGTCCCGCCCGCGAGGATTGGTCGCCGCGACCAACCGCCGCACCGCTTCGTTCCGTGTAGAACGTGAGGACGAGGACGGGAGGGGTCGTGTCGAACGACTACGACGACGAGCCAGCGAGCTTGGGCCTCGAGGGAGGGCTAGCGTCATGAACGACGAACTACACAACCGACTGATGCGAGCGGCGGACGACGCGGACCGGCCGCTGCCGGTGCAGCCGACCGAGTTGCTCGCCCACGCGCGCAGAGACCGCAAGCGGCATCGGGTCCAGGTCGCTGGTGCGAGCGGTGCACTGGCGATCGGTGCGGTGGCCGCGGTGATCGGCGCCGTGGCGGTCGTCCCGTCCGGCGACGATGGGTCGGATAGCGGTGTCGCGCCGGCCGGCTCGGCGCACGGGAGCAAGGTCGAGCCGACCGTGGAGCCGACGGCCGAGCCCTCCGACTTCGATCGCGGCCCGATGTCCGCGGATCAGATCCGGCCGATCCTCCTTAATTGCGCGGGCACTGCCATAGATGCCTATGACGTCGTTCTCGCGCGGCGATACGCCGACCTTTGGGGGGAGCGAGGCATGATCGTCGCGAGGTCGCCGGAGGGCCAACTGATTGATTGCTCGGCGAACATTGAGGACGGCGTTTCCGAGTCCGATGGGGCCGACTTCGGGACGCTGGCCAAAGACGTCGCGCACATGCCGGTGCCTGGTGCGGTGCACCCGATCGTTGCCTTCAAGCCGTTCTACGATCACGGGTTCGCCTCGTCGGACGAGGTTCCTGGCGACTTCTGGTTGTCGTGGGGCTTCTTCCGGGTCGCCGATACGGTCGACCGGGTCGAATTCCGGCTCGGCACGCCGGGTGGGCCGGAGCAGTGGACGGTCTCGAAGCCACATGACGGTCTCGTCTTTTGGAGCGCTTGGGTGCGGCCGGGCGAGTACGAGGGTGTCGACGAGCTTCGGATCGAGTGGCGGGCGTACGACACCAACGGGGACCTGATTGACCCGGACCTGATGCCGTACGAGCCGCAGTGGGTCGATATCACGCTCTGACCCATTCCGGTGCCGAGATTGCGCGTCTTGCCTATTCAGCTGGGGGGAGACGCGCAATCTCGGTGCGATGATGTGGGCGGGTCGCGCAATGTCGGCGGGAGAGCGTCGCGGTCAGTCGCCGTTCTTGAGGTCGCGGATGATCCGCTGGCTCGCGAGCTTGCCCGGCGCGCCGATGACACAGCCGCCGGGGTGGGTGCCCGAGCCGCACTGGTAGTAGCCGTCGATCGGCGTGCGGTATTGGCTCCACCCAGGCGCCGGCCGGAAGAAGTACATTTGTGGCGCGAGGAACTCACCGGCGAAGATGTTGCCCTCCGACAGCCCGACGGTGCGCTCGATGTCGAGCGGCGTCACGACCTCGCGATGCAGCACCAGGTCGCCGAAGCCCGGGAAGAACGACTCGAGCGTCGCCTGCACGGTGTCGGCGAACTTGTCCCGCTCGGCGTCCCAGTCGCCGTTCTTGAGCTCGTACGGCGCGTACTGGATGAAGTTCGACATGACGTGCTTGCCTGGTGGCGCCATGTCGGGGTCGATGACCGACTGGATCGCGCCGTCGATGTAGGGCCGGGAGCTGTACCAGCCGTACTTCGCGTCGTCGTAGGCCCGTTCGAGGTACTCCATCGTCGGCCCGATGTTGATGAAGCCGCCGTACTGGTCGTTCCGATCACGCAGCGCGGGGTAGGCCGGCAGGCCGTCGAGGGCGAAGTTGACCTTGGCCGACGTGCCCTGGAAGCGGAACCGGGTGATGTCCTCGACGAACTCTCCGGGCAGCTCGCGGCGGTCGACGATCTCGAGGAAGGTCCGGCGCGGATCGAGAGCGCTGACCACGACGGGCGCCCGAAACTCGGTGCCGTCGGCTAGCGCCACGCCGACCGCCCGGCCGTCCTTGGTGATGACGGAGTCGACCGGCGACTCCAGCCGGATCTCGGCACCGTAGGCCTGGGCCGCCCGCGCCACCACCTGGGTGAAGCCGCCGTTGCCGCCCTTGTGGAAGCCCCACATGCCGTATTCGCCGTCGTGCTCGCCCATCGTGTGGTAGAGCAGGACGAGCCCGGAGCCCTGCGACATCGGCCCGACCTTGGTGCCGATGATCCCGGACGAGGCGATGTAGCCCTTGAGGATGTCGCTCTCGAAGTAGTCGTCGAGGAAGTCGGCGGCCGAGCCGGTCAGCAGCCGCACCAGGTCGTGCAGCACCTTCGGCTCGACGCCTTTGAGTTGGGAGACCAACTCGGCAAGCGCCTCGCCGTCTTCGGGTGTCTTGCCCCACAGGTCGGGTGGCGCCTTGTCGATGAGCGGCCGCACGAGCTGGACGACGCGGGACATGTCGTGCTCGTAGCGCTCGTACGTGTCGGCGTCGTGCTTGGAGTGGCGGCGGATCTCCTGGATGTTCTCGTCCTCGTCAGAGCCGAGCAGGAGATAGTCGCCGTCCTCTGTCGGGGCGAACGACGACGGCATCTCGATCGGCAGGAAGCCGTGCTTGACGAGGTCGAGCTCTTGGACGATGTCGGGTCGCAGCAGACTCAACGCGTACGAGAACGTCGTGAAGTGGAAGCCGGGATAGAGCTCCTCGGTGATCGCGGCGCCGCCGACGAGGTGTCGGCGCTCGAGGATCAGGGTCCGCAGACCTGACTTGGCGAGGTAGGCGCCGTTGACGAGCCCGTTGTGGCCGCCGCCGACGACGATCGCGTCGTACTCGGTGCTTTGCGTCATGGGTCAGGCTGTCTTTCGCTCGGGGTTGAAGAGGGGCACCCGGGCCGTATAAGCACGAGCCCGCTGGTAGGCGTGATCGATGGTGATCTCGACGTGGACCTCGGAGTCGGGCGCGGCGTACTCCGGCTGAACCCGGGCCAGCCCGATGTGGCGCTGCAGGACCGGCGAGTACATCAGCGTCGTGGCATAGCCGACCTGGTCGCCGCTCTTGACGTCATAGAGCATCGACTCCCACGGCAGCGGCACGGGGTCCTTCGGCGTGATCAGGCCGGCCTCGGCGTGCAGCTGGTCATAGTCGCGCCAGTCGACGATGAGTCCGGTCATCGCCCAGCGAGAAGTCTTGTCGGCCAGCTCCCGCCGGATCGCGTCGCGCCCGATGAACGGCCGGTCGTCGGCGTCGATGCCGCGCAGCATCCAGCCGAGCCCGAGCTCCTTGGGCGTGAAGCGTTCCTGGTCGGTGTAGGCCAGGCGGCTGGATCCGAACTCCACGTCGATCAGCAGCAACCCGGCCTCGATCCGGGACATGAGCAGCGCCTCCTCGCCGAAGGGCCGCATGCCGTGTCCGCGCCCGGCGTCCATGATGGCGTCGAACACCGTGCCGGCGTCGTCGGCCGGCACGAAGACCTCGAAGCCGAGATCGCCGGTGTAGCCGGTGCGTGAGATCCGGACCGCGGTCGAACCGATCTTGGCCGCGGCGTGGTCGAAGTACGCCAGGTCGTTGACCTCGGGAGCGATCGTCGCCAGCGCGGCCCGCGATCGAGGCCCTTGGACGGCCAAAGCGCCGTAGTCGTCGGAGACGTCCTCGATCGCGACGTCATAGCCGACTGCGAGATCGCTGAGATAGCCCAGGTTGGGTCGCGCGGCGGTCAGGAAGAATTCCGAGTCGGAATGCCGGAAGAACACGCCGTCCTCGAGGACATAGCCGCGGTCGTCGCACCACACGCTGTATTGCGCGTGTCCGGGCCGACACTTGCGGATGTCCCTGGTGAGTACGCCGCCGAGGAATCGCTCGGCGTCGCGGCCGCGGATCCAGTACTTGAACAGCGGCGATGTGTCGAAGACACCCACGCCGTTTCGGATCGCGAAGTACTCGTGCTTGGAGGACATGTCGTACTTCAGCGCCGACAGGTAACCGGACCAATGACCCCAAAGGCCGGAGCGGTTGAGCGGCGCAAGGCGATCGTGGAACGGCGTGGTCTTCACCATGACCAAACCCTAAGCGCTCGACGCCGATCGCGACATCCCCTAAATGACCCGTCAGTCAATAAGTTCCGCACCGACCTCGCCGGATTCAGCGGAGTCGATCGGTTCCGGCCGACCGTGACCGTCAACCTTTACTGACTCGCCTGCCGGCAATACGCTCGTTCCTCACGAGGGAGGACGCCATGCGGAAGCGTTCGGTGACACTACTCAGTGCCGCGGCACTCGTCGCGACATCACTCGCGGTCCTCACCATCCCGTCCAGTGCCGAGCCCGAGTGCTCGGCATTCGGGACCACGCCGGAGTTCCGCGGGACGACACCGACGCCGGAGCAGGTGCTCGGATTCCCGATCGGCTCGCAGGAGGTGACGACGGCGCAGTCGGACGCCTATCTCGCGGCGGTGGACACCGCCAGCGACATGGTGGTGACCGGCACAGCCGCGACCTCGGTGCAAGGCCGTCCGCTGCGGTACGCCGTCGTCGGCCGCCCCGATAACGTGACGCCCGCTGGGCTGCAGTCGATCCGATCCCGGATCGGTGATCTCAAAGACCCGGCAACTCCCGCCGACGAGGCCGCCGAGCTGGCCGCGACGACTCCGGCGATCCTCTATCTGCAGGCCAATGTCCACGGCGGTGAGGAGAGCGGCACCGACGCCCTGCTGCGCGTGCTGTACGAGCTGGCTGACCGGACCGACTGCGCGGCCGGCACCATCCTGGACCACGCCATCGTGGTGATGCTTCCGATCCAGAATCCCGACGGCCGGGAGGCCGACACCCGGCGCAACGCGTACGGGTTCGACATGAACCGCGACTGGATGGCGCGGACGCAGCCGGAAACCGACGGAAAGATCGAGCTGCTCCGGCAGTACCCGCCGCAGCTCGACCTCGACGAGCACGAGTTCGGCTTCTTCGACTACTTCTTCCCGCCGAACTCGGACCCGATCTACCACGAGGTCTCCGACACCGTGAAGGGATGGAACGACGCGTACGGTGCGGCCTTCGCGGCCGAGTTCGACCGGCAGAAGATTCAGTTCTTCAACTACGAGCCGTACGACTTCTTCGGCGCGATTTTCGGTGACACAGTGCCGAGCCTGTCGTTCAACTCGGCCGGCATCACGCTCGAGAAGTACTCGGGCGACCCGATCTCGCAGCGGACGTACGAGCACTACGTCACGACTTGGACGGCGCTGTTCGAGGCTGGAAGCGACAAGACGCAGCTGCTCACCGACTGGCACGGCGCCTGGGTCGAGGCCTACCAGGAAGGCGTCGAGGGCGTGCTGGAGCCGAACGCGGTGTTCCAGAAGACCCATAAGCTGTTGCAGCCGGTGCCCGACGCGCGGGTACGCAGCTACTTCTTGCTGGATGACTCGACGAAGGCGTACGAGACTCAGTCGATGGTGCGCCGGCTCCAGCGAATGGACGTCGACGTCTACCGGCTCACCAGGCCCACGACCGTGCCGGGGTTCCATCCGTACGGACGGGCCGGGCGAGACGAGACGCTGCCGGCCGGGACGTACTGGATCCCCCTCGCCCAGGCCGAGAAGCACTGGATCCAGGCGATGCTGAACGAGGACACTTACATCCCGTACGACGTGACGTTCGACGTGACCGCGTGGAGCAACCCGCTGCTCATGAACGTCCCGGGCGGCTGGACCGGAGCCGTCGTCAGCCCGTCCGCCCAGCTGGTCGACCCGGTGGCCGAGCCGACCCCACCAGCGCCGCCCGCCGATCCGCCGACGATCGGGTTGTTCCAGATCCCGAGCAGCTCGGCGGCGATCGAGTCGGCCGGTGCGGTGCGCTGGCTGTTCGATCAGCGGTGGGATCTCGACTTCACCGACCTGACGGCCGACGACATCCGCTCGGGCGCCCTCGCCGGGCTCGACGAGCTGGTGATCCCGGACGGCTATGCGAACTACGGCCTCCAGGCGCTCGGCTCGAAGGGCAAGAAGGCGATGGTGGATTGGGTCAACGGCGGCGGCCGGCTGATCGCCTGGGCCGGCGGTGCCGAGATCGCGACCCGGATCGGCGCCTCGACCGCTGTCCTGAGCCCGGCGAACACCAACATGCCTGGCAGTCTGGTCCGAATGCGGATCGACCAGTCCAGTCCGCTCGGCCAAGGCGTCGGCCCATTCGCGTACGCGATGTTCAATGACGACGCCGTCATGTCGCCTGGCCGGGGGACGTCGGTCGCCACCTTCCCGTCAGAGTCGAGCGAGGACTTCTTCGTCTCCGGGCTCGACATCGGTGCCGAGTCGCTCGCGGAAACCTCCGCCGTGGTTGACGAGGCGGTCGGACAGGGCCGAGCCATCACGTTCTCGTTCGACCCGACATTCCGGGCCTGGACCGACGGGACGGCGCGGATCTTCCGCAACGCCCTGCTCACACCCGATCCCGCGACCATGCGCGCGGCCGCGCCGGTCGGATCGCCGACCCGCGCCGCGGCCGAGCGGACGGCCCGAGCTGCGGCCTCGACCCTCCCCCAGGTTCCGAGCCCGATCCGGCTGACGGTGTCGGACGCGGACACTCGTGCGACGGCCGCGGTGATCGACTCGCTCCACCTTCGGTCGATCCGCGTCGACGCAGGCCCTGTCATGCGGTTCCTGATCGCCAATCCTCACGGCTGGTCGGCCGAGGAGCACCCCAAGCTAGGGCCGCTGCTGCAGGGTCTCTCCGACGCCAACGTGCCGATCCGGGCGCTGAGCATGCCGTAATACGCTGGGTCCGATCGGCGATCGACCCTCCCCCGGAATTGACTTATGGGTCAGTAATCGTGACCTAGGACCTCGTGACAACGCTTTGTGCCCGGCGATAGTCTCGGTTCGCGTCAATGAGAAGGGGACCCATGCGTAGATCATCGGCTGTCGTGTCGGTGTTGTCCATATTTGCGCTTGCGATGGCCGGCTGCTCTCGGTCGGACGACGACTCGAGTAGCGAGCCGCCATCTGAGGGTGGCGTGTGCGACACAACTGACGCGACAGGAGATCTGCTTGCGCAGATCTGCGAAGAGGGCACCATCTCGGTGTCGACCGACCCGAAGTATCCGCCGCAGTCGTCCCTCAACGTGGAGACCGGCGAGTTCGAAGGCTTCGACATCGACGTGGCCACCGAGATCGCCAACCAGTTGGGCGTCGGCATCGACTGGCAGACGCCGTCTTGGACCATCCTGACGGCCGGTAGCTGGAACGATCGCTGGGACATGAGCGTCGGCTCGATGACGCCGACGAACGACCGGCAGCAGGTGCTCGACTTCACCCAGCCGTACTCTTACGTGCCGGCCGTCGTCGTGGTGCACGAGGACAACACCTCGATCCAGGACCTTTCGACCGATCTCGACGGCAAGACCGTCGGCGTCTGCAGCGGGTGCACGTACGACCAGTTCCTGACCAAGTCCTTGAACATCAAGGGCTACACGTTCGACTACGTGATTGACGACGTCGATCCCACCGGTTACGACACCGACACGACAGCGTTGCAAGATCTCGCGCTCGGCGACGGCGTCCGGTTGGACGCGGTGATCACCTCGCTGACCACGGCTGAGGCCTTCATCGCCAACGACCAGCCGGTGAAGATCGTCGGTGACCCGGTGTTCTACGAACCGCTCGCTGTGGCATTCGACAAGGACTCTCAGCTCGACGACGCCAGTCTGGTCCAGGCCGTCGACGAGATCATCGGAGAGATGCACTCTGACGGCACTCTCACTGAGTTGTCCGAAAAGTGGTACGACGGAGCTGACCTGACGGCCCAGCAGCAGTAGTGAGCGCGATGAGTTCGATGAGCGACCGGCTCGATCGGTGGGCGCTCGCCAGCGCTCGAGTGCCGTTTCGCGTCAAGGTCGCTGTCGTTTGGGTCGCGATCTTCGCCTTCCTGGCCTTCTTCTTCTGGATCGCGCAGTTCGACACCGACTGGATGTTCGACAGGTTCGAGTACATCACTCGCGGACTCCTGTACACGCTGTACATCGCGATCGGCGGCATCGTGCTCGCGACCGTGCTGGCCATATTGGGAGCGCTCGCCCGCATCTCGTCGAACTCGATCGCGTACGGCATATCCGGCTTCTACGTGTCGTTCTTCCGCGGCACACCCCTGATCGTGCAGATGTTCTTGATCTACCTGGCGTTGCCGCAGGTCGCGGGCAATCTGCACGACCGCTTCGGCGACCTGTTTCCCCAGTCCTTCGTCACCCAGCTCACCCTGGAGGCAGCGGTCGCGGGGACCATCGCGCTGGGCCTCAACTACGGCGCGTATATGACGGAGATTTTTCGGGCCGGCATCCAGTCGGTCGCCGGCGGGCAGGGCGAGGCGGCCGACGCGCTCGGGATGACGTACCGGCAGAAGATGCGCAAGGTCGTGCTGCCGCAGGCGTTCCGCGTGATCATCCCGCCGACTGGCAACGAGTTCATCGCGATGTTAAAGGACACCGCGCTCGTCTCGTTCCTCGGCACGACGGTCGCCAACGCGGAGATCTTCCGTCGGGCGTCACTCGTCGGTCAGGCGGAGGTCAAGGGACTCGAGGCGCTCGTCCTCGCGGCCGGGCTCTACTGGGGCCTCACGATCGTGTTCACGTTCTTCCAGCGACGTCTGGAGACGCGTGTATCGCGAGGGTATATCCGTACGGCATCGGTCGGCAGCGGCGACCACGATGCCCTGCCTGAGCAGCCGCACGGCGGCGGAGGGGGGATCGCGTGAGTACTCCCGACGTCGTGATCCGGGTCGAGGACCTGCACAAGCGGTTCGGAAACCTCGAGGTCGTGAAGGGCGTCGACCTCGAGCTGCACAAGGGCGAGGTCATCGTCGTGTTCGGCCGGTCCGGCTCAGGCAAGTCGACCCTGCTTCGTTGCATCAACTTCCTCGACGACCCGAGTCGCGGGACGGTCGAGGTCGCCGGCACGCGGATGAGCGGTGGCTTCCGGACTCGGCGCAAGCGGGAACAGATCCGCCAGTTGCGGCTGCATGTCGGCATGGTGTTCCAGCAGTTCAATCTGTTCCCGCACATGACCGCGCTGCAAAACGTCATTGCGGCGCCGGAGTGCGCTGGCCTCGACAGCAACCGGACCCGCGCGATGGAACTGCTCGACCAAGTCGGGCTCTCGGACAAGGCGTCCGAGCACCCGATCCGGCTGTCTGGTGGTCAGCAGCAGCGAGTCGCCATCGCCCGGGCGCTCGCGATGCGACCGGACGCGATGCTCTTCGACGAGCCGACCTCGGCGCTCGATCCCGAGCTGATCGGTGAGGTACTCGCCGTGATGAAGTCGTTGGCGACCGACCTGCACATTCCGATGATCGTGGTGACCCACGAGATGGGCTTCGCCCGCGAGGTTGCCGACCGGGCGCTCTTCTTCCACGAAGGCGTCGTCTGGGAGGAGGGGCCGCCGGAGCAGATGTTCGACGCCTGCCAGAAGCCGGAGACGAAGAAGTTCCTCGACGCCGTCCTCTGACCCATCCTGTTGCGCCCCCAACTTTTTGCTCCGAGATTGGGCGTCTTCACCGGTGAGTGGGGAAGACGCGCAATCTCGGCGCAAGAGCGGTTGGGGTCCGTGACAACCGATGAGCTGCATCCAGGTCAACGGACCTGACCGCGACTGCACGCGTACGCGACAGGTGCCGTGGTGACCACGGTCCCTGTCTTGTCTCGTTGTCGCCTTCCGATCGCGGCTTCGAGTGTCGGTGGCGTCCCCTACGGTCGGTCCATGACGTCCCTGGCCGCGGCACGTGAGTTCGTGCTTCGCGAAGCGCGGCTCGTCGAGCGGCGACTGTTCTCGACCCTGTTCTACGGTGCGTCGGCGGCCGGCGTAGTCCGCGCCGTTCGGGCGTACCAAAATGACGACGGCGGGCTCGGCCATGCCCTCGAGCCTGACGTGAGGTCGCCCGACAGCCAGCCGCTGTTCGTCGGCTTCGGCCTGACGATTCTGGCTGCCGTCGATGCCCGTGACGACGATCTGCTGACGGGCTGCTGTGAGTTCCTCGAGACGGTTGCCGACGAGCGTGGCGCGGTCCCGATGATCCTTCCGACGGCGGCGGGCGTTCCGAGGGCCGAGCATTGGGTCAACACCCGGCTACCGCCCAGCCTGCAGCCCACGATCGCGATTGCGGCCTCCCTGCATGCGCTCGGATTTACCCACCGTTGGCTGGAGCGCGCGACTGACTACTGCCTCGCCGAGCTTAGGAGCGGACCGGAGCCCGAGGTGCATCTGCTGCGTGAGATCCTCCGCTTCCTCGACGTGGTCGACGAGCCCACGCTTCGCGATCGGGCAGCTGCGGCGGTTCCGGGAGCCGACGACCTCAAGGTCGATCCGGCGTCGACCGACTACGGGCTCACCCCCATACAGATGGCCCCGACTCCGACGTGGGCCCGTGAGCTGTTCCCGACCGATCAACTCGACGCGCACCTCGACGCGCTCGAACGGGCCCAGCGAGACGATGGCGGCTGGCCGCTCGACTGGGATCCGCCGAGTGCCGCCGCCCGGCTCGAGTGGCGGGGCCAACGGACGCTTGAGGCCCTGCAGATCCTGCGAGCTTACGATCGGCTGCCCCAGGCACCATGAAGTGAGTCGAGTGGCAGTTCGGCCGCTGCCCGCCGTACGAGACAATGGGCGACGTGACGATCCCCAATGTCTTGGCGCAGCGGTATCCGTCGGCCGATCTCGTGCGGCTCTGGACGCCCGAGCACAAGGTCGTCCTCGAGCGTCGACTCTGGATCGCGGTGCTCCGAGCGCAGGCCGACCTCGGCGTCGACATACCTGACGGTGTGGCCGAGGCCTACGAGCAGGTCGTCGACAAGGTCGACCTCGAGTCGATCGCGGCCCGCGAGCGGGTCACCCTGCACGACGTCAAAGCCCGGATCGAGGAGTACAACGCGCTCGCCGGCCACGAGCACATCCACAAGGGCATGACGTCGCGCGACCTCACCGACAACGTCGAGCAGCTACAGATCCGCGACACTCTGCGGGTCGTGCGCGACCACGCCGTCGCGACGCTGGCCCGGCTCGCCGAACTCGCGACCGAACACCGCGATCTCGCGATCGCCGGGCGCAGCCACAACGTGCCCGGCCAGGTGACGACGCTCGGCAAGCGGTTCGCCACGGCCGCCGACGAGCTGCTGGTGGCCGTCGAACGCATCGAGGAGCTGCTCGCGCGCTATCCGCTGCGCGGGCTCAAGGGCCCGATGGGCACGGCCCAAGACCAGCTCGACCTGCTCGACGGCAACCGCGACCGGCTGACCGCGCTGGAGCAGCGGGTCGCAGAGCATCTCGGATTCGCCCGTGTGCTCGACAGCGTCGGCCAGATCTATCCGCGCTCGCTCGACTACGAGGTCGTCGGCGCGCTCGCCCAGCTCGTCGCTGCCCCGTCCAACTTGGCGACGACGCTGCGACTGATGGCGGGCAACGAACTCGTCACCGAGGGCTTCAGGGCCGGCCAGGTCGGGTCGTCGGCAATGCCGCACAAGATGAACACCCGCTCGTGCGAGCGCATCAACGGTCTGGCCGTCGTCGTGCGCGGCAACCTCACGATGCTCGGCGAGCTCGCCGGCGACCAGTGGAGCGAAGGCGACGTCTCCGACTCCGTGGTGCGTCGGGTCGCGTTGCCCGACGGGTTCTTCGCCACCGACGGCGTTTTCGAGACCCTGCTGACGGTGCTCGGCGAGTTTGGTGCGTTTCCCGCCGTCGTCGAGCGGGAGCTGCGTCGATACCTGCCCTATCTCGCGACGACGAAGATTCTGATGGCCGCGATCCGGGGCGGCGTCGGCCGGGAGCAGGCGCACGAGGCGATCAAGGAGCACGCGGTGGCGGTGGCGCTGGCGTCGCGTGAGGCTGTTGAGACCGACGCCGCCGAGTTGGATCTGCTGGACCGACTGGCTGGCGACCCGCGCCTAGGCCTGTCGCGGGCGGCGCTCGCCGATGCGGTCGCCGATCCGTTGGACTTCGCCGGCGCCGCCCGCGACCAGGTGGACGCCGTCGTGGCGCGAGTCGAGTCGGTGGCGGCGCGGCATCCCGAGGCGGCGACCTATCGGCCCGGCGAGATTCTGTAGGCCGCCCCCTTCGCGCCGAGATTGCGCGTCCCGCCCACCCGGGAGTGAACGGGCGTACGTCCGCGCCTGCCGAGCGGGCGGGACGCGCAATCTCGGCGCGAAAGGGGTTGGGAGGGTTGAAGCCGGCGCATTCGGGGTAGGCGAAGGGCATGACGCATCTCACGGCTTCTCGTTCTCGCTTCGTACGCCGGCTGGGCGCCGCGATCGGCTCGGTCCTGCTCGCCGGTGCATCGGTCGTCGCCGCCACCACACCGGCGTCCGCCGTCGACAAGATGACTCACAGCCAGGCCACGGCCGCGCTGTCGTCGTCGGGCATCACGTGGTCGTCCTCAGGCAATTGCAGTGACCGCTACAACTCGACGTGCACGTCGTTCGACCAGGTCAACGTCGCCACGATCCAAGGCATCCAGACGCTCAAGAGCGCCAGCGGATGCTCGATCAACGTGACCGGCGGAACCGAGACGGGTCACGCAGACGGCACGTACACCCACTGGAACGGCTACAAGCTGGACATCTCGAAGTACAGCTGCATCGGCAGCTACATCACCAACACGTTCACCTACATCGGTGGGTCCAAGTGGCGGTCGGGCGCCGGCAACATCTATTACGACGAGGTCAGCCACTGGGACATCACGTACTACAACTGCGGCGGATGCTGACCGGTCGATACGGGGGTCGGCGGGCCCACGCATCCGGTCTGGCAGCATGGCTGTCGTGGCTTTGACGATCGAGAACGCGACGCATCTGCACTCCGGCAAGGTCCGAGACCTGTACGAGCTGGCCGACGGCAACCTCCTGATGGTGGCCTCCGACCGGATCTCGGCGCTCGACTTCGTCCTCGAACCCGGCATCCCCGACAAGGGCGAGGTCCTCACCCGGATGTCGCTGTGGTGGTTCGAGCATCTGGCCGACGTCGTGCCCAACCACATGGTGTCGACCGACGTACCCGACGTGGTGCGGGGCCGCGCGGTCGTGGTCGAGCGGCTCGAGATGTTCCCGGTCGAGTGCGTGGTGCGGGGCTATCTGACCGGCTCCGGGCTCAAGGAGTACGTGCGGTCCGGCACCGTCTGTGGCATCCCGCTGCCCGACGGCCTGCGCGACGGCGACCGACTCGACGAGCCGATCTTCACGCCCACCACCAAGGCTCCGGTCGGTGAGCATGACGAGGCGATGACGTTCGACGACGTGATCGCGTCGGTCGGGGCCGGCCAGGCGGCGCAGTTGCGCGACCTGACCCTGCAGGCCTACGCCCGGGGCGAGTCGATCGCTCGCGAGCGCGGGATCATCCTGGCGGACACGAAGTTCGAGTTCGGCGCCCGGCCCGACGGTACGATCGTGCTGGCCGACGAGGTGCTGACGCCGGACTCGTCGCGATTCTGGCCGGCGGACCAGTGGCAGCCGGGTCAGGCACAGCCGTCGTTCGACAAGCAGTTCGTCCGCGACTGGCTGACCTCACCCGAGAGCGGGTGGGACAAGAGTTCCGACGCGCCGCCGCCCAATCTTCCCGAGGACGTCGTCGAGAAGACCCGTTCGCGCTACATCGAAGCGTACGAGCGGTTGACCGGCGACAGCTTCTAGTCGCGACCCGCCGCGAATTTCGCGTACTTTCGGTATCCGGGGCTTTCCGCTCGCGGTCAACTGTGCTCGGATAAGGGACCAACACGACGTTCGCGATCCGTGGAGGCCATCGTGCTCAATCTGTCCGTGATGCTCGAAGACAGCGCCCGAACGGTCCCCGATCGAGATGCCGTCGTCCTCGGCGACTCGCGTCTGACCTACGCCCAGATCAACGCGGCAACCAACCAGGTCGCCAATCTCCTTGTCAGCAAGGGCATCGAGCCCGGTGACAAGGTCGCCCTGTCGTGTCCGAACCTGCCGTACTTCCCGATCGTCTACTACGGCATCCTCAAGGCCGGCGCCGTCGTCGTGCCGCTCAACGTGCTCCTCAAGGGCCGCGAGATCGCCTATCACCTCGCCGACTCCGAGGCCACCGCGTACTTCTGCTTCGAAGGCACCGCCGACCTGCCGATGGCGACGGAGGGCTGGGACGGCTTCGGCCAGGCCGACAAGTGCAAGCACTTCTTCGTGATCACCGCCGATCCCGGTGCGCCCTGGACGATCGATGGAGCGCCGGTCGAGGGAGCCGAGACGCTCGGTGCCGCGATGGCCAACCAGCCGCCGACGTTCGAGACCGCCGCGACCGACGAGTCGGACACGGCGGTGATCCTTTACACGTCGGGCACGACCGGCAAGCCCAAGGGCGCCGAGTTGACGCACGCCAACATGGTGTTCAACGCCCTCGGCAGCCAGCGTCTGCACGGCCAGCCCGAGTCGGGCCGCGACGTCTACCTCGTCACACTGCCGCTGTTTCACAGCTTCGGCCAGACCGTCCAGCTGAATGCCGGGTTCGGTGAAGGCGGGACGCTGATCCTGCTGCCGCGGTTCGACGCCGAGCAGGCGCTCGCCCTGATGCAGAAGGAGAACGTGTCGTTCTTCGCCGGCGTGCCGACGATGTACTGGGGGTTGCTCGGCGCACTCGACGAGTCGGTCGACGTGGACCTCATCGCGCGCAACATGCGGGTGGCGGTGTCCGGCGGGTCGTCGCTTCCGGTCGAGATCATCAAGGACTTCCAGACGCGCTTCCACGTCCAGATCAAGGAGGGGTACGGGCTGTCCGAGACGTCTCCGATCGCGACGTTCAACCCGCCGGGGGTCGAGCCGCGGCCGGGTTCGATCGGCACACCGATCTGGGGTATCGAGTGCAAGCTGATCGACGCCGAGTGGAAGGAAGTCACCGGCGTCGACGAGGTCGGCGAGATCGCGGTCAAGGGCCACAACATCATGAAGGGCTACTACCGCCGGTCGGAGGAGACCGAGGCAGTCATGCGCGACGGCTGGTTCCGTACCGGCGACCTCGCCCGCAAGGACGCCGACGGCTACTACTACATCGTCGACCGGGCGAAGGACATGATCATCCGTGGCGGCTTCAACGTCTATCCCCGCGAGGTCGAAGAGGTCCTGATGACCCACCCGGCCGTGTCCCTCGTCGCCGTCATCGGGGTCTCGCACGAGTCGCTCGGCGAGGAGATCAAGGCGCTGGTGATCAAGAACGCCGACGACGAGACGACCGAGGACGGTCTGATCGCGTGGGCCAAGGAGCAGATGGCGGCGTTCAAATATCCGCGCGTCGTCGAGTTCCGCGAGTCCCTGCCGATGACGGCCACCGGCAAGATCCTCAAGCGCGAGCTCCGCTGACGCACCCATCCCTTCCTCGGCGCGGCGGGATGGGCAGGACGCGCAATGTCGGCGGGACGGGGCCGTAGACTCGGCAGCGTCGGATTCGCGCGTACTCAGGAGTGCCCCGTGGCCCGTGTCGTCGTCGACGTCATGCCCAAGCCGGAGATCCTCGACCCTCAGGGCAAGGCCGTGCACGGTGCGCTGCCGCGCCTGGGGTTCGACGGCGTCACCGACGTACGTCAGGGGAAGCGGTTCGAGCTCGAGATCGACGGCGAGCTCACCGACGAGCGGTTGGCCGAGGTACGCCTGATCGCCAAGACGCTGCTGTCCAACCCGGTCATCGAGGACTTCGACGTACGCGTGGTCGAGGGCTCGCCACGATGAAGGTCGGGGTCGTCACCTTCCCCGGCTCGCTCGACGACGTCGACGCCGCCCGCGCGGTCCGGGTCGCCGGGGCCGAAGCCGTCCCGCTGTGGCACGGCGACCACGACCTGCGGGGCGTCGACGCGGTCGTGCTCCCGGGCGGCTTCTCCTACGGCGACTACCTGCGCTGCGGCGCGATCGCCCGATTCGCTCCGGTGATGACCGAGGTGGTCGCGGCCGCGGAGCGTGGCCTGCCGGTGCTCGGCATCTGCAACGGCTTCCAGATCCTGTGCGAGTCGCATCTGCTGCGGGGTGCGTTGATCCGCAACGACGTACGCCGGTTCGTCTGCCGCGACGTACAGCTGCGGATCGACAACGCGGCGACGGCGTGGACGTCGGCGTACGAAGCGGGTCAAGAGATCGTGGTCCCCCTCAAGAGCGGCGAGGGCGGCTATGTCGCCGACTCCGACACACTGGAGCGGCTCGAGGGTGATGGTCAGGTCGTCTTGCGCTACGTCGACGCCAATCCCAACGGCGCGATGCGCGATGTCGCCGGCGTCACCAACGAGCGCGGCAACGTCGTCGGCCTGATGCCGCATCCCGAGCATGCGATCGACGCGATGTACGGCGCCGGCGCCGACGGCCTCGGATTCTTCACCTCGGTGCTGACGGCCGCCGTCGACGCCTGACACCGGCGCCCGCGCTCAGCCCGCAGCGACCAGTCCGACCGCGATCCCGGCGAAGCCGAGCCCGATCCCCTGCCAGCGGGTGATGTGCTCGTGCAGCACGATCGCCGCGAGGACGACCGTGGTCGCGGGATAGAGCGACGTCAGCACGCTGGCCACCGTCAGGAGTCCGGACTGGGTCGCGAGCTGGAACAATCCGGTCGCGGCCGCGCCGAGAGCACCCGCGAGCGCCGCCCACGCCGCCACCCGCCGGGGCAACCGCAGTGGCTGCCGAAGCGACAGCGCGGTCGACGCGAGGACCCCGACCGAGACCACCTGCATGAGGGTCAAGGGCGCGAGACCGGCATCTTCGGGCACCTGGCCGAGCGCGACGAACAGCAGCCCGAAGCCACATCCGGCGGCCAGGCCGTCGATGACGTCCCGCGATCGCGGCCGGCAGTCCGGCTCGGGCTCGCCGAGCACCTCGTCATGCTCGCTGCCGCGCGCGACCAGCCAGATCGCCGGAAACGCCACGATGACGCCGACCCAGGTCGCCATTGACGGTCGCTCGCCGGTGGCGGTGCCGACCGCGACCGGGAGGAGCGCGGCGCCGACCGCCGACAGCGGCGCCACGACGCTCATCCGGCCGCCGCCCAGCCCGCGGTAGAGCATGCCGGTGCCGACCCCGCTGCCGACGCCGGCGAGCGCACCCCACGCGAGGTCGCCGGCCGTGGGTGACCCGCCGACGAACACCGCGACGCTGCCGACGCCGATGAACGCCACGAACTGCGCCGTCACGGCGACCGACCAGGCTGCGGCTCGTCGGGAGACGATCCCGCCGACGAAGTCCGAAAATCCGTAAGCGAGCGATGCGGCGAGTGCGAAAACAACGATCACGCGCAGACTCTAGGCTGGGGCCGTGACAGAGCCGCTCGACACCGTCCAGCATGCGGCCAGCACGGCCGACAAGCCCCAGCCGTGGGCCGAGCTCGGGCTGAAGGCCGACGAATACGAACGGATCCGAGACATCCTGGGTCGCCGCCCGACCAGCAGCGAGCTCGCGATGTATTCGGTCATGTGGAGCGAGCACTGCTCGTACAAATCCAGCAAGGTCCACCTGCATCGCTTCGGCGAGCTGCCCGAGGAGACGCCGGTCGGCAAGCTCCTCGCCGGCATCGGCGAAAACGCCGGTGTCGTCGACATCGGTCAGGGCTACGCCGTCACGTTCAAGATCGAGTCGCACAACCATCCGAGCTACGTCGAGCCCTACCAAGGCGCGGCCACGGGCGTCGGCGGCATCGTTCGCGACATCCTCGCGATGGGCGCCCGCCCGGTCGCTGTCATGGACCCGCTGCGCTTCGGCCCCCTCGACGCGCCCGACACCAAGCGGGTCCTGCCCGGTGTCGTCGCGGGCATCGGCGGTTACGGCAACTGCCTCGGCCTGCCCAACATCGGCGGCGAGGCGGTGTTCGACCCGTCGTACGCCGGCAACCCGCTCGTCAACGCCCTTTGCATCGGCGTACTCCGCCACGAGCAACTGCATCTCGCCAAGGCATCCGGCGAGGGCAACCAGGTGATTCTGTACGGCGCCCGCACTGGTGGTGACGGCATCGGCGGCGTGTCCGTACTCGCGAGCGAGACGTTTGACGCCGACGGACCGGCCAAGCGGCCGAGCGTTCAGGTGGGCGACCCTTTCATGGAGAAGCTGCTCATCGAGTGCACGCTGGAGCTGTTCGCCGAAGGCATCGTCACCGGCATCCAAGACCTCGGAGGCGCCGGACTGTCGTGTGCCACGTCGGAGCTGTCGAGCGCTGGTGACGGCGGCATGCATGTCGATCTCGACCGAGTGCCGCTGCGCGACTCCACGCTCACTCCGGAGGAGATCCTGATGAGCGAGTCGCAGGAGCGGATGATGGCGGTCACCCGGCCGGACGACGTCGAGCGCTTCCTCGAGATCTGCGCCAAGTGGGACGTCGAGGCGTACGCCATCGGTGAGGTCACCGACACTGGCCGGCTGATCGTCGACTGGCACGGCGAGACCGTCGTCGACGTGCCGCCGCGCACCGTCGCGCACGAGGGGCCGGTCTATGAGCGCCCCTACGCGCGACCCGCGAGCCAGGACCTGCTGATCGCCAACCGGGCCGAAGCCCTGCCGCGGCCGGCGACCAGCGAGGAGCTGCTCGAGACCCTGCTCCTGCTTGCATCGTCGCCGAACCTCGCCGACAAGTCGTGGATCACCGACCAGTACGACCGCTACGTGCGCGGCAACACGGCGCTGGCCCAGCCCGAGGACGCCGGCATGATCCGGGTCGACGATGCTCAGTTCGTCGTTGGGGACGACCCTCCATATCCCCCGTACGGCGGCCTCGGCATCGCAGTCGCGACCGATGGCAATGCTCGGTTCGTCGCGCTCGATCCGTACACCGGCACCCAGCTAGCCCTCGCCGAGGCCTACCGCAACGTCGCGGTCAAAGGTGCCCGGCCGGTCGCGGTTACCGACTGCCTCAACTTCGGCTCGCCGGAGGATCCCACGGTGATGTGGCAGTTCGCCCAGGCGACCGAAGGCCTCGCTGAGGGGTGCCGGCTGCTCGGCATCCCCGTGACCGGCGGCAACGTCTCGTTCTACAACCAGACCGGCGACACGGCGATCCTGCCGACGCCGATCGTCGGCGTCCTCGGCGTGCTTGACGGCGTCGCGACGCGCATCCCGATGGGCTTCCGGTCCGCTGGCGACGCGATCTACCTCCTAGGTACGACCCGGCCGGAGCTGTCCGGTTCGGAGTGGGCGTACGTCCGGCACAACCATCTCGGCGGCGCGCCGCCGGCGGTCGACCTTGCGGCCGAACAGCGGCTGGCCGAGGTGATGGCGACGGCCGCCTCGTCCGGTCTGACGTCGGCGGCGCATGACCTGTCCGAGGGTGGGCTCGGGCAGGCGATCGTGGAGTCGTGCCTACGTCATGGCCACGGTGCCCGGGTCGACCTCCTCGGCGACGCGTTTGTGGAGCTGTTCAGCGAGTCGGCCGGTCGGGCCATCGTTGCGGTGGAGTTGGCAGCGCAGACTCGGTTCGAGGAGTTGTGCGACGCGAAAGGCCTGCCGTTCAATCCGATCGGTGCCGTCCACGAGGCGGGCCTAGGCGCGAGCCTCGAGGTGACGGGCCAGTTCACCGTGTCGCTGGAGCAGCTGCGTACGGCGTGGACTGCGACCATCCCACAGGCCATGGACGTCTGACCTACCCTGTCCCGTTTGGGTCCCCCACGCTTCGGACGCCGAACTAGATCAGTGATTCGATGTCGAGAAGCTCTGATCGGCTCCGCTCACCACGTGAAAGGCCACGACAGACGCGGCCGATGACACCAGGAGGCCACCATGCCCAAGTACCTGCTCCTCAAGCACTACCGCGGCGGCCCGGAGCCGCACGGTCCCGTGCCGCCGATGGACCAGTGGGCCCCCAAGGACGTGGAGGCCCACATCGCCTTCATGAAGCACGTCAGCGAGATGCTCGAGGAGAACGGCGAGTTCGTCGACGTGAGGGCACTCATGCCGGCGCAGACCTGGGTGCGGTACGACGGTGCGGACGCGGCGCCGGTCAGCACGGACGGTCCGCTGCCCGAGACCAGCGACCTCGTGGCCGGCTGGTGGATGATCGACGTCGAGTCGTACGAACGCGCGGTCGAGCTCGCGGCGTACGTCTCCTCCGGGCCCGGGCCGGGCGGCGAGCCGATGTACGAGTGGATCGACATCCGGGAGGTCATGTCCGACGCGCCGTCTGAGGACTGACCCGACGTGATCGACGAACCCACACGACCGTTGGACGAGGGCGCGCTTCGCGCCCTCGTCCCTCGGGTGCTCGCGGGCCTGGTCCGGCGGGGCGAGGACTTTGATGCCGCCGAGGACGCTCTGCAGGAGGCGATGGTGGAGGCTCTGAGGGTGTGGCCCGAGCACCCGCCGCGTGAGCCGCGTGCCTGGCTGACGACGGTCGCTACGCGGCGGCTCGTCGACGCTCGCCGCAGCGAGGCCGCCCGTGACCGCCGCGAGGAGGCGACCTACACCGAGCCGCTGCCGGCCGGCACCGAGGCGGGCGACGACACTCTTTTCCTGCTCTTCTGCTGCTGCCACCCCGGGCTCACGCCTACCTCGCAGGTGGCGCTGACCCTGCGGGCCGTCGGCGGCCTCACCACGTGCGAGATCGCCGACGCCTTCTACGTCCCGGAGGCGACGATGGCGCAGCGGATCAGCCGGGCCAAGCGCACCCTGCAGGGGCGCCGCCTGGACCAGCCCGGTGATCTCGCCGTCGTGCTGCGCGTCCTCTACCTCGTCTATACGGCCGGCCACGCGGGCCGGGTAGACCTGGCCGGCGAGGCGATCCGGCTCGCCCGTCAACTCACCCTCGCCACCGAGGAACCGGAGGCGCGTGGGCTGCTAGCGCTGATGCTCCTCAACCACGCCCGCCTCCCGGCGCGACTCGACGCCGAGGGTCGGATCGTCACGCTCGACCGGCAGGACCGCGGTCTGTGGGACACGCGCGAGATCGCTGAGGGCGTTCGCGTCCTGCAGTCGGCGCTGGCCGTCGAGCGCCGCGGCCGCTACCAGATCGAGGCCGCCATCGCCGCCGTGCACGACGACGCGGCGAGCGCCGAGGAGACCGACTGGCCGCAGATCCTCGCCTGGTACGACGACCTCGTCGCCCTCACCGACGAGCCGGTGCGCCAGGATCCCGCCGCCGTACTCGGGCGCGCGGTCGCGGTCGGCCACGTCCTCGGCGCCGCCGCCGGGTTGCGTGAGACCGACCGGCTGCGCGACGTGATCGGCGACCGGCACCGCTGGCACGCCGTCCGTGGCCATCTGTACGAGCTGGGCGGCGACCTCGCTGCCGCCGCGACGGCCTACGCGGAGGCCGCGCGCCGGGCCACGAACGTCGCCGAGCGCGACCACCTGGTCCGCCAAGCTGCCCGTGCGCGGGCCGCCGCGTCGCCGTTATGGGAGCGCAGCGGCTGAGGTGCTGCGCTCCCACACGTCGCTCAGGACTGCGGCGCGGGCATCGTGCGCATGGAGCCGTTTACAAACACAGCGACCAGTTCGCATTGGACCAGCTTGTCGTTGCGATCGAAGCCGCCAACGTACGTGACGACATCGTTGTTGCCAGGTCCGCAGTTGAGTCGGTCGGTCAGCCGGTCCGGCTGTCCGGCAGCGACCCTGTCGTCTCCCCTCCCGAGGCGGAGCAGATCCCGACCGTCGCCGTCCGCGGCTCGATCGTTGCCGGTGCCCCCGTTGATGACATCGGGGCCACGCCCGCCGAGGATGACGTCCTTGCCGTTCGAGCCGTAGGCCGTATCGCTGCCTAGCCCGCCGTTGATCCGATCGCTTCGGTTGCCTCCGGTCAGGACATCGGTCCCCTGCTTGCCCCTCACCACGTCGGCGCCACCCTGACCGCGGACCGTGTCGTTGTCACTGCCGCCGACGAGCGTGTCACGCCCGCCACGACCGGCGATCGTGTCGTCCCCGCCGCGGCCGAGGATCTTGTCGCGATACGGGTGGCCGATCAACGTGTCGTCCTGCGGCCCCCCAACCGTGAGTGCCACGATCGTCGAGTCACCGTCGGCGGCCGCTGCTGTGGCCCCCACCGGGATCGACAGGACCGCCGCGGCAAGCACAGCCATGCTGGACTTGGTACGCATGAGTTCCCCAATCTTGTGGATCCGTTGTCGTACGTACCACGCAGGGCCGGTGTCGAATGGTTGCCCGGCTTCCCACGGCCCGTACCCGCTGCCATCAGTCGACGTGGATGACCTGGATGACCTCGCAGCCCGTCAGCAGGTCCTCGTGGTCGCGGTGATCGAGGTAGGTGATCCTGTCGTGGCCGGGACCACACTTGATCCGGTCGCGAACGCCGTCGCGCGCGACGTCGCCCAAGAAGTCGTCGCCGGCGCCGAGGTCGGCGAAGTCGCGACCCTGGCCGAGGTACCCGTCGTCGATTCCGCCGTGACCGTAGAACGTGTCAGCGCCGCCACCGGCGTTGAAGAAGTCCCGGCCCGGTCCGCCGTACGCGGTGTCGTCGCCGCGGAAGCCGAACATCAGGTCGCCGTAGTCGCCGAATCCCTCAGCGCCCCACATCGTGTCGTCGCCCGCGCGGCCGAGGAGCGTGTCGTCGCCGCGGCCGCCGAGCAGCTTGTCGTCGCCGCGGCCCGCCTCGATGCGATCCCCGCCGTTCCGTCCGACCAGGCGGTCGTCGCCGGCCAGCCCTCGGATGCGGTCGTGGTTGGCCGTGCCGCCCAGACGGTCGTCGCCGTTCGTACCGGTGATGACGCGGGCGTTCGCCGTCGTCGCTGTGGCGGCATCCGTGGTGAGTGCGAATGCCGCCGCTGCGATCAACGTGATGGTGCTTCGAGTACGCATCGTGGGCCCCCTTCGAGCCAGACTTCGTGTCGTGTCGTGTCGGACGGAGGACGCGACCTACCTGCGAAAGGTTGCATCCCTCCGACGTGAGGTTTGGCGTTGTGGTGGTGATAGCGACCACAACTCCAAGTCTTCGGTGCGGGGCATTAGGTTGCTAGCGTGCCAGCCAGGCTTCAACGACTCTCCGACGCGGAGTACGCCGTCGTCCGTGAACGGCTCCGGCACGGCGCGGCGCCGGCCGATCTGAGGGCGATGACGAAGCATCTGCTCGCGGTCCTCTCCGAGCAGGCGCCCGGCCACAGCGTCGAGGTCCGGGTGCCGCCGTACGCCGCCGCGCAGTGCATCCCCGGAGTACGCCACACCCGCGGCACACCGCCGGCCGTCGTCGAGACCGATCCCGAAACCTGGATCGCCCTCGCGACCGGCGAGCTCGCGTGGGCCGAGGCCGTCGACGCCGGGCGGGTCGTGGCATCGGGGGAGCGGTCCGACCTGTCGCCCTGGCTCCCGCTCGCGGATGGATAAGTTGTCTCCATGACCGACCTTCGCGCGAAGATCACCGAACTCCTGCCCGCACTGCGCAAGGACCTCGATGACCTGGTGCGGATCGAGTCCGTGAGTGCCGACCCGGAGCGGCTCGGCGAGGTCGAGCGGAGCGCGCGGGCGACCGCCGACCTGTTCGCCGCCGAGGGCGTCGACGTCGAGATCGTGCGCGCCTACGACGGTGCTCCGCCAGCGGTGATCGGTGAGAAGCGCGGCCCCGAGGGGGCGCCCACCGTGCTGCTCTACGCCCACCATGACGTACAGCCGGAAAACGACCCGGCCGACTGGGACAGCCCGCCGTGGGAGCCGACCGAGCGGGACGGGCGGCTCTACGGCCGAGGCGCCGCCGATGACAAGGCCGGCATCGTTGCCCACCTGGCTGCGCTCCGAGCGCTCGGCGATGACCTGCCCGTGACGGTGCGGCTCTTCATCGAGGGTGAGGAGGAGGTCGCCTCGGCCACCCTGCCAAAGCTGCTGGCGATGTACCAGGACCGGCTGCGTTCCGACGTGATGGTGATCGCCGACTCGGGCAACTGGGACATCGGTGTCCCCGCACTGACCACCAGCTTGCGGGGACTCGTGCGGGTCAATGTCGAGGTCCGCACCCTGACGCACGGAGTGCATCAGGGCATGTGGGGTGGCCTCGCGCACGACGCCCTGATGTCGCTCTCGCGGCTGATCGCTTCGCTGCACGACGACGCCGGAAATCTGGTGGTCGAAGGCCTGGTCAGCGGGCCGGCCGCCGACGTGGAGTACCCCGAGGAGCGGCTGCGTGCCGAGTCCGGCGCGATCGACGGGTTGCAATGGATCGGGTCCGGTTCGTCGGTGGAGCGGCTCTGGACCAAGCCGGCGCTCTCGGTGATCGGGCTGGACGCTCCCAAGGTCGACGGCTCATCGAACACCCTCACTCCCGCTGCCCGAGCCAGGCTGGCCCTGCGTACCGCACCGGGCGAGACGTCGAAGAACGCGATTGCCTGCCTCCAGGCACACCTGGAGAAGCACGTGCCGTGGGGAGCTCAGCTGTCCATCGAGGTGGTCGACACGGGCGAGCCGATCGCGATCGACGCCACCGGGCCCGCCTACGACGCTGCCCGGGCCGCCTTCACCGAAGCCTGGGACGGCACGGCGCCGGTCGACATGGGGGTCGGCGGCTCGATCCCGTTCATCGCGGAGTTTCTCGAGTCGTTCCCCGACGCCAGCGTCCTCGTGACCGGCGTCGAGGACCCCGACACTCGCGCCCACGGCGCCAACGAGGGCCTGCACCTGGCCGAATGGGAGCGAGTCTGCGTCGCCGAGGCGCTGCTGCTCGAGCGCCTGGCCAGCCTCTGACCCACGATCCGTGAGTTCTGACCCCGCGATCCGTGAGTTTCTGACCCGCGATCCGTGAGTTTCTGACCCGCGAATCTGGCGAAACTCACGGACGGGCGGGTCGAGACTCACGGACGGGCGGGTTGGAACTCACGGACGGGCGGGTTGGAACTCACGGACGGGCGGACCCGTACACTGAGGAGCGTGCCTCGCGCAGACGGTCGGCTCGGCGACGACCCGCACGACGACATCGCTAGGGACGCGTGCGGCGTCTTCGGCGTCTGGGCGCCGGGTGAAGAGGTCGGCAAGCTGACCTATTTCGGCATCTTCGCCCTCCAGCATCGCGGCCAGGAGTCGGCCGGCATCGCTGTCAGCAACGGTGAGCATGTCCTCGTCTACAAGGACATGGGCCTGGTTTCTCAAGTGTTCGACGAGCCGGCGCTCAACTCGCTCCAGGGCCACCTGGCGATCGGTCATACCCGCTACTCGACAACCGGCGCCAGCGTGTGGGAAAACGCGCAGCCCACCTTTCGGCCGACGTCGACCGGCTCGATCGCGCTGGCCCACAACGGCAACCTCACCAACACCTACGAGCTGGCCCGGCTTGCTGAGCAACGGGCGTCCGAGGCCGGTGAGCTGGAGCTGGGCCAGCGGCCGCACGACGCGGTGACGACGGACACCGGCGTCATGACGGCACTGATGGCGTCCTACACCGACCGCGACCTCGAAGCCGCCGCCGTCGCCGTCATGAGCCAGCTGCGTGGCGCGTTTTGCCTGGTCTTCATGGACCAGGGCACGCTCTATGCCGCTCGCGACCCGCAGGGCATCCACCCGCTCGTCCTCGGCCGCCTCGGCGACGGCTGGCTGGTCGCGAGCGAGACCGCTGCGCTCGACATCGTCGGGGGCACCTACGTCCGCGAGGTCGAGCCCGGCGAGCTGATCGCGGTCGACGAGCGCGGCCTGCGCAGCCAACGGTTCGCCGACGCAGACCCGAAGGGATGCCTGTTCGAGTTCGTCTACCTGGCTCGACCCGACACCCTGATCAGCGACCAGCGGATTCACTCGGTCCGGGTCGAGATCGGCCGACGGCTGGCGCGACAGCATCCGGTCGAAGCGGACCTGGTCATCCCGGTGCCCGAGTCGGGTACGCCGGCCGCGATCGGGTACGCCGAGGAGAGCGGCATCCCGTACGGCCAGGGCTTCGTCAAGAACTCCTACGTCGGTCGCACGTTCATCGAGCCGAGCCAGACCATCCGCGAGCTCGGCATCAAGCTCAAACTCAACCCGCTGCGCGACGTCATCGAGGGCAAACGGCTGGTGGTCGTCGACGACACCATCGTCCGTGGCACCACCCAGCGAGCACTGGTCCGGATGCTGCGCGAGGCCGGAGCTGCGGAGGTCCACATCCGGATCTCGTCGCCGCCGATCAAGTGGCCGTGCTTCTACGGCATCGACTTCGCCACCCGCGAGGAGCTGCTCGCGAGCGGCGCGTCCGTCGAGGAGATCCGGGAGTCGATCGGCGCCGACTCCCTCGGCTACGTGTCGCTCGACGAGTTGGTCGCGTCGACAAGGCAGCCCGCCGAACGCCTGTGCCACGCCTGCTTCGACGGCACCTACCCAATCCCGCTGCCGCCCCGGGCCCGGCTCGGAAAGGACGTTCTCGAGGTTTCGGTCCTCGAGACCAACATCCCTCTCGTCGAGGTTCCGTGACCGCGCCCGACGGCGGGGCCAGCTACGCCGCGGCCGGCGTCTCGATCGAGGCCGGCGACCGGGCAGTCGAGCTGATGCGGACGTGGGTCGACAAGGCCAGCCGGCCGGAGGTCGTCGGGGGTATCGGCGGCTTCGCCGGACTCTTCGACGCCTCGGCCCTGAAGGAGTACGATCGACCGCTGCTCGCCACGTCGGCCGACGGGGTCGGCACCAAAGTGGCCATCGCCCAGGCGCTCGACCGACACGACACGATCGGGTTCGACCTGGTCGGGATGCTCGTAGACGATCTCGTCGTCGTGGGCGCCGAACCGCTGTTCCTCACCGACTACATCGCCTGCGGGCGGGTCGTGCCGGAGCGGATCGCGGCGATCGTGAGCGGCGTCGCGCAGGCGTGTGCCGAGGTCGGCTGCGCGTTGCTCGGGGGAGAGACCGCCGAGCACCCGGGCCTGCTGGAGCCGGACGAATACGACGTCGCGGGATCGACGACCGGCGTGGTGGAGGCTGCCGAGGCGCTCGGCCCGGAGCGAGTACGAGCCGGCGACCTCGTCGTCGCGATGGGATCGTCCGGGCTGCACTCCAACGGATACTCCTTGGCCCGCCACGTGTTCTTCGACCTGGCCGGTTGGACCCTCGACCGCCCCGTCGAAGAGTTCGGCCGCAGCCTCGGCGAGGAGTTGCTGGAGCCGACCCGGCTCTATGCCCGGCCCTGCATCGCGGCGGCCCGCGCAGGTCTCGTGCACGCGTTCTCGCACGTCACGGGCGGTGGGCTGGCCGCCAACCTGGAGCGCGTCGTGCCGCCGACCGTCTCGGTGACTGTCGATCGGTCGACGTGGCGGCCGCAGCCCGTCTTCGAGCTGATCGGCCGACTCGGCGAGGTGCGGCGTAGCGATCTCGAGCGGACGTTCAACATGGGCGTCGGCATGGTCGCGATCGCGCCGCCGGACGCGGTTGACCGGCTCCTGCTGACCCTTCGCGAGCACGAGGTCGACGGCTGGGTCGCCGGTGAGGTCGGGGACAATCCCGGCGGCACAGTGACGCTCCGTGGCGATCACGCCTGACGGCCTGGCGTACTAGAGCGGCGACCGCGACAGATCGTGGCGACAGGGGCACAGTCCCCACATGATCCGTACGCGCGGAGCGAAAATCTCGGGTATCGGTGTGCGTTTCTCACCGTGGGCCAGGTACCGTTAA
>Ga0190270_10000077_pt1 | contig 43406 bp, 47 predicted proteins | sample Popmic320T_FD_133748 | JGI IMG/M metagenome (GOLD analysis project Ga0190270, IMG submission 133748) | Populus adjacent soil microbial communities from riparian zone of Weber River, Utah, USA - 320 T | ecosystem: Environmental > Terrestrial > Soil > Riparian zone | place: USA: Utah | collected...
CACGATCGCGGCATTGGCATGGTCGCTCTACGCCCTGTTCTTCGGCACCGCCGGCGAGCCCGGGATGCGTCACGGGTTCGAGCTCACGATCGAGCGTACGAACGGCGCCGACAACATCTACCTGGAGGTCGCTGCCGGCGTCACGATGTTCGTGCTCATCGGACGCTACTTCGAGAAGCGGTCCAAGCGCCGTGCCGGAGCGGCGCTGCGGGCACTGCTGCAGCTCGGCGCCAAGGACGTGGCCGTACGCCGCGACGGCGTCGAGACCCGGATCCCGATCGAGCAGCTCGCGGCCGGTGACGAGTTCGTCGCCCGCCCGGGCGAAAAGATCGCGACCGACGGGGTGATCGTCGACGGTCGCTCGGCGATCGACGCCAGCATGCTCACGGGCGAGTCCGTCCCCGTGGAGGTGGCCGAGGGCGACACCGTCGTCGGCGCCACGGTCAACGCCGGTGGACGCCTGGTCGTTCGGGCGACCCGCGTCGGATCCGACACGCAGCTCGCTCAGATGGCGAAGCTCGTCGAAAACGCGCAGTCGGGCAAGGCCGACGTACAACGGCTGGCCGACCGGATCTCCGGCGTCTTCGTCCCGTTCGTGATCGCGGCCGCGGTGGCCGTCCTCGGGTTTTGGATCGGCGGCGGATTCCCGTTAGAGGCGGCCTTCACCGCCGCGGTCGCCGTGCTGATCATCGCGTGCCCCTGCGCCCTCGGTCTGGCCGTGCCGACCGCGTTGCTGGTCGGCACCGGACGCGGCGCCCAGCTCGGCATCCTGATCAAGGGCCCCGAGGTGTTGGAGTCGACTCGCCAGGTCGACACCATCGTGCTCGACAAGACCGGCACGGTGACCACCGGCACGATGACGCTGCTCGACGTCGTGACGGCCGAGGGCACCGACGCGGTCGACCTGCTGCGCCTCGCCGGTGGGCTCGAGGACGCGTCGGAGCATCCGATCGCGCGGGCGGTCGCCGACGGCGCCCGCGAGCGTGCCGGCGCGCTGCCGACGCCCGAGTCGTTCGCCAACGTCGAAGGCAAGGGCGTCCAGGGCATCGTCGACGGGCATGCCGTGCTCGTCGGTCGGGAGACACTGCTCGCCGACTGGTCGATCCGACTCGGCGACGACCTGCGTACGGCGAAGGCCGATGCCGAACGGTCTGGTCAGACCGCAATCGCTGTGGCGTGGGACGGCGAGCCGCGCGGCGTGTTGATCGTGGCCGACGCTGTCAAGCCGACCAGCGCCGAGGCCGTACGCCGGTTCAAGGAGCTCGGCTTGACCCCGGTGCTGCTGACCGGTGACAACCAGACGGTCGCTGACGAGGTCGCCGGGCAGGTCGGCATCGACCGCGTCATCGCCGAGGTGTTGCCGAAGGACAAGGTCGACGTCGTCGCCGACCTCCAACGGGAGGGAAGGGTCGTGGCGATGGTCGGCGACGGGGTCAACGACGCGGCGGCGCTCGCGCAGGCCGATCTCGGTCTCGCGATGGGCACCGGCACCGACGTCGCGATCGAGGCCGCCGACCTCACGCTCATGCGTGGCGACCTCCGGGCCGCCGCCGACGCGATCCGGCTGTCTCGCAAGACGCTCGGCACGATCAAGACCAACCTGTTTTGGGCCTTCGGCTACAACACGGCGGCGATCCCGCTGGCTGCACTGGGCCTGCTCAACCCGATGCTCGCCGGCGCGACGATGGCCGCGTCGAGTGTGTTCGTCGTCAGCAACAGTCTCCGACTGCGCCGCTTCGCCTCCGCGTCGTCGTGATCACTGCGGGTCGAACGTGGCCGACTCGGCGGCCGCGTCGGCCATCGGGGCGTTCGGCACGGCGTACGTCGCGGCGACAGTGCCGACGGCGGCGACGACGGTGAGTACCCGCCCGACCGTCGAGTCGCCGGCGAGCAGTCCGAGCAACGCGGTGGCGGCGGCGCCTCCGGTGGCGACCCAGGTCTTGGCGGTTTGGGCGAACGTGTACGGGGGCATCGATCAGTCCTCTTCGACGGTGGGGATGCACAACTCGTAGCAAACCTTGGGCGTGAGGATGCCCTCGACTTCGGTCTCACCGACATGACGGATCCGACGGAACCGGTGGATCGCGTCGATCAACGCCTTGTCCATGCGGCCGGCGCGGTGACGACCCTGCATGTCCATGTTGAAGCCCCGAAGGGAGCGGGCGACCACCTCGACCTGCCGAGCTCCGCTGGGCATGAAGGCCATGCCCTTGGGATGTTTCGCGATCCTGTTGAGCCGGCGCCACGACACGCAGTCGCGCTTGCCGTATCTGAACGGGCCGATCTTCTTCGGCCGCCACCACGTGTCCGGTCCGTTGGAGGCGAGGCCGTCCCGGCCGTTCCTGTACGCGCGGACCTGGTCCTTCGCCTCCGGGCTGGCCTTGTCGTTGCCGATGAGGATGCCGTGCCAGTGGCGCGACCACTCGCCGGGCAGCGTACGCCGCGGCCAGCCGGCGAAGTTGGCCTTGCGGAGCTGACGGTTTTTGCGACGGATGTCGAACCAGACCAGGTCGACCGCACCACCGCCGTCGTGCGTACCCCCGGACGCGCCCACACCGCCGCGGTTGTACGACCCTTGGATGATCGTCATGGAGTAACCCAGGCGCTTCTCGGCGCATAACAGCGCGGCGATCGTCATCCGGTCCAGCGTCGCGCCACGGAAGGTGAATCGCTCGTACATACTCACGGCGGCTCCTCGGCCTATCGGGATGGGTCGGTATGCGCTGTCCGGACGCTGGCTCCAACGTATGGGTCGTCGGTCCGACCGGTCCAGGCACATCGGATGCCGAGTCGCATGAGTCCTGCCATGCTTTCGGCATGACCACTGTGCTTTCGGCAGCGTGGCTCTTCGACGAAGGGCGGCTGGTTGCCGACCCGGTGGTGTTCGTCGAGGGAGCCCGGGTCACGGCAGTCGAGTACGGCACGTCACCACCGGACGGTGTCGCCGTGGTCGATCTGGCCGGTGCGACGCTCGTGCCAGGGTTGGTCGACACCCACGTACACCTGGCGTTCGACGCGAGCGCCGACCCGGTCGGGAGCCTCGCCGCCCGCGACGACGCCGAGGCTCTCGCGGCGATGACCGAGGCGGCTCGCACAGCGTTGCGTGCGGGCATCACGACGGTTCGCGATCTCGGCGACCGCGACTACCTGGCGCTGCGGCTGCGCGACGGCACCGGTCCGACGCTGCCCACGATCGTGGCGTCCGGACCACCGATCACGAAAGCCCAGGGACACTGCCACTACCTCGGCGGCGTCGCGGAGCCCGACGGAGCGGGCATGCGTGCTGCCATACGAGAGCACGCCGAGCGTGGCGTCGACGTCATCAAGATCATGGCCAGCGGCGGCACGCTGACTCCTGGAACGCGTCAGGAGGTGCCGCAGTTCGATCCGGCAGCACTAGTCGCCGCAGTCGACGAGGCCCATCGCCTCGGCCTGCCGATCACCGCGCACGCGCATGGGACGTCCGCCATCGTCGACGTCGCCGCCACCGACGTCGACGGCATCGAGCACGCTTCGTTCTGGAGCGCCGAGGGGATCGACGACCCACCCGACGGCTTGATCGAGACGATCGTACGCAAGCGCATCGCCATCGGGGCATCGCTGGGTCAGGCGCCGATGGGTCCCGACGTCAAACCGCCGCCGGCCGTGCTCGCTCGGCTCCCTCGCATCGTGGGCAACATGCGCCGATTGCACGAGGCCGGCGCCCGGATGGTCGTCGGCACCGACGCCGGCATCGGACCGCCGAAGCCACACGACGCACTGCTGAACGGCCCAGCCCAGCTGGTGGAGATCGGCTTCACCCCAGCCGAGGCGCTTACGGCCATCACGTCGACCGCGGCCGACGCCTGCGGGTTGGCGGACCGCAAGGGCCGGATCGCACCGGGCTTCGACGCCGACATCATTGCCGTCGACGGCGACCCGATGGCCGACCTCGGCGCCCTCCATCGCATCCGCGCCGTCTACGCCCGCGGCGTCGAGGTCGAGGGACCGACCGGCTCGCGGCATGGGCCATGATCGGGGCATGCCCGAGTCGAAAGAGCAGCCGTGGCAGTGGAGCGAGGAGACCTGGCGCGGCCACGTGGAGGCGGTCCGCGCCGGAAGGCGACTCGTCCCACCGCAGTGGCCGGGCGGTGCACGAGTGGCGGTCGCGGTGTCGTTCGACTCCGATCACGAGACCATCCCGCTCCGCGACGCCGAGACCAGTCCCGGCAAGCTGAGCCAGGGCGAGTACGGCGCTCGGGTCGCGGTCCCCCGCATCCTCGAGCTGCTTGCGGCGATGGAGATCCCGGCGAGCTTCTTCGTCCCGGCCGTCTCCGCTCTCTTGCATCCCGACGAGGTCACCGCGTACGTCGAGGGCGGCCACGAGGTCGCCGTCCACGGTTGGATCCACGAGCGCAACGCATCGCTCCGGCGCGAGGACGAGCTCGACCTCACCGGTCGCGCGATCGACACGCACCGTACTTCACGATGGACCGGTTCACCGGCTCCCGGCCGTACACGCCCCTGCGCGGTGTCGTCGACATCTGGCGCGACGAGTTCGACGCGGCGTACGCGGATGGCGGCCTGTTCCAGCTGACCCTGCATCCGCATGTGATCGGGCACCGGTCGCGACTGGTCGTGCTCCGCGAGCTGCTGGACAACATCGCGGGGCGGAGCGGCGTCTGGTTCGGCACGCACGCAGCCGTCGCCGACCTCGCCCGCAAGGAGCTTGAGCGCGCTCAGAGCATGTGAGGCTGCGCTACTCCCGCACGCTCGTGGGATTGTGGTCGGATGCCCTAGCAGGGGTTATCCGCTCCACCCTTGCGTGATAATCTCGTCGCGTGTCCGACACCAAGCAGCCATCGACCACCACCGACAGAGAGCGGTGGTTCGGCGAGAACATGCGGGCGGCGCGGGAGCTGCAGGAGATGTCTCAGACCGCGCTCGCGAAGAAGATGGCGAAGGTCGGGTTCTCGAACTTTCATCAGAGCACGGTCGCCCGCATCGAGGCCGGCGACCGTCCCGTGCGCCTGAGCGAAGGGCTCGAGCTCTCCCTGATCTTGGGGACGCCGCTCGGTTCTCTGACGTGGCCGCCGGCGCGTTTCAGCCGGCTCAACAGGTTCCTGCATGCGGTCCAAAACGCTCGCGATCGGTACGCGAGTCTTGAGGAGCTGACTCAGGACTTTCTCAACAGCGTCGAGATGCTCGCCCGGTTCGTGCGCGACGTCGAGAAGCTGGTCGATGATGGCGAGTTGGGTGAGGACGATCTCCCGCCAGACTTCGACGTCGACCTCCTGCAGGCGAGACAGCTCGTCAGCAGCACGCCCGAAGACGCCATCGTCCAAGGGCGAGCTCGAAATGCGAAGACGTCGACGGTCGAGCCGTCCGATCCTCGACTCTTCGGCCGGGCCGAGCCTGGGAAGACGACGAGTGACACCGAGGATGAGCTTGCCGGAAGCCTGCGAGCCCTCAACGAACGAATCCACTCCAACCAGGCCACACCAGAGGATGTCATCCGGCGCCAGATCCTGGAGCTGCTCCTCAACCCCCAGGATCGGACTGCCAACGAGATCGCACTCGGGATACAAGAGCTCGTGGATCAGCTCAAGATCGTCAAGGCGGCTCGCGATTTCAAGACCGAGCGCACGCATCGCGAGCGCGACAAGATCATCCGCGAGGTTGGGGATCTGCGTGCCTTCGAGCGGGAGTATCGACAACGTCTTGAGAGCTGGCTCCTCGAGCTGGGCGACGCCGCTGCGTTCCGCGACTATTCCGAGGCCCGGGACACCATCGAGGAAGGTCTGAGAGACCTCGGGTCTGTTCATCGCATCGAGAGGGGCGGCGGCTAAACCAGTGCCGCCTGGACCGCAATGTGCCCGGCCAACACGACGTTGACCGGGCACCTTGCCATAAGTGGAGCTGGCGGGAATCGAACCCGCGTCCTCCGACGCTGACTCAGGACTTCTCCGGGTGCAGTCTGCTCGACGTTTTCTCAGCCCCGGTGCTCGTGCAGACGACGTCACCGACGGGCTCAGCCGCGCAAAAGAGTCCCGGTCAGATCCCGCGGCGAGACCTGACCAGCGAGCCTCCGCAATGAGGCCGGTGACTGGGATGGAGGCAATCCCAGGCCGACCCTTCACCTAGTCGCCTTAGGCGGCGAGGGCGAAGTCTGCCTGCTTAGCCTTGGCAGTTATGGTTTCCAAGGATCGTTAACGAGATGACCTTGGGTCCTCGACCCGCTTCTCCTGAACCGAACGACCGAAGTCGAAACCGATCAGCCCCTCTTGAGTTGTCAACCGCCTCCAGCGTACTGGACGACCAGGCTATTCCGCCGCAGAGTTACCGAGACCGAGCAGGCGTACGGGGTTGTGCCAGCACACCGCTCGGAGCCAGTCGTCGCCGAGGTCGAGCCGGTCGAGAGCATCGAGCTGGTGAGCATAGGCGTACGGGATGTTCGGGAAGTCCGAGCCGAGCAGGATGCGATCGCACAGGTCGGCCAGACGCGGCAGCAGGCTCCGAGGCACCGGCGCGTCGGCCTCGAAGAAGTCGGTGAACGCCATCGTCGTGTCGAGGTGCACCCGCCCGTGTCGCTCGGCGAGCTCGACGAACTCCGCGTACTCCGGCGCCCCGAGATGGGCGATGATCGCGCACAGCCGGGGATGGCGTGCCAGTAGCTCAGCCATGGGGCCCGGTCCGGTGTGCCGGTTGGGCACCGGGCCCGAGCCGGCGTGCACGACGACCGGTGTCTCCGTCTCGGCGAGTAGCCCCCACACCGGGTCGATCTGCGGGTCGCGCACATCGAAGTCGCCCACCTGCACATGCACCTTGAACAGGTGCACGCCATCGGCGATGCGCCGTCGCACCTCGTCGACGACGCCCGGCTCGGGGTAGAACGTCGCACAGCGCAGACAGCCCGGCGTCTGCTCGGCGAACCCCGCCGCCCAGTCGTTGAGGTAGGTCGCGATGCCGGGCCGATGCGCGTACGGCAGGGCGCCGTGCCAGCGCACGCCGAGGTCGCGCAGTGTCGCCAACCGCTCCTCGATGCTGGTCCGATAGTTGATCGGCCACGGGCGGCCGAGCAGCGGTCCGGTCGCGTCGAAGTGCTCCCAGACCCGGGTCATGACCGGCGGCGGCAGGAAGTGGACGTGGACGTCGGCGAGTCCGGGCAACCCGAGCCGCCGCCACCAGGCCGGAACCTCGGCGTCGGCGGCCGGTCCGCTCACTCGTATCCCTTCGCGCGGCGTCCCATGGCCCGCTCGGCCTCGCGCTTGGCCTCCTTCGCCGCCAGCGCCTGGCGCTTGTCATAGGTCCGCTTGCCGCGGGCGAGGGCGAGCTCGACCTTGGCCCGGCCGTCCTTGAAGTACAGCGACAGCGGCACGAGCGTCAGCCCGCGCTCGGCGACCTTGGACGCCATCCGGTCGATCTCCTGGCGATGCAGCAACAGCTTGCGCCGGCGCCGTGGCTCGTGGTTGGTCCACGTGCCCGCCGTGTACTCGGGGATGTAGACGCCGTGCAGCCAGGCTTCACCCCCGTCGACCTCGGCGAATCCGTCGGTCAAGCTCGCCCTGCCCGCGCGCAGCGACTTGACCTCGGTGCCGGTCAGCACGAGGCCTGCTTCGTAGGTGTCCTCGACGTGGTAGTCGTATCGCGCCTTGCGATTGGTCGTCACGACCTTGCGCCCTTGTTCCTTGGCCATCCGCCCCAGTATTCCGCACGCCGGCCGGACGATCGTCAGAGCCAGCTCATCGGGTCGACGGTGGTGCCGCCCTCGTAGACCATGAAGTGCAGGTGGCAGCCGGTCGACCAGCCGGTCGTGCCGGAGTACGCGATCAGCTCGCCGCGCTTGACGTGTTCGCCGTAGCCTGCGACGAAACTCGTCAGGTGGTTGTAGGACGTCGAGAGGCTGACGCCGTTGACGTTGCCGTGGTTGATCGTGAGCCGGTTGCCGTAGGCGTCGTCGTAGTACTCGGAGATCACCGTTCCAGTGGCGGCGGCGTAGACCGGTGTGCCGCATGCGGCGCCGAAGTCGGTCCCGTCGTGCAGTTTCATGTAGTGCAGAATCGGGTGGTAGCGCATGCCGTACGACGACGTGATGTAGGTGTCGGACACCGGCCACGACAGCCAGCCGCCGGAGTTGTTGACCTGGATGCCGGGGCCGTTTTGCCGCGCGGCGATCCGCTCCAGCCGGTTCTTGATCTTCTCCCGCTTGGCTTCGAGTGTGTTGATCCGGGCGAGGTCGATCTGCTTGGCGCTCTCGGCCTGCTGCTCGGCGGCCTGGCGCTCCGCGACGAGCGCCTGGACCTGCTTGGTCTGCTCCTCGGCCTGCGCCTCGAGCACCTGCATCCGGTCCAGATTTTCGGCCGCCTCTTCACGCCGCTTGGCGACCTCGTCACGCAGCCGCTGCACCGCCTGCTCGCGGACCTTGGAGATGGTCTTCTTGGCCTCGAGCTGATCGATCGTGGCCGACTGCGCGCCGACGACCGAGTCGGCGAGCGACATGTTGCGGCCGAAGTCGGACGGCTCGCCGCCCTCCAGGACGAGGCTGAGACTCGTCAGGCTGGGGCTGCCGTACTCGTAGGTCGTGACGATGAAGCTGGACAGCTTGTCCTCGGCCGACTTGATGTCGCTTCGCGAGTCCTCGAGGGCCTGCTCCGCATACGCGAGGCGCTCCTCGGCCTCCTGGAGGCGGTCCTGCATCAGCTGGTCCAGCACTTTCGCGGCGCTCAGCTGACCCCGCGTACGAGCGAGGTTATCCTGCGCGGTCGAGAGCTGAGCCTGCGCGGTGTTGAGCGCACGGGTCGCCGCGAGCAACTGGGCACTCGATTCGTCGAGGTCGCGATGGGCGCCGTGAAGCCGATCGTTGACGTCGGCCTTGCGGTCCTCCAGGTCGTCAGGGTCGGTCATCGCGGAAGCCGGCGCGTCCGGCACCGCTGTCGTGCTGACGAGCACGCCCAGGGCGGCTGTCAACGTCGTCGCGATGAGCCACTGGCGGCGACCAAGGGGGAAGAGTCGAGCCACGGTCAGTACCTGTCCATTGGGGGACTTCCCCAAGACGGTAACCGACCGTCGTCAAACATCCAGGTATTTGCGTGTCATCACGAGTGTCGGAATCAGGCCCAAAAGCACCGCAAAGCCCAACGTAACGAACCCGGCCATGATCGCGTCGTCCCACCCGATCCAGTCCGTGAACGTCGACAGCGACGAGTCGAGCACGAAGCCGTAGATCACGACCTGGACGAAGACCGCCAGCGCGACGCAGGCCAACAACCCCGAGATGACGGCGGCGAGCAGGGACTCCAGGACGAACGGCATCTGGATGTGCCAGCTCGACGCACCGACCAGGCGCATGATGCCGATCTCGCGCCGTCGGGCGTATGCGGTGAGCCGGATCGTGTTGGACACCTGCATGACGGCGGCGATGACCAGGAACGCCGCGATCCCGAGCGAGAACCACCACAGCCACTCGAGCAGCTTGTAGAGCGGCTCGAGCTGGTCGTTGAGGTTTTTGGTCCCGGCCACCCCCGGCATGTGTTGGGCCTGGTCCTCGGCGCCGGCGAACTGGCTCGGGTCGTCGAGGGTGACGAAGTAGGACGCGGCGAAGTCGCTTTGGTGGACGACCTCGAACAACTGACGGCCTTCGGGGCTCTGGCTGAACAGGTCTTCGGCCTGGTCGTACGCCTCCTTGGAGCTCTGGTACTCGATCGACTTGACCTCGGGATTGTCCTTCAGCGCACCCTCGATGTTGGTCCGCTGCGCGTCGCTGACCTCGCCGTTGACGCACGGACCGGTGCTCATGCGATCGGTGCACAGCATCACCTGCAGCTGCAGCCGATCGCCGAAGAACGCCTCGGTCTTGTTGGTCTGCGAGTTCACCATCAGCGCGAAGCCGACGAGGGTGAGCGAGACGCCCATCGTGACGATCAGCGAGATCGTCATCGAGATGTTGCGCCGCAGGCCCGTGCCTAGCTCGGAAAAAACGTGTGTGATCTGCATGGCTTTCCGTGAAGGTCAGTTTTGATAGCCGTAGACACCGCGGGACTGGTCGCGAACGACGCGGCCGGCGTCGAGCTCGATCACCCGCTTGCGCATCTGGTCGACGATGCCGGAGTCGTGAGTCGCCATCAAGACGGTCGTGCCGGTGCGGTTGATCCGGTCGAGCAGCTTCATGATCCCGACCGATGTGGTCGGGTCGAGGTTGCCGGTCGGCTCGTCGGCGATCAGGATCATCGGCCGGTTGACGAACGCCCGGGCCACCGCGACCCGCTGCTGCTCGCCGCCGGACAGCTCGTCGGGCATCCGCTCGCCCTTGCCGCCGAGGCCGACCAGCTCCAGCGTCTCGGGGACGACCCGCTCGATGATCCGGCGCGACTTGCCGATCACCTGCAGGGCGAACGCGACGTTTTCGGTCACGGTCTTGTTGGGCAACAGCCGGAAGTCCTGAAAAACCGTGCCGATCTGGCGCCGCAAGCCCGGGATCTTCCAACCCGCGAGCCGGTTGATCTCCTTGCCGGCGACGTATACCCGCCCGCTGCTCGGCCGAGCCTCGCGGAGTATCAGACGCAAGAACGTGGACTTGCCGGAGCCGGACGCGCCGACGAGAAAGACGAACTCGCCCTTCTCGATCTCGACGTCGATGGAGTCGAGAGCCGGTCGCTTGCTCGCGCTATAGGCCTTGGAAACGGTTTCGAATCGGATCACGTGCGTTGACGGCCGGATGTCGGGGGCAGGTGTGGTGTTTCGCGTGCGCAGTCCGGCCGGTCGCCGAGTCTACGTGCCCCACCTGAGGGGTCAACGCAGGTACGCGGCGGACCGCATGCCACCGCGTCACTCGGTCCGGTCGAACCGGGCGATTGCCAACGCCAAGAGCCCGATCGTCACGACGACCACGACGCCCACCTGCACCGGCACCGGAACCTGCCAGTCCCCCCAGGTCAGACCGGGATCCAGCGTCGCCTGGTCGCTCGCCGACAGGCTCAGCTGCGCGAAGACGACGTGCCGCATGGGCTCGACGGCGTACGTCAGCGGGTTGAGCGTGGTCAGGATGTCGAGCCACCGCGGCAGGCCCGACAGCGGGAACATCGCGCCGGACAGAAACATCATCGGCGTGATCACCATCTGGACCAGCGGGAACGCCGCCTGAAACTGTCGGATCCGGACCACCATCGCGAGACTCATCGCGGTCAGCATCAGGCCGGCGAGGAACAACAGCACGACCATCTCGACGAGCATCACCGGGTCGTACGGGATGTCGACCACTCCGCACAGGGCCAGCATCACCATGCTCTGTGCCGTGGCGACAGTCGCGCCGCCCAGCGCCTTGCCGACCAGGATCGACGCCCGGCTCACCGGCGCGACCATCATCTCGCGCAGGAAGCCCCACTCGCGATCCCAGACCAGCGAGATGCCCGCGAACGTGGCCGTGAACAGCACCGAGATCGCGACGATGCCCGGATAGAGAAACGTCCGAAAGTCGATGTCGGTGCCGCGCGACACCAGGCTCGACAGGCCGGTGCCGAGAACGAACAAGAACAGCAGCGGCTGGACCAGGCCGGTCAGCGCCCGCGTCCGATCCCGCATGAAGCGGACCAACTCGCGCCGCCACACGACCGACGTCGCACGCAGCTGATGCCGAAGGCCGGTGGTCGGCAGCCGTACCGCCGCGACCGGTGCCTGTGTCGTGGACATGTCACTCACCTCCGAGCCCAGGGCGGGACCGGTCGGGCCGCCGCCTCCGCGTCGCGAATGGTCCGGCCCGTGTAGGCCAAGAAGACGTCGTCGAGGCTCGGCCGGGTGACCGTCACCGACCGGATCGGCACCCCGAGCTCGTCGAACAGCCGCGGGACAAACTGCTCACCACCGGCGACTCCGAAGCTCACCGCGCTGGTGTTTCCGTCGACGCCGACGGTCGTCGCCTCGATGTCGAACCGGTCGGCCAGCCGCTTGATCGCCGCATCGTCGTCGTCGGTCTGGATCTTGACCCGGTCCTCCCCGATCGCGGCCTTGAGCGCCTCGGGCGTGTCGAGCGCGACGATGCGCCCTTCGTCCATGATCGCCATCCGGTCGCAATGCTCGGCCTCGTCCATGTAGTGCGTGGTGACGAAGACCGTGATGTCCTCGCGTCGGTGCAGCTCGCCGAGGTATTCCCAGATCGACGCCCGAGTCTGCGGGTCGAGCCCGATCGTCGGCTCGTCGAGAAACAGCACGCGCGGCGAGTGCAGGAGGCCACGGGCGATCTCGAGCCGACGCTTCATCCCACCGGAGAACGTTTGGACGAGGTCGTCGCGCCGGTCGTTGAGCCCGACCATCGACAGCACCTCGTCGAGCCGCGGCCCCAGCTCGGGTCGGGGCACGCCGTAGAGCTCGGCGTGGAAGCGCAGGTTTTGCTCGGCGGTGAGGTAGGTGTCGAGCGTCGTCTCTTGAAACACCAGCCCGATATGGCGACGGACCTCGTCACGCTCACGGATGACGTCGTGCCCCGCGACGGTCGCCTCGCCGCCGGTCGGATCGGCCAGGGTGCACAACATCTTGATCGTCGTCGATTTGCCGGCGCCGTTGGGCCCGAGGAAGCCGAACGTCTCGCCCGTCCGCACGTCGAGGTCGATCCCGCGGACCGCCTCGACCAGGTGCGAACCCTTGCCGAACGTCTTCGTCAGCCCCCGAATCGAAATAGCCGCCGGCGTACCGCTTTCCCTAACACTGTTAGACACGTCCCACAGGATGCCTCTAACACTGTTAGAGTGTCAACCGGGAAATTCGGACCGGTCCGAGGAGCCGCGATGGCCGTCAGCCAGGAGTCGATCGTCGACACCGGCCTGCGCCTGCTCGACGACCACGGCCTCGCCGGCGTGAGCCTGCGGCGGATCGCGCGCGAGCTCGGAGTCCAGGCGCCGACGCTCTATTGGCACGTCGCCAACAAGCGCCAGCTCCTCGACCTGATGGCCGAGCGGCTCATCACTCGCGTCCGGCCGGACGGGGGCGGTCCTCGCGACGGCGAACCGTGGTGGGACTGGCTGTCCCAGCACACGCACGAGACCTTTGGGCTGATGACCGCGCACCGCGACTCGCATCTCGTGATCGCCGGCAACCGTCCGACGCCGGCGTCCCTCCCCCAGATCGAGTCGGCACTGGAGGTCCTGGTCAACGTGGGGTTCGCGCCCAGCGAGGCCCAGCAGCTGCTCTTCGCCCTCGGCGCGTACGTCGGGGGCAGCGTCCTCGAGTGGCACGCGGAGGCCGACCGACAGCGATCCGGCGTCGACGACACCGACCTCCTGCAGGAGTTGCTCAAGCCCGGCGGCTACCCGACGCTGCGAGCCGCGTTCACCGACCTCCAGGGCCAGCCGCACGGGGCGACCTTCGCGTACGGTCTCGACCTGATCCTGACCGGCGCGCGGGTGCGGCACGCGGCCCGCGTCGGCGCACCCCCGGAGGTCGTGCTGCGCATCGTCGAGGATCTGCATCGACGGGTCGGTCTGGCGCAGTCGCCCGACCGCGTCTAACGCCGCCGACCCGGCCCTCATATGGCGAATCCTTCACAGTTAACAATCGGCGCTCCCGGCACCGTGGCACCGGAAGCGCCGACCGTTTCAACGGCGCGCCGAAGCGCAACTACGTTAGGCGATGATCACGGCCGGGTGGTTGCCGCGAGTGATAACCCGCCGACTCGAGTCATTGTCCCGAGCGACGATGTGCCCACCAGCGTTGTTGTGCAGGATGCGGATGCCAGGCGCCCACGGTGGCGGGTTCTCGTCGGCATGCGGCGAGTACGCCAGGTTGCGATTGACCCTGATGTTGCGTCCGACGTGGTTTTCGCGAACCGTTATACGGCCATCGTTGTTTCGCACCATGACATTGTTCCTCACCTGTACGACACAGATCAGGACGTTGTGCGAATTGCGGACGATGAGGTTGTTGCCCACCGATGGGTCGAAGCCGCAGTCTCGATCGCCGATGTGGACGGTTCCGGTGGCGTGGCGAACCATCAGGTTGCGCTTGACAGCGGTGTTGTAGACCTTGACGTCAACCGCGCCCGGGAGCCCTCGCACGCTCTTGACGGTCGAGTTCTTGAGTGTGCATGACGCGCCGCTCGGCACCACCACCTTGGTCTTCGGCGCATGGCCGAGCACGACCACCCCGTCACATTGAATCGATCGACCGGACGCCAGTGCGGTCGCGGCAGACCCTCCGAGCGCCATCATCCCGGATGCGATGAACACGCTCGTGGCGGCGGCGACAATGATCCTTCGCGCATGCATTGATGACCTCTCTTCTTCCCACTACGGGAATGGTGATTGGTCGACGGGACGGGGACCAGGCTCCGTCGAATGAACTCACCGATCGCGAGATCGGGTCGCGGAGCCTGAGCCGAATGCGGCATTCACCAGCGGAGGCCGGTCGCCCACATCGACGAACGTCGCGACACGGACACATCCCCCGAGGCGCTCCAAGTGACCAGATTAGTACGTAGAAGCGCCCTTGGTAAGGTCTCTCCGGATCCGATTGGATTAGCGGCGAAAGTCGTAATGGTAATATGCGCAATTTCCAGAGTATGTTTGTCAATTACGACATATCAAGAATAGCGGCATAGCGCCCTCGGTCGAACCAGCTGGCATACCGCCGGCGGGCACGACGAGTCGGCCTAGACCGACCTCTGTCCACGCCGCCACCGGATGCCGGCCTCGATGAATCCGTCGAGGTCGCCGTCGAAGACCGCCGAGGTGTTGCCGGTCTCGTACTCGGTGCGCAGGTCCTTGACCATCTGGTACGGGTGCAGCACGTAGGACCGCATCTGGTCCCCCCATGACGCCATGACGTCGCCGCGCAGCTCGTCGAGCTTGGCCCGCTCCTCCTCGTGCTTGAGGGCGAGCAGCTTGGACTTGAGGATCGACATCGCGGTCGCGCGGTTTTGGATCTGACTCTTCTCGTTTTGACAACTCACGACGAGTCCGGTCGGCAGGTGGGTGATCCGCACCGCCGAGTCGGTCGTATTGACGCTCTGACCGCCAGGCCCCGACGAGCGATAGACGTCGACCCGGACCTCTTCCTCGGGCACGTCGATCTCGTCGGTCTGCTCCAGCACCGGCACGACCTCGACCGCCGCGAACGACGTCTGCCGCCGACCCTGGTTGTCGAACGGCGAGATCCGAACGAGCCGGTGGGTGCCGGACTCGACCGACAGCGTGCCGTAGGCGTACGGCGCCTTCACCGCGAACGTCGCCGACTTGATGCCGGCCTCCTCGGCGTACGACGTGTCGTAGACCTCGGTGGAGTACTTATGCCGCTCGGCCCACCGCAGGTACATGCGCATCAGCATCTCGGTGAAGTCGGCCGCGTCGACCCCACCGGCGCCGGACCGCAGCGACACCAGCGCCTCGCGCTGGTCGTACTCGCCGGACAGCAGGGTGCGGACCTCGAGCGACTCGATCAACTGGTGCAGCCGCCCGAGCTCGGTCTCTGACTCCGTGAGCGAGTCGGCGTCACCCTCCTCGCGGCCCATCTCGACCATCAGGCGCACGTCGTCGAGCCGCGACCGCAGGCTCGTGATGCGCTCCAGCTCCCCCTGCAGCACCGACAGCCGGCCGGTCACACGCTGGGCGTTGGCCTGGTCGTCCCAGAGGTCAGGGACCGAGACCTCCTGCTGCAGTGAGGCGATCTCGGCGCGCATGCCATCGAGATCGAGCACATTCTCGATCGAGGTCAGGGTGGCGTCGAGCACCTTGAGCTGGGCGTCGAAGTCCGCATCTGTCACTCCGACAGGGTACGGGGTGCCTTGCGGGGCATCAGGGCGACGACCGGGAGGCTGAGGGCGGTGACGGCCAGAACCCCTGACCCGATCCGACACCGCCCGCAAGATTTCGTCGAGATCTTCCGGCGCGTGTCGTCAGCGAGCCGACGTCGCTCACTGGAACGGCCGCACCTCGATCTTGCGATCGCAGACCTTCGACGCCTCGGCAGCGAGCTTGAGCGCCACATCCAGATCGGGGGCCTCCCACACCCAGACGCCGGCGAGGTACTCCTTCGACTCCACGAAAGGCCCGTCGGTGATCACCGCCTCCTCGCCCCGGTTGTCGATGACCGTGGCCGCGTCGGTGTCTGCGAGTCCGCCCGAGAAAACCCAGTAGCCCTCGGCGATCAGTCGTTCGTTGAACGCGCTGATGGCAGGCCGCCTGTCGGTGCTGCCGGGATTGCTCTTGTCGTCGATCACGGAAACCAGGTACCGCATCTGAAGATCATCTCCCGTGGTGTCAAACAGCGTGGTTCGGTGGTCAGGGACTTCAGGCCGATACATACCGCGGGCGCCCGGCCGGCCGGTAGACCTGGACCGTCACGCCCTTCGAGTCGACCCGCGACTCGAGCAGGTCGAGCGCAAGATCCGAACCGGTCTCCGGGAACAGCCTCGCGCCCTGGCCGAGGATCACCGGGACCACGATCAGAGTCATCTCGTCGACCAGATCGTTCTCCAGCAGCCACCGGGTCAGGGCGCCACTGCCGTGCACCTGCAGCTCACCCCCGGGCTTGGCCTTCAGCTCACTGATGGCCGCCGCGAGGTCACCGCGGAGAACGGTCGTGTCCTCCCAACGCGGCGCGGTGAGCGTGGTCGAGGCAACGTACTTGGGGGCCTCGTTCAAGGCCACGCCGATGGGATGTGCGCGCATTGATCCCCACGAGTCAGCGAACAACTCGTAGGTGCGCCGGCCGAACAGAAACGCCTCGGCGCGCTGGTAGGTCTGCGTGATGAACGACCTGGTCTCGTCGTCACCCGCCCCCCGGGCCCATCCGCCGCGCTCGAATCCGTTCCTGCGATCCTCATCCGACGCACCGCCGTTTCCCTGCATCACTCCATCGATGGTGACCTGAGTCATGGTCGTCAGCTTCATGCTCGCCGGTTCCTTTGCCTTGGCGCCGCCCGTTATGGCCGGCCTCACCCCTGCTACGAACACCACCGCCCCGATCCGACACTCCCTTTCGGACTTCTTTCGAGGACGTCCGTTACTTGAGGGCGGCCTGGTCAAGCCGTTCATCGATCTCACCGGCGAGCCGATCGAGTTGCAGACCGCCGCCTTCGGCCACCTCCTGCTTGGCATCGAAGAGTCGAACCCACAGACCCGCCGCCCATACGTCTCGAATCTCTGAGCTGTCCCAGTCTCGACCAGCGAGGTGCTGGTAACTGGTGATGAAGTCGGCGGTCTGCGCGACCGTGGGGGTCTGATCGGGTCTCTCGTCGCGAGACCACACTGCTGCCGCCAGACCCACGATGGCTGTCTCGGGCTGGCCGATGACACTGTCCCAGTCGTGCACGGCGAGAGGATCTTGGTCGGTCCATCGAATGTTTTGGGACTCCCAATCACCGTGGCCAATACACGCGCGCCCCGGTCTAGAGGTCAGTCGTTCCCTGACACGTCGAGCAGCGTCGTCAATCCACTCCGGCCCCGCGGCAAGGTTCAAGTCATTACCGTGCTCATCAAGGTCGGGCCATAGTCGTCGTCCGGGATGGTCCCACCCCGTCCACGGCGGTGAGGGCGTCAGGTCCGGGACACTCGCGGGGGCGGGCGCCGATGTGATGAGACGAGCCAGGAGTCCTGCGAATGAGGCAGCGCCGTCCTCGGGAGGCAAGGGTCTGCCACCAGGCACCGCCGTCTCGGCCGAGACCGTCAGATCGCGAACCCGTGTCGCCAGCGTCAGCGGTCGCGGACATGGGAAATCTCCGCGAGCCAGTTCGGCCTGTACTCGCAGACAGCCGGCGATTCGAGGCTCGAAGGGACGAGCCTTGACCACCACCTGCAGACCGCTCAGCAACTCGACTCCGACGACATCGGAAAGATGCCCGGAGCGGAAGAGCACGCGCTTGACCGGCGCATCCAGGTAACGCAGACACCACTCCGCGAGGACCGCTTCATCGAGCACACTGAGCAGTATCGCCACCCCGAAACGCACACTCCTACACCCCTGTCCGGCGCGCCGCGGCAGTTAGCCGCGTCAGCACGCCCAGATTGATGCGGCTGTGTCACTCCCCGCCAGCCAGTGTCCACCGCTGTCGGCAGTAGAGCTGGCACGGACGGCGCGGCACGGCCGGCGGCGGGCCGAGCCGATTCAGCTACTTGGCGACGACGGTCAGGCGCTGTGGAGTTTTTCGAGGCCGTCGAGGAGTAGGTCGAGCCCGAATTCGAACTCGACCTGATCATCGCACCAGCCCAGTGTGGAGTCTTTGTCGTGGTTGCCGGACTCGATGACCGCGATCTCCGTGATGTATGGGTATTCGTCGGCGAGTTGCCCGCGCATGATCGCCGCCACATCCATACCGGGGTCCCGGTCGTTCTGCGGGGCGTACAGCTCTTGCGTGAATCCCAGAGCGCGGCTGCCTAGGGCGTGCATCGCGTGATGCACCAGACTGACCGACAGGCCTGCGCCTCGGAGAAGCCCGATCAGCGAGTCGTAGTACCGCATCACCGTCGGGCTCATCGTGGTGCGCGACGCGATGACGCCGGACGCCCAAGGGTGGCTGAGGAGAACCTCGCGGGCGGCCAGGATCCGGTGCCGCACGGCCATCTTCCAAGCCAAGCCAGCTCCGCCGAGGGGAGCGTTGAGCTTGGCCATCCGAGCGTTGATCTCGCCCACTACGACGTCGACCATGCCGTCCAGGACCTCTCCCTTGTCAGCCACGTGATGATAAAGCGACATCGCCTCGACCCCGAGCTCTTGGGCGAGGTTGCGCATTGTGAGAGCCTCGATCCCGCCTTCATCGGCGAGGTCGACGGCCGCCCGGAACACCCGATCCCTGCTCAGCCCGGCTCGATACGTGGCCCTTGGCCTGGTAGCCATCCATGACCTCCTCCCCACCTGGATCGGCCTGAGATCGCTGTCCTCCCTTGACGGACTTACGCTGTAAGGTTACCGTACGTATGATCCTTACGTCGTATGGATTGCAGCGTTGCTGGGGCTCGGCCTGGTCTGCGGCGCGGGATGCGGTCCGTCACGGCGGCACTGCGCCGCCGAGCGCAAATGAGGTGAATCAGATGTCCGGCCTTATCGCAGATGCATCACCACACCAAGCCCACCAGGCCGCGATACCGCAACGCCGAGCCGCGCTCATCGCCGGTGTTGCCTACGTGATCATCACCGTGCTGTCCCTCTTCGCCATCTCCGTGCTGGATGGGCCCATCGAACCAGACGATCCCGCGGCGACAGTCGACAACATCGAGAACTCCGAGGCGCTCTTCCGCAGCGGCCTGGCCGCTTTCATCATCGTGCTCATCGCGGACGTCGTCGTGGCGTGGGCGCTGTACGTCTTCTTCCAGCAAGCAAGCCGCGAGCTGTCGCTGTTGGCGGCCTGGTTCAGGCTGCTGTACGTGGCCATTACCGCGACCGCACTGCTGAACCTTCTCGTCGTCTTGAAACTCGTGGACGGCAACGGCTACTCGACAACCCTGGAAACCGGGCAGCGAGATGCTCAGGTCATGCTGTCCCTCGACGCCTACAACTACGGATTCTTCCTCGGGCTCGTATCCTTTGGCGTCCACCTGCTGCTACTTGGCTACGTGATGGTCAAGTCGAACTACGCCCCCAGCATTCTCGGCACACTCGTGGCATTAGCCGGGCTTACGTATGTGGCGATCAATCTCGCACGTGTCGTACTACCCAACTACCGAGACCACGAAGATCTGCTCTTGCCGCTCCTCGTCGTGCTCGCAGCCCCAGGGGAGTTCGGCCTACTCGGCTGGCTGCTATGGAAGGGCGGCAAAGCCCGACCGGCCGCAGCTAGCAATCCTTGATGCGCCTCGCTGGCGTCGCGAGAGGGCCGGGGTCCCGTTGGTCTGCCGGTCGGCGGACCGCGGATTGTAGGTTCAGTGCCATGCGGTCCCTCGAGGAGCTGATCGACGCCACGGCCCAGGCGGAAGACTTCTCCGGCGTGGTCAGGGTCGACCGGCACGGCACGACCGAGGTCGCCAAGGCCTACGGGTACGCCGATCGTGCGTACGGGTTGGCCAACACCGTCAAAACCCAGTTCGGGACCGCCAGTGTCACGAAGGGGTTCACCGCGTTGACCGTGATGGTGCTGGTGGAGGAGGGAAGGCTAGACCTGTCGACCACCGCCCGGTCGCTCCTCGGCGAGGATCTGCCCGAGATCGCGGACAACGTCACCGTGGAGCATCTGCTGGCGCACCGATCCGGCATCGGCGACTACCTCGACGAGGACGGACTCGACGACATGACCGACTACCCCGTCCCGGTCCCGGTGCATCAGCTCGCCACACCCGAGGACTACCTCGAGGTCCTGACGGGACATACGACGGTCTTCCCCGCCGGCGAGGGCTTCGCCTACAACAACGGTGGGTACGTCGTGCTGGCTCTGCTCGTCGAGCGAGCTGGCGGCGCCGGCTACCACGAGCAAGTACGCCGCTGCGTTCTCGAGCCTGCCGGCATGGCCGACACCGGTTTCCTGCGGTCCGACGAACTGCCACGACGGGCCGCGCGCGGCTACCTGGCCCTCGACGGGCTTCGGACCAACGTGCTGCATCTCCCCGTGGTTGGGGTGGGCGACGGCGGCGCGTACTCGACAGCGGCCGACCTGCATCGCCTCTGGGAGGCGCTGCACTCCGGCCGGATCGTCTCCCCGGACACCGCCGAGCTGATGGTGACCCCTCGCAGTGACTGGCCGGCGGAGTCCCATCGCTACGGGCTGGGATTCCACGTGCACGAGACCGGCGATGCGGCGTGGCTGGAGGGGTACGACGCCGGGGTCTCGTGCACGAGCCTGCACGAACCGGGCCAGGACGTCACCTACACCGTGATCTCCAACTGGACAGACGGTGCCTGGCCGATCGTCGAACTGCTGAACAACCAGCTGGGACTCTGAGCAGAACCGTCAGAGGTGCACTCCTCCGGGAGCGGCTAGTTGTTGGGGGCGACGGGCCTGTCGCTGACCGGAGTGATCTCACACACCGTGACGCCAGCGCCCGGCTTGAGGAACGCCTGGAGGTGCGCGATGTCGTCGGTCTCCACAACCAAATACGTGGCGTGCTGTGGAAATGCCAGCCAGAAGCCGTGGACAGTAACGTCGGGATGGTCGCCGTCGAACAGCGAGCGTGAGCCGCCCGCGCCGAACGGGCAGTCCGCCGGTGCATGCGATTGCTTGATATGGAACAGCATCGGGCTCCTCGGTCATCGTGCGTCCAACCACCGCTGACAAGAGGGAGTGGTTGGGCGCATGGCGTTCTCCGAACGGACAAGCCCCACCCCCTTGCCTGAGGCTAGTAATCGGCGCGACACCCGCGTCAGGGCCAGAGGTCCTGTGAGTCGGCAGAGTGCTCGGAACCGCTTCACGAGGTCCACATCTCGCGGGTCATCTCGTACTCGACCTCGCCCAGGTCCGCTCCCGGCAGCGGCTCATCCCAAGGCGGGAAGTACGTGCGCACGTAACGCATGCCAACGGCCTCCATCACGCCTCGAGACCCGACGTTTGCGGCCATGGTCTGCGCGATCACTCGGCTCTGCCCGACGGTTTCGAAGGCATGCCGCAGCAAGGCACGGGACGCCTCGCTCGCAAGACCCTTCCGCCAGTACCGACGGACCAGGCGGTAACCGAGGTCAGCCACTGTTGGGTCGTCAGGTTGATCGGGACCGTGCGCCGGAGGAAGCATCATGAGCCCGACGAACTCACCCTGTCGACCCTGCCTGCCATGCCCATCCGCTGCGCATGGGATGTGAGCACCTCGGCCCTTGATCGCGCCCGGCCGCTGATGAAGTGAAGCACCTCCGGATCGGAGTCCAGCTGGACTTCCAACTCGAGGTGCCGGTCGATAAGTGGGACCAGCAGCAGGCGCTCGGTGCGCAAGATCGGTTGAGGTATGCGCCAACGATCACAGAGTGGTGCTAATGACGCGATTGGGGGCCCGCGATGGCGTGTTTTGTGGCAGAGTGTCGGTGGGAGTGCAGGGCGTCGTCCACGACTCGATCTCGGGGTGCACCTCCCGCCATGCCCACCCCGGGACCGATTCCGCAGGTCCCGTCTCTGCTTGGGGAGGACCCCATGACGCAACGCATGTCCACGCACCGCCGGATACCCAGGACGCTCGGCCTTGTCGCGGCCGCCGTCGGCATGATCGCTACGTCGGCGGTGGCCACGTCAGTCGCGGCTGCCGCACCGACGGACGAAACGGCGAGCCGGGCCGACAACACTCGCGAACTCTCCGCGGCCAATCGAGCGGTAAAGCGCTCCGGTGTCGACGGCATCGCGTGGTACGTCGACCACTCCTCGGACCGCGTGGTAGTGACCGCCGACCGTACGGTCTCCGCGACCGAGATCGCCACGGTCAAGCAGACCGCCGGCCGCAACGCCGGCACCATCCAGGTCAAGCACGTTCCCGGTACCTTCCGGCCGCTGGCTTCGGCTGGGGATGCCATCTACGGCGGACAGTACCGCTGCTCCCTCGGCTTCAACGTCGTCCAGGGCAACACCTTCTATTTCCTCACGGCAGGACACTGCGGCAAGGTCGCCAACACCTGGTACACCAACGCCAATCACTCGACCCTGATCGGCCCCACCATCAACGCCAGCTTCCCCGGGAACGACTACGCCCTCGTCCGCTACGACAACGCCTCGCTCAGCCACCCGGGCGGATACACCGCCGCGAACGCGTTCGTCGGTGAGTCGGTCAAACGCACCGGCTCGACCACCGGCACCCACAGCGGTACGGTCACCGCCCTCAACGTCACGGTTCGCTACCAAGGCGGCGGCACCGTGCGCGGCATGATCCAGACCAACGTGTGCGCCGAGCAGGGTGACTCCGGTGGCCCGCTCTACGACGGCACCAGGGCACTCGGCCTGACATCGGGCGGCAGTGGCAACTGCCGGACCGGCGGTACGACGTTCTTCCAGCCCGTCACCGAAGCGGCCAGCGTCTATGGCGTGACCGTCTACTGACCACGAGAGTTGCACGGGCCGCCATCGCCCGCACCGCGATGGCGGTCCGTGGTCTCGATGAGCGAGTGGTCGGGTCCGGCCGGATGTCGGTCGGACCTGCCAGTCTGGTCCGAATCGAACATTCGTGGAGGCGTCAGATGGCCGTGAAGTACCAGCTGGTGATCGACTGCACATCGCCCGAGCCGCTCGCGCACTTCTGGGCCAAGGCCTTGCACTACGTGATCGCGCCTCCGCCGACCGGCTTCGACTCGTGGGACGACTTCTTCAGGTCGATCGGTGTGCCCGAGGACGAGCTCGGCACCGGCACCGACATCATCGACGATCCGAACGGCGAGGGGCCGCGCATCTGGTTCCAGATCGTCCCCGAGAAGAAGTCGGTCAAGAACCGCATCCACATCGACGTCAACGCGAGCGGCGGCCGCGATTCGACGCTCGAGGTCAGGCGGGAGCGGGTCGAGGCCGAGGCGACGCGCCTCGTGTCTCTCGGCGCTACCCGTCTACGCACGATCATGGAGGACGGTCTGGACCACTACGCGGTCGCGATGACCGATCCCGAAGGAAACGAGTTCGACGTCAACTGATCCGCTCGGGATCTATCCGCGCCGCGGCTGCGCGGTCTTCCGCCTCGACAACGACCGGGTGCTCGCCCTTGAGGTCGACCCCGCCGCCCGCGAGCGTGTCGCGACTCAGCAGCGCGACCTTTCGGGCACGTGTCCTGCGCGGACAGTGGCGGCTCCGGTTCGACGGTGCCCTGCGCGGAGTGCACATCGTCGTGTCGGGACACCCGCACCTCGCCCTCGACGACGGCACGCATCGATCGCTCGGACCGGGCGACCTCGTCGTACTCCCAGGGCGGACGCGCACACGCTCAGCTCCAGCGCCGACCCGCAGGGGCCGACGTACTCCTCACTGGCGCTCGCGGACCGTCCCCCGACGTGGAGGTGGCTTTCGGGCAGACTGGCGCGGAGACCCGAATCGTCTGCGGGGCGTTCTTCTTCGCAGATGACAGCCATCCCGCCGTGGCCGGGCTGCCGCGATGCGTCCACGTGCCAGCGGGCGTGCTGCGCGCCGACTGGCTCCGGGGGCTCGGTGACGCGGTGGTGGCCGAGGCGCGCGAACGCGGCCCGCGCAGCGACGTGGTCATGGCCCGCCTGTCCGACGCACTCGTGGCCCGCGCCCTTCGCTACCACCTCGAGACCGCCGACGAGCCGGGCTGGCTGCACGGGTTTCGCGACCCCTCCGTCTCACGTGCCCTGTCCGCCCTACACGACGACCTCGCCCGGCGCTGGACGGTGGGGAGCCTCGCCCGGGAGGCGGGACAGTCGCGTACCGCGTTCGCCGCTCGGTTCACCGCATTGGTCGGCCAGCCTCCGATGGAGTACGCATTCGGCTGCCGGATGCGACGCGCCCTAGCCCTACTCCGCGACGAGCGCCTCACCATCGCCGCAATCGCGGGTCAGGTCGGCTATGGATCCGAGTCGGCCCTGTCAGCGGCATTCACCAGGTACACGGGCACGACACCGGGCGGCCACCGCCGGTCCGTTGCTGCCGACCAGGCCGCCACAGCTCAACCATGACGCCAGACGGCGACGGACCTCGTGCCTGGCAAGAGTGCCGAACCTTCACCTCAGGACGCCATCGACTCGCCACGCTCCCAGATGGCGCGGAGGGAACTGGCAAGGCGTGCCGGTTCTCCCCGGTGAGGCGGGTCGAAGTGGTGCCGGTCTGGGAACACCTCGAGTGTGAAGTCGGCAAACACGCTCGCCAGTCGGTCGGCCTCTTCGGCGAACTGAGCCGGACGGCTCCGACCTCCGAGCGCGAAATAGACCGGTGCCTTGAACGCAGCCAAGGCAGCACGGTCCAGTTCATAGCCCTTGAGGGTGCGGAGGAACGCGCGGATCCCGGATGGTCGCCGACCCATCCACGGTGGACTCGGGCCGCGGGGTGGCGGTGGCAGCTCAACGTCTGGGCGCACTTGCAGTCGCATGAAGGCAGTCATGAACTGGTCGGGCGGCAGGTTCTCCAACGCGTCGTAGCTCGCCCAAAGCTCGCTGTGCTCCGAGCTCCAGCCCCAACCGCCCGCCCACGCTGGTTCGAGCAGCGCCAGGCTCAGCAGCCGCCCCGGATAGTGCGCGGCGAAAGCGAGCGCCATGGATCCACCCGCGGAGTAGCCCACGAGGTGGAAGCGGTCCCAACCGCGGCCATCGGCCTCAGAACGCACGCCGTCGACCTCGGCGTCCAAGGAGTAGTCCGGGGGCGGCACGTCCCCCCGATACAGCTCCAGGTCCCTCGTGATCGCATCGACGCCGGCACCGAGCTCGCTGACAAGGGCGCCGAACGCCAGCTCCGCGGGCAAAACGACACCGGGAAGCAGGACAACACGCAACGCCCACACCACCTCTCCTGCTTCCCAGGGTCCCTGGACACCTCGTCGGGCACCAGCCCCACGGCACCCGAGACTTCCGGGCGTCGCGTGCTGTGACCGCGTCAACCGCCGAGCAGCCGCAAGAGCCCACGTCCGATGAAGAACAGCCCGGCGACGCCGAGCAGCCCGACGGTGACTACGCGACCCCGGCGAGCAATCTGCTCGCGCGCAGCAGCGAACCCACGTTCGCTGGGACCGGGGGCAATCCTGGTCAGAACGACCGGCACCCAGGCAGGCGTCGTAACCAGGCCGACGAGCACGAGGACGAGCAACGTTGCAACTGCGATCCGAGTGTCCGTCCTGGAGATCTCTTTGGCGGCCGCTGCGATCAGGGCCACCGTCGTGACGTTGGTCGCCATGGAAAACATGCCGAACGGAAACGCCGCCCGGGCCTGGCGCGAACTACTCGCACCCCGGTCGTCACCGCCCTTGTGACCTGGCGACCCGCCCCGGTGCCGTCCCAAGACGAGAACGAGAACACCGACGAAGACAAGCGCCAGGCCGACAACGAGGTCGAGCGATGCGTCGAGGTGCGGTTCTGTCGGGAGCGAGATCGCGCGTCCGAACAGTACGATCGCGACGACGATCACAAACGTCGTGAGGACCACACCGGCGGCGTAGCGCAACCCCGTCCTACGACCGTCAGGGCCGGCGAGGAGCACAGTTTGCTCGGTCAACATCACCGGGCTGACCGCCCCGCCCAGCCCGAGCGGGATGACAACCGCCAGCGCCTCCAGCACCCAGGTGACTATAGGCGCGTCCGCTGGCGGCCGCGACGACGCAGATGGCGACCGGACCCTACGCTGTGGCCCGTCCCGCGGCGACCGGACCGGCAGAAGAACTCGAGTGCAGGAGGCCGGTCAGCCCGGTACGGTCCCGATCATGACCTCGGATGAGTTCGTCCCAGTCGGCTTCGATCCGCCGACCTCACTCGCCGCCGACCAGTTCCGCCTCGAACCGCTGGGGCCACAGCACAATCAGGCGGATTATGCCGCCTGGATGTCGAGCATCGAGCACATCCGCTCCACTCCCGGCTATCCCGACGGCAACTGGCCACCAATCAGCGGCATGACGCTCGAGGAGAACCTCTCCGACCTTCGCCGCCACGCTGACGACTTCACGAGGGGTGCCGGTTTCACCTTCACCGTCCTCGACCCAACCGACAACGACGTCATCGGTTGCGTCTACCTCTATCCCTCGGCCTCCGAGGAGTGGGACGTCACGGTGCAATCCTGGGTGCGGGCCGACAGATCGAGCCTCGACGTACCACTCGCCGACGCTGTCGCACGCTGGCTCGCCGCCGACTGGCCCTGGGAGCGGGTGGGCCGCTGCGGTCGCTGAGTCGTAATGGCGCGTCGGTACCTCCGGTCAGCCGTCGAACTCACTGTCGCCGGGTAGGTCGGGGAATGCCGGGGAGGGGTTCGGACGCGGGACCCGCGCGTCGACCAACTCCTGCCACGCCTTGAGCAGCCGGCGAAGCCGGGTCAGCTTGGCCCGGTGTTGGACCGACCCGGCCAGGTCGTGGTTCTCGCCCAGGTCATGGTTCAGGTCGTAGAACTCGACGCGGTCGTCCTCGTAGAAATGGATCAGCTTCCAGTTGCCGTCTCGGACGGCTGCGGCCGGCGTTCCCCCTTGGTTGCTGTAGTGCGGGTAGTGCCAGAAGATCGGGCCCCGCTCGAGTTGGTCGCCGAGCAGCAAGGGCAGGAAGCTCGTGCCTTCGAGTTGCTGGCGCTGCGGTCGTGGCAGGCCGGTCGCCTCGAGGAAGGTCGGGTAGACGTCGGGGCTCGGGACCGGTTCGGAGACAACCGATCCGGCGGGGATCTGGGCCGGCCACCGGACCAGCAACGGGACCCGGATCCCGCCCTCGTACAGCCAGCCCTTGCCCTCGGCCAGCGGGCCGTTGAAGGTCGGGGAACCCTCGGCCGTGGCCAGTCCGCCGTTGTCGGAGCTGAAGAGGACCAGGGTGTTGTCGGCCTTGCCAGTTCGCTCCAGGGCATCCAGGACCCGTCCGATGTTCGTGTCGATGCTCTCGATCATCGCGGCGTACTCGGGGTCGAACTGGAGTTGCCGCCGGCGGACGTTCTGGAAGCGTTGCGGCCAGTGCGGAAACGGCTCGCCCTCCTCGAAGGGGTCGATGTCATCCAGGTCGAGGTCGGCGGCTTTGCGCCGGTACTTCTCGACCAGCGCCTCCGGTGCCTCGATCGGCACGTGCGGCGCATAGTGCGACAGGTGGAGGAAGAACGGCTCGCTGCCAGCACTCTCGATCAGGTCGACAGACTCGTCGGTGAGCCGGTCGGTGAGGTACTCGCCCTCCGGGCCGTCGGGCAGCGTAGAGATGCCGTACGGACTGAAGAACCCGCCCGGTGGGAGCCCATTGCTGGAGCCACCGATGTTGACGTCGAAGCCGTGGCGCTCGGGGTAGGACGCGTCCGGGCCGAGATGCCACTTGCCGACGTGCCAGGTCGCATAGCCGCCGTCCCGGAGCGTACGCGCGATCGACTGCTCCGACCACGGCAGTCCGGCGAAGTACGGCACGTCAGTCAGTCGCCCGACGGCGGCGCCACCGAGGTACTGCGTGATGCCGACGCTGGCGGGGTACTTGCCGGTCATGATGGCCGCCCGGGTCGGCGAGCACACCGGCGCAGCGGCGTACGCGTCAGTGAAGCGGACTCCCTCGCCGGCCAGCCGATCCAGGTTGGGCGTCTCGTAGAAGGTGCTGCCGTAACAGCCCAGATCGAACCAACCGAGGTCGTCGGTCATGATCAAGACGATGTTCGGCGGATCGGACAGCGGTGCGAGTCCCGCGCCGACGCCTGACGCGACGGCCGGACTCCGCCACCCCGTCGCCACCGCGCTGGCGCCAGCCGCGCCGACCCCACCGAGGAAGGCCCGTCGATCGATACCGCTGCGTCGTGTCATGTAGCCCTCCTGGCCGATAGTCTATTAATTCAGTCTAGATACATTAATAGAATTCGTCCACACGCCACCCAGCTGAAGGCCTTTGCTCCGTTGGGCGGGGCGCACTTCCTGGCTCGCAGGCGCCGCCGAGGCAGCGACGCGTCGTCGGCGTAGGGTCAGGACGTGGACGTGGGGACGGGTCGCCTTCGGGGAAGCGTGGAGGAAGGCTTGTGGCCACTGGTCGAGACCTTTCTCGGCTCGCACGACGCCGCAGGCCTGGCCGTTGCGGTGGTGCGCGACGAGGAGATCGTCTCGCGTGGGTTCGGCGTCCGTGACGTCGACAGCGGTGCGTCGGTCACACCCGAGACGATGTTTCACCTGGCGTCGGTGTCCAAACCGTTCGTCGCGACCGCGATCGTGTCGCTGGCGACCGCCCGGGGCGCCGGCGAACCGGTGCTCGACCTCGATGCTCCGATCATCGAATGGGTGCCTGAGTTCACGCTGGCCGACGGTCGGGAAGGGGAGGTCACCGCCCGGCGCCTGTTGAGCCACACGAGCGGGCTCCCCGACGTCGCGGACTACGGCTGGCACGACCCTCAGCTCGGCGATGACGCCCTCAGCGAGTTTGCTCGCAGCCTGAAGCGCTGGCGGCTGAAGGCGGAGCCCGGCTCGGCGTTCACCTACTCCAATGCCGGGTTCGAACTTCTCGGGCTGCTGCTGTCCAGGGCCACGGGCACGACGTTCGAAAACGCAGTCCGGCAGCAGGTCCTGGCCCCACTCGGAATGCGAAACAGCACGTTCCTGCGCGGCGACGTGCCGAGGCACCTGGCAGCCTCGCCGCACGTGGGGATGCCACTGTCAGTGCCTGAGGGCGCCTATCCCTACACCAGGCGCCATGCCCCGAGCTCGACCCTGCACTCCAACCTGGTCGAGATGTGTCGCTGGATGGTCGCCCACTTCGAGCCGGCCGGGGTGGCTGCTGAGGGGTCCGAGGAGCAGTGGGTACGACTGGACGCTGGGCTGCTCGACCTGATGTGGCAGCCGGTGGTGCCGGTGCGGAACCCCCCATGGGACGAAGCGGAGGCGCTCGGCTGGGGCGTGGGCAGGTACCGCGGGCACCGAGCGCTGAGCCACAGCGGTGCGGATCCCGGGTTCGGGTCGAGGTTCGTGCTGGTACCCGAGCGGCGGACCGGGGTAGTCGTCCTGGCCAACTCCAACACCGTCCCTGCCTCACCCATCGCGAAGGCAGCGCTCGACATCGCCCTCGCCGATCCCGCCACCTCAATGAACTCCGATGTGACGCCCGAAGCGTTGGGCGAAGGCGTGGCGACAATGCGCACGTTGCTGCCTCCGGTCGTCGGCCCCGTCGCCCGGACGTTGACCACATCAGGCCCGGACGCCGCAGCGGCGGCCTTCCACCGACTGGCCGCAGTAGAGCCGGCCGAGTTCGACCTCGACGACGAGGGGTTCATCGATGCCGTGTGGGGAGCGATCGAACTGCACCGCACCAACCTGATCTGGCCCCTCCTGCGAGTGTGGACCGCGTTGCGTCCGGACTCATCCGATGCCTGGACGATGACCGGATGGGCCCATCAGGTCGACGGGCAGCTCGACCTGGCGAGGAGCCTCCTCCAGCGCGCCCTCGACCTCGACCCCGACAACGACGACGCCGCACTGATCATGAGCAACCTCCCGTCGGCATGACCCGACTGATCACCGGCCTTGTCTCAGGCCCCCGACGTGCGCCTTCGGACCACCCGCCAGATGAGCAGTGCGACGATCGCGCCGAGGATCGAGAAGATCAGGCCGCTCGGCTGGAAGAAGCCCTCGTCGTCGTCCCAACCGAACACGAGGTACGCCCCGAACCCGCCGATGAACGACCCCACGATTCCGAGCAGCATGGTCTGCCACCAGGTCATCGGGTCGGGCCCCTTGACCAGCAGTCGGGCAGCATAGCCCGCGACGACTCCGATAAAGATCAGGTAGACCACGGTCCAGAAGTTGAACATCGTGCCTCCTCGGGCTCGTTCACGCGCCGATCTGCCGCCACGCTACTCACATCACGCGGGCCGCGTGGACGCGCGCCACCACTCCCCTGCTGCATCGCCGACGCCGTCGAAAGCTCGTCACTTCGCCGCGTACCGTTTTGCCTACCCGGTTAGCTTCATCGAGGGTTCCATCAGCGCATAGGTGGCGAGATCATGGAGGAGGCTCGAAGGATCTCCCGTCGCTACCTCCCCCTCGAGGACGTTGACGGGTACGTTGCCCAGTGGTCGGAGCTACGCACCATCGTGACGATCACCCCCGACCACATCGTGTCCTGGTCGGCCGGAGGCTGACCACCCACAACGCAGCTGCCACGATCCGAGCGCCGCATGTAGGGCATCGGACCAAGGGGGTGTGGCCGCTCAGTCGGCCGCACGTAGCGCATAGGCGACGCCGTCCGTGAGCGACATGGCGGCCCCACGTGCATGCACGGTGGCGAGCACCTCGGGCGGGAGGCCTTCGCTCACCGTGGCTAGCGTCTGGTCATACTGCTCGCGCTCGTCGGGTGGCCATTCACCGCCGGCGCGTTTGAGCATGGCGGCTGCCAGCCCGTTCAGGGTGGCAGCGCGCTCGTAGTCACCCTTGGCGGCAGTCACCGCGGCGACACTGTTGACGGACCAAGCGATCGACATCTCGGCACCGCGCCGCGCGTCGATCGCCAAGGCCTGCAAGGCGAGTTCCTCGGCTCGCTCCAGGTTGCCGAGCCGGCGCTCGACCGCCCAGGTTCACTATCGGCCCGACCCTCGGTGAGGCCGACCGCCCGCCGCACTAGGCGCACAGCCTCGTCCACGTCGGTGTTCAGTGCCACGCGGCCCAATCCGGCGAGAGCGAGCGCTTGAAGCGACGAGTCGCCCTGCTTCTCCGCCAGCACGAGGGAGTCCGAAAACTGCTGCTCCGCCAGGTCGTACCGGCCTGCCCAGAAGACGAGATATCCATGGTCGTGGAGCGCGCTCGCCCGGGATGCGTCACTGGTCGCGGCCGTCGCCAAGCCGCGCTCGAACCATGCGTCACCGTCGTCTATCCGCTTGGTCGAGATCCAGAACGGCACCAGTGCCGATGCCAGCCGGTACGCCGTCTCCGGCTGTCCTGAATCGAGATACCAATCGAGCGCTTCCAGCATCTCGGGGTAGCGATCCTCGACGGGTCCTTCCGCACCTCGCACCTGCTGCCGCACCTGTGCGCGCGCCTTCTCGGCGATTTCGACGAGAGCATCGGCGGTGGCAGCATCCACCGTCGAAGCATACGAGCGCGACAACGACGCGCGACACGTCCGCTCGCACGAGATGGGTTAGGTGGCGCTGACCGGACCTGAGGCCGCCGGTGCGGCAGCTGTCTTGCGCAACCAGGCGGTCAGGTCGGCCCAGGCACCCTCGCCGTAGCGGAAGTGGTGGTATTGGTACATGACGGCTTCGGGAGTCAACCCGGTGACGTCCGTCGGCAGCACGTTGAGCATGTGCTCGAGACCGGGGTAGACCCGGATCGTCGGCTCCTGCCCGGAGTCGGCGATCGCTCGCTCGATCCGTTCCACCGAGACTTCGACCGGAACGCTGGTGTCGTCCGAGCCATACTGAAGGAACACTGGGCAACCGAGCCGGGCGTAGTCGGTGATCGGGTCGTAGGTGACCTCGGGGTCGTTGGCCTCGCCGAGCATGGCGACCAGGTCGTCGACGGGAATCAGCGGCGGCACCGAGGAGAGCATCGGGTTCTCGCGGACGTAGTCGGGGATCTCGTAACGGCCGAGATCGGGCGCGGGTGCGATGGTGCCGAGCGCATGCTCCAACCGATCGACGAGCGACCTCGAGGGGCCTTCGCCGACGATGGTGAAGACGCATCGCCAAGCCTCGCCGACAGCGGCCACGGTTGCCGGGCCGACGCCGGCCTCCCGCAACACCTTGGTCCGGCGGTGCACCTCCGAGTCGGCCATCGTGACCCCTGGTGAGCCGACGCCGGTGACGAAGGCCGCGCCGTGCCGGGCGGCGATCATCGGCACCGCCCACATTCCGTTGGAGAAGCCCGCTAGCCCGATCCGTCCGGCGTCGATCTCCGTGAGATCCGCGAGCGCCCGCATGCCGGCCTCGCCCGCGTCGGCCTGATCGAAGATGGAGGGCTCGGTGCCGCCGGACAGGCCATGGCCGGCCTTGTCATAAATCAGGACGGCCACGCCGGCGGCCAGGATCGGGTCGGCGTGCAGCCGGCAGAAGTCGCGCTGCCCACCCGCAGCGCCGTGCAACACGACGGCCGCTGGATGCGGACCGGGTCCCGGCGGGAGTATGACGGTCCCGGCAAGCCGTACGTCGCCGGCGGAGAAGGATAGGTCCCGTTCACGAAAGAGCGGTGAGCGTGAGAGGTTGGCAACCCGGCCGCCGCTCGTCGCCCGTAGCCGCCCGTCGTCGGTGAGCTCGATCGACGCGCCGTCCTCGGTGAGCAGGCGGTTTTCGTCCAGCGCATACGCTCGGGTGACCCGGTCGTCCTCGGCCACCAGGATCATTGGTTCACCGAAATAGGCCTCGGGTATCTGCGTGAGCAGGATCCGGCGCCCGTCGCCGGCGTACCACCCGGCCAGCTCGGCCAGACCCGCGGGCAACGGAGCGACCCGATGGAGGACAGCGCCGTCGACCGCCGGGGCTTCGCCCTCGTTGCCCGGCGGCTGGGATTCGCGGAAGGTGCCCAGAGACGGCCGGTCGACGACCATCTCCCCCGGCCGAAGTCGCGCGACGACGACACCGCGGGCGGTATTGCCGATCCAGGTGCTCTCATAGGGAGCCTTCATGGTCAGCCTCTCGCGCCAGGGGCGGTGATGTCGTCGGGAAAGGCGAAAAGGGCCAAGCGCACGGCGCGGGTTTCAGGCCCGGCCGACCGGGTTCGTGCGGTTTCGGACCAGCGCCGGACCAGCTCCAGGTAGGCCTGCGCGAACTCGGTGAGCTCGGCGGCCGTGAGAGCGAGCGCAGACTGGGAGAAGAGGGCGGCATCACGCCACGCCGGGCTGAGGTCGTCGCGGTGGAGATAGCCCTCAACCGAAGCGGCCAACCCGGCCAGCCGCATATCGATGACCGATCGCGCCAGCGCGGGGACGGCGGAGTCCTGCGGATCGCGGAACCGCACGTCCCCCGGGGCGACCCGCCAGAACTGCGCTCGCCCCTGACTCACATCGCGCTCGATCAGCCCGACCTTGGCCAGCTCTCGCAGGTGGTAAGACATGACGCCGGTGTTGGAGTCCAGCGCCCGGGCCAGCATCGCCGAGGTCGCCGGCCCGCGGCCGAGATGATCGAGGATCGCCTGCCGAACCCTGCTGGCCCAAGGCCCGCAGAACCGCCGTCTCAGAGTCTCTGTCAGACACGCATGCACAATAACTTATGCATAGAATCTTATGAAATAACCTCGGTGCCTCAGCAGGGCACGCCGGGCACCTCGTCTCGCTGCGCTGAGATCACGCCTCGAGGCGGAACGGTGGATATCGGTCCGTCACCAGGGTGAAGGCATAGCCGATCACTCGGTTGTGCCATCGGATAACACCCTCGATGAAGCTGAACATCCCGAACGGATACCGCCCCGTGAACAGGATCGCAAACCAGGCGACGATCACCACGAGCAGCGCCGCGACGTCGAGGACCGCCAGGACGATGTAGTGCGGGATCGCTAGGAACCACTTCACCAACGGGAGCCATCGGTTCAGCTCAGTCCTGACCTCCGGGTACGCGAAGTCGAGCCGGACCGACTGCTCCTCGTCCGTCGCCGGATAGCGGTCGTCCATCAAGGCTGCGTAGACACCCAGCCGGTTCGCGAACCGCTGCAGCTCGAGGTTCCAGTCGAACCACCATCGGGGGTACTTCCACCGGAACACAATCATGAGCAAGGGTCCGAAGAACAGCAGCCCGGGCAAGGTAGCGGCCACGATCAAGATCGGGATGACGACGAAGATGCGCAGTCCCGTGGTGAGCCGGTTAAGTGAGTGATCGGGATAGTCAACCGAGAACCGAATCGGGTACGTGGTCTGCTGCATCTGCTCGCCTCTCGGATCGGAGCATTGCCATCGACAGTCGCGATTGTGCCACCGCGACCCGACGCGCCAGCGGCACCGCGCCGACGGTGTCAGGTGGCCCGGACTGGAAAACCGACGATAGGGACCACTAGCGGAAAACCTCTCAGAACCCGCGAGGTGGCGCTTGTCGTCGCGCTGTCCTATCGTCGTCCTGACTGATCACTCAGTCAGGACGACGGGCGGACGGGACTCGACATGCGACGCGCCACGGCAGCTTTGGTGGGACTGATGCTGGGCCTCGGCGCGGCCTCGGCAGGCTGCACGGACTCCCCCGACGACAAGGCGTCCCCAGAGGTGATGCCTCTCTCGCTGCTGGTCTTCAACGTCGAGTACGGCGGCAGCAACGCCACGGACCAGGTGATGGCCGACGTCGACGCGGACGTCGTCGGAGTTCTGGAGTCCTACAACCGGCTGCCGGATATCGCGGAGAGGACCGGCTATCCCTACTACAACGTGGGCCTGCAGATCTTGTCGAAGTACCCGATCCTGGAACCGTCGGGCGCCGACGGCCGCTACGCGTTCCTGGAGGTGCGGCCGGGTGAGGCGGTCGCGATGATCAACACCCACCTCGACTACGTGCAGGACGGCCCGAACCGGCTCGAGCGCGGCGTACCGATCGAGGATGTCCTGGCCACGGAGCGGGACGTCCGGCTGTCGTCGTTGGAGACGCTGCTTCCGTCGGCGACCCGGCTGTTGGACCAGGGCTGGCCGCTGCTGTTCACCGGAGACCTCAACGAGCCCTCGCACCTGGACTGGACGACGGCCACGGCCGCGCAGCACGGCGGCATCGGCGCGGTGCCTTGGCCAGTGAGCGAGGCGCTGGTGGACGCGGGTCTGCGCGACACCTACCGCGAGACGCACCCGGACCCGCTCACCGACCCGGGCAACACGTGGGGCAAGGTCGCGGGCAACGGGGGCAGCCCACGGCGGATCGACTACGCGTACGTCGGCGGGCAGGTGGAGGTGGAGAGCGCCGAGGTCGTCGGGGAGCAGGGGGCGGACGGCGTGGACCGGGCCTACCCGGAGTGGACGTCCGATCACCGCGCCGTGCTCGCGCAGCTAGAAGTAGCTCCAGTGCCGCTTCCGACCCTGGTCGCCCTGTCGAGCCGACTGGTCACTGTCGGCGACACCGTGACGGTGACCTACCGGCTGCCGCCTGGAGACTCGTCCGGCACGGTCGAGCTGAGCGGCCCGTCGACGGCGTCGTACGACGTGTCCGAACAGGCGGGAACCGTCGAGGTGGACACGGCCTCGCTCGCGGCTGGCGCCTACCGAGTCGACCTGCTCGACGAGGACGGGTCGGTCGCGGCGAGCAACGACCTCTACGTGCGCCCGCAGGCCGCACGCGTCGACCTGACCACGGACGCGGAGACCTATGGCGTTGGCGACCCGATCACGGTCAGCTGGACGGACGGGCCGGCCAACCGCTGGGACTGGATCGGCGTCTACCGCGCTGAGGCCGCGGACCCCGAGACCGACGACTACCTGGTCTGGGCCTACACGGGAGGCCACGACGCCGGCGCCCTGCCCCCGACCACCGACGGCGAGCTCGTCCTGGGCCGCGACCACCAGGGCCGCCCCTGGCCGCTCCCGCCGGGCCGATACGTCGCCCACTACCTCCTCACGGACCAGTACACGAGCGTCGGGTCGATCAGCTTCGCGGTGCGCTGACGATCTCAGGGCACGACCCGCATCAATTGGCACACGTGCGGGAGTTTCGCTAACCTCTAAGATCAACTAGTCTTGCTTTTAGAGACGAGGGCCGGGTTGCCACAGGCGGACCAAGGCAGAACCGGCGCGTCCGCTGAAACCATTGACCTCGAGGAGTGAGCATGGCGACAGATCCGACGTACCTCATCGTGGGCGCGAGCCTGGCGGGCGCAAAGGCGGCGGAGACCCTCCGCAAGGACGGGTTCGAGGGGCCGGTGGCACTGATCGGGGACGAGCGCGAACGACCGTACCGGCGGCCACCGCTGTCGAAGGACTACCTGATTGGCAAGACCGATCGGGAGAAGATCTACGTCCATCCGTCGACGTGGTACACCGATCACGACGTCGACCTGCGTCTGGCCACCGAGGCCGTCGGCATCGACCGCGCCGCGCGCGAGGTCACGCTCGCCGACGGCGGACGGATCGGCTACTCCAAGCTGCTGCTGACCACCGGCTCGAGCCCGCGGCGGCTCTCCGTCCCCGGCGCCGACCTGGAGCAGGTTCTCTACCTGCGCAGGGCCAGCGACAGTGATCGGATCAAGGACACCTTCGCCTCGGTCTCTCGAGTCGCCGTGGTCGGCGGCGGCTGGATCGGTCTCGAGGCCGCTGCGGCCGCCCGCATCGCCGGCGTGGAGGTGACCGTGCTTGAGGCCGCGGAGCTGCCACTGATGGGCGTGCTCGGCCGCGAGGTAGCACAGGTCTTCGCCAACCTCCACCGCGAGAACGGCGTCGACCTGCGTTGCGGAGTCAGCGTCGCCGAGATCACGAGTCGCGGCGGCGATGTCAGCGGTGTACGACTTGCCGATGGCGGCCACGTCGAGGCGGATGCGGTCATCGTGGGGGTAGGCGCCACCCCCAACGATGGACTCGCTCAGGATTGCGGGCTCGACGTCGACAACGGCGTCCTGGTCGACGCAACGCTTCGATCCTCCGACCCCAACATTTACGCCGCGGGCGACGTCGCCAAAGCGCTTCATCCCCTGCTGGGCAAGCGGATCCGCGTCGAGCACTGGGCCAACGCGCGGTATCAGTCGGTCACCGCTGCCAAGGCGATGCTCGGACAGGACGTCACCTACGACCGAGTGCCGTACTTCTATACAGACCAGTTCGCCCTCGGCATGGAGTACTCCGGATATGTCGAACCCGGCCAATACGACGACGTCGTCTTCCGCGGCGACGTCGACGCTCTCGAGTTCGTCGCCTTCTGGCTGGCCGAGGAACGAGTGCTGGCCGGGATGCACGTCAACACCTGGGGCGTAACCCGTGAGATCACCGACCTTGTCCGATCGGGTCGACCTGTCGACAAGCACCGGCTCGCCGACCCGCAGGTGCCACTCGAGGAACTCATCGACGCCTGACAGCGCTGCCCGCGCAATCGTCAGGTCACGGGCACGACCGCAGCAGCCTCGCCGACGATGACCGTCGACTCGTCCCAACCCGGGGGCGTGATCGGCAGGCTCACCGGCGCCCAGACCTCGACGACGACCTCCTCGCCGCTCGAGTCGACGTTCCAGTCGAGGCCGGGGTAGTCGTCGGTCGCGCCAATGGCGTCCATGTACTCATGCACATAACGCTCGGCCAACTCGGGGTCGATCTCGGCCCGGCGGCCCAGGTCGCCGCTGTAGACCTGCTCCCCCTCGATACCGTCGACCGCCGCGAGTGCCGCGCCATCAGCCAGGGAGTTGAGCGACTGATTGCGCAAGTACGCGACGGACGCGTCGATGACCACGGCGGTCAGCAGACCCACGACGATGAAGAACCCCACGATCATCACGGTCAACTGGCCGCGTTCGGATCGCCGCCTCATGGGCGGTCCTCGCGGTAGGTCCCGTACGGCTCGACATGGGTGCTGGTCAGTCGAACGCTCGGTGCGCTGGAGCCGAGCGCGGACGGCACGAGCGGAAGCGGCTGCTGCACGACGACCTCGACCGTGATCACCGACCCCGACGTCAGGCACTGGCCCTGGCGCGGCTCGCAGGTGATGATCACGTCTGCGTCGTCCGGGTCGACACCCTGGTCGATCAGGGCGATGTCGACAGCCGCCTCGGCCCGATCCTTGGCCGTCTCCTGGTCCGGCGCCAGCACGAACGCGCGCCCCGCCGCCCGACTCGCCGAGCTGGCCGCGAACGCTCCCCGCTGGGCGTCGAACACGCTCCACATGATGTAGACCAGCGGCACGAGAAGCAGCAACCCCAGCCAGATGAACTCGATCAGCGCCGTGCCCGACTCGTCGCGGCGCCGCCGCAGCCGCGCGACCGCCGCGATCACGGCACGACCTCCCACACCGCGTGCCCCTCGACGTCGAGCTCCACCGCCGGGCCGAACAGGCCGAGCGCGGGCACCTCCGCATGCACGCGTATCTCGACCCCGGGGGCGCTTTCGATGTCGGTCTCGGTCGCCGTGACGTCGTCCGCGTAGCTGCCGGCGAGAGCGCCGTCGATCAGCTCGCGAGTACGTTGGGCGCCTTCGTCGGGCGAGTGGTCGAGACCCGCGCCGTACCTTGCGCCGTCGGACGCCGCCGCCGTCAGCGTGTTGCGTACGTGCATGACCAGGCCCACCTGGATGATGCCGAGCACCAACGGCACCAGCAGGATCATGATCAGCACGAAGTCGACCACGGCCGCGGCCGACTCGTCGCGACGGCGGCGGCGCATCACTTCGTGACGGAGTCGAGCGCCTGGGACAGCATGTCCTGCAGCTGGTCTTTGGCCACTGCCGTCAATGCGACCACGATGGCCGCCGTCATGACGACGATCATCACCCAGCCCGGCACGTCACCGCGCTCGTCGCGACGCCACCGTCCCGACAGCGCGGCCCGCGTCGCCAACTGCCACAACACGACCAGCGGCACCAGCGCCGCCAGCATTCGTCCCCTCATGTCCTCGCCTTTCTCGTCAGGGAGAAGTCAGGTTGAGTCCTACCCAGCCGGGATAGAAGGCAAAGACGATGGTGATCGGCAGGATCAAGAAGACCACCGGCACCATCATCAGCACCTCCTTCCGAGCGCCCGTCTCGATCAATGCCCGCCGCTGTGCCTCGCGGACGTCGGCAGCCTGCGCGTGCAGCACGTCGACCAGCGGAGTGCCGCGATCGAGCGCGACGGCCAATCCCTCGGCGAACCGGGCGATGATCGGCACGCCGGTACGCGCGGCCAGCCGGTCCATCGCGAGGCTGATCGGCGTGCCCGTACGCACGTCGCCCAGCACCCGACCGAGCTCGGCCGACAACTCGCCGCGGCTCGACGACACCACCCGCTCCAGTGCCGCCACCGGTCCCTCACCGGCGGCGACCGACAGCGCCATCAGGTCGGCCACGGTCGGAAACTCGGTCAGCATCCGCTCCTCGCGCTTGCCCAACGCCCGGCTCAGCTCCCAGTCGCGGCCCAATACGCCCGCGACGAACGCAAAGCCACACAGCAGGAGCAGCGGGATCGGGGCCACCGGCGACTGCAGCGACCACAGCAGGCCCAACGCCGCCATGCCGGCGAACGCCGCCAGGCCCCACTGCACCTGCTCGATGCGGAACTGTTCGGCCGAGATCGGCGACCCGAGACGGTCGAGCCGTCGGCGTACGCTCGCGGTGCCGCCCAGCACCTTCTCGACACCGCTCGCCAGCCGTCGCATCGATGGGCCGAAGATCGCCCAGCCCACGGCCGCCGGCGCCGAGCTCGATCGCGGCTGACTCGGCAGTCGCGGCGCCTCCGGCAGGTCGAAGAGGTAGGGCGCCACCCGGTCGGTGAGGGCCGGCCGACGCGACCGCAACAGTGAATAGCCCGCGAGCCAGAGGCCGAGCCCCAAGGCCAGCCCGAGCAGTCCGCCCATGACCACCGGTGTCACGACAGGATCCGCCGTTCGATCGGCAACCGGCCCAGCCGCGTCATGAGGCGGTAAGCGACAACGCAGAGCGCGGCCCCACCGATCAGGATGGCGACGCCGGCCGGCCGCTGATAGCGCTGGATCGTCTCGGACTGGAACGACATCAGGATCAGCACGAGCCACGGCGCCGCGACCGCCAGCCGGGCGCCGTTGATCGTCCACGACTGGCGCGACTCGAGCTCGGAGCGGGTGCGAGCATCGTCGCGGAGGAAGCCGGACAAGGCCCGCAGCATCCGACCCAGGTCGCCGCCGCCGACGTCACGCGCGATCCTCAACGCCTCGCACACCCGGTCGCCGACCGGATCGGCGAGCCGCTGCTTGAGCAGGTCGAGGCTGTCGCCGAACCGCCCGCTGGCCTGGTAGTCGCGACCGAATTTGGCGAACGGATCCCGCAGCGGCTCAGGCCCCCGGTGACCCAGCTGGGTCAGCGCCTCCGGCAGCGAGAGGCCGGCCCGCACCGCCGAGGCGAGGTTGTCGACCGCCTCCGGCCACAGCTCGGCAAACTCGCGCTGCCGTCGGCGAGCCCGCCCCTTCAACACGGCGACCGGAAGGTAGCCGCCCAAGACCGCGAACACGACGGCCACCGGCACGGTCTGCGACACGCCCAACATGACCACGCCGATCACAACGCCGCTGCCGATGCACAGCATCGTTACACCACTCGGCGTCACGCCCTCGATGCCGGCCCGCTGCAGCAAGCCACGCAGCCACGGCTGGCGGCTCGGCCGGTCGGGACGCCAGCCGTCGTCAGTGACGCCAAGCCACACCAGCAGCAGTCCGGCACCGAGAAGCAGACCCAGGAGTGTGCCCATGTCAGCCGTGCCTCTCCGGCCGATCGGGGACTGCCTCGTCGTCGGAGGCGTCGGTGCTGAGCAGTCGGTGCAGGTCGATGCCTTTGCGGGCGAAGCGCTCCGGCCGGGGCGGCATGCCGGCGAGCCGCTCCAACCGCTCGTAGCGTCGGACGAACATCGGCTCGGTCTCGATAAGGTCGTTTTCGACTCGCCCCGGCACCGCGACGATCTCGTCGACCTGGCGTACGCCGGACGAGTCGATCGAGATGTGGACGACGAGGTCGACCGACGACGCCACCGTCGGTACGACGAACCGGGCACCGATGTTTTCGCCTGCCAGCAAGGGAAGCGTGCACATCTTGACCAGCGCCTCACGAGCCGAGTTGGCGTGGATGCTCGCCATGCCGGGCAGGCCGGCGTTGAGGGCAAGCAGGAGGTCGAGGCACTCCTCAGCCCGCACCTCACCGACGATGATCCGCGAGGGCCGCATCCGCAGCGCCTGTTTGACCAGCTCACGCAGCCGGATCTCGCCGGTGCCTTCGAGGCCGGCCTGCCGGGTCTGCATCGCGACCCAGTCGGGGTGAGCGAACTTGAGCTCGAATACCTCCTCGGCCGACACGACCCGGTCGGCGCCGGGAATCGCCGCCGCGAGGCAGTTGAGCATCGTCGTCTTGCCGGCCTGGGTGCCGCCCGAGACGACGATGTTGAGGCCGGCGGTGACGGCCGCGCGCAGGAACGCCGCTCCACGCCCGTTGAGTGAGCCGAGCGCAATCAGGTCCTCGAGGCTGTGCGCCCGAGCGACGAACTTGCGGATGTTGACGGCGGCGAAGTCGCGCGAGATGCCTTCGAGGACGACGTGCAGCCGGTGACCACCGGGCAGCAGGGCGTCGACGAACGGCTGGCTCAGGTCGAGCCGACGGCCGCTGGTCTTGAGCATCCGCTCGACCAGATCACGGACCTCCTCGGACGTGAGGATGGTGGCTGTCAGCTCGTGCCGGCCCTGACGCGCGACGAAGACTCGGGACGGCTCGTTGATCCAGACCTCCTCGACGGCCGGGTCGTCGAGATAGCGCTGCAGTGGGCCGAAACCCGACACCCGAGAGACCAGGTCGTCGACCAGGGCCGGCAGATCGTCCAGCGGTGCGACCGCCCCGGTCAGGCTCCGCTCGTCATGCGCCTGCGCCACTCCCTCGGCGATCCGGCGCACTGCGTCGGTGTCGCGCTGCGGGTCGACGCCGAGGTCGCGCACGCGGGCACGCACCTGCTCGGCGAGGTCGGCGGCGTCGGCGACATCAGTACGCGCGCGACGCTGGCTCGCCACGGTCCGCGACGACCCCGACAGCCCGAGTGACAGGGTCGCGGCAGGCCCGTTAGACGGCGCGTCGTCCGACCACGCCTGATCCGCATTTGTCATCGCCGGCCCAACCCCAGGTCGCGTCCCCGAGCATCCACCCCGATGCCCTTCGTCGAGAGTATGTCCGCTTTGCGCCCCGATCTTTGCATCAGTCGGCCGGATCCCGCCACCCCTACGTCGGAAGCTGTGGATATCCAGAGAGTCAAGGTGCGGCGCATCCGACTCGTCGCCTCGACCCTTCGGCCGTCACCCTCACCACTCCACACGTTGAGACGTTCGCTGGCGCCCGCTATGCGGCTTTTAGCGAACACGTCAACGAGTGAAGCGATCGTCGGAGGCGAAAGGCAGCCCGAGAGCCGCTAGCCCTTGACCGCGCCTTGGGCCATGGCGCGAGTGATCTGTTGGGACAGCAACAGATACAGCAGCAGTACGGGGACGATCGCGATCAGCATGCCGGCGAAGAGCACCGGCCAGTTGGCGCCGTACGTCGCGTTGACCTGGAGGTTGAAGACGCCGAGCGCGATCGTCGACTTGTCGTCGCTGGTGAGGAACGTCAACGCGAGGAAGAACTCGTTCCACGCCCACAAGAAGTTGACCAGGAACACGGCGAAGCAGCCCGAGATCACGTTGGGCAGGAAGATCCGCAAAAACGTCTGGAAGACCGACGCGCCGTCGATCGCTGCCGCCTCCTCCATCTCGTGCGGCAACACCGAGAAGAAGCTGGCGAGATACCAGACCGTGAACGGCAGCGAGAGCCCGTCGTAGATGATCACGAGACCGGTCAGTGTGTCGAGCATGCGGACCGCTGACAGCTCGAAATAGAGCGGGACGATCAACACGACCGGCGCCATCAGCAGGCCGATGAAGAACGACTGCCGGATCACCGTCGACGGCCGGGTCCGCGGGAAGCGGGCCAAGGCGTACGCGGCCGGCGTCGCGACCGCCAACGACAGCAGTGGCGCCCCGAAGCTGACGAACAGGCTGTTGACGAAGTAGCTGCTGATCTGCGCGTCCTGCCAGGCCGACGTGAAGTTTGACCACGCCCACGTCGACGGAAGCTCCCACGGCTTGATGCTGAGGAACTCGCTCGTCGGTTTCAGCGCCTGCAGGATCAGCCAGCCGAAGACGAGGACGTTGAAGATGACGATGAGGGTCAGCGGCAGGTACGCGGGCAGACCACCGACGAGCCGCGACCATCGACTCGGACCGCGGCCGGCCGGTGCCCGAGCGGGCTCGGGCTGCGTGGCAGGCTCGGTGTAGGCCGAGCGCAGTTGACTAGTCATCGTACGAAGCCTTCGACGTGAGCCAGCCGACCGCGAGACCCAGCAGCGCGGCGATCACCATGACGATCGTCGCCAGACAGGCGGCGTA
>Ga0190270_10000078_pt1 | contig 43217 bp, 39 predicted proteins | sample Popmic320T_FD_133748 | JGI IMG/M metagenome (GOLD analysis project Ga0190270, IMG submission 133748) | Populus adjacent soil microbial communities from riparian zone of Weber River, Utah, USA - 320 T | ecosystem: Environmental > Terrestrial > Soil > Riparian zone | place: USA: Utah | collected...
GGGGCCTCCGGCGGGCCGGTGTGACCGGCGGCACTTGTTTTCGCACGGACGGCGCCTGTCGCGAGAGGCGTGCGTTCAGCCTTGGGCAACCAGTGCTGCCGGTCACACCGGCCCGCCGGAGGCCCCCGGTCGTCCCTCTCTTACTTCTTCGCCGCCGCCACCATCTGCTCCACGTCGGCGAGCAACTGCCTGGCGTCGTAGACGATGCCGTCCTTCACCACGAACCGGACGCCGCCGGCGCGCTCCACCTTGCCTGATTCGTCGTTCACACGGATTGCGCCGGTGCCGTACAGCACCTTCAGGTTCGCGAGCGGGTTCGCCTCGACCAGCACCAGGTCGGCCAGCATCCCGGCGCGCACCAGGCCGTACTCCGGACGCTTCCCGCTCGCCTCGTGCAGCGCCTCGGCGCCGTGGAACGTCGCGGCGCGGATCACCTCCAGCGGATGAAAGCCAGCCTCCTGCAACAGCTCCAGCTCGCGGATGTAATCGAACCCGTAGAGCTTATAGATGTAGCCGGAGTCCGAGCCGGCGGTCACGCGGCCGCCGCGGTTCTTGTACTCGTTGATGAACGTCATCCAGAGGCGGTAATTGTTCTTCCACTCGATCTCGTCCGCCGTCGTCCAGTCGAACCAGTACGAGCCGTGCGCCTTCCGGCTCGGCTCATACCACTTCCAGAGGGAGGGGAGCGTGTAGCGGGCGTGCCATTCGGCATTCATGGCCCGCATCAGGTCGCGGCTGGCCTCGTAGATCGTGAACGTCGGGTCGAGGTTGAAATTCAGCTTCAGCAGCTCCTCCATTACCGCGTTCCACTTCGCCGAGCCCGGCGCCGCGGCCTGCTTCCAGAGGCGTCCCGCGTTGCCGAAGCGGTGCGACTCGTCGAGATAGTTGTAGTCGGCCGGGTAGTCCTGGATCGTGCGCGCGTCGAACAGCGACTCCGGCAGGCCGTACCAGTGCTCCATCCCGTCCAGGCCGAGCCGCGCCGCTTGCAGCACGTTCATCCGCGCCACTCCCATCTGCGAGAGGTGGGTGGTCGTGCCGAGCTTCAGCTTCTTCGCCTCGTCGATGAGAGCGGCCAGAATGTCGGGATCGTAGACAGGGTCGCCGCCGCCGATGATCTTCAGGCCGGCGCCGCCGTTCTTCGCGACCCACTGCACGAACTTGCGCGCCTGCTCCGGCGAATCGACCGCGCCGCCGTCCCACATGCTGCCGTCCGTGAAGACGTACGGCACGATGCGCGGCGCCACGATCTCGTTGCGCGCGCTCCGGTCGCGCTCGTGCACCGTCCACGGCAGCCCGTTTCCCGAGCCCGGATCGCGCACCGTGGTCACGCCGTGCGCGAGCCAGAGCTTGAACACGTACTCCGCCGACGTTCCCTGCTCGGTCCCGCCGGGATGGCCGTGCATGTCGATGAAGCCCGGCAGCACGTACATCTTCGAGCCGTCGATCTCCTTCGTGGCATCGGCGGGACGCCGTTTCGGGTCGATGGCCACTTTCGGGAAGCCGACGCTGCGCACTTCCTTGATGCGGTTCCCTTCGATCACGACGTCCATCGGCCCGATGGGAGGCGCGCCGGAGCCGTCGATGACCGTCGCGCCGCGGATGATCAGACGCTTGAACGGCCCTTCGCCCTCATTCGGGCGGCGGTCGGGCGCATACGGTTGCTGCGCCTCCTGGGCGGTCGTCGTGGCGGCGGCAATGAGAAGGATGAGCAGCGCAAGCGACTTCTTCATTGCGCGCGATTGTACGGGGTACCATCGGACCACGGGGTACCATCAAACTATGAGCGACAGCATCTCCGATTTCCGCAACCTCTATCAGGCCGAGCACGAGAGGACCCGCAAAGTGCTGGAAGCGTTTCCGGCAGACCAGGCGGAGTTCAAGCCGCACGAGCGCTCCAGCAGCGCCCTGAAACTGCTGCAGACGTTCGTCGTCGAGCAGAACCTCCTCCTGCGCGCCGTCCGCAACGAGCAGGTCGTCGGCAGCGGCGGCTTCGGCGCGGTCCCGAAGTCGTGGAATGAAGCGCTGGAGGCGCTCGAGACGCAGCATCGCGAGATCATGGAGCGGCTCGAAACGTTGAAAGACGGCGAGCTGCAGACCGTGCAGTTCATGACCGGCCCCGGAAAGATGGGCGACTTCGAACCGCTCCACTTCCTCCGCTTCATGCTCTTCGACCAGATCCATCACCGCGGTCAGCTCTCGGTCTACGTGCGCATGGCCGGCGGGAAGGTCCCGGCCATCTACGGCCCGTCCGGCGACGAGCCGTGGAACTGATCCGGCCGCTGACCGAAGCGGATCTCGGCGCCTATGCCGTCCTGCGCCGCCGCGCGCTCCTGGAGTCGCCGCTGGCGTTCGCCGCGTCGCCGGAGACGGACGTAGTGGTGCAGATCGGCAACGCGCCGGACTGGATGCTCTTCGGAGCGTTCGCTCCGGAGCTCGCCGGCGCGGTCGGTCTCATCCGCATGCGCCATCCCAAAGCCGCGCACAAGCTGCATCTCTGGGGGATGTACGTCCTGCCATCGCACCGCCGCCGCGGACTCGCCGCCGCGCTGCTCGCCGCGGCCGTGCGGCACGCGCGCTCCATGGATGGGATCGCATGGATCCAGCTCGGCGTCACGCATGCAGCCGCCGAGGCCAGACGGGTGTACGAACGGGCGGGATTCGTATCGTGGGGGAGGGAGCCGGATGCGCTGCGGTGGGAGGGGGAGAGCGTGGGGGAGGAGCACATGGCTCTCGACCTGCGGTGAAGCTGGTGTCGGGTGTCAGGTGTCGGGTGTCTGGGGTTTTTCGCCTGGACGGCACTCGCGGTGAGTTGCATCGGGCGAGACACCCCAGACACCTGACCCGCCAACCGACACCCGCTGCGCAGCAGCGCCACGGGTGCATAATGGTTACCGTAGAGCTGGAAGAACCACCCTCGCATGCTCGTTGCAGGCCGACGCTACCAGGAACATGCAGACGCTGACCCTTTTACACTCGGAATCCTTTCCGATCGGGCGTTACGCCGATGTGCTGACGCGTGAGTCGATTGCCTCCTCGAGGCTCGACAATCTCGACCAGCTTCTCATCGGCGACGCGTCGTCGTTGAGAGTAGTCCTCGTCGATCGCGGCAACATCAACGGCCGCAAATCGGCGCTGAAGCTCGATACCCGCACGGCCGTGGTCGGCGTCGGGCTCGAGGAACAGCCGCACTGGCTGGCCGACGACAGCATCTACCTCCACCTCCCGGAGAACCCCGCCACCGGCGTGCTGCTCAGCGCCGTCAAGCGCGCGTACCAGTTCCTCTACCAGAAGCAGCGGGCCGACCATCTCGAGAGGCAGCTCAGCGAGCGCACCCGCGAGCTGCAGGAAGTCTCGGAAGTGGGCGTGTCCCTGTCCACGGTCCGCGACCACGCGGTGCTGCTCACCATGATCCTCAGCAAAGCGCGCGAGCTCTCTCGCGCCGACGCCGGGTCGCTCTACCTGCTCGACGAGTTCGACGGCAACAAGGTGCTGCGCTGGAAGCTGGCGCAGAACGACTCCATCGACGTCGAGGGCTTCGAAGAAAAGATCCTGCCGATCACGCGCAAGAGCCTGGCCGGCTACGTGGCCATGACCGGCGAGACGCTGGTCATCGACGACGCGTACGACCTGCCGGACGACGCGGAGTACGAGATCAACCGCTCCTTCGACGAGAAGAACGGCTATCTCACCCGCTCCCTCCTCGTCTTCCCGATGACGAACCACGCCGGGGACGTGATCGGCGTGCTGCAGCTCATCAACCGGAAGAAGCTGGGCGCCCCCGCGCGGCTGACCGCCGGGAACGTGCCGGACAACGTGATCTCGTTCCTCGACGAGACCGCCGACATCATGCGCGCGCTCGCCAGCCAGGCCGCGGTCGCCGTCGAGAACAACCTGCTGTACGAATCGATCGAGCGGCTGTTCGAAGGCTTCGTCACCGCCGCCGTCACCGCGATCGAACAACGCGACCCGACCACCTCCGGTCACTCCTTCCGCGTGGCCGACCTCACGGTCGAGCTGGCGCGCGTCCTCGACCGCATCGACTTCGGGCAGTACGAGCAGGTGAAGTTCACCCCCGACCAGGTGCGCGAGATCCGCTACGCCTCCCTGCTGCACGACTTCGGCAAGGTCGGCGTGCGCGAGCAGGTGCTGGTCAAGGAAAAGAAGCTCTACCCGACCCAGCTCGCCACCATCCGCGGCCGCTTCGAGTTCGTCATGAAGTCGGTCGAGAACGAGGCCAACCGCCGCAAGGTCGACTACCTCCTCGAGCACGGGAAGACCGGCTTCGACGAGTTCGGCGCGCATGTAGATGCGGAAATGACCGAGCAGATCCTGAAGCTGCAGAAGGACTTCGCGTTCATCGCCCAGTCCAACGAGCCGACCGTCCTGCCGGAGGGCGACTTCCACTACTTGCAGCAGCTCGCCGGCCGCGACTACGAGGACATCCGCGGCGACCGCCGTCTCCTGGTCGACCCGGAAGAGGCGCGCATCCTCTCGATCCGCAAGGGCAATCTCGACGCCACCGAGCGGCTGGAGATCGAGAGCCACGTCACGCACACCTTCAATTTCCTGCTGAAGATCCCCTGGACCCGCGACCTGGCCAAGGTCGCCGAGATCGCCTACGCGCACCACGAGAAGCTCAACGGCCGCGGCTACCCGCGCAAGCTGAGCGCCTCGGACATCCCCATCCAGTCGCGCATGATGACGGTCTCCGACATCTACGACGCCCTCACCGCCAGCGACCGCCCCTACAAGCGCGCCATCTCCACCGAGCGCGCCCTGGACATCCTGCGCATGGAAGTGGGCGACGGCCTGCTGGACCCGGATCTCGTCACCACCTTCATCGAAGCAAAGGTGTACGAACGGGCCGGCGTGCTGCGCACGTAAGGCCGATCGCTTCCGCGCGACGCAAGATCGTTGACGAGCTAAGCAAGCTCGCTTAAAAGCTCAGCGCACTCCAAGCTCTTACCCGCGCACCGCCACCCAGATCAGGTACCGACCGCCCTTCTTCCCGTGACCGCGTGCGGTCACTTCCTCCGCGTCGAAACCTGCTTCGCGGAGGCGTTTGGTGAAGGCGGCGTTGGGGGCGGCGGACCAGACGGCGAAGATGCCGCCGGGGCGGAGGGCACGGTGGGCGGCGCGCAGGCCGGCGGGGGTGTAGAGCTGGTTGTTGGTGGCGGCGGTGAATCCGACGGGGCCGTTGTCCACATCGAGCAGAATGGCGTCGAAGGCGGCGCGCGAGTCGCGAATGATGCGGGCCACGTCCACCTCCTCGATGGTCACGCGCGGATCGTCGAGCGCGCCGCGGGAGACGCCGGCGAGGGGGCCGCGGTGCCACTCCACGACCGCCGGCACCAGCTCGGAGACCACTACCGCGCTGTCGGGAGTGACGCGGTCGAGCACCGCGAGCAGCGTAAAGCCCATCCCCAGGCCGCCGATCAGGACGCGCAGCGGACGTTGTCCGAGGCGGTCGCAGACGATCGTCGCCAGCGCATCCTCGGAGCCGTGTACGCGGTTGTTCATCAGCTCCCAGTTGTCGACCCGGATCGAGTACTCGGAGCCGCGCTGGTAAAGGCGCATCTCCCCGGTGTCGCCCGGGATGGAGGAGGTTGCGAGTAGCGTCCACGGAATCACTGCGCTACATTAACCTGCATGCGCGCGCTCGTGTTGCTGCTCCTCGGAGTGCTGGCCGCCGGTTGCGTGACCAGCTCTCCCGATGCCGTTGCGCCTGCGTCCTGCGCCGATCCCTCCTCGGTGGCCGGCACGTGGCGCGACCACCGGATGACGCAGGTCGGCCCCGGCTACGTCACGGTCACGTTCCGCTGCGACTGCACGTTCGAGGCGACGATCCAGGGCCTCGTGATGCGCGTGAAGCAGAAGGGAACGTACGACACCGCTGCGGGGGAGCTCCGGTTCGGGAACGAGACGAAGTGGCCGTTTGAGCTGGTCTCGGACACCCTCGTGATCCACGAGGCGGGCGAGCGTCACGAGTTCGGGCGCGTCGAGACGAAGCGCTGCGTCACTTCTTCCGCTCGTACTTCCAGTTCCGCGACTTCCCCTCGCTGATCCACTCCACCGCCTGCGCGATCCGTTTCGTGCGCGTCCCTTCCTGCTTTGCTTCCGCGATCCACTGCGCGTACTCCCGTTTGTGGCTCGGCGGAAACGCTTCGAACGTCGCCAACGCACCCTTGACGCGCCGCAGCGCGGCCAGGAGCCCGTCCGGCGTCTCCAGCGGTGAGGGAGTCGTGCGCGGTGCACGCACGATCTTCACCCCCGCCTCGTTGAGCGCCACCGCCTCGCGGATCAGCTCGAGGAGCTTCTTCTCCGGCGGCAGCTCCGAAACGTCCGCTACCTTCTCGCGGAAGGCCGCCTGGCTGCGCATGAGGGACGCCTTCCAGAAGCCCCAGCTCACGTGCTGCTTGAACGCGGCCATGCTGCCGACGATGCCGTTGTGGTCGAAGTGCGGTGCGCCCCACTTCAGCGACTCCTCGATCTGCGGATCCGCCTTGTGAAACGCATCCCTGAGCTTCTCGAGGATCGGCCGCGCGAACGACGCGGCCTTCGCGATGTAGGCGTCGAGCTGCGGTGACCTTTCCCCCATGGCGAAAGATTACTCCGACAGCGCCACGGCGAGCACGATGGTGCGCTTGATCCCGTTGAAGATCGGCTCGATCTCGCAGCTCTCGTGCAAGGCGTGCGAGCCCTCGCATGGCGTCGTCCCCATGCCGACGGCCGGCACTCCCGCGAGGATCGCGGCGCTGGTGTGGTTCGAGGCCGTGTCGGTGATCGACGGCTCCTGCCCGAACGCGCGGAATACCGCCTCCGCCGTGCGCACCATCTCCGAGTGGCGATGCCCCGGCATGCTCGCCACCTCGGAGACGGAGACCACGTCCCGCTTCACGGTCATCCCGGCGCGCTTCGCCTCCTCCTCCACGATCCTCTGGATCTGCGCATCGAGCCCGTGCAGCTCCTCGGCGACGGTGGAGCGAAGATCGACGCTCATCCAGGCATCGGGGGCCTTGGCGTTGAACACGTCCGCGGCGCCGAGCATCCCGACGTTCAGCCACGACGTCTCCGGCACGTCGAGCGCGTACAGCCGCTCGATCGCCCGCGCGAGCGGCAGCGTCGCCGAATGCGGCGGCGTGCGCGACCGCGTATGCCCTCCCGGCCCGATGACGTGGTAGCGGTGCCAGTAGATCCCGGTGCCGCCGTACGTGAAGCCGTTGAAGCCGCCGTCGAGCGCGACGAAGCGGTCGATCTTCTTCGCGTGCTCCGCCAGGAAAGAATCGGCGCCGCGGAACGAGGTCTCCTCTTCGACCGTGAAGAGGAACGTGAGGTCGCCCTTCGTCTCCACGCGCGCCTCGTTCATGGCCCGGATCATCGCCAGCAGCGCGATGATGTTGCGCGTGTTGTCGCCGACGCCGGGCGCGTGGATGCGCCCGTTCTCGATGCGCGTCGTGACGTCCGTCTCGATCGGGAAGACGGTATCGAGATGCGCGTCGAAGACGACGTGTTTCCCGCCGCCCGTGCCGCGGCGCGTGCCCATGACGTTCCCCGCGGCGTCGCGGTGCACGTCCTCGAGGCCGTAGCTTCGCAGCAGCGCCTCGATCGCGTCCGCGCGCTTCGCCTCCTGTCCCGAGGGCGCCGGGATCTCGGTGATCTCGCGCCACTGCCGGACGATCGGCTCGCGGTCGCGCTCGACCGCTTCCAGCGCACGCGCGACGTCCGGACGCTGCGTGAGCGTCCGCATCTCGTCTACCGGCACGGGAAGGGCCGAGGGAGCGGGCACCGAGGTGCGGCAGGCGGCGGCGATGAAAAGAAGAGGGAAGAGGAGGGGGCGAAAACGCATAAGCGCGAGATAGTAACCTCGTCGCTTTGCGTTACGATGATCGGGCAACACAAAAAAACGGAGGACGTCATGGCCAAAGGCAACAACGCCCGCAAGAAAGAAACGAAGAAGCCGAAGAAAGACGCCGCCAAGAAGTAAGGACGTGTTTCGACTCGAGACCGAGCGACTGCTCATTCGGCCGTGGCAGCCGGACGACCGTCCGGCTCTCGCGGCGCTGACCCAGGACCCCGAGGTGATGAAGTACGTGCACGCGGGGCAGCCGTTCAGCGAGCAGGAGCTCGACGAGCTCTTCACGCGTCAGGCGCGGCTGCTCGCCCAGTTCGGCGTCTGCATGGGCGCACTCGTCGAGAAGTCCACCGGCCGGCTCGCCGGCGTCGCCGGAACGCAACCCCTCGGCGACGACTACGAGATCGGCTGGTGGCTCGCCCGCGACCTCTGGGGCCGCGGCTACGCGACAGAAGCCGGCGCCGCGACGATGCACCACGTGCTGCACACGATGCAGCGCCCGCGCGCAGTGGCCATCATCGTCCCCGACAACGAGCCGTCGAAGCGCGTCGTCGACCGCCTCGGCATGAAGTGCGAGGGCCGCTTCACCGGCGCACAGCTCGGCCACCGGAATCCCGATCTGGTGGTCGATCTCTTTACGCGCGCGCGGTGAACCCCCGGTCCCCCGCTCTTTGCGCGGGTCGAGTGACGTGCGACCATGACCGCATGGCCAGCATCAACTTGAACTTCATCAACCAGTCGAACGACGCGAACAACTCGAACGTCGTCATCTTTCAGAAGAACGTGGTGAACCAGGTGCTGCGCGACCTCGCGCCGGGCGAGACGCGCTCGTTCCAGCTCGGGCTGCCGTCGGCCGAACGGAACGTGCAGGTCAGCATCGCGCGCGACATGTCCGATCCCTCCCGCGCGACCGCGATCTCGCTCGCCGGCGTCCATTCCGCCGATCTCGTGATGACCGGCAGCGATGAAGCGGGGTACCAGTTCGCGCTGAAGAACGTGGCGCAGCCGAAGCGGATCATCGCCGTCGTCGGCGCCACGGGCGCGCAGGGCGGCGGCCTGGTGCGCGCGATCGCGGACGACCCAAAAGGCGGCTTCACGGCGCGAGCCATCACGCGCGACGTCAACTCCGACAAGGCGAAAGCGCTGGCCGCCCTCGGCGCGGAGGTCGTCGCGGCGGACGTCGACGATCCGGAGAGCCTGCTCCGCGCGTTCGAAGGGGCTTACGGCGCGTACTGCGTCACGTTCTTCTGGGACCACTTCTCGCCGGAGAAGGAACTGGCGCAGGCGCGTGCGCTGGCCACCGCCGCACGCGATGCGAACGTGCAGCACGTGATCTGGTCGACGCTCGAAGACACGCGCAACTGGGTGCCGCTCGACGACGACCGCATGCCGACGCTCATGGAGCGCTACAAAGTCCCCCACTTCGACGCCAAGGGGGAAGCGGACGCGATCTTCGCGGAGCTCGGCGTGCCGGTGACGTACCTCCTGACGTCGTTCTACTGGGACAACTTCATCTCCTTCGGCATGGGCCCCACGCGCGATGCGGAAGGAAAGCTCGCCATCACGCTGCCGATGGGGACGAGCAAGCTCCCGGGCATCGCCGCGGACGACATCGGCCGCAGCGCGTACGGCATCTTCAAGGTCGGGACGTCGCTGGTCGGCAAGCGCGTCGGCATCTCGGGCGAGCATCTCAGCGGGGAGGAGATGGCCGCCGCGTTCTCCGCCGCGATCGGTGAAGAGGTGAGCTTCAACGCCGTCGAGCCCGAGGTCTATCGCGGCTTCGGCTTCCCCGGTGCGGAGGACCTGGGCAACATGTTCCAGTTCAAGCGCGACTTCGAGACGTCCTACCGCGGCGCCCGCGACATCGAAGCGACGCGCCTCCTGAACCCGAAACTGCGCACGTTCGCGCAGTGGCTCGAGGAGAACAAGAGCCGGCTCAACGTCCCGAACGGTTAACCTTTCGCGCTGCGCGACGTCTATAGGTGCATGAGCGAAGTGTGTCGCGCGGATTTCGAGCAGTACTCGGTCCGCGAGCTGGTGTATCCAGGCGGGCGCCGCATGCCGCGCCACGCGCACGGCTACAGCAATCTCACCGTCGTCGTGAGCGGGGAGATCGATGAGACCACCGACGACGGGGAGCATCGTGGCCGCTCGTGCAGCGTCCTGCTCAAGCCTGCCGGAACGATGCATTCCAACTCCATTCCCGGCCGGCAGGGGACGCGCACGGTCAGCATCGAGCTGAAGCCGGCCTCGCCGCTGGCGAAGCAACTGCGGAGGTGGGAGTGGATCGAGACTCCCGACACGGCACGCGCCGCCCTCGCGTTCTATGCCGCCTTCCGCTCCGGCGTTGACGTCGAATCGACCGCGATGGCCTTGCTTGCAATCGCAACCGCCAACGCGGCGCTCGGCATGCAGCAGGCGCCTCCGTGGCTGGAGGTAGTGAAACGCATCCTCGACACGCGGTTCCACGAGCCGATCCGCTTCGAGGACGTGGCGGCCGAGGTGGGGCTGCATCCGGTGTATCTCTCGCGGGCGTTTCGCAAACATCAGGGCGTGGTGATGGGGGAGTACGTGCGCGGGCTGCGTCTGCGCCACGCGCGGCATCTGCTCAGCGCGACCGAGCGTTCGCTGAGCGTGATCTCCGCCGAGGCGGGGTTTTCCGACGCCAGCCACCTCTGCCGTGTTTTCGCGGAGGCGCATGCGGTGACGCCGAAGGCGTATCGCGCGCTCGTGCGGGAAAGAACGCGCACAGGTTGATTCCGTTCCACAACTCCGGCGGGCCGGCTCCTACATTCATGGCAGGAGGACACATGACCCGTACCGTTGCTCTCGCCGCCGCACTGCTCCTCGCCGTCTCCTGCGCCACGACGACTCCCACCTCTCCCGGTCCTGACGTGCAGCGCATCGATCGTTTTGCGCAGCGGGCGCTGGCGGCGTTTCCGGAAGTGCCTTCGCTCGGCCTGGCGGTCGTGCGCGACGGCCGCACCATTCTCACAAGCGGGTACGGGATGCGCGACCGGGAGCGGCAGTTGCCGGCGGATGCCGGCACCGTCTATTACATCGCCTCGTCGACCAAGTCTTACGTGGGCCTGCTGGCGTCGATTCTCGCGGCGCGCGGTGTCGTCGACCTGAATGCGCCGATCGGCCGCTATCTCCCCGAGGTTCGGTTCGAGAACAGGACCGTGACGCTGCGGACGTTGTTGACGCACACGGCCGGGATCAAGAACGACGCGATCGTCATGCGCACCGCCTTCACCGGCGAGCACACGCAGGCGGCGCTGATCGAGCTCCTCGGCAGGAGCCAGACGAGCGAGCCGAAGTTCGCGTACGACAACGTCGGCTATGTCGCGGCCGGCCTCGTGCTCGAGCGCGTCACCGGGAAGACATGGCAGGAACTGCTTGCCTCCGAGGTGTTCGGGCCGATCGGGATGACCCACACCACCGCGACCATGTCCCGCGCGAACGCGTGGCCGCTCGCGAAACCGTATGACATGGGACGCGACCTGACCGTGCAGCCGATCGCGAACCTGAAGAACGACAACACCATGCACGCCGCCGGCGGCGTCGTCACTACGCCGCGCGATCTGGCCCTCTGGCTGGAAGCGAACGTCAACGCCGGCCGCGTCGGTGGGAAGCAGGTCATCCCCGCTGCCGCGTTCGCGGAAGCGCACAAGCAGCAGGTGACGATGCCGGAGAGCACTTGGTACCGGTTCCGCCGCTACGGCTACGGGCTCGGCTGGTATCACTCCGAATACGAGAGCGTGACGCTCCTCCATCACTTCGGCGGCTATGAAGGATGGCGCGCGCACATCTCCTTCCTGCCGCAGCAGCGCCACGGCGTTGCGGCGGTGGTGAACACCGGAGGCACGGGCGCACAGGTGCGAGACCTGATCGCCGCGTACGCGTACGACGTCCTGCTCGGCAAGCCGAACGTCGACGAGGCGTACGCCGCGCACCTCGCAACGATGCGCGAGACCGTGGAGAAGCAGAAGGAGCGCATCCGTGCCGACGTCGCAGAGCGTGCGAAGCGTACGTCGATGCTGACGCACCCGCCGCAGTCGTACGCCGGCGCTTACGCCAATCCCGCTCTCGGAACGCTGCGGCTGCGCGTCGAGGGGAACGCGTTGCGCGTCTCGCTCGGCCCGCTCGACGCGGTGCTGGAACCGTTCACCGAGCCGGAGTCTGCGCGCGTCGAGCTGATCCCGGGCACGGGCGAGGTGCTGCGGTTCGTGTTCGAAGGAAGTAGTGGCCGTGCGACCGCGGTGCAGTACCAGGACCTGGTCTTCCCGCGCGTGGAGTGAGGTGCCGTCGAGGGGCGCATAGAATCCCCGCTGCATGCATGACGTCCTTTCCCAGGTGGTGGCGCTCGTCGTGGCGAGCGCCGTCATCGCCTACATCTGCCACCGCCTGCGCATCCTCCCGATCGTCGGCTTCCTCCTGGCCGGCGTGGCCATCGGCCCGAGCGCCCTCGGCCTCGTCGAGGACGCGGCGTTCATCGAGCTCGTCGCCGAGTTCGGGATCGTGCTCCTGCTCTTCACGCTCGGCATCGAGTTCAGCCTCGATCGCGTCTGGCGCATCAAGCGGGCGATCTTCGTCGGCGGAGGGCTGCAGCTCGGGCTGACGATCGCCGCCGTCACCGGCATTCTCGCGCTCCTCGGCATCGACTGGCGCACCGGCTTCTACACGGGCGCGCTGATCGCGCTCTCCAGCACCGCGATCGTGATGAAGGTCCTCGGCGACCGCGGCGAGCTCGGGACGGCCAAAGGGCAGCTCTCCCTCGGCATCCTGATCTTCCAGGACCTGGCCATCGTCGGGATCGTGCTGCTGCTGCCGTTGCTCGGGCGCGGCAGCGGCTCGACGCTCGAGATCGCGCGCGGCCTCGGCATCGCGGCGCTCATCGTCACGCTGATCGTGATCGTCGCGCGCCGCGTGATGCCGGTGATCCTCGAGCGCGTCGCGCGTACCTGTTCGCAGGAGATCTTCCTCCTCACCATCATCGCCATCTGCCTCGGCACCGCCTGGCTCACCAACCTCGCCGGCGTCAGCCTCTCGCTTGGCGCATTCCTGGCCGGACTGGTGGTGAGCGAGAGCCGCTACAGCCATCACGCGTTCGCCGAGATCCTGCCGCTGCAGATCCTCTTCAGCGCGATCTTCTTCGTCTCGGTCGGGCTGATCCTCGACGTCGCATTCGTGCTGCACCATCCGCTGCTGATCCTCGCCGTCGTGGTCGCGATCGTGCTGCTGAAGGCGCTCATCACCGGCGTCGCGGCGCGCATCCTCGGCTACACCGGCGCGGTCGCGGGAGCGACGGCATTCCTGCTCGCGCAGGTCGGCGAGTTCTCGTTCGTCCTCGCGCGCGTCGGCCGCTCCTCCGGCCTCTATCCGGCGGGCGCCGAGGGGATGGGTGCGCAGACGTTCATCGCCTCGGCCGTCCTGCTCATGGCTTTCACGCCTCTGCTGGCGCGCTTCGGCCGCTGGCTCGAGGAGCGCCGCGAGAAAGTGGTGGAGGCCGAGACTTCGGGCACGTCCGACGCGACCGTCGAGCACGTGGCGATCGAGAACCACGTCATCGTCGCCGGCTACGGTCCGGCGGCCCGCTATCTCACGCGCGTGCTGCGCGACTCCGGCGTGCCGTTCGTGATCCTCACGCTCAGCCCGACCGGAGCCACCGAGGCGCAGCACGAGGGGTTGCGGGTCATCCTCGGGGATTACAGCAGGCGCTTCCTCCTCGACGTGGCCGCGATCGAGAGCGCGAAGATGCTGGTCGTGCCGGACGACACGGCGGAGATGACCCGCCGCGTGGTCGTCGTCGCGCGCAGCGTCAATCCGACCCTGCAGATCGTCGTGCGCACGCACTCCGCGACCGAAGTCGACGAGCTGCTCGAAGCGGGAGCGGACCAGGTGCTCGTCGACGAGCTCGAAGTGGGCGTGCAGCTCTTCACGCGCGTCCTCTCCGAGTACCGGGTCAGCCTCGGCGAGATCGACGATCACGTCACCACGGTCCGCGCCGGCGGCTACGCCGCGCTTCGCACCGGCATCTCCGACGTGCCGCTGGTCATCTGCGACGACCTCGACGAATCCTGCTTCGACACCCGCACGTTCACCGTCCGCCGCGGTACCGCCGCGGAGCCGGTGACGATCGGCGAGCTGGCCGCGAGCAGCGGCGTGCGCGTCGTGTCGGTCGAGCGCGACGGAGAACGGATCGCCCCGCCGCCGGACGACTTCGTGCTCGCTCCCGGGGACCGCCTGAACGCGCGCGCGAGCGCACAGGCCTTCGCCGCCGCGGCACGCTTGCTGCGTCCGACTCCCGCCAGCGAGGAGGAGACCGCCCCGGTGCGCACCATCCATCTCACCCCGGAGCAGCAACGCGCCTGCGAGCACGCCGCCAAGATGCCGCCCGACGTCACCTCCGCCGCCAGCGGCTGCGAGGAATGCCTCAAGCTCGGCGACACCTGGGTCCACCTCCGCATCTGCATGAAATGCGGCCGCGTCGGCTGCTGCGATTCCTCGAAGAACAAGCACGCCAGCAAGCACTACAACGCCAGCGGCCACCCGGTCATCCGCTCCTACCAGCCGCACGAGGAGTGGGCGTGGTGCTTCCCGGATGAGTTGATGATGTAGCGTAAAATCGCACCATGGACTGGCGCCTCCACATCAGCGTGAATCCCGGCATATGTCATGGACAGGCCTGTATCACCGGTACACGAATCCCCGTGACGGTGGTGCTCGACAACCTGGCCGCCGGTATTTCCCACGAAGACATCCTCGCCAGCTACCCGCGTCTCACGAACGACGCGATTCAAGCGTGCATCGCCTACGCGGCCGATCTGGCCCGCGAGGAAGTCGTCGCGCTTCCCGCCTGACCGGTGAGATTCAAGATCGACGAGAACCTGCCGGAGGAGCTCGCGCAGATGCTGCGCGATGCGGGATGGGACGCCTCCACGGTCGTCCAGCAACAGCTCGGCGGCGTCAGCGACGAAATCGTAAGCAACGTCTGCGATGTGGAGGACCGCGTCCTCGTGACGTTCGACCGCGGCTTTTCGAACATACGCGCGTACTCGCCGGCGGAGCATGCCGGTATGGTTGTCTTTCGACTGAAGCGGCAGGACAAGATCCACGTGCTGGAAGTCGCGTCGCGGCTCGTCGACGCGCTCCGTCAGCGTTCACCAAACCGAGAGCTTTGGATCGTTCACGAAAACTGCATCCGCATTCGATCCGAAGCGCGCCCGGGTGACGCCGATGCATGATGTACCGATGCAGACGGTGAATTGATGCGACGGTTCGAACGGTACGTCGCGATCGGCGACAGTACGAGCGAAGGGATGGACGATCCCGACGGCGAGGGCGGTTATCGCGGGTGGGCGAACCGGCTGGCGGAGCGGATCGCGGCGCAGCAGGGGAGCCTGCTCTACGCGAACCTGGCCATCCGCGGACGCAGCGCGCGGCAGATCCGGGAGGAACAGCTCGCGCCGGCACTGGCGATGAAGCCGGACCTCGCGACCGTAGTCGCGGGGATGAACGACATCATTGGACGGCGGTTCGATGCGAGCGCCTTTGCGGTCGACCTCATGGCCATGCAGCGTCCACTGGTCGAACAGGGTGCGACGGTGCTGACGTTTACGCTGCCCGACCTGCGGCCGGTGATGCCGCTCGCGCGGTTCCTCGGATCGCGAGTGGTGGATCTGAACGCCGCGATTCGCGATGCCTGTGCGGCGACCGGCGCGATCCTGTGCGACGTGGCGTTGTATCCGGTGGCCTCTGATCCGCGGCTCTGGTCCGACGACCGCCTGCACGCAAACTCCATCGGCCACGCCCGGATCGCCGACGCCCTGGCCTGGCACCTCGCCCTTCCGGGCACCGACGAGTCATGGAAGGAGCCGTTGCCGTCGCCATCGCGCACGACCGTTCTTGACATCGCCCGTGCGGAAGTGGCGTGGGCACGACGACACCTGCTGCCGTGGGTGTGGCGGCATCTGCAGGGAAAGTCGTCGGGCGATGGACGCAAGCCGAAGAGGCCGGAGTTGCTGCCGATGTGACGAGATGGCTTCGGGCGTCAGGCGTCTGGGAGTCACTGTCGTCCGGGCGATCACGCCCAGAGGCCTGACGCCCGACGCCAATCTCGATCAGATATCCTCCGGCCGCCATGTCCCGCCCCCTGCACCTGTACTCGCTCTCGCGCATGCTCGCGGAGCCGGCTCATTCCTTTCGTGTCTCGGACGACCTGGAGGTCTTCGATCGCAGCGGGACGCTCGTCGAAGTGGTGTACGTCGAAACGCCTGACTTTCTGGCGCGGGCGCGGCAGCGGTTGAAGGAGCAGCCGAAGGCGACGCAGCGTTTCGTCAGCTTCGCGCCGGTGCCGCGCGTGCTCGAGGCCATTCCGGCAGCGACGGGCGGGCTGGATGGGGAAGCGCGGGCGACGCTGGAGCGGGCCGGCTTTTCGCGGAAGCAGATCGACGCGTTGCGCGAAGTGTTCGTCACGGAAGAGGTGGAAGTGCGGGAGGAGGAAGGGTTCGCCCACCTCAGCGCGTGGCTGTCGCGGGAGCAGCGGCGTGTGAGCGCGGTGGATGTGCGGGAGCGCATGAAGGTGATCGCCGAGGTGGCAGGGCTCGACGAAATCGCCGCGGCGCGGAGGCTGGCGGCGATCGGCGTCCCCGTCCAGTTGCGCGTGGAAGTCACGCCGCGCGAGCTCGGGTGGATGGAGCTGGTCGAGACGCTGCGCTCGATTCCGGGCGCGCGGGTACACGTCACGGTCGACGAGGCTTACTGGGGCCGCGCACAGGCGAGCGGCGCGACGCTGCTGTGGGACAACGTCACCACGGAGTTTCGCGAGCGCAAGCCGAACGTCGCGGATGAGGGGGAGTGGGAAGCGTACGTCATCGAAGGCGGCGATGTGGCGTCGCTCCAGCCGAAGACGTGGACCGGCGCCGCGGGCGTGCTGCGCGGCCTCTTGTGGCGGGACGTGCAGCACTACATGACCGAGCACGCGGAACTGATCGACGACGTCATGAGCGCGACCCGCGCGCCGGCACTCGCGTGGGCGGTGCTCGATCCGGCCGGGCTGCAGCTGCTGAACGTGGAAGAGACGTTTCCGCAGCTGGCGGTGCGCAGGCCGAAGGAAGCGTTTCCCGAGGCGCGGGCCTGGCTGGAAGCACAGACGCGGGACTGGGCAGCGCCCGCGACGGACAGTGACTGGCGTGGCTTTGCGGAAGTGGGGTTCTGGGCGAAGCGGTGGGGAATCAGCCCCGCCATCATGAGCCGCGAAGCGGCTCATGATGGCAGTAAGTTGGAAACCCTCGCCGACGTCGTCTTTGCCACAGGCGAACTGCGCGAGGAGACCCTCGCACGTTTGAGGAAAGAGACCCTCACCGCCTCCATCACCGACACCGGCGAGGGCGTCACCGCTCACTGGATCGCGCCGGTTGATCGAGATGTTGACCTTCAGCACGAGACCGTCCGGCGCCTCGATCTGTTGCGCCGGCTGTACGCGGACCGGCAGGCGTTCGGTGCGCATGTCTACGGGAACGTCTCCGCGGAGCTGAAGCGCGACGTGCCGGCGGAGCAGTTCCCCGTGCCGTGGCTATTGCGGCTGCACCTGATGTTCGTCCGGCCGGAGCTGACGTGGGACGAGTACGTCGCCGAGGTCATCTCAGTGCGCTCGCGCATCGCGGCGCTCGCGGCGCGGATCACGGCGGCATTGACCACCTGGTTCCGGCGCGATAAGCCGTTCACGATCTTCGAGGCGGGAGTGGACGCGGAGGAGTGGGATGCGATCTCCGCCGCTCTCTCATCTCTGCCGAGGCTTCCGCGCACGGCGGTGGACGAGTGGGGGATCGAGATCGAAGGAGCGGCGCGCGCGTGGAGCGCGGGCACGCCGCATTTCCACGTCCCGTATGAGAACGCGCTGAACGCCTACGTCTCGGCGATCCACGACTTTTTGGCGCAGTCGTGGCGGTTCTTCGTCGCCAATCCGCAGATCGGGCGCGGGTCCCCCGAGGCGCGGGAGAAGCTGGAGAAATGGCTGGCGGAGGAGGGCATCACCCGCGAAGTGCCGACCGAGCGACTGGCGCAGGCGCTGGAGGCGTTGAAAGCGTTCCAGAAAGAGTTTCGCGCGCGCTTCCCCACCGCGCCGGCGATCGAGCAGGAAGAGCGCGAGCGGCTGTGGGAGCTGTGGGCGGTCTGGTGGGACTTTGCGTTCTACCCGCGCCGCAAGCTGGCCAACGCGGTCAAGGAGTCGAAAGCGGCCATCGACGCTCGGCTCGACGAGCGGCGGCGCGCGCTGCGGCGCCGGTTCCGCGAGCTCACGCTCAGCAACGTCGACATCCACGCCGAGCACGAAGGGCTGTGGATCACGCTGGACGTGCAGCACGTCCCGAACGTGGTCAACGCGTTCGCCGAAGCGCTCGCGCACGTCATCGACGTGCTGCGGCCGCCGGCGGAGCAGCATGCGTTCGACCGCTACGTCCTCGACCTGGTGTGGGAGCGCGTGCATCTCGTCCCGCTCGTGCGTGGGAAGTCGCTGGAGCGCAAACGGTGGTCGCTCGACATCGCCACGCTGCCGCGTCCGGACGAGAATCTGCAGGATCACGCCTGGAAGTTCGTCCAGCGCCCGATCGACCACGCCACCTGGAACGTCCTCGGGCTCGACGAATGGCCGTCCAACGTCGCGCCGGTCGCGCGGAGGCTCGTACCCGCCGTCGCCGCGTGGCGCGATGCGCTCGACCACCTCGCCGCGTTGCGCGGCATCCCGGAAGCCGATCCGGACGTGCTGATCCCGCACTGGCGCGACGTGGTGACGGTCGCGACGCGGCGTGCGGAGGACGTGCAGGAACTGCTCGCGCAGATCCCTCGCCAGTTCTTCGCCGCGCATGACGACGCGGTGGACACACTGCAGGAGTTCGCGCGCGGGATCCGGGCCATGGTGGCCGATGCCGAGCCGCTCGCGTTCGACACAGCCGAAACGGCGAGGGCGGCGGTCGCGGAGACGCTCGTGCAGGCCGCGGCAGCGATCGGCGAGGTCTGGACCGACTCCGAGTTGCCCTAGCGCGCCACTGGATGTACATTCTCCTCGGCGGCGGCTCGCGCCCAACCTCCTCGATCTTCCCCCGGCGAAGATCCTCGTGGAGGCAAAGGAGGGGATACCTCCGAGCCGGCATGACGGACTTCGTCTGCCGTGGCGGGATTGCCGGGGGATCGCGTTGCGGCGTGAACGAAGGAGCTCGTGATGCCGAAAGAGAAAGACCTCAAGCGCGTCGTTCGTGCGCGCATGGAAAAGACCGGCGAGTCGTACACCGCCGCTCGCGTCCAGACCCTCAACAAGAAAGCAGCACCGCCACCCGATTACGCGGCACTGTCCGGCGTGGCGGAGGAGACGGTGAAGGAGAAGACCGGCCGCTCGTGGGCCGAGTGGGTCGAGACGCTCGACGCGTTCGGCGGGACGGAAAAGCCGCACCGCGACGTCGCCGCGTACGTCCACTCACAGGGCGTGTCAGGCTGGTGGAGCCAGTCCGTCACGGTCGGCTATGAGCGCATCAAAGGCTTGCGCGCCATCGGCCAGCGCCGCGCCGGCACGTGGGAGATGACCAGGAGCCGCACGTTCCCGGTTCCGGTCTCGACGCTCTTCGACGCGTTCGCGAATGCGAGGAAGCGCGCGAAGTGGCTGCCGGGCGTGAAGCTGACCATCCGGACCTCGCAGAAAGACCGCTCCATGCGCGCCACCTGGCCGGACGGCACGTCGCTCGAGATCGGCTTCATGGCCAAAGGCGACGCGAAGAGCGCGGTCGCGGTGGCGCACACGAAGCTGCCGGAGAAAGCGGTTGCCGATCAGTTGAAGGCGTACTGGTCGGAGCGGCTCGACGCGCTCGCGGATGTAGTCAGTTAAAGTAGCCGGCGATGCGTCGTCTTCTCCTGCTGCTCGCGCTGACGTTCCCTCTCTCCGCCGCGACCTTCAAGTCGCACGACGGCACCGTGCTGCACTACGAACTGGTCGGAAAAGGGGAGCCGGTGGTGCTGCTCTCGGGCGGCCCCGGGTTTTCGCCGGAGTACCTCCGTCCGATCGCCGACAAGCTCGGCGGAAAGCATCAGTTCGTGCTCTTCCATCAGCGCGGCACCGGGAAATCGGTCGTCGAGACGCCCAACGCCGAGACGCTGGCCATCCCGAAGCTGGTCGGCGACCTCGAAGCGCTGCGGCAGGAGTTGAAGCTCGAGAAGCTGACGCTCGCCGGCCATTCGTTCGGCGGCATTCTTTCGATGATGTACGCGCGCGCTCATCCGGAGCGCATCCGCGCGATCGCCTTCATCGACGCGGGCGGTCCCACGCTCGCGTCGGTGAAGAAGTTCGAGGCCAACATCAACGCCCGTTTCACCGCCGAGGACACGGCGAAGATCAAGGAGTGGTCGGCGCCGGAGAAGATGAAGGACAACAGGCGCCGCGCGGTGCTCGAGATCACGAAAGCGAAGACCGGCGCCTATTTCGCCGATCCGAAGAAAGCGGCGCCTCTCATCGACGCGATGACCGAGGAGTCGTTCCACGACGGCGTGTTCTGGGGCATCGTCTTCCAGATGATGGCCCTCGACCTGCGCGAAGGGCTGGAGAAGGTGAAAGCGCCCGTCCTCGTGATCCACGGGAAGCAGGACCCGTTGGAGAGCGCGGAGGAAGTGCACGCGACCTTTCCGGGCTCGAAGCTGGTGATGATCGAGAACGCGGGCCACTTTCCGTGGCTGGAGCAGCCGGATGTGTTTTACGCGGCGCTGGGGGAGTTCCTCGGCAGCGTCTAGTTTGGAGTGCGGCGACCGCAGTCGCCGCTTTTACTGCGTGATTCGGAGGCGCTGCCGTCCGCACGCAGTGAAAGCGGTGACTGCGGTCACCGCACTCCAAAATCTTCCAGGGACATCTCCTCCAGGAGTTTGCGGCACACCTCTCTCCGCGATTCCCGACGCGCGTGCAGCCACTCCTCGGCGCCGTCGGGCAGCCATTCCGGCACCTCCACATCCGAGAGCGAGGCGCGCAGCACGTCCATGAGGGAGTTGCCCTCGCGGCGTGCGCGGCCGAAGAGCTCCGTGAGGCCTCGGACGCCGGCGTTGTCAATGAGGACGGCGGCGGCGACCGCGCGTTCGGCTTTGGTGACCGGCGCGTCGAGCCTGCGGATCGAGGCCGCGGTCTGGCGCAGCTCCGCCTCCGTGAGACCGGGGACGCCGAGGAGCGTGCGGGAGAGGTGGCCGACCTTTTCGAGCCACGGGCCGAGGCGGTGGAAGAGCAGGAGCAGCTCGAAGGCGCGCGCGTCGTCAGCGGCGGGCGGGTAGAGCCGCCGCGCGATCTTCGCGATCCGCTCGACGTCGTCGAAGCGTGAGGCGCCGTCGAGGTCCTGGTAGTAGGGGCGGAGGAAAGTCTCGAGTTGCTTCACGTTGTCGTCGATCTTAACAAATGCGTATTGACAAATGTGAAGCGGCGACACATATTGCTGTTCGCGCATGTATTGAAACGGAGGCAATGATGATCACAGCACTGAAGGCACACATCGGCATCAACGTCCGCAACGTCGAGACGAGCATCGGGTTCTACAGGAAGATGCTCGGCATCGAGCCGTCGAAGGTCCGCACCGGTTACGCGAAGTTCGACGTCCAGAATCCTCCCCTCAACCTCACTCTGAACGAGAACCCGGGCCTCAAAGACGCCGGCGCGCTCTCGCACCTCGGCATCCAGCTCTCGTCGACCGAGGACGTGCTCGCGTACCGCGACCGCTGGAGCGCGGAAGGGCTGGAGACGCGCGAGGAGATCGGCACCGACTGCTGCTACGCGGTGCAGAACAAGAGCTGGGTCATCGACCCGGACGGAAACGAATGGGAAGCATTCGTGGTGCTGCAGGACAACCTGGCCGAGGTGAAGCAGGCGAGCTCGTGCTGCACGGTGGAAGGGGTTTGCGCGACAGCGTAAACGGTGTCGGATATCAGGTGTCAGGTGTCTGGGGTGTGTCGCCCGGGCGTAGAGCCACAGATACCTGACACCCGACACCAGGCGGCAAGTCCGAGGAGCTGACTCGCCACTCCTTCTTCACATTTCGCGGCCGCTTTCCGTGTACCCTTCCCCCGTGCGGCAATACCTCGCCATCCTGCTGCTGCTTGCGGCGGCAGTTCATCCCCTCGTGCACTTTGGAGACACGCTCGTCTCCTGTCCGTGCGTGCATGGGGCGATCGTCGAGATGGCGCCGCCCAGCGTCGCGCCGAATGCGGCGACGCCGCAGGCGTACGCCGCGGCGGCGCCGTCGTTCCTCGCGGTCGCCCGCGCGTCGGAGCTCCCTGCGCGCGCGCCGCCTGCTGCCTGAAGACTTTCCCCCGCACTCCCACCGGAAAACTTCAGGAGCTTTTTTGATGCGCACTTTCGTCGCACGGCTCGGCCGTGCTGCTTTCGTTATTCTTTTTGCCGCAACCGCGTTCGCTCAGAACGCCACCATCGTCGGCCGCGTCTACGATCCCCAGGCCCAGCCGGTCGGCGACGCCACCGTCACCCTCGTCGAGCTGCGCCGCAGTGTGAAGACCGGCGCCGACGGCTCGTTCCGGTTCGAGAACGTCCCGCCGCGCCACTACCACATCTCCGCCGAGAGCCCGCGCCTCGGCAGCATGATCGGTGAGGCCGACGTGGCGGCCGGGCAGACGCGCACGGTCGACGTGGTCATCGATCCGCTCGTGCACACCGAGGAGATCGTGGTCACGGCGAGCGCCGACTCGAGGCGCGAGTCGGAGGTCTACCAGCCGGTGAACGTGCTCAGCGAGGAAGACCTCGCGGCGCGCATCCGGCCGACGCTCGGCGAGACGCTGGCGCAGGAGCCGGGTGTCTCATCGAGCTCCTTTGGGGCCGGTTCCAGCCGCCCAATCATCCGCGGTCTCGGCGCGGACCGCATCCGCGTGCTCGAGGAAGGGGTCGGCACCGGCGACGTCTCGAACATCAGCCCGGACCACGCGGTGAGTGTCGATCCGGCCAACGCGGAACAGATCGAGATCGTCCGCGGACCGGCCACGCTGCTCTACGGCAGCAACGCCGTCGGCGGCGTGGTGAACGTGATCAGCAACCGCATCCCGTCGCGCTCCGTGACCGATCCGCTGACCGTCACGCTCGACTCCCGCTACAGCAGCGCCAGCGAAGAGAAGTCGAACATGCTCGTCTTCGACGGCGGCTTCCGCGAGCTCGCGTGGCACGCCGACTTCACGGCCCGCGATACGAACGACTACGAGATCCCAGGGGCGCTGGTCGAGAACAGCTCCCTGCAGTCGCGCAGCGGCACCGTCGGCGGCTCGTGGATCACCGACGGCGGCTTCCTCGGCGCCGCGGTGACGAACTTCACGACGAACTACGGCGTCCCCGGCGACGACCCGGTGCGCATCGACATGGAGCAGCGCCGCTACGACCTCCGCGGCGAGCTCGCGCAGCTCGGGTTCTTCAGCAACGTGCGCCTCCGCCTCGGCGTGACGGACTACGAGCACGTGGAACTGGAAGGGGAGGAGATCGGGACCGAGTTCACGAACGACTCGTTCGAGACCCGCCTCGAAGCGCGGCATCGCCCCTTCGGCCGGATCAACGGAACGTGGGGCGTGCAGGTCACGTCGAACGATTTCGTGGCCGCGGGAGAAGAGGCATACATCCCGCCGAACTCCTCGACGGCGAACGCGATCTTCGCGTTCGAGGAAATGCCGGGCGAGCGCTTCGATTTCCAGTTCGGCGCGCGGTACGAGCATCAGGAAGTGAACGTCGAATCCGACACGCTGCGCGACCGCCACTTCGAAGGGTTCTCCGGCTCGGCCGGCGCCATCTGGCATCCGCGCGACGGCTACATCCTCGCGCTGTCGCTCGCGCGCGCGGTGCGCCTGCCGACGGCGACGGAGCTGTACGCGAACGGACCCCACGCCGCAACGCGGCAGTTCGAGCGCGGCAACGAGGCGCTCGATGAGGAGACCTCGTCCGGCATCGACATCTCGTTCCGCCGCACCGCGGGACGCTTTCGCGGCGAGCTGAATCTCTTCAACAACTCCTTCGACGGCTATATCTACGAGTCGCCGACCGGCGAAATCGAGGACGGCTTCCCGGTCTTCGAGTTCATCCAGCGCGATGCCCGCTTCCGCGGCGTCGAAGTGTTGACGCACACGCATCTGGTCAGCCGCGGCGAGTCGCATCTCGAGCTCGACCTCGGCGGCGACTACGTCCGCGCCACGCTCGCCGACGGCGCCGGCAACCTGCCGCGCATCCCGCCGATGCGCGCCGGCGCCGGTCTGCGCCTGCACGGCGGCCCGCTCAGCGCACTGGTCGAGGTGCGGCACACGTTCGAGCAGGACGAGATCGCGAGCTACGAGACGAGCACCGACGGCTATACGTTCCTCAACGCGCACCTCGGCTACCGCTTTTTCGTGAAGAACACCGTGCACGACGTGATGCTGCGCAGCCACAACCTCACGAACGAATTCGCCCGCCAGCACACGTCGACACTCAAGGAACAGGCGCCGCTGCCGGGAAGGGACATCACGTTGTCGTACAGGTTGCTGTTCTGATGAGGGAAGCGGCGAGCGCCGCCTGAAACATCGGCCCTCCCTCTCCGTAGACAAACGGAGATGGAGGGATTCCGATGAGAATCGCATCGCTCGCAGCCGTCACGCTGCTCGCCGCCGCCCCCGCCTTCGCCGGCTGGACCGACGAAAACGACTGTAAGTACACGGCGGGACGCCGCGCCGCGACTCCGGCCGCCGGAATCACGCGCGTCATCATCCACGCCGAGTCGGGCTCGCTCGCCGTCGACGGCACGGCCGGGGCCACGCAGGTCGTCGCCAGCGCCACGGCCTGCACGTCCGAGGAAGACTTCCTCCCGAAGATGACCATCACCCTGCGCAAGTCGGGCTCCGACCTGCACATCGAGGCCAACATCCCCGAAAAGACGATCATCTTCGGCTTCTTCTCCGCGCGGCTGGACATGAGCATCACCTTGCCGGCCGGATTGCCGGTCGTGATCGACGACGACAGCGGCGCGATGACCGTCTCGAACACCGGCGCGCTGACGATCGACGACGACAGCGGCTCGATCGATGTGAAAAACGTTCGCGGCAATCTCACCATCCACGACGACTCCGGCTCCATCGACGTCGACAACGTCACCGGCAACGTGCTGATCGAAGACGACTCCGGCGAGATCACGGTCCGCAACGTCTCCGGCAACATCGAGATCGAAGACGACTCCGGTGCGATCACCGTGGCGCGTGTCGAAGGCTCGCTGCGCGTGCGCGAGGACGACAGCGGCTCGATCGTGGTCCAGAACGTCCGCCGCGACGTCACCATCGACGACGACGGCTCCGGCTCGGTCGACGTCACCGACATCGGCGGCAACTTCCACGTCGCCCGCAAGACCAGCGGCCACATCTCCCACGAGCGGGTGGCGGGGCGGGTTTCAATTCCCGAGAACTAGTTTGGAGTGCGGTGACCGCAGTCACCGCTTTTCCTGATTTACGGTAGCGCCTGTGCGGACGGAGTAAAAGCGGTGACTGCGGTCACCGCACTCCAAACTACGCCAGGATCGCTTCCGCTACCGCCCTCACATCCCCCGCGTTCTCGAAGAAGAACGTCGGGTTCTCCGCGCGCAGCATGTCCGCGGGCGTCTTCCCCGAGGCCACGGCGATGGTCGTTGCCTCATAGGGCACTCCGCAGCGGACGTCGTAGATCGAATCGCCGATGATCACCACCTCGCGGCCGCGGAAATGATGGCCGAGGAGCTCCGACGCGCGGCGGACGGCGAAGGGGGGGAGCTCGGTGCGGTCGGCGGAATCGCTGCCGAAGGCGCCGAACGGGAAGTAATCGTTGAGGCTCGCGCCTCCGAGCTTCAGGCGTGCGCCCGGCTCGATGTTGCCGGTCAGCAGCGCCAGCACGACATCCTCGCGCTCGTGCAGCAGTGCCACCAGCTCGCGGATGCCCGGCATCACCTGCACGCGCTCCGGCGTCGCGTTGCGCGCCAGTCCGGCCAGGTAGACCTTCCACAACGCCTCGAAGCGCGCCTCCACGTCCACGGCAGCGAAACCAGCGTCGCGTAAAACCATGTGCGTGATCTGCGGATCGGTGCGTCCGGAAAAGTCGTAGCGACCGAGGTCGCCGTCGTAGCCGTACGTCTCGCGGAGCGCATCCGCAAAGGCGGCGCGCGACGCGCCGCGGTCGGTGAGGAGAGTGCCGTCGATGTCGAAGAGGACCAGCCGCATGGGGCGCCGAATGTACCAGTTTTATGTTTTGTAAAGGCGGGGGCGAACGGCCCGCTTACCATATCGCCCCATGTCTGACATCTCGCGCAGAAGCTTCCTTGCCACGACCGCGGCCGCCGTCGCAGCAGCCGCCGTCACGCCGTCCGCCCTGACTGCCGCCCCCGCGTCCAAGCCGCTCCGGATCCTGATCCTCGGCGGCACCGGCTTCATCGGCCCGAACCAGGTCCGCTACGCCGTCGAGCGAGGCCACAAGGTCACGGTCTTCAATCGCGGCAAGACGAATCCCGGCACGCTGCCCGCGGGTGTCGAGCAGCTCATCGGCGATCGCAACGGCAAGCTCGACGCGCTGAAAGGGCGCGACTGGGATGCCGTCATCGACAACCCCTCCACGCTCCCGCGCTGGGTGCGCGACGCGGCGACGCTGCTCAAAGGGCACGCCGACCAGTACATGCACATCTCCACCATCTCGGTCTATGCCGACAACTCCAAGCCGAACGCCGACGAGACCGCGGCCACGATCGTGCTTCCCGATCCGACCGTCGAGGACGTCACCGGTGAGACGTACGGCGGCCTGAAAGCGCTCGCGGAGAAAGAAGCGGAGAAAGCGTTCCCCGGCAAGACCACCATCGTCCGTCCCGGCCTCATCGTCGGCGCGGGCGACAACTCCGACCGCTTCAGCTACTGGCCGGCGCGCATCGCACGCGGCGGCGAGGTGCTGGCGCCCGGCAATCCGACCGACCGCGTCCAGTTCATCGACGCCCGCGACCTCGGCGAGTGGACGATCCGCCTCCTCGAGCAGAAGACGTACGGCGTCTTCGACGCCACCGGCCCGCGCGATCCGCTGACCATGGCGGAGATGCTGTACGGCATCAAGGCCATCACCACCGCCGGCGCGCAGTTCACCTGGGTCCCGGCCTCGTTCCTCGAAGAGCAGAAGGTCTCCCCCTGGATGGACATGCCGGTGTGGGTGCCGACGGAAGGCGACTCCGCCGGCTTCGGCTCGCGCAACGTCAGCAAGGCCGTGGCCGCGGGACTGACGTTCCGCTCCCTCGCCGACACCGCGCAGAACACGCTGGCCTTTTACGATGCGCGTCCCGCGGAGCGGAACGAGAAGGTCCGCGCCGGCATCAAGCCGGAGCGCGAGAAGGAAGTACTGGCCGCGTGGCACAAGGCGCAGGCGGCGGCGAAGAAATGACGCGATTCCTCTGCGCGCTCGCGACGGCAACTCTTGTCGTCGCGAGCGCGGCGGCACAACCGGCAGTTCTCCCCGAACGCGCGCGTCCTGACGCCGTCAACGCCGCGCTCCGCGACCGCCTCGACAACCTCCTGCCGCAGTTGATGCGCGAGAGCGGCATCGACATGTGGGTGGTGATCAACCGCGAGTACGCGGAGGATCCGGTCTACCTCACGCTCGTGCCGGAGCCGGTCTTCGCCGCGCGCCGCACCACCATGCTGGTCTTCTTCGACCGCGGCGCGGAGAAGGGGGTAGAGCGCCTGACGGTCAACCGCTATCCCTTCGGCGAGTACTACCAGGCCGCATGGGAAGGCGGCGATCTCGACGCGCAGTGGAAGCGTCTCGGCGAAGTGATCCGCGAGCGCGACCCGAAGAAGATCGCCATCGACACGAGCCGCAACTGGCCGTTCGCCGACGGCCTCACGCACGCGCTCCACGAGCGGCTCATGGAAGTGCTCGACGCCCCGCTGCGCTCGCGCGTCACCAGCGCGGAGCGGCTGGTCGTGCGCTGGCTGGAAACCCGGACCGCGCTCGAGCTGCAGGCGTATCCGCACATCGTCTCCATCTCGCGCGCCGTGATCGCCGAAGCGTTCTCGAACAAGATCATCACCCCCGGCGTCACCACCACCGCCGACGTGGCCTGGTACATCCGCCAGCGCTACGCCGACCGCGGGCTGCCGATCTGGTTCATGCCCTCGGTGAACATCCAGCGCCCCGGCTTCCGGTGCGAGTCCGCGACCGCGTTCTGCGGCCAGGAGGGCACCATCCAGCGCGGCGACGTCCTGCACACCGACGTCGGCATCACCTACCTCCGCCTCAACACCGACACGCAGGAGATGGCGTACGTGCTGAAGGTGGGGGAGACCGACGTCCCGGACTACCTGAAGCGCGCGCTCGCCACCGGCAACCGCTGGCAGGACATCCTGACCTCCAACTTCGTCACCGGCCGCACGGGCAACGAGATCCTCGCCGCCACGCGCGCCGCGTCGAAGCAGGAGAACATCGACGCGACGATCTACACGCACCCGCTCGGCTTCTTCGGCCACGCCGCCGGTCCCACCATCGGCATGTGGGACAACCAGGGACCGACCGCGGTCCTCGGCGACTGGAAGCTCAGCCCGAGCACCGCGTATGCGATCGAAGGGAACGTCAAGGTAGCGCTGCCGGAGTGGAACGGCCAGCTCGTGCAGATCAAGCTCGAACAGAGCGCGATCTTCGACGGCAAGACGGTGCACTACCTCGCCGGCCGGCAGACGGAGTGGCACGTGGTGAAGTAATCTCCGCGCCGCCACCATGCGCCGTGCGTCACTCCTCGTCCTCTTCCTCACCGTATTCATCGACCTGATCGGGTTCGGGATGGTGATCCCGTTCCTGTCGTTCTATGCGCGGGAGTACGGTGCGAGCGGCGTGGCGGTCGGCGCGGTAGTCGGCGTCTACTCGATCATGCAGTTCTTCTTCGCGCCGGTGTGGGGGAGGCTGTCGGATCGGGTGGGACGGAGGCCGGTGCTGCTCATCAGCCTCACCGCCAGCACAACGGGGTACCTGCTCTTTGCCTTCTCGCAGAGCCTGACGCTGCTCTTCGTCTCGCGCGTCATCGCCGGGATCGGCGGGGCGAACATCGGGACGGCGCAGGCGTACATCGCCGACACCACCACGCCCGAGAACCGCGCCAAAGGGATGGGGCTGATCGGTGCCGCGTTCGGCCTCGGCTTCATCCTCGGGCCGCCGATGAGCGGGATCCTCTCCGCGGTCGGCACGAGGAACGGGCTGCACGGCAACCTGCTGCCGGGACTCGTCGCGGCGGGACTCTCGTTCACCGCGTTCCTGGTGGCGCTGGGCGTGCTCGCGGAATCGAAGCCGCGCGACCTCGTGCCGCGCTCCGGGATCCCGCCGCAGTTCGACCGGCGCATCTGGCGCGAGCTCGCGTCGAACAGGCTGCTCGCCTCGCTCATGGCCGGCCTCTTCCTGACGCTGCTGGCGGTGGCGGGGATGGAAGTGAGCGTCACGATCCACGGGCGCGACCGCTTCGATTTCAAGCAGCTGGACATGGCCTACCTCTTCCTGTTCATGGGCGTGATCGTGGCCGGCATCCAGGGAGGACTGATCGGCAAGCTGGTGAAACGCCTCGGCGAGCAGCGCGTGATCATCATCGGCGCCGCGTCGTTCGTGATCGGCTTCGTGCTGGTGCCGTCGATCTTCCGCGTGCCGCTGCTGTACTCGGTGGCGTTCTTCATCGCCATCGGCCAGGGGCTCTGCTATCCGGCGCTGACGTCGCTCGTCTCGAAGGTGGCGCCGGAGAACGAGCGCGGCAGCCTGCTGGGGCTGGCCACGTCGGTCGGCTCGCTGGCGCGGTTCCTCGGGCCGCTGCTGTCGGGCTTCCTCTACGACGTCGCACGCGTGGCGGGCGCGTTCTACGGCGGAGCGGTGCTGATGCTGTGCGCGCTCGTGATCGCAGTTCGCATGCGAACTCGCTAGACTTCCGCGCCATGGCAATTTTGAAAGTGTCCCGGCTGGGACATCCCGTCCTCCGCGAGAAGGCCTCCGACGTCGAGCTCAAGGACATCAAGGCAGGCAAGTTCAAGTCGCTCATCGACGACATGGTCGAGACGATGCACGCGTACGAAGGTGTCGGCCTGGCCGGGCCGCAGGTGCACCTGCCGCTGCGCGTGTTCGTGTTCGAGGTGCAGGAGCGCGTGGCCAAGCGGCGCGGGGTGAAGCAGGTCGGCGTCGGCGCGATCTTCAACGCGACGTACGAGCCGATCGGCACCGAGAAGATCACGGACTGGGAAGGCTGCCTCAGCGTCCCGTTTCTCGGCGGCGAGACGCCGCGCTTCAAGCGGGTGCGGCTGAAAGGCTTCGATCACGACGGCGATCCGCTCGAGCTGGAGGTCGAAGACTTCACCGCGCGCATCTTCCAGCACGAGGTCGACCACACCGACGGCCACGTCTATCTCGACCGCATGCCCGACCTCACCACGCTCGGGTATACGATCGTCCTATGAAACACCTGCTGTGCTGCCTCGCGCTCGCGCTGCCCCTCTCCGCCGCGCCGGCGGTCGAGGACCTGAAGTGGATGAGCGGCCATTGGAGCGCGACCATCGACGGCGTGCAGATGGAGGAGCTCTGGTCCACCCCCGCCGGCGGCATGCTCCTCGGCATGCACCGCGACGTGCGCCCGAACGGCAAATCGTGGTTCGAGTTCTTCCGCATCGCGGAGACGAAGGACGGCGTCGTCTACTTCGCGCAGCCCGGCGGAAAGCCCCCCACCCCGTTCACGCTGACGGAGTCGAGCGAAGGGCGCGCGGTGTTCTCCAATCCCGAGCACGACTACCCCCAGCGCATCATCTACACCCTCCGCGACGGCCAGCTCTGCGCCCGTACCGAAGGGGAGGGGCATGCGGCGGAGGAGTGGTGCTGGGGGCGCTCGGCGAAGTGATGGCGACCCCTCACCCCGCTGGGCGCCTGGTCTTCTAACGTCCGTACGTTCTATGCGGACGTCGTTCGAATTGCCACGCGCAGGCGCCCATCTCCCTCTCCCCTAAAAGGGGCGAGGGGCTACAAAGCAGCGTGTCACGAGCGGTAGGGTTTGTAGCCCCTCGCCCCGCGTCGAGCGGGGAGAGGGATGCTCGGCACCTGCGCGTTCCAATCTGCACTTCCGGCGCGATCCGGGCGAAGCGGCGTTAGAAGACCAGGTGCCGGGCCGGGTGAGGGGCTGTGCCTCACGCGACGGCAGAACATTCACCGCGCGTCCGGATACCCCGGCTCCGAGGCGCCGCCGGCGTTGAAGGCGCTGACGCGGAGGTTGGGCCAGCGGACGGTCGCGTGGTGCGTGCCGGCGTCGGTGCCGGCGATCCAGTGCCATTCGCCGTCCGAGCCGAGAGCTTCGATCCGATACTGCTCCGCACCCGCGGACGGCTCCCACGTCACCTCGTAACGGTCAGTGCCCAGCTGGCGCAGGCGTACGTTGCGCGGTGCATCGGGACGGGGAGGAAGCGGCGCCAGATCGGCCTCGCGGTAGACGACGGCGCGCACTCCGTCAGCGGGCGTGCCTTCCTGCAGGCCGATGAGCGCTTCGCCCGCGAACGGCGCGGCCACGCTCGGTTGCTCGAACTGGTCCGGTGCCAGCGTCCGCGTGCCGCGCGTCTCACCGACGTCCTGCAGGTTGCGGTCGAGACGCTTTAACGCGAGGTACCAGTTCGCGCCGGTGTAGCGCAGCGCGACGACGTAATCGCGGCCGTCCCACGTCACGTCGCTCGTGGCGGGGTAGTTGAACAGCTCGCGCATCGCGGCGATGCGCAGGCGGTTGCGTCCTTTTACGAGCACCGTGGCACGCGTGCCGTCGAGGATCAGGAACTCGCTCCCGCTGCTGGCGATCGACGTCCCGAATCCGATAGGGAGCTCGAACGGGACGTCGTCGGTGGGGCTGCCATCGGGCGTCAGCAACAGCGCGAATCGGCGGGGATCGGTGAACGGACAGGGAGGCGCCGCGAGCTCGCAGGGCGCCATCGAGATTTCGGTCCAGAGCACCAGGACATGCTCGCCGTCGAAGGCGACCAGCGGCGGTTGCACTTCACGCCTCGTGGAATCGGGAGGTGCCAGCGGCAGCGGCAGCGAGCGCGCGGCCGACGGGATGCCGGCGGCGGAGACGCGTGCTACGCGCAGGCGGCTGCCGGCCGTCCACACCACGACCCACTGTTCACCCGTCCAGACCACGCTGGCGGGATACAGCGCCGGCGGCACCATCTCAGCCAGGACGATCGGCTCTTTGTCGACCGCTCTGCCGTCGGCAGTGATGCGCATCGCGGTCAGCTTCCTGCCGTCGCGCTGGACGCCGAGCTGGTACGCGCCGCTCCACGCGAGCTCCCGCGCCGCGATCGTCCCGTGTGCGACGGGCGCTGCCGGCAGCGGCTCTCCGTCCGGCGTTACGAGTGCGGAACGGACGGTGTCGGCAGACTCGGTCCAGGTGGCGAGCACGTTCCCACCGCCCGCGCCGAGGATCGGCTGCGACTGGCGCGAGAAGCCGAGCGAGAGGAGCTCGGGGGCACGCCGCTGCCCGTCTACCCCGATCGCCACCGACACCACGTGCCTCTCCGTTGTGATCGACGGAAACAGGAGGACCTGGCTGGTGCCGCTCGACGGAGCGGCCGCTTCCTCAGGCGTTGCGAATCGTACCGTCCGGAGCTCATTGCGATATCCCTCCAGCGCCGAGAATGCGACCATGGCTTCACCGCCCGTGCTCAGCACTCCCAGCGGCACGATCGAACCCGCGTTTTCCGCGAGCAACCGCACCGGCGACAGTGTCCCCTCGGCGTCGTTGGTGAAGGTCACCGCCCTGAGGTGCTGCCGGACGTACGTGCCGGCCGACCAGACGATCAGCAACCGCCCGGACGGCGTCAGCGTGACCACCGCGTCCTGCGGCCGGTACGGTCCTTCCGAGGTCCCGTACCAGTCCGCGATGGTCCTGCGGCGTCCGGCACCGTTCTCCGAGATCAGCTGCAGGAACAGGCCGGGCGGTCCGTTCGTCACCACCGCGAACTCCCGCCCCATCACCACCACGTCGAACTGGTTGGCGGCTTGCGGGAGGGGAATCCCTGCCCGCACGATCTTTCCGTCGCGGTCGAGGAGCGCCGCCTCGGCGTAGCTGTACGAGGGCGACTGCAGTGCCAGGAAGTACTCACCGTTCCAGGCGAACTTCGCCGGAACGGGATGCGGCAGCTCGACCGTGCGTACCGCGGTGACCTTGCCCGCGAGGTCGATTTCGATCATGACCGCGCCGAGCTCCGCGTTACCCCGGAAAAGCGCGAAGGAGTCTCCCATCGCGACGAGCTGCATCGACCAGTAGTCGCGCATCTCCGGCAGCGCGAGGGGAAACGACCGCGGCGAGACGCGCCGCCCGTTCGCGTCGCTGAACGCACCCATGACCTGCCTGCCCAGATATCCCATGTCCTCCTGCCAGACGGTCAGGAAGCGGCCGCCGGCGAACGCGGTGTGCGCTTCGGCTTTCGCGTACGGTGTCGACGCGACCTCGCGCGGCGCGAGCTCCCGCCCGGCGGCACCGGCGGAGAGCGTCGTCAGTGAGAACAGCAGCAGGAGCAGGGTTCGCATCGATGTGCGACTCACCGCACCGATCGCCGCTTACCCGGATAGGGAGGCGACACCGGTGCCGAGGAGCCGCCGGCGTTGAACGCGCGGACGCGGACGGCTGGCCAGGCGACCTCCACGCTGCGCACGTCGGAACCGACGCGGGCGGCTTCGATCCAAGCCCCGCCGGGCGTCTGTACCTCGACTAGGTACAGCTCGACGTCGCCGGACGGGGAGGGATCCCACGTCACCTCGTAGCCGGACCTGCCGGCCTGCCGCACGCGCACGTTCTGCGGCGGGGCGGGAGGGGTGGGGAGGAGCGCCAGTTCCGACTCGCGATAGACGGTGGCGCGGACGCCTGTCGGGATCGTCCCTTCCTGCACGCCGATGAGCGCGTCGCCGGAGAAGGGAGCGGCCACGCTCGGCGGCTCCTGGACATCGGGCGTGAGCGTCGGCGTACCGCGCGGCGCGGTGACGTCGTTCAGGGCGCGGTCGAGGCGGCGCAGCGACAGATGCCACTGCGCGCCGCGATAGCGCATGGTGACGACATAGTCGCGGCCGTCCCAGGTCACGTCGCCGGTCACGTTCCAATCGAAGAGATCGCGCGTTGCGGCGACGCGGAGCACGCTCGGATCGCCGTCGAGGACGATCGCGCGCGTGCCGGAGAGCACGAAGAGCTCGCTGCCGCTGCTGGCGATCGAGACCGGGGCGAAGAACTGGAGTGGCAGCTCGAACGTGTTGCCCGCCCGCGCGCCGTCGCGCGTCAGGGGGGTGGCGAAGCTCTTCGTCTCGCCTCCGTCGCACGGCGGAAACATGGAGCAGGGGGGCTGCTGCGATTCGTGCCACACCAGCAGCGCGTGCGTGCCGTCGAAGCCGAGGACGGGCGGGCCGATGTACCGGCTCCACTCTGCCGGCAGCGGATGTACGTCCAGCGTGCGCGGCACCGAGGCGAAGCCGCCGCGCGACACGTCGACGACGCGGAGCCGCTCGCCGTCGGTCCAGACCACGAGCCAGTAGTCGCCGGTCCACACCACGCTCGCCGGCGGGCCCGAGCTTCCCGCGCCGAGGTTGCCGATGACGATCGGCTGATCGTCGAACACCGTGCCGTCAGGGGCGATGCGCGTCGCCAGGACGCGCGTGTTGTCGTGGTGGAGGACGAGATGATGGGTGCCGTTCCACGAGACCTCGCGCGATGCGAGGACGCCGTTCGCGACGATGGCGCTGGTGCCGGCGGCCGTATCCGCGACGCGCACCGTATAGCCGTCGCCGTCGCCTTCGCTCCAGGCGGCGAGCACGCGTCCACCACCGGCGGAGAGGATCGGCTGCGTCTGGCGCGACCAGCCGATCGACAGCACCTCCGGCGCGCGCGCCTCGCCGTTCTCCTCGATGGCCGTCGCCAGAATGCCGGTGGGATACACCGGCTTCGGATGGACCACCAGGATGATGCTGTTGCTCGCGGCCGCGCTGGCGCCGAGGACGAACGGCGTCTGCAGCTTCAACGATTCAGCGGCGCGGGCGCCGCTCGCGTCCATCAGCACCGTCCACAGCGACACTTGTTCGCCGTCGATGTTCACGTACGCCGCGAGGTATCCCGCGCTCGTACGCGTCACTTCGAGCGGCATGAGCACGCGGCGATGCGTCGCAAGCACCGACGGCTCCGAGAGCGTGCCGTCGCGGCGGAAAGTGATGGACTTCACTGCAAACTCGTCGTTGGCGCCGCCCGCCCACACCACGAGCACGTCGCCGTTCGCTTTCGGCGTCACCACCCCATGGGTCACGCGGTACGTGTCTGGCGTCTTGCCGCTCGCCCGTTCGATGGTCTTGTGCTTCTGGACCGCGTCAGTGGTGATGGTCTGCACGTGAATGCCGTCCCACCCGGTCGTGACCGCGACGAATTCGCCGTTCGCGACCGTGATGTCGAAGGCGTACGTGTCGTACGGGATGTCGATCGCGCCACGCACCACGCGCCCTTCGCGGTCGAAGATCGCTCCCACGGCCTGATACGTCGCGTTGCGCTGCACGATGGCCAGAAAGTGCGTGCCGTTCCACGCGTACGCCGCGAGGAAGTGACCGGGCAGCGCGACCGCGTGGATGGAGGTGACGCGCCCCTGCAGGTCGATGTGCGCCATGAGCGTGCCCTGCACGTTGTCGCGCCAGAACAGCGTGTACGAGTCGCCGCTGGGGATGAGCCGCATCGAGTGCGGGTTCGTCATCACCGGAAGCGCGAGCGCAAACGCCTGCGCAGACCCGCCCCGCCCCGTGACGTCGCTGAATGCGCCCATGACCGGGGAGCCGAGGTACCCCATGTCCTCGTGCCAGACGGTCAGGAACCGCCCACCGGCAAACGCGACCTGCGGCGCGATCGTGACGTAGCTGGTCGGTGCCGGAAACGGCTGCGCGAGCTCGCGACCGGCCGCGCCGAGGGAAAGAGACGTCAGCGAAAGGAGCAGGAGCAGGAGGGCACGCGTGGGGGTGAGCATAATAATGTTATGGCGTTATGCCATAAGTGAGTTCAGGAGTCCAGTGCGAATGGCGCTCTCCGAGTGAGCAATCAGCCTCTCGGAGCGGCCAGTCAGGCTCTTCGAGTGACTGGTCAGGCTCTTCGAGTCAGCGTTTGGCCTCTCCGAGAGCCTAATCGGTCACGCGAAGAGGCTCATCGGTCACCCCGAGTGCCTATTTACTGACCGCGACACACTAAACGGCCACTCCGCGACGCAATTCAGCCACGTGCCGTGTCACCGCGGCCACTGCTGCAGCGATTTCGGGCTCCGTCGTATAGCGCGAGAGCGAGAAGCGCACCGCTCCCATGGCCACGCGCAGGGGTTTGTGCATCGCTTTCATGGTGCCGCTCGGCTCGACCTTGCCGGAGTGGCAGGCGGCGCCGGCGGAGACGCAGACGCCGTCGCGGTCGAGAGCGCGGACCAGCTCGTCGGCGGCGACGTCGTGAAAGGAGATGTTCGCGGTGTTGCCCAGGCGGGGCTGCGTGCGGCCGTTGACGCTCGTCTCGCCGATGGCGGCGAGCTCCGCTTCCAGGCGGTCGCGCAGGGTGCGCACGGCGTCGAACGACGAGAGGGCCTCGGATGCCAGCCGGGCGGCGGTGGCCAGGCCGACGATCGACGGGACGGGCTCGGTGCCGGAGCGGAGGCCGAGCTCCTGGCCGCCGCCGTACCAGAGCGGCTGGAGCGTGAGCCCTTTGCGGATCGTGAGCGCCCCGACGCCTTTCGGGGCGTGGAACTTGTGGCCGGAGATCGTGATGAAGTCGGCATCGAGCTCCCGCTGGTCGACCGGGATCTTCCCCGCGGCCTGGACGGCGTCGACGTGCAGCAGCGCGCCGCGTGCGTGGGCGAGCCCGCCGATCTTCGCGACCGGGTGAATGACGCCGGTCTCGTTCTGGGCGAGCATCACCGAGACCAGCAGCGTCCGGTCGTCGATGGCTGCCTGCATGGCGTCGAGGTCGATCGCCCCTTCCTCATCCACCGGCACCACTGCCAGCTCGATCTGTCCGGCCCGCTCCAGCGCGCGGAGCAGCGTGAGCACCGAGGGGTGCTCGACGGAGGTCGTGACCACCTTCCGGCGGCTCGGGTCGCGGTCGAGGAGGCCGCGGATCACCAGCGCGTTCCCCTCGGTGCCGCAGCTCGTGAAGATGACCTCGGACGGCTCGCACCCGAGCAGACGGGCCACGCCGCCGCGCGACTCCTCCACCGCGTCATGGGAGCGGCGGCCGAGAGAATGGATCGCGTGCGCGTTGCCGAAGTGCTCGCGGTAGTACGGAGTCATCGCCGCGATGACTTCATCGGCGACGCGGGTGGTGGCGTTGTTGTCGAGGTAGATCGTCACGGCGCGCATTCTACGCTTTTGCGCTTCTCTGACGGATGCGATGCGCCGCCGTGACGTTGCCTGTCCAGAGGCCGTTTTCACTCACCAATTTTTTATGTTTGCAGAAACGGAGGCGTGACCCGGGATGCCTAAGATGACTCTCATACGAGCGCACCGTTTTCGAGAACCGGCAGCGTGTTGTATGAGAGAGAGCAACGGGTCGGGTGAGCAATCACCCGGCCCTTTGTATTTGGCGTTGGGGTCTGGGCGTTAGGCGTTCGGGTGCTCGCCCGGACGACGAAGAACACCAAGCGCCTAACGCCCAAAGCCCAAAGCCTCTAGAAGTTCAGGAACTGATCCGGCGGTGACGCCGCGTCGTACTCGGCCTGGAGGTCGGTCTTGTGCTTCCACTCGATCTCGGCCAGTTCCATGAACAGGCGGCCCAGTTCGGTCGTGGTGGGAACGCGCTCGGCGAGGAATCGGTAATGGCTCTCGGAGTCGCGCTCGCGCTCGAGGGCGTATTTGAGGGCGCGGCTCATGTCGAGGTTGGCGATCTCGGCCGGAAGCTCCAGGTTCACAGGCGCCGGGTCGGGCGGGTTCGTGCCGAGGGTCTCGCGGTACTTGCGCTCGAGCTTCGCGCGGTGCACGAGCTCGACGTCCGAGAGCTGCAGCATCCGCTGGCGCACCTCGGGTGTCGCCGCGCGCTCCGCCAGCTTCTGGTAGTAGCAGCGCGTCGCGACCTCGGACTGGATCGCCTCGCGAAGAACCTCTTCGACGGTGGTTTCGAGCGGTTTCATCGGCCCGCCAGCATCATATACGTCGAGCCGAGCTACGCGCCGCGATAGAGGTCCGGATTCGGAGCGTCCGTGTCGTCGAAGGGTGCGTCGCGCAGCGGCTGGCCGATGCCGGTGCCGCCGGCGGTGCCGCGCTTGTCCATCTCGCCGTAGTACGGGCGGTAGCCCATCGGCGCGACCGGGAAGTTGGGCGGCACGACCAGGTCGCGCAGGCCGACCACCGCACGCGCACGCGTGTCGATGGCCATCTCGTAGTCGCGCGTCATGTAGATCGCGTCCTCGGGACACGCGTCGACGCAGTAGCCGCAGAAGACGCAGCGCAGCAGGTCGATGTCGTAGCGCTGCGGGAACTTCTCGCGCGTGCGCTCGTCTTCGCCCGCCTCGATGGTGATGCATTCCGCGGGGCAGGCGGTCGAGCACATGTAACAGGCCACGCAGCGGGTCGTCCCGTCCTCACGCGAGGTGAGGATGTGGCGGCCGCGGAAGCGCTCCGAGTAGACGCGCTTGACCTCCGGGTACTGGATGGTCGGCAGTCCCTTGATGTTGACCAGGTTCCTGAGCAGGTGCTTGAGCGTGCGGAACATGCCGGCCACGACCTGCGGCAGGTAGACGCGCTCGCTCAGGGTGAGCGTCTGACGCTCGACTTTGACGACTCCGGGAGAAACGCGCGTGAGCGACATCAGCGATCGAGCTCCCCAGCGATGATGTTCAGCGAGCCGAGCGCGGCGATCGCGTCGGGAATGGTCTGTCCGGTGATCATTTTTCCGAATGCCTCGAAGATCGGGAAGCAGGGGGGACGCGCACGTACGCGATACGGATGCTTCGTGCCGTCCGAGACGATGTAGAAGCCGACCTCGCCGTTGCCGCCCTCGACCTGGAAGTAGGTCTCGCCGACCGGCGGCTGGATGCCGTGCATGATCAGCTTGAAGTGGTAGATGAGCGACTCCATCTCGTTGTAGACCTTCTCCTTCGGCGGAAGGGCCACGTACGGGTTGTCGACCATCACAGGGCCCGGCGGGAGGCCGCGGTCGATGGCCTGTTGCAGGATGCGGATCGACTGGCGCATCTCCTCGAAGCGCACCAGGAAGCGCGCGTACGTGTCGCCTCCTTCGGCGACCGGGACGTCCCAGTCATAGGTCTCGTATCCGAGGTAGGGGCTCGCCTTGCGCACGTCGAACGGCACGCCAGTGGCGCGGAGGCAGGGGCCGGTGAAGCCGAAGTTGATGGCGTCCTCGCGGGAGATCACGCCGACGCCGTCGACGCGGTCGCGGAAGACGCGGTTCTTCATGATCAGCGCCTCGACGTCGTCGATGAACTTCGGCAAGGTGCTGACCAGGTGCTGCGCGTGCGCCATGAAGGTCGAGGGGACGTCGATGGCGATCCCGCCGACGCGGAGGTAGCTCGGCAGCAGGCGCGCGCCGGAGCAGGACTCCGCGAGCGCGATGATCTCCTCGCGGGGCTGGAACAGCCACCAGAAGTTGGTCAGCGCGCCCATGTCGACGAGGTTCGTGCCGATGCAGATGATGTGGTCGGAGATGCGGTAGAACTCGGAGAGCATCAGCCGCACGTGCTGCGCGCGCGCCGGCGCCTCGATGCCGAGGAGCTTCTCGACCGTCATGCAGTAACCGACGTTGTTGATGATGGCCGAGCAGTAGTTCAGCCGGTCGGTATACGGGATGACCTGCTGGTAGGTGTGCGTCTCCGACATCTTCTCGAAGCAGCGGTGCAGGTAGCCGATCTCGTTCTCGGCGCCGACGATGGTCTCGCCGTTGAGAGTCACCACCATGCGCAGCGTGCCGTGCGTGGCGGGATGAGAGGGCCCGAGGTTGAGCGTCACGCGCTCGAAGTCTGATTCTTCCTCGGTCTGCTGGAACTCGGGCGCGATCTTCGGCTTGATGATCGAGACGCCCTGCTCGGTGAGCAGCCAGCGCTGCGCCGGATCGTAGTCCTTGCGCAGCGGGTGACCCTGGAAGTTCTCGTGGGTGAGGATGCGGCGGAGGTTCGGGTGGCCCTCGAAAACCACGCCGTACATGTCCCACGCCTCGCGCTCGTACCAGTCGAAGCCCTGGAAGACGCCGACGCTGGTGGGGATGTTCTCCCCCTCGGCGACGCGCACCTTGAGGCGCACGCGCTCGTTGTTCAGCAGCGAGTAGAGCTGGTAGATGACGTCGAAGCGCTTTTCACGATTCGGGTAATCGGCGCCGAACATCTCCAGCGGCAGCGTGAACTGCAGGTCGGCATGATCGTGCAGCGCGCGGAGGACGTCGACGATGCGGTCCTTCTCGACGAGGAACGTGACCATGTCCTGGCCGGGCTCCTGCGTCAGTGCCGGATTGGCGAGCTTGGCGAGGATCTCGGCGCCGCGTGCGTCGGTGGCAGGCGCGTCGACCGGAAGGTAAGGCTGGCGGTTCGTCGGCGCGGGGCCGGTGTACGGGATGGCGCTGAGCTTGGTGAGGGTACTCATCCTCGGCGAATCTCCCCGCGCTCGATCTTTTCTTTCAGCTTGAGGATGGCGTACATCAGCCCGTCCGGGGTCGGCGGGCAGCCCGGCACCCACATGTCCACCGGGATGATCTCGTCGATGCCCTGCACGACGTGGTACGAGCGGTAGAAGCCGCCCGACGTGGCGCACGCGCCCATGGCGATGACGTACTTCGGCTCCGGCATCTGGTCGTAGATCTTCTTGAGGACCGGCGCGATCTTATCGACGATGGTGCCGGCGACGATCATCAGGTCCGCCTGTCGCGGCGAGAAGCGCACGACCTCGGCGCCGAAGCGCGAGATGTCGTAGTGCGACGAGACCATGGACATGAACTCGATGGCGCAGCAGGCGGTGCCGAACGGCAGCGGCCAGAGGGAGTTGCCGCGTGCCCAGTTGACCACCTGTTCGAGCTTGGTGGTGACGTAGGTCGACCCGCCGAGATCGTCGAGCCGGTCGGCTTCGCCGGGAAGGGTGATGAGACCCTTCTCGGCACCCTCGCCGGGCGCGACGCCGGCCTTGCGCGGGATGATCGAATCTGATTTCTCAATCTTCTGAACTGGCATAAGTTGACTCGGGATTTCGTCGCGATTCGCAGGTTGCGGATTGCGGTCAGGCGACCCCGCCGTGGGCGCCGCGATTCTATGTACTAGAGAAACTTTTCACAAGCGACGCAAATGCCCCCAGCAGGGATGCGAGAAGGTTGCCTGTCGTTTGGAGTGCGGTGACCGCAGTCACCGCTTTCACTCCGGCAGCCGCAGCTGCCGCCTTGTGCGTTCAGCGTCGCAGGCGCGCAGTGAAAGCGGTGACTGCGGTCACCGCACTCCAAACGGATGGCGAGAGTTCGTGAAGCCCGGGTCTACAGATCTTGTGCTGCCTTCGGCAGCAAGCGGCTACCTCCGGAAAAACGCTTCCAGTCTCTCCGCCACGTGCTCCGACCGCCATTGCTCCGCCACCTCCCGACCGCGGGTGACGAGGCGGGCGCGGAGGGCGGGGTCGCTGAGGAGCTCGATGAGGCGCTCGCCCAGCTCGACCGCGTTGTCCTGAGGAGCGAAGAGCGCATAGTCGTGCCGCTCATCGAACGAGCGGTGCCACGGCGTGGACGTGAGCACGCACGCCACCCCTGCAGCCATCGCCTGCGGTGCCGTAAGGCTGAAGCCCTCCTCGGGTGCGACGAGGATGTCGCAGGAGTGCACGAGGCGCGTCATCTCGGCCGTCGTCAGCGCGACGTGGAACTCCTGCACGGTGTCGAGCGGCTCCTCGCGCGATGGTGCCCACGGCGAGACGCGGATGAGGTCGAGCTTCTGATGGAACCAGCGCGCATGCGTGACGGCGCCATAGCCGTCGGAGACGTCGCTTCCGGAGAGCAGCACCCGCGGCAGATCGTTCTCACGGCGTCCGTGCGCGCGGAAAAGCTCCTCGCCCACGATCACGCCGATTCGCGTGACGTCGTCTGTGGCGCCGATCACGAACTCGTCGCCGCTCGCGTCGTATTCACGAAAGTCGTCGACGTAGACCCACTCGGCGCGCGAGGGGCGCCAGGTCAGCGGCAGCCCCGTCGTTACGATGCGCACGCGATGACCGCGGGCGACCAGCACATCCGCTTGCGCGAGGACGGTATGCAGCCGGGCCGAGGGGTCGGTGTCTTCGGCGAGGTAGGCGAGGTTCATGTCCGTCCCGGTAACATGTGGCGATGCCGCATCCGATCCCGCCGGAGGAAACTCGCAGCATCGAGCAGTTGCGCCAGCAGTATGACGTGGAGCGCAAGCTCGCGCGACGCCTGCACGAGGCACCGAATACACGGGGGATGTACAGCGCCGTTTACGACGAGTTGCTGCGGCGCGTTCCACATCATCCCGCCGTCGCGCAGAAGAGCGACGCGGCGACGCAGGCCGCGGTGGTGGCGCTGCAACTCCGGTTGCTCGAGCCGTTCCTCGCCGCGCGGCCCCGTTATCTCGAGGTGGGAAGCGGCGACTGTGCCCTGGCCATCGAGTTGAGCCGGCGGTTGCCGCGCGTCATCGCCATCGAGGCGGGGAGCGAGATTCTGAGCGGAGTCGATGGCGCCGGGAACGTGGAGATCGTGGTGAGCGACACGCCTCCGTATCCGCTCCCCGATGCGTCGGTCGATCTCGCGTTCAGTTCTCACGTCATCGAGCATCTGACGCCGCGGGATGCGTTGCTGCATCTCCGGGACATCCGCCGGCTGCTCGCGCCGGGGGGGCGGTACGTCTGCGTCACGCCGAATCGTCTGTGGGGGCCGCACGACGTCTCGCGTTACTTCAGCGACGTGCCCGAGGGGCTGCATCTGCGCGAGTACACCCACAACGGGTTGCTGCGGTTGCTGCGGCGTGCGGGGTTCAGACGCGCGCGGGTGGTGGCGCGGCTGGGGGAGGTCGATTCCCTGCGGTCCGACCTCGCGACGCGGACGATGGAAGGATTGCTGGCGATGGCGCCGGCCGCGATCCGGCGGCGCGCGCTGGAGGTGCTGTCGCGCGGGCTGCATGCGCCGTTACGCCGGTTCGAGCAGGTCATCGTGGTCGGGTACGCGTAGGAGGGGACGACGGGAGGCCTCCGGCGGGCCGGCGTGGCCGGCAGCACTTGTTTGCGCACGGACGGCGCCTGACCCGCATTTCTCACCAAGGGGATAAAAAAGCCGCCGCCCCGTGCTATTAAGTTGAGTGTCAGCAACAACTTGATGGCGACGGAGGCGGCGGCGTGAGACAGACAGAGTGTAACGGGGAA
>Ga0190270_10000079_pt1 | contig 42713 bp, 39 predicted proteins | sample Popmic320T_FD_133748 | JGI IMG/M metagenome (GOLD analysis project Ga0190270, IMG submission 133748) | Populus adjacent soil microbial communities from riparian zone of Weber River, Utah, USA - 320 T | ecosystem: Environmental > Terrestrial > Soil > Riparian zone | place: USA: Utah | collected...
ACCGCCACGGCGACGCTGACCACAACATTCGGCGCAGAGGGAGTGACGGTCGATCGGCTGACCACGACGTACGGCGCACGCACCGTCACCGTCGACGGCTCGCACCTGCTCGTCAACGGACAGCCGGTCTTCCTCAAGGGCGTCAACTGGCACGAAGAGACCGCGGCCAACGGGCGCGCCATGACGATCGCCGACTACGACCACGAACTCGGCCAGGTCCTCGAGACGAACGCGAACCTGATCCGCAACACGGTCTACACGCGTCACCCGTACGTCTATGACTGGGCCGACCGGCACGGCGTGTTCGTCATGGACGACACCGACAACATGTGGGTCAACACGGCGCAGGAACGGCTGCAGACCGAGCACTACGGGCTGTCTCGCGCGATGGCGCTGACGATGGCGTGGAACCAGCACAACAGTCCCGCGACGATCTTGTGGTGCCTGCAAAACGAGTCCGAGTACGGCGACGCACCGGTCTATCGAGCCTGGCTGGCCGACATGAAGCAAGCGGTGAAGGCCGTCGATCTCAGTGACCGGCCAGTGACCTGGGCGTCGGCCACGACCAACGACCCGGCGTTCGACCTCGCCGATGTCGTCGGGTTCAACGAATACTTCGGCTACTTCTACGGCAAGAACGAGGACCTCGGGCCGGCGATCGACTCGGTGCACGCGCAATACCCCGACAAGCCGATCGTCATCACCGAAAACGGCAGCTGGTCGATCCCCGGCACGCACGGTTCGGCCGACCAGGCGGGGACCGAGGAGTGGCAGGCCGCGAACTTCCGGTCGCACTGGGCCCAGACAACGGCGCGGTCCGACTACGTCGCGGGCTACGTGTTCTGGCTGCTCAAGGACTACAAGGAGCGAGCCGGCTACAACATGGAGTACAACGCCATCTCGGTCATGGGGATGCTCGGGTACGACTCCACCACGAAGAAGCTGGTCTACGACGCCTTCCGCGACGCCCAAACTCCCGAGTGAGGAGCACACCCATGCCATTCACCAGACGCGACGTCCTGCGGGGCGGCGTACTCGGCGGCGCCTCGCTGGCGCTCGGCCTGTCCCCGTTCGACCCGGCTCGCGCCGCGACCGCCACGATGATCGACCCGACTCGACGCCTGCAGACCATCCGTGGCTGGGGCACCGCGCTGTCGTGGGGCGCCAACGCGATCTGCGATTGGCAAGACGTCGACGCCCGCACCGAGATCGTCGACCTGCTGTTCGACCGCGAACGCGGCCTCGGTCTCGACATCGCGCGCTACAACATCGGTGCCACCGAGCATCCTGACCACGATCACATGCGGCTCGCGGCCAGCATCCCGTCGTTTTGGCCGGAACGCCCGGGGGAGTGGGACCTGACGTCCGACTCGGCCCAGCGCTGGGTGCTCGAGCAGGCGCTGGCTCGATCGGTGCGGACCGTCGAAGGCTTCGTCGTGAGCCCGCACTACTGGTGGACCAAGAGCGGCTGCACGGCCGGCGCCGTCGACAAGGGCGACAACCTCGACCTGGCCCACCTCGATGACTTCGCCGACTACATCACCGAGGTGGTCCGCATCTTCGACCGGCGGTGGGGCATCATGTTCCACGCGCTGTCGCCGATCAACGAGCCCAGCGCGCCGTGGTGGGTCGCGCTCGGCCGGCAGGAGGGCTGCCACTACGACCTCGCGACGCAACTGCAGGTGCTCGAGGCCGTCAGCACCGGATTGGTCCGTAAGCGGCTCGCCGGCCAGACGATCCTGGCGATGCCGGACGAACCCGGCGCGACCGCGGCGCTGACGGCGGTTCAGAGCTACGGCGACCGGATCAACGCGCTCGGCCAGGTGCGGACCCATGCGTACTGGGACGGCGATCGGGCCGCGCTGCGCGACTACGTACGCGGCCGTGACGTCGACCTCTGGATGTCGGAGTGGGGCGCGGGCGGCGACGCGGGCTACCAACCGCAGCACATCAGCAGCGCGCTCAACCTGTCTCGCGGCCTCTTGACCGATCTCAGGGTGCTGCAGCCCGACGCCTGGTGCATCTGGAACGCCATCGAGAGCGTCGAGGCCAACCGCGGCGAAAACGTCTCGTGGGGCATCATCCACGCGACGTACACGCCGGGGCAGGAAGACTTCTACGTCGCGAAGCAGTACTACGGCTACGCCAACTACGTGAAGTTCCTGCGGCCGGGTTGCGTCGGGATCGCGATCGACGACCCCAACGCGTTCGCGGCGTACGACCCGAATCGCCGGCAGCTCGTCGTGGTCTACACCGAGTACGGGACGACCGACCGGCAGATCGAGCTCGACCTGTCGGGCTTCACGCCGACGCGCGGCGTGGCACGGCGGCACCGTACGTCGGCGACCGAGAACCTCACCGAGCTGGCGGCCGAGCCGTTCGCCGACGGCGTCTACAAGACCACGCTCAAGGCCGAGTCGATCACGACCTTCGTCATCCCGGGCGTGCGGCCCCGGTGATCGTGATGGGACGTCGTCAGCTCGTCGTTGCGGTCGCCTGTCTGACGGTCGGCTTCGGGTCGGTCGTGTCCGAGGTCAGCACCCGCGCCCTCCTCGAGCAGCCCGGCTGGGTCGAGCTGCTCGGTCGGGTCGAGAGCCAGCAGCACAACCCGGCTATCACCTCCGAGTGGCCGACACGGGAGAGTGGAGCCTGTTCACCGAGGACGCCTCGGGACGCGACACGACGCTCGCGTCGGGCACCGTGGCGGCTCCTGGGACCGGGTCGTGGCATCGGTTGGCGCTGCGGTTCCGCGGCGATCGGGTCACCGGGCGGCTTGACGGCGTGGACCTCGCGACGGTACGGGACGCCACGCACACGACGGGTCAGGTCGGTCTGCGGGTGAGTCCCTGGCAGCACGCACAGTTTGACGACCTGTCGGTGGTACGGACCGCCCCGCCGCCGCGATTCGTGCCGCATCCGGAGATGACGGTGACCGCGAGCAGCCAGCACGCGGGCAATGACTTCGGCGTCGCCTACCCGGCGAGGTTCGCGATCGACGACCGGGTCGAGAGTGCGTGGCGGTCCGAGTACCGTCCGGCGGCGCCGCTCCCGCAGTCGATCACCCTCGACCTCGGCCGGACCCGATCGGTGCGGGCACTGGCGTACAAGCCCAAGATCACCGGCGCGGCCGGCGGCGCCATCACGAGTTATCGCGTCGCGGTCAGTCAGGACGGCGAACAGTTCCGCCAGGTCGACGCCGGATACTGGCAGGCGACGATCGCGACCAAGGTGGCGACCTGGCCGGCGACCGACGCGCGGTACGTACGGCTCGAAGCGACCGACGTGGCCGGCTGTCCGAAGGCCGGCGTCGCCTCCGAGATCAACGTCGCGACGAGTCCGATGACGCCGCTCGGCGCGGGCGAGCCACCGACCGATCCGGTGCCGGAGTTTCCGCACACCGTGCCGCTGGGCGACCTGAGCGCGTCGGCGACCAGCCAGCAGCCGGGCTACGAGGCGACCAAGGCGATCGACGGCGACTGCTCGACGATGTGGCACACGTCGTGGAGCCCGTACGAGCCGCCGCCGCAGAGCATCACGCTCGACCTCGGCGCCGCGTACGAAACGATCGCGCTGGTCTATCAACCACGACAGGACGGCACCAACAACGGCATCGTCACCGGGTACGAGCTCGCGGTCAGCTCCGACGGAGAGTCGTTCACGCCGGTCGCGAGCGGGTCATGGCCGGGCGACCCGGCGACGACCTGGGCGCAATGGCCTGCGGCGTCAGGCCGCTACGTCCGGCTCACCGCGCAGGACGGCGTCGGCGGCTATGTCTCCGCCGCCGAGCTCCGCATCGCCTACGACGACAGCGGCTGACGGATCGTCGGGCGCGGTCAGGTGTGGTCGGCGCGATAGGCGGCCGCCTGCTCTCGCAGCATGGCGTGAATGCCGCCGTAGGCGGGTGCCGACGGCAGGTAGCGCTTGGCGACCTTGGTCACGAACGTGTAGTTGGGGTCGCACACGTTGGCGACCGGCGCCTCGCAAACCTGCGTGACGAACTGGTAGGCGTCGAGCCGATCGAGCCTGTAGGCGTCGGCGAGCCAGCCGATCATGTCCACCTGGCTGATCCGAAACGCATCCTCGAGCGGCCGCGCCGAGCCGGTGCTGATCAGGTAGTCGTCGCTCTCGATCCGGGGCCACGGCGTCGGCACGCCCTTGATCAGGTCCACGATGATGACCGTGTCCATCGCCGCCTCGACCGCTACGCCGCACGACTCGCCCTCGCCTTGCCGGCAGTGCCCGTCGCCGAGAGACAACAGCGCGCCCTCGACGTTGACGCCCAGATAGCAGGTCGCGCCCGCGCGCATCTCGGGCGTGTCCATGTTGCCGCCGTACGCGTCGGGAACGAGGGACGAGCGGGCCTCGAACGACCCCGGCGCGACGCCGATGGTGCCGTGCATCGGGTCCATCGGAAGCACGACGCTGAAGTCACCGCGGCTCGCGGCGTAGGTGACGGTCCAGGCCGAGGCGTCGACCTCGTACATCCAGACGCGCTCCTCGAGTGGGTCCTGCAGGGTCGCCGTGTGGGTGGGTCCGGTCCCGGTCAGCGCGCCGAAGAACGGGATCGTCGACGACGCCGCGATGTCCCGCGACGGCGTGATCGAGACGAAGTGGACCGCGAGCGTGTCGCCGGGCTCGGCCCCTTCGATCAGGAACGGGCCGGTTTGCGGATTGACGTACGGAAACTCGATGACCCGGCTGACCAGGTCGTCCGGCCCGCGTACCTTGCCGCCGAACGCGTCCTCCGTCCACGTCTGCAAGACCGTGCCCGGCCGGATCGTTCGGATCGGCGGCACCCCGCCGAACGTCCAGGTGAGCTCCGTCGGCTCGGGGCGGTAGGTGACGACCTCTAGGTCTGGCACGGCGACTCCTCAGCCCGCCGGCTCGGTCGGCGCGGCGACATCGGCGGGTGGGGTTTCGTCGGCGTAGATGGCGCCGATGGCGTCGAGCCGCTCGCGCTTGAACCGGAGCAGATACCCCAGGTAGACCAGGCCGATCAGCAGCCATACCCCAACCGCCGGAGCGGCGTAGCTGAGCGGTGCCTCCAGCTCGAAGATGAAGTCGACGACCTGGGAGCCAACGCCGAGAGCCGTGAAGATCGCGGGGATGAATGCCAGCACGCCGAGGATGGGAAGGACGATGTGCAGGACGACGTTGAGCTCGTCCCGTGCGTGGCGCGTGTAATAACCGATACAGGCGAGGTTGATCGTGATGTAGATCAGGATGACCACGGCCGTGACCATCGTCCCGACGACACCGAAGGCGGTCAGCGGGTCGTACTTGAAGCCGAGCGACAGTGCCACGGCGAGCGCCAGCACGAGCTGGAGGAGCACGCCAACGCTGGGGGACCGGAACTGCGGATGTAGGCGCGCCAGCATCGACGGCAGGATCCGGATCCGGCCCAGCGCGAACCAGGTGCGCGTCGCCGCCATGGCGCCCGCGTTGGAGTTGGCGATCGCGGAGTTGACGATGGCCAGGAAGACGAGGATCCATCCCGCGTGCCAGACGTCGCGCCCGAGCTGCTGCCACGGGTTGCCGTCGCCGTACGCCGCGAAATCGGCGAACTGGCCGGGCCCGAAGTAGACGGCGGCGGCATACGTGGTGAGCACGTAGAACGCGCCGATCAGGATAGCCGAGCCGAGCACGGCGGTCCGGATGTTGCGCCGCGGGTCGCGCGTCTCCTCGGCCAGCGGCGCGGCCGCCTCGAAGCCGATGAACGCAAGGATGCAGTAGACGGAGCCGGCGACCACGCCACCGAATCCCTCGAAGCCAGGCACGTCGGCGAAATCGGTGCTGAAGACGCTGAGCGTGTTGTCCGACCCGGCGTCGACGATCAGCCAGATCGCGAGTGCGGCGAATACGGCGATCTCGAAGACACCCAAGACCGTGCCGACCCCGGCGCTGACGGTGACGCCGAGCCAGCCGATGACGAAGACCAGGAGGGCGGCCGCGATCGCCGCGAGCCACCACCAGGTGTCGTATGACCAGTCGAACTCCACCTGCAGCGTCCCCGCCATCACGTTGCCGAAGATCAGGTAAAGCAGCGGTGCCACCAGCGCCTCGGCCAGCGCGTAGCCCCACGCGACCATGAAGCCCACGGCCGGATGCAGCCCTCGGCTCGCGTACGTGGCGAAGCCGCCCGCCGACGGCAGATGCTTGGCAAGCTGTCCGATCGAGTTGGCCACGAACAGGCACCCGACGAGCGCGAACAGCACCGACAACGGAAGCCCGCCGCCGGCGAACTGCGCGCCGACGATGATCGAGAACGCAACGGCGGCGCCGGGTGCCATGTGGGTGATGGACTGGAAGAGAACTTCGCGTAAGCCGATCGCGTTGGCTCTCAGATGTTCCCCCGAACTTGTCGTCGCGGCCATTGCGGCCTCCCATCTCGACCCCGGGGCTCGCCAGGATCATAGGGCGATCCTGGCGGGGGCACTAGATGTGTCGCGCGACGGATTAGCGGAGCATGCCGTCGTGGTCGCCGGCGAAGGCCGCCAGCTCCGATCGGGTCGGCAGCCCCTCCCAGTCTCCGGCCGAGCCGACCGCTACGGCGGCGACATCGGTCCCGCGAGCCAGGCGGCCCTCGAGGTCGAGCCCGTCGAGCCGGGCCGACAGGTATCCCGCGACGAAGGCGTCGCCGGCGCCGACCGGATCGACGGCCCGAACGGGTCGCGCCGTCACCCGAGCACGCCGGCCGGACTCCCAGGCCTCGGCGCCGTCGGCTCCATGGGTGACGACGACCTCCGAGACTTGGTCCCCGGGCGGCTCGGCGTCGAACGCTAGCGGCAGTTCATCGGCCGACGCGAAGAGTACGTTGACGTCGGGCAACATCATGCGCAACGCCGATGCGGCCTCTTCGCGCGACCACAGGCGGCTTCGGTAGTTGAGATCCAGGCTCGTGACGGCGCCCAGCTCGCGAGCCCGTCGCAGCGCGGCGCCGGTCGCCTTGGCGTTGGCCTCCGACAGCGCCGGCGTGATTCCCGAGACGTGCAGCAGGGCCGGGGCAGGATCCAATGCCTCTTCGACCAGCGCGACGTCGAGCGCGGATCCGGCCGACCCGCGCCGGACGTACTCCACGTGGATGATGTCGCCGGTGCGATGCTCCCGAAACATGAGCCCGGTGGGTCGGGCCGGGTCGTGCCGAGTGCGGACGTCGACGCCCTCGGCCCGGAGGGTCCGAAGCACCAGCTCGCCGAGCTCGTCGGAGCCGACCAGACCGGCCCAGGCGACGTCATGTCCGAGCCGCGCCAGCCCGATCGCGACGTTGCTCTCGGCGCCGGCGATCGACGCCACCATCGGATCGCCGAGGCGCAGCCGCCCCTGGCTCCGCAAGGTCACCATCGCCTCGCCGATGCACAGCACCGACCCGCTCACGCGATGGCCTCGCGGAACCGCGTCGCCCGCTCCTCGAGAGCCGTCAGGTCGCCACCCGACGGGGCGTCGCCGAGCAGCGGCGACCCGACTCCGACGGCGAGGGCGCCGGCCGCCAGGTAGTCGGCCGCCGCCGCGGCGTCGACACCGCCTACGGGTACGAGCGGCACGTCCGGAAAGGGGTCGCGAAGCGCCCGTACGTAGCCCGGCCCGCCGAGCGACGCCGGAAACACCTTGACCGCCGTCGCGCCACGAGTGTGGGCCGAGTAGATCTCGGTGGGCGTCATGGCGCCGACGAGCGCGGGTACTCCGCGCTCGATGCAGACGTCGACGCCCGGACCGTACGCCGGTGTCACCGCATACCGCGCGCCGGCCTCTGTCGCGGCGATCGCCTGCTCGGTCTCGAGCACCGTGCCGGCGCCGAGGACGATCCGGTCGCCCAGCTCATTGCTGGCTTGCTTGATCACGTCGATCGCGTCGCCGCTCGTCAGCGACACCTCGACCAGGCGGATCTCGCTCGCGGCCAAAGCGCGTAGGCAGTCGAGCAGGCGATCGGGGTCGGGCCCGCGCACGATCGCGACCAACCGCTCCGCCGCCAGGAGGGTACGCAGCTCGTCAGGCGTCACGACGACTCCTTCAACTCGGGAAAGTCCTCCTCGACGAATGCCCGCGGCCGTGACTGGTCGACCGTCGCCGCCTCGTCGGTGCGCAGCTCGACGCGACGGATCTTGCCCGACACCGTCTTGGGCAGGTCGGCGAACTCGATCCGGCGGATCCGCTTGTAGGGGGCGAGCCGTTCGCGGGTGTAGCGCATGATGTCCAGCGCGGTCTCCCGGGTCGGCTCGTGTTCGGCCGCCAGCACCACGAACGCCTTCGGCACCGCGAGCCGGATCGGGTCCGGCGAGGGCACGACGGCCGCCTCGGCAACAGCCGGATGCTCGATGAGCACGCTCTCGAGCTCGAACGGGCTGATCCGGTAGTCGCTCGCCTTGAACACGTCGTCGGCGCGACCGACGTAGGTGATGTAGCCGTCGTCGTCGGCCGAGGCGACGTCGCCGGTGCGGTAAAAGCCGCCTCGCGTCGCCTCGGCGGTCCGCTCGTCGTCGTCGCGGTAGCCGACCATGAGGCCAGCCGGCCGCCGGGCCAGCTCGATGCTGATCTCGCCGTCGGTGCCCACCTCGTCGGTGACCGGGTCGACCAGCGAGATGACGTAGCCGGGCAGTGGGCGGCCCATCGACCCGAGCCTGACCGGCTGGCCCGGCGAGTTGCCGATCTGGGCAGTCGTCTCGGTCTGGCCGTAACCGTCGCGGACGGTGAGGCCCCACACTCGCTGCACCTGCTCGATGATCTCGGGGTTCAGCGGCTCACCGGCGGCGACGACCTCTCGCAGGGCCAGGTCACGGCCCGACAGGTCGCTTTGCACGAGCATCCGCCACACGGTCGGCGGCGCGCAAAACGTGGTTACTCCGGCCCGGGCCATGACATCGAGCAGCGCATCGGCATCGAAGCGCGCGTAGTTGTAGATCAGCACGGTCGCCCCGGTGTTCCACGGTGCGAAGATGCACGACCAGGCGTGCTTGGCCCACCCGGGCGACGAGATGTTGAGGTGGACGTCGCCGGGCTGGAGGCCGAGCCAGTACATCGTCGAGAGGTGTCCGATCGGGTACGACGCGTGGGTGTGCTCGACGAGCTTCGGCTGCGCCGTCGTACCCGAGGTGAAGTAGAGCAGCAGCGGGTCGTCCGCCTTGGTGTCGGACTCGCCGTCCCATGCGTCGTGCGCGGAGGCATCCGCGTACGCGAGCCAATCGTCGGCCGGCTCGCCGTCGGCCGCGACCCGAACGCACTCGTCGGCGATGCCGGCGAACTTCGAGGCGTCTGCTCCGTGCGCCACGACGGCGCGGGCGTTGCCACGCTGCACCCGGTCTCGCAGATCGTCGACCGACAGCAAGGTCGTGGCCGGGATGATGACGGCGCCGAGGCGGATGCAGGCCAGGGTGAGCTCCCACAGCGGCACGCAGTTGCCCAGCACGAGGAGCACCCGGTCTCCGCTGCCGATCCCGTGGTCGGCTAGCCAGCCGGCGACCCGACGTGACCGATCGGCCATGTCGGCATAGCTGATCCGCTGCTCACTGCCGTCCGGCTCGATCATCCACAGGGCGTCGACGCTCGGTTGGCTGACCGCGAGATGGTCGAACCAGTCGCTCGCCCAGTTGAACGACTCGACCTGTGGCCAACTGAACCCGGCGTACGCGGCGTCGTAGTCGTCGCGATGGGCGAGCAAGAAGTCTCGGGCGGCGCGGAAGCTCGCGGTCGAGTCGGTTGCCATGGCTGCTCCTTGGCCTCGGTCGGCGTCCCTCGCATTCTGGCAGTGTCCGCTCCACGCCCGGCAGCGGCGTGGCGTCCGCCGAATGCAACCGCGGAGAAACCCTGGACGCATAGATTCCTCCCCGTACGACGCAATGGACATTGCCGATCGGAGGCGACAATGCACAAATCAACGCGGACCGCTGTGGGTCTCACGGTGGCCGGCCTGGGGCTCGTCGGTAGCGGCCTGCAGGTCACGGCGGCTGGCACACCCACCGTGGACGACGGCGACCGCCAAGGAGTGTGCGCGGGAGTACCCGACTGCACCGTGGTCGGCCGCCTCGACGTCAACGGCAACGGACGGGCGGATCGGGGTGGGCGTGGTCAACCACGACCGGGACGGCTATATCCGCAACGGGCGGGTGACGGTGCGGGTCGAGACCGACCACGGCCTCGTGGTCCGGCAGCGGGTCGGCGTGAAGCACTGGCGGGGAGCGGTCTGGTGCGGCGCCGCCCGGCTCGACGGGAGTCGCGGCGTCGAGCTCGTGGTCGGCGCGGACCGCAACAAGTACGTGCAATACGACATCCACGGCGACCCACGCCGGAGCTTCGCCAAGGGCTTCCACGTCCTCACGTTCAAGCGGGCCAGCGGCCTCTCGACGGCACGGACGCCGGCCGGTACCAAGGTGTGGTGGCTGACCAGCCCACACGGCGTTCGGACCGGACACGCCGGCGATACCGACTCCTTCTACCACGAGTGGGGCTGGTGGCGGTCGAAGGTCAACGGCCAGGTGCGGATCCAGAAGCGCAAGATCTCGACCGGCGGAGCCGCCGGTGTCGTCACGCGCAAGACCGTGTGGGCGTGGCGGCACGGTGGGTGGCATCAGGCGAGCACCGGCAGCCCGGGCCCCGACAGCAAGTACGGCGGCTGGCACGCCCGCGGGCTGCCGGTCTGGTGAGCCGCGACGATCGGTCATTGGTCGGACGACCGGTGACCGATCGTCGCAACCGGCTAGATTCGACGCGTGAACGCGCCTGCCTACCCACGGCACTGGGAAGCCGACGTCGTGCTGCGCGACGGCAGCACGGCGCATCTGCGGCCGATCACGCCCGACGACTCGGAGGGCCTGGTGGCCTTCTACTCCCGGGTCAGCGAGCAGTCGAAGTACCTGCGGTTCTTCGCGCCATATCCGGTGCTGTCCGAGCGTGACGTCGAGCGCTTCACCCACGTCGATCACGACCGCCGGGTTGCCTTCGTCATCACGCGCGCGAGCGACATCGTCGCCGTCGGCCGTTATGACGCCCTCGACGAGCGCGAGGCCGAGATCGCCTTCTTGGTCCAAGACGACTATCAGGGACGCGGCCTCGGCCAGCTGTTGCTCGAGCACCTCGCCGAGGCCGGCCGAGAGCGCGGTTTCGAACGGTTCGTCGCCGAGATCCTGCCGGAAAACACCCGGATGAATCAGGTCTTCCGCGAGCAGGGGTACGCGGTTTGCGACGACTTCGCGGACGGCGTCTTGCGTCTCGAGTTTTCGATCGACCCGACCGAGACGGCCGTCGGCGTCATGCAGGCCCGCGAGCATCGTTTCGAGGCCGCGTCGGTGGCACGCATCTTCCATGTCGGGAGCGTTGCCATCGTGGGAGCCAGCCGACGGCAGGACACGATCGGGCAGGTTCTCGTCCGCAATCTCGTGTTGGGCGGTTTCTCCGGGGGCGTCTACGCCGTCAACCCCCAGGCCGAGGCGGTCTCCGGGCTGCCGGCGTACCCCTCCGTGCAGGCCATCCCCGGCTCGGTCGAGCTTGCCGTCATCGCGGTCCCGGCGGAGTCGGTCGCCGACGTCGTCCTCGACTGCGCCGCCAAGGGCGTCCACACGCTCGTCGTCATCTCGTCCGGCTTCGCCGAGACCGGAGAGGAAGGCCGAAAGGCCCAGCGTCGCCTCCTCGGTCTGGCGCGCAGCTACGGCCTGCGCCTGGTCGGACCCAACTGTCTCGGCGTCATCAACACCGCCGCCGGAGTCTCGCTCAACGCCTCGCTGTCGCCGCTCATGCCGCCCCGGGGACGGGTCGGCTTCTTCTGTCAGTCGGGTGCGCTCGGCGTCGCCATCCTCGAGACCGTCGACCGTCGAGGTCTCGGCCTGTCGACGTTCGTGTCGGCCGGCAACCGGGCCGACGTGTCCGGCAACGACCTGCTTCAGTACTGGGAGGAGGACGACGCGACCGAGGTCGTGCTGCTCTATCTCGAGTCGATCGGCAACCCGCGGAAGTTTTCCCGGATCGCTCGTCGGGTCGGCCGGCACAAGCCGATCGTGGCGGTGAAGTCCGGGCGGACGACACAGGGCATCCCGGTCGGCCACGCGGTCCGGCGGACCAGCGCTCCGCAGGCTGCGGTCGACGCGATGTTTCGCCAGGCCGGTGTGATCCAGGTCGACACGCTCGACGAGATGCTCGACGTGGCCCAGATCCTCGCCCACCAACCTCTCCCGCGGGGTCCCCGGGTCGCCGTCGTCGGCAACTCCGACGCGCTCGGGCTGCTCGCCGCCGACGCGGCCACCGCCGCCGGGTTGTCGGTGCGCGAGCCGGTCGCCTTGGGCGCGGACGCCACGGCCGACGACTTCGAGCGCGCCCTCGACGACGCCATCGACAACCCGGAGGTCGATGCGGTCGTCGCGGTCTACATTCCGCCGCTCAACACCTCAGGCGAGGCCGTCGCCAACGTCCTTGCGGCCGTGGGGGAGCAGTCCGACAAGCCGATCGTCTCGACGTTCCTCGCCAGCGTCGGCGTACCCGAGCTGCTTCGGGTCGCCGACGTCGAAGGCGCTGCCGGCCGTGGCTCGGTGCCGTCCTATCCGGCGCCCGAGACGGCCGTGCGGGCGCTCGCTCGGGTCGTGTCCTACGCCAATTGGCTGGGCCGGCCGACCGGGCGGGTGCGGTTCTATGACGACGTCAACCGCGACGCGGCACGACAGCTCGTGTCGAAGCTCGTCGAGGACCATCCCGACGGTGTCGACCTCACCCGTGACCAGGTGGCCGAGCTGATGGCCGCGTACGGCATGCCGGCCCCCGGTCGATCCGGCGACAGGGGCGAGGTAACGGTCGAGCTGCTCATCGAGTCGTTCGAGGACCCGCTGTTCGGGCCGGTCATGTCATTCGGCGTCCACGGCGCGCCGAGCGAGCTGCTCGGCGACCGCGCCTACCGCATCCCACCGCTGACCGACGCCGACGCGCAGGCGATGGTTCGCGAGATCCGGGCGGCGCCGCTGCTCTTCGGCTACGGCGGCGCGCCGGTCGTCGACGTCGAGGCGATCGAGGACGTCCTCCAGCGACTGGCGCATCTCAAGAACGACCTGCCGGAGGTGGCCCGCCTCGAGCTGCGGCCGGCGCTGGTCGACCCCGAGGGCGTCCGGATCGGCGATGTCGTCGGGCGGGTGGCCCCGGCATCGGAGGCGCGGACCGACACCTTGGTGCGCCGGATGGGCCAACCGGTCGGCCTGGGTGACACGCAGGCCAGCTGACTTCGCATCTCATGTCAGACTGACCCCATGCCCGACCACGGACACCGACCCCCAGACGCACACAGTCGTGCGGCTGCCGTACGCCCCGCCGGACACCCGGGTCCCGACCGATCCGATGAGCTCAAGAGCGCGATCGACGCGAGCGGCTACCACCCGACCATCGTCGCGGACGGGATCGGCGCCGCCCTCGCCGGCGAACCCGTGCGGTCGTTCCTGGTCCACCACGAGCCGACCTTCGACCGGGAGGAGATCCGGCGGCACGAGACCGTCGTCGTCATGACGCCGACCCGGCTGATCGTGGCCCATACCGACGAGCACGCGGCCGACGACCTGCTACCGCAGCCGTACACGTCGACGACGACCGAGGCGATCCCGCTGGCCAGCGTCGAGTCGGTCGTGGTCAATCGGATGGTGGCCAACCCGGAGAAGTACGTCGGCGAGTCGGAGCCGCCGACGGTGAGCGAAGCCGTGCTCACCGTCGGATGGGGCGCCGTCGGACGTGTCGATCTCGAGCCGGCGACCTGCTCCGATCCCAACTGCGAGGCCGACCACGGTTACACCGGGACGCTGGCGTCCGACGACTTCTCGCTGCGGATGAGTTCGGCCGCAGACGGCGACGAGGCGGTGGAGCAGGTGCTGTCGTTCGCGGCCGACTTGTCCGAGGCAACCGCGCGTCGATGAGCGACGAGACGCGGTTTGTCCTACCCCGCTACGGTGACCGCGCGCTAAGCGACCTGCTGCCGAGCGTCGCCGCCGCGATGGGCTTCGCCGGGTGGGCCAACGTACTCGACCTGCCGCAGCGGCATCGCTACGTCGTGGTCATGGTCGACGGACTCGGCTGGCATCTGCTGCGACGGCACGCCGACCTCGCTCCCTACCTCGCGCCGCTGCTGCCCGATCGTGAGCCGCTGACCTGCGGCATTCCGTCGACGACCGCGACCAGCCTGACCTCGCTCGGCACCGGATTGCCGCCGGGCCAGCACGGCGTGGTCGGCTATACGAGCCGGATCCCCGGCACCAACGAACTGCTCAACGCCCTCAAGTGGGACTCCGGCGTCGACCCGCACGTGTGGCAGTCGCAACCGACCGTCTTCGAGCGGCTCGCGGTGGTCGGCGCTCGGGTCGGCGCTGCCAACAAAGGAGCGTTCCGGGGCAGCGGGCTCACCGTGTGCAGTCAGCGGGGCGCTGATTACTACGCGGCCGACGACCCCTGGGAGCGGATCGACGTCGTCAGCGAACTCGCCGAGGCCCACGACTCCCTGACCTACGCGTACGAGTCGACCCTGGACCACATCGGGCACGAAGCCGGCAGCCGCTCGGACAAGTGGCTCGATCGACTGACCCTCGTCGACGGCGACCTGAGGCGGCTGCGGGAGAGCTTGCCCTCTGACGCGGTGATGATCGTGACCGGCGACCACGGCATGGTCGACGTCGACGACCTCGGCCGGATCGACGTCAGCGACCACACCGATCTCCTCGAGGGCGTCGTCCTGCTCGGCGGCGAGGCCCGGCTGCGGCATCTGTACTGTCGGGCCGGCGCCGTCCGCGATGTCGCCGCCCGCTGGGAGTCGGTGCTCGGCGAACGGGCTGTCGTCCGCCTCCAGGAGGACGCCGAGGCAGACGGCTGGTTCGGTCCGATCCGGCCGGACCTTCGGGCCCGGATCGGTGACGTCGTCGTCGCGTCGGCCGGGCGGCACGCTGTGCTGTCGCGGACGCACTTCCCGATCGAGACCAAGCTGGTCGGCTTCCACGGCTCGCTCACCGCCGCGGAGATGCTCGTCCCGCTGTTGGTCGACGCCGGCTAGCCGTACCCCCTCCACCCCTTCCCGCCGACCTTGCGCGTCCCGCCCACTTCCTCGCGTCGACCTTGCGCGTCCCGCCCACTTCCTCGCGTCGACCTTGCGCGTCCCGCCCACTTCGTCACGTCGACCTTGCGCGTCCTGTCCACTTCTTCGCGCCGACCTTGCGCGTTCCGTACCAATTGTTCGCGCGAGTCAGGCATTGTCTCGACGCGCCATCTCGGCGCTGTCGTGGAGCTGCGTTATGAGCGTGCAGAAAGTGTCACCGCGACGGTTGACGGAGCTTGGCCCGACAGCGGCTTGATACGTGTGACGCGTGCCCAGCCCATGTCGAAAGGACTCGCGATCTCAACGGCGCCCGGCGTTGCCTCAGGACGGGTACTCCAGAACGTGCGCGTCCGGGCAGACGCGCAGGTGTCAACGCGCGAGCCCGGGCGAGACGCGCAAGATCGGTGCGAAGAAGCGGACAGGACGCGCAAGGTCGACGGGAGGAAGTGGGCAGGATGCGCAAGGTCGGTGCGAGGGAGTGGGTGGGTCGCGCAAGGTCGGTGCGAGGGAGTGGGTGGGTCGCGCAATCTCGGCGGGAGGAAGTGGGTGGGTCGCGCAAGGTCGGCGGGAGAGGACCGGTCAGCCGAAGGGGAGGGGGTCGGGGGAGAGCGCGGCGGCTCGGGCCTTGGCCGACGTCATGCGGCGGCGATGGTGCTGGCGGCAGAGCACCTCGTAGCCGACCTCGCCGACGGTGTCGTCGTCGTAGGTGCCGTCCTCGGTGTCGCCGACGACGACCACCTCGCCCTCGGTGACCATCTCGCCGTCGACGGTGCGAGCGTTGTGGGTCGCTCGGGCTCCGCACCAGCACAGCGACTCCACCTGGAGCACCTCGACCCGGTCGGCGAGCTCGACGAGGCGCGCCGAGCCTGGGAACAGCCTGGTCCGGAAGTCGGTGAGGATGCCGAAGGCGAAGACGTCGACCTGCAGCTCGTCGGCGACCCGAGCCAGCTGCTCGACCTGCTCGGCGGTGTAAAACTGCGCCTCGTCGCAGATCAGATAGTCGATCCGACCGCCTTGCGTGAGATCCCGGATGACGTAGTCCCAGAAGTCGAACTCGGGCTTGACCTCGATGGCGTCGACCTTGAGCCCGAGCCGCGACGACAAGACCTCGGCGCCGGCGCGATCGCGGCTGGTGAAGATCCGACCGGCCCGGCCGCGCGCCGCGTGGTTGTGGTCAAGCTGGAGGGCAAGGGTCGACTTGCCGCAGTGCATCGTTCCGGTGAACAAGACGAGTTCGGCCACGGGCGTACATCCTGCCAGCGTTGCCCGCTCAAGCCTCCGGCTGGGTCAGCCCGGCCCACGGGTCGTAGTCGACCTCGAGCGGCTCCTGCGGCGGGCGCTCGGCCTCGGGCACGTGCTGCAGGTTGATCCGGATCCGGTACCAGATCGAGCTGCGACCACGCATGCCGTCGACCAGGGTGTCGGGCGGCTGCAAGTGCTCGACGACGGACGGATAGCGCGCCTTCCACCGGTCGAGACCGGCCATCGCCTCCTCCTTGGTCTTGGCTCGGGCGATTTCGATCAGCGGCATCGTCTGCTGTCGGCCGCCGACGCCCTTGGGCGGCTTCTCGGCCGGCCCGAGCCGCTTGGCGAGGTCGAGCAGCGCGTCGAGGGAGCCGGCCGACCCGTCGATGTCTTCCCAGGGGTCGCCGATCTCCGCGTAGCGCTCGAGCACGGACGACAGGGTGTAGTCCTCGGGCCGGCAGTCGGCGACCTCGTCCCAACGCAGCGGGGTGGAGACCCGGGCGTCTGGCTTGGCGCGTACTGAGTACGCCGACGCGACCGTGCGGTCCTTGGCGTTTTGGTTGAAGTCGACGAAGACACCGTCGCGCTCTTCCTTCCACCAGCGGCTGGTCGCGATGTCGGGCGCCCGTGCCTCGACCTCGCGGGCGACCGACTGCGCCGCCAGGCGTACGTCGCGGTAGGCCCACCGGGGCTCGATCCGGGTGTAGACGTGGAAGCCGCGGGAGCCCGACGTCTTCGGCCACGCGGTCAGGCCGTGGTCCTCGAGCACCTCCTTGGCGACGTACGCCACGTCGACGATCTGGCGCCAATCGAGGCCAGGGACCGGGTCCAGATCGATCCGGAGCTCGTCGGGATGATCGAGGTCCTCGGCCTGCACCGGATGGGGGTTGAGATCGATGCAGCCGAGGTTGACGACATAGGCCAGCGTCGCCGCATCGCGGACGACCACCTCGTCGGCCGACGTGCCCGAGGCGTACGACAGTGTTGCGGTCTCGATCCACTCCGGCCGCTTTTTCGGCGCCCGCTTCTGCCAGAACGCCTCCTGATCGATGCCCTTGACGAAGCGCTTGAGGATCATCGGCCGGCCCACGACGCCACGGAGGGCGCCTTCGGCCACGGTGAGGTAGTAGTTGACCAGGTCGAGCTTGGTGTGTCCGCCGTCAGCGAAGATCACCCGATCCGGGTTGGTGATCGTCACTTCGCGACCGGCGGCCTCCACAACCTGAGACGGCGGCATGCGACCACGATAGTCGCGGCCGTACAACCTTTGACCCCGATAGTCCGTCAATATGACATGAGCGCATTGAGCCGTAGGGCAGGCTTCGACGACTTCGTCTCGGGGCGGCAGGCCAGCTGGCTCCGCGTCGCCTATGCGATGACCGGAAGCTGGCCGGCGGCCGAGGACGTCGTCCAGACGGTGCTCCTGAAGGTCTACGTTCGATGGCCGCACGTGGTCCGCACAAGGTCCCCTGATGCCTACGTCCAACGCGCTCGTCAACGGGGTCGCCGACGAGCATCGACGTCCGTGGCGCCGAGAAGTGGTCCGCTCCGAGCTGCCCGAATGGTCGATGTCGACGGCGGGCGAGGAGCGTCTGGATCTCGTCGGAGCGCTCGCCCGGCTGCCGTACGGCCCGCTGAAGAGCGTCCATGTACCGCGTCGGATCGACAGTTCTGTGCTCGTGGCCGCTGGTCAGCGTCGGCTGCTACGGAGGCGAACGGCCGGGGTAGGCGCGTTCGCCGCGGTCGGCCTGGCCGGGTCCGGCATCGTCGCCGGAGTCGACTGGAGCGCCGGCAACGAGCCCGCCCCGACGGTCGCCACCGGAGGCCGGACCGGGCAGCAGCAGGAGCAGTGGGACACGTTCTCGGCTGCCATCGAGGACCGCGTGTGGTCCGACCTGACGTGGCCGTACGCGATGGGCGAGAGCGACCCGAACGGAACGATCGACGCCATGCCCCTGTCGACGACGACCGGGCCGAGTACGCCGCGATGATCACCTCGCAGCGATCCCAGGATGTGCGGAGCGCCCAGGCGGACCTCTGCGACATCGACTTGCACCCGATGGACCCGTCTGGGCGGGACTGCGAGGTTCGAGACGGCGGACAGGGCAGCTACGCCGTGTTGACCTACGCCGACAGCAATCAGGGCCGGACGGTTCTCGTACGGGTCGCCTCGGAAGAAGCAGTGGTGACGCTGGCCCAGTCGGTCGGCTGGCCGCACTACCCGCCAGCTGAGGCCGACGACCCGACGCTCTTGCCCTGGGACCTGCGGGACGCGCTGGAGCCCGAATCGTCGGAGCCCGGCGGCAACCCCGAACGCGCCCAACTCGACGAGCTGCCGTTGACCGTCGCCGAGCAGGTCGAGATCGCGCAAGCGTTCGCCCTGCATCCGCCGACGCAGTCCCGCGGGCCGCAAGGCTAACCCGACCGCCGGTCGGGAGCTGAAACCCGCGGTCGGATGCCAACATGGGGTGGTATTTGCCGGCCGTCGTGGGGGAGGATCGACTGTCATGCACCCCTCGACCGTTGTGCCCCACTCGACACTGGTTAGCGCCGAGCGGTTGGGCGAGTTGTTGGCGTCGGGGGAGCCCGTCACGTTGCTCGATGTCAGCTGGTCGCTCGACGGCCCGCCCGGCCGCACTCACTATGCGGCCGGGCATCTGCCGGGTGCCGTCTTCGTCGACCTGGAGCACGATCTGTCCGACCCGGCTGGCGACGGTGGGCGGCATCCGTTGCCCGACCCGGAGCGGTTCGCCGCCACGATGCGAGCCGCCGGCGTGCGGCGCTTCGACCCGGTTGTGGTCTACGACCACTGCGACGGCATTGCGGCGGCTCGAGCCTGGTGGCTGTTGCGCTATCACGGTCATGACGACGTCCGGCTGCTGGACGGCGGCTACGACGGGTGGGTTGCGGCCGGCGGACCGACCAGCGCCAAGGACGCACAGCCACGGGCCGGTGACTTCGTCGGGACGCCCGGCGCGATGCCGATGCTCGACGCGGTCGGCGCGGCCACCGTCGCGGACTCCGGGATCTTGTTGGATGCACGCGCCGGCGAGCGGTTTCGGGGCGAGGTCGAGCCGATCGATCCCGTGGCCGGCCACATCCCGGGCGCCCGCAGTGCACCGAGCTGCGACAACGTCGGCGACGACGGCACGTTCGAGCCGCCGGATCGACTGCGGAGCCAGTTCGAGGCGCTCGGCGTGGCCGGAGACCATCGGCCGGAGGTCGGGGTCTACTGCGGCTCGGGGGTGACCGCCGCGCATGAGGTGCTGGCCCTGCATCTGATCGGGGTCGAGGCCGCGCTGTACCCCGGGTCGTGGAGCGAGTGGATCACCGACCCGGCACGACCCGTGGCGACCGGCCCGGCCTAGCGGCTCGCCTCACCAGTGGATGCCCTTGAGGAGTCGGGCCAGGAGCAGCTGCTCGCTGGTCGCCTGCTCCTCGCGGCTTGCCTCGCCGCCCTTCGCCGCCGCTGAGTCGGGGAAGATCCGGTACGCCAGGTGCAACACCCGAAACATCGTCTTCGGCGCGAGCGCGTGAATCACCTCGCCGGCCGTGCCGAGCCGGGTGTTGATCTCGTGCGGCTCGTCCTTGATCGCCCGAAGCACCAGGTCAGCCGCCTGGGCCGGTGTGATGGTCGGAAACGCGTCATAGATCTTCGTCGGCGCGATCATCGGCGTCTTGACCAGCGGCATGTGGATCGTCGTAAACGTGATGCCGTCGCCGATCAGCTCGGAGCTGACCACCCGTGACCACGCGTCGAGGGCCGCCTTCGACGCGACGTACGCCGAGAACCGCGGCGGATTGGTCTGCACGCCGATCGAGCTGATGTTGACCACGTGTCCGCCGCCCCCTGCCCTCATCTTCGGGGTCAGACCCATGACGAGCCGGATCGCGCCGAAGTAGTTCAGCTGCATCGTCCGCTCGAAGTCGTGGAACCGGTCGTACGACAGGTGCAGCGACCGACGGATCGATCGGCCGGCGTTGTTGACGATGACGTCGACGGTGTCGTGGTCGGAGGCGATCTGCTTGGCGAGTGCGTCGATGGCGTCCATGTCGGACAGGTCGCACGGATAGCTGTAGGCCCGGCCGCCGAGCGCCTCGATCTCGAGCGCGGTCGCGTCGAGCTTGTCGTGGCCGCGGGCGACGAGCAGGGGGATGCCGCCGGCCTGGGCGACCTTGAGGGCGGTGGCGCGGCCGATGCCGGATGACGCGCCCGTGACCACGACGGTCTTGCCGTGCAGGCAGCGACGCAGCCCGGCGTCGGTCCGGACGGACGGATCGAGATGCTGCTCCCACCAGTCCCACAGGGCCGGCGCGTACGTCTCGAGGTCGGGGCAACTGATGCCGGAGCCGGCGAGTGCTTGCTCGGTGGTTCGCGAGGCGAACTCGGTCGGCAGCGACACATGCCCGATCACCTCGGGCGGCACGCCGACACGGCCGAGGGTCTGCCTGAGGGCGAGCTGGGCCGGCTGGGTCTCGAGCAGCGGTCGGAGCGCCTTGGTGAGCTGGTCGTTGTTGGGGAGCAGGGCCGTCAGGCGACGGTCGACCGGCACGGCGAAGCGAGGCGCCTTGGCAGCTGCGGCGAGCAGGTTGATGACCTCGGTCGTCGGCTGTGGATCGGGATTGACCAGATGGAACGCTTGACCGTCCAGATCCGGTTGATGCGCCAGCTGGTCGATGGCCTTCGCGACGTAGTCGACCGGGACGATATTGGTATCGCCCAGGTCGACGCCGATCAGCGGCATCCATTGCGGGAGGGTGTCGCGCATCCGCTTGAGCAGCGGGAATAAGTAATAGGGTCCGTCGACCTTGTCCATCGCGCCGGTCTCGGAGTGCCCGACGACGATCGCCGGCCGATAGACGCGCCACGGCACTTGGGCCTCGTCGCGGACCAGGCGCTCCGACTCGTACTTGGTCCGGTGGTAGGGCGACGGCAGCCCCTGGCCCTCGTCGAACATGGTCTCGTCGAAGCAGCCGGAGTAGTCGCCGGCGACCGCGATCGACGACACCTGATGGAAGCAGCCGACCCGGAGCGCGGTCGCGAGGGCGAGTGCCTCGCCGGTGCCGCCGACGTTGAGCGCCTCGTTGCGCTTTGGTTCAGCGGTCATGTCATAGAGCGCCGCGAGGTGGAAGACGTGGTCGATCCGGCCGGCATGGGTGGCGATCCAGTCGTCGTCGACGCCGAGGCGGGTAGCCGTGAGGTCGCCGATCACCGGAACGACCCGGCCGCCGTCGGCCCACTGACGACGCAGCCGGTCGAGCTGATCCAGGGAGCCCTTGCGGACGACAACGAAGATGTCGCCGGTCCGGTTGGCGAGCAATTGCTCGACGAGATGCCGCCCGATGAAGCCGGTCGCCCCGGTCACGAAGTACGCCATGCGCTGACCGTACTCGCGAGTAATCGGTGGGCGCTATAAGCGCTACTCGTCGTGCGGCTTGCCGCCCAGCATGATCTCGTCCCAACTCGGGACGCTCGTGCGGCGGCGGTCCCGACGCCGACGGTTGGGCCGACGGACGCCGGTCCCGCCCGACTCGTTGGTCGCACGCGCGATGACGTCGATCTCGTCGTCGCCGACGGCCCGGTCGGCCTCGTCGCTGAGATCGATCGTGGGCTCGGAGTCGTCGTCTTCGTCGAGGGGGAGCGGCTCCGATGCCGCCACGGGCCGGGCCGGGCGCGGACGATGCAGTGGAGTGACCGACGCCGCGGTCTCGTCGTCTTCGCGGTAGGCCACGCGCGGCAGCGGCTCGTTGAGCTCGGCCTCGGCGACCGCCGACGCGATCGCCATCTCGGTCGGGTCCGGCGGCTCGGGATGGTCGCCGACGAGCGCCCTTGCAGCCTCGTCGTCGGCCACGACGAACCGGCCGGGCACGTCGAAGATGTAGCGGGCCGTCCTGCCGCCACCCGCCGGCGCCACGGTGACCGCCCAGCGTCCGTCGTCGCGGCGCCACGAGTCCCAGGTCGCCTCGTGGGGTTTGCTCCCACGCCGACGCAGCTGCTCGTCGACGGCGTCGCCGAGCAGACTCGCCGGACCATCGGCGTGCTTGCGGCGGACGCCGGAACGGCGGGCGCGCTCGGCGATGTGCTCTCGCTCGGCGAGGACCGGCACGGCGTAGCCCATGATCTTCTCGATCGGGACCTGCGCGACCGCGGCCACGTCTTCGGGACTCTCCCCGGCCCGGATCCGGGCCTGGATGTCGCGTGGTCGCAAGACGCTTTCCATCTGGATCTCCAACTGTCCGAGTCGCGCACGGTCGCCCCGGAGCGCCGCCCGTAGCCTTTCGTCAGCAGGGACGCGACACTCGTCACCGGCCTCGTCGCGCAGGATCAGAAATTTTCGATCCTCGCTCAATCCCACGAGGCGCAGATCTCGCATGCTCTCGCCTCCAGCTGTCCGTGCGCACCAGTCTCGTCGGCCAAGGGGTCCAATCCAAGCCACCGCGCCGGTGAGTTACCCGGCCGAACCCGATCGACCTCGCGGTAGGGTCAGCCACGCGGCCACCATGGCCAGCACCCCGAACCCGAACAACACACCGTACGCCGTGGAGGCGCTCGTTGCATCGACGACCGCGCCGGCGAGCGCCGATCCGGGAGCGACGCCGGAGATGATGCCGGCGGTGACCCACGCGATGCCCTCGGTGAGGCGGGCCGGCGGCACGGTCTGCTCCACCATCGAGACCGCCGCCACCAGGGTCGGCGCGATGGCGAGGCCGGCCAGGAAGAGCATGGCGGCGACCAGCCCCAGGCTCGGGAGGAAGGGGAGCGGCGCGACCGACGCAGTGAGCGCCGTGGTGCCCCATCGCACCCGTACAGCGGGCCGCTGGCGCAAGGTGACCGCGCCGGTGACCAACCCCGCGATCAGGCTGCCGGCCGCCATCGACGCGAGAAGCCAACCGGCGGCCGCGGTCGACCCCTCCGCCTCGGCGAATGCGACCGAGACCACCTCGCTGCCGCCGAACAGCCCGCCGAGGCCGACCATCACGATCATCAGCGGAGCGAGCAGCCGCCAGCCGAGCGGTTCGCGCACGCGTTGGCCGTGCTCGTCGCCGCCGACGACGGGCTGGGTCGCGTGCTGACTGGCGAGCCAGGTGGAGCCGACCAGGCACAGCCCGGCCGTCGTCGCCAACGCCACTCCCGGGTTCACCTGGGTCGCGAGGACCGTGACCAGCACCGGCCCGACCACGAAGATCATCTCGTCGACCACGGCTTCCAGCGCGAACGCCGTGTCGAGCTGTCGCCGGTCGTCGATCACATACCGCCAGCGAGCTCGGACATTCGACCCGATATGCGGCATCGTCGCGCCGGCCAGCAAGGCAGCCGCGTGCGGCAACGGCGTCGGCTGGTCCGACTCGACGGCGAGGATCAGCAAACCCGTAGCGAAACAGAATCCCAGCGCCAGCAGTGGCAAGACGCGGGCCTGACCGAACCGATCCGACAACCTGGCGCTGAACGGCGAGACCGCCGCGCCGGCGACGACCTCCGCCGCCGCCACCGTGCCGGCGAGGCCGTAGGAGCCGGTCCGGTCGGCGACGAGGAGCACGATGCCGAGACCGAACATCGAGATCGGCAGCCGGGCGACGAATCCGGCCGCACTGAAGCGCCATGCACCTGGGATCTCCAGGATCGTTCGGTAGCGTCCGAGCAGCGCCATCTCAGGGCCAGGCCATCCGAATGTCCTCCCGCGATCGCGGGATGGTGGGTTGTCGAGTCGGGCAACGATACCGCCGCCGTCCAGCACTTGCGGACGGGTTTTCCGTGCCTGACAGGATGGACGTATGCCCCGTCTCGACCCATCGCCCTACGACGCCCTGTTGCTGGTGTCGTTCGGCGGCCCAGAGACCCCGGCGGACGTGCGCCCCTTCCTGGAAAACGTGACCCGCGGCCGGGGCATCCCGCCGGAGCGGCTCTCCGAGGTGGCCGAGCACTATGCGGCGTTCGGTGGGCGGTCGCCGATCAACGAGCAGTGCCGCATGCTGCGGGACGCCATCCGGGCCGATCTGGCCGCCCAGGGCATCGACCTTCCTATCTATTGGGGCAACCGCAACTGGCATCCCTATCTGACCGACACGCTGCGCCAGATGACGGTCGACGGCGTACGGCGGGCCGCGTGTTTCGTCACGAGCGCCTACGCCTCCTACTCCGGATGTCGGCAATATCGCGAGAATCTGTTCGACGCGGTCGCATCAGTCGGGCCCGGCGCGCCGCGCCTCGACCGTCTACGGCACTACTTCAACCACCCCGGCTTCGTGACACCGTTCGTCGACGCGACGCTCGCCGCGCTCGCCAAGCTTCCCGACGAGATGCGCAAGACCGCTCGACTGGTCTTCGTCACGCACTCCATCCCGCTCGCGATGAACGACGCCAGCGGTCGGTCCGACGGCACCGAGGGCGGCGCGTATGAGGCGCAACATCGCGACGTCGCCTCGGTCGTAGCCGCCGCGGTCGCCGACGCCAGCGGCATCGCGCGCGACCACGACCTGGTCTATTGCTCGCGCTCCGGGGCGCCGTCGATGCCTTGGCTCGAGCCCGACATCGGCGATCACCTGCGCGCATTGCGGGCCGACGGCGTCGACGCGGCTGTGGTCGTTCCGATCGGGTTCGTCTCCGATCACATGGAGGTCGTCTTCGATCTCGACACCGAGGCCGCCGAGATCGCCGACGACATCGGACTCGCGATGGTGCGTGCCGCCACCCCTGGGGTCCATCCGCGCTTCGTGGCGATGGTGCGCGAGCTGCTGATCGAGCGGGCGACGGCGGCGCGTGCTGAGGAGCATCCTCGCGCGACCGTCGGCGGGCTACCACCGAGCTGGAACGTGTGTCCGGCCGGCTGCTGCCGCAACGCTCGCGAGCCGGACCATCCGGCCCTGTGCGGCGTCGACGCCCCCGACATGACATCGACCTCATGAGCGACGACGAGAGCCTGCTCGAGCTCGCCCGGTCGACGGCGCACGAGGCGGCCGTGTTGATTCGCGACCTTCGACCCGAAGGCCGGGTCGACGTCGCCGCGACCAAGACCAGCCCGACTGACGCGGTCACCGACGTCGACACGGCCGCCGAGCAGCTGATCCGCGATCGCCTCGGTGCCGTCCGGCCCGACGACGGGTTCGTCGGTGAGGAGGGCGAGCGACAGTCTGGTTCGTCTGGGGTCGACTGGGTCATCGACCCCATCGACGGCACGGTCAACTTCGTCTACGGCGTGCCCGCGTACGCGGTGTCCATCGGCATCGAGGTCGACGGCGTCGCACGGGCCGGTGTCGTCGTTGACGTGCCGCTGGGAATCGAGTACAGCGGGCTCCTCGGCGTGGGAGCCTGGCGCCGCGACCACGCCGAGGGGCCGGCGACCCGACTGCGAGCGGCGTCGTCGTCCGATCTGAGTCAGGCGCTGATCGCGACCGGATTCGGGTACGACCCGGCCCAGCGGGCGCGCCAAGCCGCCGCCGTCGGCATCATGATCACCCGAATCCGGGACATTCGGCGGTTCGGCTCGGCCGCCCTCGACCTCTGCTCCCTCGCGTCCGGGCGGATCGACGGGTACGTCGAGGAGGGGCTGCAGCCATGGGACCGGGCGGCCGGCGTCCTCATCGCTCGTGAGGCCGGCGCCATCGTCTCCGGACTGGACTCCGACGAGCCCGACGAGCGGCTCGTCGTCGCGGCGACGCCAGGTCTGTTCGACGCGTTCCGGACCCTCGTCGCCGAGTGCGGGTTCTGACCCCTACGATGACCCGTCGGCAGCGGGGAATGTCCCGACGGTCCGGTGCGTTCTATGGGCGCAACAACTAGACGGAGCGCGGCGGGGGCCAAATGTGACCCACATCGCGACTCGCGTCGTGGAATGAGCGTGATCTTCGGCGCCGTATAAGGCACACTGTCCGCCCGCGAGACCTTTTCGGGGGGATGCACCACCTGCATCGAGAGCACCGAGACATTTAACGCGAGGCGACGGGCTTCGCGTCAGGAGATTCCCATGGCAACCGACTACGACGCGCCGCGCAAGACTGAGGAAGACCAGTCCGAAGACAGCATCGAAGAGCTCAAGGCGCGGCGCCACGACAAAAACTCCGGCAAGGTCGACGAAGACGAGGCCGAGGCGGCCGAGTCGTTCGAGCTTCCCGGCGCTGACCTGAGCCACGAAGAGCTGGCCGTTCAGGTCTTACCACGCCAGTCTGACGAGTTCACCTGCTCGTCGTGCTTCCTGGTACATCACCGCAGCCAGCTCGCCGGCGAGCGCAAGGGCTTGCCGATCTGCCGCGATTGCGCCGCCTAGGTGTTGGGGCTCTCCTCAGTCTTCGCTGGCGGGTTCTCGGTGGCCTCCAGCGACTTCATGCCGGGCGGTAGGTGACCGGTCGACCGCACCCAGTAGTCGGCGGCCTTGCGGGTGGCGAACATCTTGGCGAGCTGCATCGAGGCGCCCGACAGGACGATCCAGGTCGCGGCTTCGCGCCATGACACTTCGGGGTTTTCGGGGTTCTTCGGTGCCTTCCGGCCAACCGCAGCTCGCCAGACCATGTCGACGGCGCGTGCGCTCGCGATGCCGGCGAAGGTCGTCGCGGCCTTGTCATAGAGCTTCCACGTACGCTTGCCGGGCTGTTTGTCCCGCTTCGCCTTAGCCATGGCGTCAGTCTCTCACTCTGGGCCCGGTCGTCCAGCGCGAACCGCGGCGGCGAGCCGTTCGGGCCGTCGGCTGCTGAGCAGCCAGTAGGGCACCGGGTCGTGGGCGTCGTTGATCGTGACCCGGACGGCGGTGGCGATGTAGGGCCGCAACAGGAGATAGGCGCGGGCGTCGGCTTCGGCACCGCCGGCCCGCCGTGTCAGATCGGGATCGAGCACCTCGACGGCACCGCACAGCTCCAGCGGGATGTGCGCGCGGCCGGCCCGCAGCTGTCCATCGGCCACCGCGACGCGAGCCGCGCCGTAGTGTCCGACCAGACCGGCGACGAGCGTTAACGCGATGGCCGCGGCGAGCCACGCCAGCCACTGCGGCGTCGCCAGGACGAAGATCCACCACACAGCCACGACGAACGCCAGGCCGATCAGCCACCAGGCGAGCGGGGCGTGCAGCCGCTCCTCGTACGACGCGCTTTTCACGGCGCCAGCCTGGCACGCGTCCCCAGGTCCTCAGAGGTAGGGTCGCTGCGATGCTCGACGTACTGATCCAGCGGCTCGACGACGGTGTGGAGCTGCCGCACTATGCCCATCCCGGTGACGCCGGGGCCGACCTGCGCACCACGATCGACGTGACGCTGGCGCCGGGAGAGCGTGCCGTCGTGCCGACCGGGATCGCGATCGCGCTGCCGACCGGATACGCGGCGTTCGTCCAACCGCGCTCCGGCCTGGCCGCCCGGTGCGGTCTGTCGATCGTCAACACACCCGGCACGATCGACGCGGGCTATCGCGGCGAGATCAAGGTGTGTTTGGTCAACCTCGACCCGTCGGCGCCGATCGAGCTGCGACGCGGCGACCGGATCGCGCAGTTGGTGATCCAGCGGGTCGAACACGCGACCTTCCAGGTCGTCGCCGACCTTCCCGAATCCGTCCGGGGCGACGGCGGCTACGGTTCCACCGGGGGATTCGACCCCACCGATCCGGCTCAGCAGGAGGCAACCGCGTGATCTTCCGCCGCCGCAAGGGCGCTCATGTGCGGCCCGATGGCGCTGCCGAGGAGGAAGTCGAGGAGTCGACCGACCCGACCACCCATCGCGAACGGGTCGGTCCGTGGGACTCCGACGAACGTGAGGTCGACACCGAGGAGGGGAACGCCATCGACCTCGGCGGCCTCATCGTCATCGGTCGATCCGGACTCGAGTTGCGGCTGCAGACTGACCAGGCCACCGGCACGGTCGGAGCCGCCATGCTCGTGAGCAAGGACGGCGCCGTCGAGCTGCGCGTCTTCGCGGCGTCCCGATCGGGCGGCATGTGGGACGACATCCGGCGCGAGATCGCGGCCGAGGCCTCCAACCGGGGCGGGACGGCGACCGAGGCGGACGGTCCCTACGGCACCGAGTTGCGGGTGAAGGTCCCGATCAAGGCCGCCGACGGTCGCCAAGGCACCCAGACCAGCCGGATCGTCGGCATCGAGGGACCGCGTTGGCTGCTGCGCGCGACGTACCTCGGCGACGCCGCGACCGAGTCTGACCCCGATGGCGCCCTCGAGTCGGCGGTGCGAGACGTCGTCGTCGTACGCGGGGGTGTGGCCATGCCGCCACGCGAGCCGATCCCGTTGCGCCTTCCGCCCGGCGCTGAGCCAGGTGAGCCGGCTGAGCCGACCTGACCGTTCGCGTCCCGCGTCTACCCTGGGTGCCATGGGCATCATGAAGCGCGCCTTCGGTCGGCTCGCGACGAGCACCGACGAGCTGGAGGCCGAGGAGTTACGCGGCGACGCGGCGGCGCACGCTTGCCCTCCGATCGCGCAGCAGGCCGACCGCGACGTCGTCACCGTCCACGGCGTGCTGCGGACCGTCACGCTGCGCCCCCGCGGTGGCGTCGCGGCCCTCGAGGCCGAGCTCTACGATGGCTCCGGCACCGTGACCCTGGTGTGGCTCGGTCGGCGGCGGATCGCCGGTGTCGACCCCGGCCGCCACATGACCGTCGAGGGTCGCTTGAGCTGCATCGACGACGTCCGCGTCCTCTACAACCCCCGTTATGAGTTGACCCAGTGAGCGAAGCCAGCGAGCCGTCAGAGCAGACCCGGGTCGCCGCCGAGTACGCGACCGTCGAACAGCTCGTCCGGGCTCAGCTGTCGAAGGCGCTCGGCGGTGTCCGCGGCATGATTGAGGGGGCCGTCCCGACGGCGACGTTCACCATCCTCTGGCTCTCGACGCGCGAGTTGCGCCTGTCGCTCGCGATCAGCGTCGGCATCGCCGCCCTGCTCGTCGTCCTGCGGCTGGTGCAGCGGCAGACCGCGCAGTTCGTGTTCAACAGCCTGATCGGCATCGGCATCGGGGCGATCTTCGCGATGCGGTCGGGCGAGGCGAAGGACGTGTTCCTTCCCGGCATCATCTACAACGGAGCCTACGCCAGCGTCATGCTGATCAGCATTCTGATCGGTTGGCCGGTGGTCGGCTTCCTGATCGGGGCGGTGACCGGCGACCCGACGGCGTGGCACGCCGACAAGCCGATCGTTCGGTTGTGCACGCAATTGACCTGGGTGCTCGCGGCTCCGTGTGCGCTGCGGGTGCTGGTGCAATACCCGTTGTATGCCGCCGATCAGCTCGGTTGGCTCGCGACGGCGAAGATCGTCATGGGCTGGCCGCTCCAGGTCGCTGCCCTCGCGATGATGGCCTTCCTGCTCAGCCGTAACCACACCCCCCTCAGCGAGAGTTAGGTGTGGTCGGCGGGGTGGGCGTGCGGCGACAGTAACGACGCGAGCGGGCCCTCTTGGTCCTCGGCCGCGACGAACAGCAGCTCGTCGCCGTACTCCAGGGAGCGGTCCGGGTCGGGGGGATAGATGCCGCCGTCGCGCAGGATCGCGACGAGGGCGACGTCGGTCGGCCACGGCACCTCGCTGACCCGGTGGCCGACGAACGGCGACTCCTGCGGCAGCGTCATCTCGACCAGGTTCGCGCTGCTCTGCCGGAACGTGAAGAGTCGTACGAGGTCGCCGATGGTGACGGCCTCCTCGACCAGCGCCGACATGAGCCGAGGCGTTGAGACCGCGACGTCGACGCCCCAAGCCTCGGTGAACAACCACTCGTTGTTGGGGTGGTTGACCCGGGCGACGGTCCGGCCGACCGCAAACTCGGTCTTGGCCAGCAGCGACACCACAATATTGACCTTGTCGTCACCGCTCGCGGCGATCACGACCTGACAGCTGCCCAGCTCGGCCTCCTCGAGCGACGACAGCTCGCAGGCGTCGGCCAGCAGCCACTGGGCATTCGGGACGATCTCGGACTTGATCGCCTTGGGGTCCTTGTCGATCAGCAGGACCTCATGTCCGTTTTCGAGCAGCTCCTGCGCGACCGAACGGCCGACGGCCCCGGCGCCCGCGATCGCGACGCGCATCAGTCCTCCTTCGGCCCGTCGGCCAGTGCGGCGTGGACCGCTGCGGTCCGCTCGTCGAGCATGAACAGGTTCAACAGGTCGCCTTCTTGGATCACCGTGTCGCGATCGGGGATCATGCCCGAGCCGAGTCGGGTGAGGAACGCGACCCGAGCTCCGGTCTGCTCCTGCAGGGCGAGGACGGAGTGCCCGATCCACGGCCGCGGGGTCGGGATCTGGTCGACTCGTACGGTGCCCGACGGGTCGCGCCACAGCGGCTCGGCGTCCTCAGGCAGCAGGCGTCGGAGCACCTGGTCGGCCGACCAGGTCACGGTCGCGACGGTCGGGATGCCGAGCCGCTCGTAGACCTCCGCCCGACCGGGGTCGTAGATCCGCGCCACGACGTTGTCGATCCCGAACTGCTCGCGGGCGACCCGCGCCGAGATGATGTTGGAGTTGTCGCCGCTCGAGACGGCGGCGAAGCCGTCGGCCCGGTCGATCCCGGCCCGCAGCAGCACCTCACGGTCGAAACCGAAGCCGGAGACGGTCGTGCCCGAAAACGACGGTCCGAGCCGACGAAACGCGTCGGTGAGCTGGTCGATGACGGCCACCGTGTGACTGCGTTCTTCGAGGCTTCGGGCGAGGGTCGAGCCGACCCGGCCACACCCCATGATCACGATGTGCACAGTGACCTTCCCGTGACGGTGATGCCAGCACGCCGACGCTACACCCTGCGGCATCGACCCTCGGCTAGCGCTAGCATCGCCACACGTGGGCCTCGCCGATTCGGCCAAGCGTGTAGTGCTCGGTCGCAAACTTCGCAGTACGCAGCTGCACGAGACGCTGCTGCCCAAGCGGGTGGCGCTGCCGGTGTTCGCCAGCGACCCGCTGTCGAGCGTGGCGTACTCGCCGGACGAGATCTTCCTCATGCTGTCGCTCGCTGGCGTCACGGCGTACACCTTCTCCTGGAAGGTCGCGATCATCATCGCGATCGTCATGCTCGCCGTGGTGGCGTCGTACCGACAGAACGTGCAGGCCTACCAGAGCGGCGGCGGCGACTACGAGGTGTCGACCACCAACCTCGGCTCGACTGCTGGCCTCGGGGTCGCCAGTGCGTTGATGGTCGACTACATCCTCACCGTCGCCGTGTCGATCGCGTCGGCGGCGCAGTACGCCGCGACCGCCATCGAACCGCTCGAAGGGCACCAGGTGTCGATGGCAGTCGGCGCCGTCTTGTTCCTGATGGCGATGAACCTTCGAGGCGTACGCGAGTCCGGGACGGCCTTCGCTGTTCCGGCGTACGTCTTCATGGCCTCGATCCTGACCATGGCCGCCGTCGGGTTCGCCCGCTACCTGTTCGGTGACCTGCCCGACGCCGATACGGCTCAGCTGCAGATCCTTCCCGAGGAAGGCTACGAGTCGGGCCTGACCGGGCTCGCCGGCGGCTTCCTGCTTCTGCGGGCCTTTGCCTCCGGCTGTGCGACGCTCACCGGCGTCGAAGCGATCAGCAACGGGGTGCCGGCGTTCCGCAAGCCCAAGGGACGCAATGCCGCGACCACACTGCTGGTGCTCGGCATCGTCGCCGTCACGATGGCGCTGTCCGTCGTCTCGCTGGCGAATCTGACCAACGTCCGGGTCGCCGAGGACCCGGCGACCCAGCTGATCGGTCCGGACGGCAATCCAGTCGGCGACGACTACCACCAGGACCCGGTGATGACCCAAATTGCAGATGCGGTGTTCAGCGACTTCGCGATCGGCTTCTACATTGTCGCCGCGTCGACCGGCGTGATCCTCGTGCTCGCCGCCAACACGGCGTTCAACGGGTTTCCGGTCCTCGGGTCGATCCTGGCTCGCGACGGCTATCTGCCCCGCCAGCTCGACACGCGGGGCGACCGCCTGGCGTTCAGCAACGGCATCATCGCGCTGGCCGGCCTGGCGATCGGCCTCATCGTCGCGTTCGACGCCGAGGTCACGCGGCTCATCCAGCTCTACATCGTCGGGGTCTTCGTCTCCTTCACGGTCAGCCAAACCGGCATGGTCCGGCACTGGAACCGGCTGTTGCGGACCGAGACCGACCCGCAGGCCCGACGTCGCATGCAGCGCAGCCGGCTGATCAACGGCTTCGGCCTGTCCGTCACCGGCACGGTGTTGGTGGTCGTCTTGATCACGAAGTTCACCCATGGCGCGTGGATCGCGATCTTGGCGATGGCGTTGATCTACCTCTTGATGCTTCGGATCCGTCGGCACTACGACCGGGTCAGCGAGGAGCTGGTCGCCGAGGACACCGACTCCGCGCTCCCGTCCCGCGTGCACGCGATCGTCTTGGTGTCGAAGGTGCACAAGCCGACCCTCCGGGCGCTCGCGTACGCCCGGGCGTCTCGGCCGAGCACGCTGGAGGCGGTCACGGTCGAGCTCGACCGGGACACGACCCAGGCGCTGGTCGACGAATGGGACGCGCAGCGACTCCCGATGCCGCTGAAGGTGCTCGGGTCTCCGTACCGCGAGGTGACCCGCCCGGTCGTCGACTACGTCAAGAGCATCCGGCGCAAGAGCCCGCGCGACCTGGTGACGGTGTTCGTGCCGGAGTACGTCGTCGGCCACTGGTGGGAGCAGCTGCTCCACAACCAGAGCGCGCTGCGACTCAAGACCCGACTGCGTCTGATGCCCGGCGTGATGGTCACGAGCGTGCCCTTCCAATTGCGGTCGTCGGAGGCGGCGCTGCGTCGCTCCAAGCGCAGCGAGCACGTGCCCGGCGAGATCCGGCGTGGGGACCCGTCAGGCCGGGATCGCTAGGAGGGGCGGCTACGGGACGAAGCGGTAGCCCATGCCGGGCTCGGTGACGAGATGGCGTGGGCGCGCCGGATCGGCCTCGAGCTTGCGGCGCAGCTGGGCCATGTAGACGCGCAAGTAGTGGGTCTCCCGGTCGTAGGACGGCCCCCAGACGTCATGCAGGAGCTGCCGCTGCGACACGAGCCGACCGGGCCGGCGGACGAGTGCCTCGATCAGCGCCCACTCGGTCGGCGTCAGATGGACCTCGTCGCCGTCCCGCCAGGCCAACTTGTCGGCAAGGTCGAGCCGGAACGCGGTGGTCTCGACGATCGGTTCGGCCTCGTCGCCGCTCGATCGCCGGACGGCGGCCCGTACGCGGGCCAGCAGCTCGTCCATCCCGAACGGCTTCGTGACGTAGTCGTCGGCGCCTTCGTCAAGCGCCTCGACCTTGTCGTCCGAGCCGTGCCGGGCCGACAGCACGATGACCGGGACCTGGCTCCACGATCGGAGCTGTCGGAGCACTTCGACTCCGCTCAGGTCGGGCAGGCCGAGGTCCAGGAGCACGACATCGGGCTGCTCCTCGCGGCAGACGTCGAGTGCGGTGCGACCGTCCCGCGCGACGATGACGTCATATCCGCGTGCTCGCAGATTGATCGACAGCGTACGAACGATCGCGGGCTCGTCGTCGACCACGAGGATCGAGGTCATCGGGCCGGCTCGATCCGGTAGGCCGGCGCCGCCTGGAGGTCCACGATCATGGTCAGGCCGCCGCCGGGCGTGTCCTCGGCGACCAGCGATCCTCCCATCGCCTCGGTGAGACCCTTCGCCACCGCGAGGCCGAGGCCGACGCCGTCACCATCGGGAGCGTCACCGAGACGCTGGAACGGCTCGAACATCCGCTCCTTGTCGCCATCGGGCACGCCGGACCCGCGATCGACGACGCGGAGCTGGACCCGGTCGCCGACGCTGCTGCCGGCCACCCGGACCTGGCTCGCCGGTGGCGTGTGATGGAGAGCGTTGTCGACGAGGTTGGCCACGACCCGGTCGAGCAGCCCGGGGTCGACCCGAACGTCGGGCAGGTCCGGCGCGAAGTCCAGATCGACGCGCATCGGGTCGGAGACCGTCCGGATGCATTGGGCGACGACGTCGTCGAGGCCGACGTCGCGGGTGGTGGGGGAGACGGCTCCGGTCTGCAGGCGGCTGAGATCGAGCAGGTTGGCCACGATGGCGTCGAGGCGGTCGGCCGACTCCTCGACGGCGGCCAACAGGTCTCGTTCGTCTTCTGGCGTCCAGTCCATGTCGTCGGATCGCAGGCTGGAGATGGCGGCCTTGATGCCGGCCAGTGGAGTACGCAGGTCGTGGGACACCGCCGCGAGCAACGAGGTCCGGATCCGGTTGCCCTCCTCCAGCTGTCGGGCGTTGGCGGCCTGCCGGGCGAGGTTCTGTCGCTCCAGCACGATGGCGAGGTGGGTCGCGAACGCCGACAGGACGCGATGCTCGTGCGCCGCCAGCAACCGCCCGCGGAGGGCGACGACCGTCGACGGGCCGGACACCTCGGCCTCGGCGTCGGCTTGGTCAGGGTCGGTGGCCGGATTGGCGCCGACCGCCGACACCGTGGCCCACATGAAGCTGCCCTCGATGCGGCGCAGCAGGGCGACCGAGGTCGCGCCGAAGGTCTCGCGGAGCAGCTCGAGCAGCGCGACGATGCCGTGGTCGGTGCGCAGCAGGGCGTGGTTGAGCAGAGTCAAAGTGTCGGCCTCGATCTGCGCCCGGTTGGCGTGCAACCGTCGTCGCTCGGCGAGGTCGACGACCGAGGCAACGGCGACGGCCACGACCAGGAAGAGGACAAGTGACAACACGGCCACCGGGTCGGCGATGCTCAGGGTGTGGATCGGGTCGATGAAGAGGAAATTGAGCAACAGGGCGTCCAGCACCGCCGCCGCGACCGCCGGCCACCAGCCGCCGACCAAGGCGCACGCCACGGTCAGCGTCAGGAAGAGCATCGCCTCGACGGTCAGGTCGTGCAGGTCGCGTGTGCCGTCGAGGACCCCCGCGAACAGGATCGAGCCGGCCACCGCTAGGAGCCAGCCGATGATCCGCCGCCGATGCCCGAGTGCCGGGCCACGGGACGGGGCGAATCCACCACGGCCGGCGTACTCATGGGTGACGAGATGGACGTCGATGTCCCCGGACCCGGCGACGATCCGCTCGCTGACCCCGACTGCGAGCATGGCCTTCCAGCGCCTCCGGCGACTCACGCCGACGACGATCTGCGCCGCGTTGACGCCACGGGCGAACTCGAGCACAGCCTCTGGGGCATCATCGGCGATGACGGTGTGGTGGGTGCCGCCGAGCTCCTCGGTGAGGGCGCGCTGCCGGGCCAACTGATCCGGCTTGGCCGCGACCAGACCGTCGCTGCGCGAGACGTAGACGGCGAGCAACTCGCCGCCGGCGCCGCGGGAGGCGATCCGAGCGGCCCGGCGCAACAGAACCTCGCTCTCCGGGCCGCCGGTGACGGCGACGACGACCCGCTCGCGAGCCGGCCAGGTCGCTGCGATCCCTTCGGCACTCCGGTATCTCTCGAGGCCTTCGTCGACCCGGTCGGCGAGCCACAGCAGCGCCAGCTCGCGAAGGGCCGAGAGATTGCCGATCCGGAAGTAGCGACTGAGGGCGGCGTCGACCTTCTCCGACGGGTAGACATTGCCGTGGGCCATCCGTCTGCGCAGCGCCTCCGGCGTGATGTCGACCAGCTCGATCTGGTCGGCCCGGCGCACGACCTCGTCGGGAACCGTCTCGCGCTGCTTCACCCCCGTGATCGACTCGACGGCGTCGTTGAGCGACTCGAGATGCTGGATGTTGAGCGTCGAGATGACGTCGATCCCCGCGTCGAGGAGTTGGTCGATGTCCTGCCAGCGCTTCGCGTTGCGGCTCCCCGGCACGTTGGTGTGGGCCAGCTCGTCCACTAGCACCCGCATCGGGCGGCGCGCCAGCGCGGCGTCGACGTCGAACTCGTCGAAGGTCGAGCCCCGGTAGGTCATCGTCTTGCGCGAGATGACCTCGAGGTCGCCGATCTGCTCGGCGGTGTGCTCGCGGCCATGGACCTCCACGAAGCCGACGACGACGTCGCGACCACGTTCCTTCGCCCGGCGGCCCTCGCAGAGCATCGCGAAGGTCTTGCCGACGCCGGGCGCGGCACCGAGGTAGATGCGCAGGTGGCCCCGTTTCATACCGTCATTGTCGCGCGTCGAGTGCGAGGTTGAGTTCGAGTACGTTGACTCGCGGCTCGCCGAGGAATCCGAGTGTCCGGTCGGCGGTGTGGTCGCCGACGAGGTCGAGAACCTCGGAGGTCGGCATGCCACGGACCTCCGCCACGCGAGGGGCTTGCAGTCGAGCGTTGGCGACCGAGATGTCGGGATCCAGGCCCGACCCGGATGCGGTCACGGCGTCGACAGGGACCTCCGCGTCCGGTGCGAGCCCGTTCTCGTTGCGGTACGCCTCCGCGCGCCGCTCGACGGACTTCAGCAAGGCAGGGTTCGTCGGACCGAGGTTGCTGCCCGAGCTCAGTGTCCCGTCGTACTTGACCGCCGACGGACGGGGATGGAAGTACTCCGGCGTGGTGAACGGCTGTCCGATGAGCTCGGAGCCGACCACCCGTCCGTCGTGCTCGACCAGCGAGCCGTTGGCCTGGTCGGAGAACAGGGTCTGCGCGACACCGGTGACCGCGAGCGGGTACACGATCCCGGTGATCACGGTGAACAGCAGCAGCATGCCCAGGGCGGCCTGGAGTTGGCGACGCATCACGAGACTCCTAACGCGACGATGACGAGGTCTACGAGTTTGATGCCGACGAACGGAATGACGATGCCGCCGAGCCCGTAGATCAGCAGGTTGCGGCGGAGCATGACCTCGGGGCTCTCGGCGCGGAACCGGACACCGCGCAGCGCCAGCGGGATCAGCGCCACGATGACCAGCGCGTTGAAGATGACCGCGGACAGGATCGCCGAGCGTGGCGTGTCGAGACTCATCACGTTGATCTTGTCGAGCACCGGAAGGACGCCGGAGAACATCGCCGGGATGATCGCGAAGTACTTCGCGACGTCATTGGCGATCGAGAACGTGGTCAGCGAGCCCCTCGTGATCAGCAGCTGCTTGCCGATCTCGACGACCTCGATGAGCTTGGTCGGATCGGAGTCGAGGTCGACCATGTTGCCGGCCTCTTTGGCGGCCTGGGTGCCGGTGTTCATGGCGACGCCGACATCGGCCTTGGCGAGCGCCGGCGCGTCGTTGGTGCCGTCGCCGGTCATCGCGATCATGGCACCGCAGGTCTGCTCGCGCTTGATGAGCTCCAGCTTGTTCTCGGGCGTGGCCTCGGCGAGGTAGTCGTCGACGCCCGCCTCGTCGGCTATCGCCTTGGCCGTGAGCGGGTTGTCGCCGGTGATCATCACGGTGCGGATACCCATCGCCCGGAGTTGCCCGAACCGTTCTCGCATGCCCTCCTTGACGACGTCCTTGAGGTGGATGACCCCGAGCACCCTGGCGGCGCCCGAGTGCTCGTCGCGCTCGGCGACCGCGAGGGGAGTGCCACCACCGACCGAGATGCCGTGGGCGATCGTCTCGACGGCTTCCGGGACGGTGCCGGCGCCGTCCTCGACCCAGCGCCGCACGGCATCGGTGGCGCCCTTGCGGATGGAGACACCGTCTCGGTCGACGCCACTCATCCGGGTCTGGGCGCTGAACGCCACCAGCGTGCCAACGGATCGGCCATCCCCAGTCAAGCCGTACTGCTTCTCGGCGTACGTGACGATCGACCGGCCCTCGGGCGTCTCGTCGGCGAGGCTCGAGCGGTACGCCGCGGTGGCCAGGTCGTAGTCGAGGACGCCCGGCGCCGTGAGGAAGGCGGCGGCCTGCCGGTTGCCGAGCGTGATCGTGCCGGTCTTGTCGAGCAGCAGGGTGTCGACGTCGCCGGCGGCCTCGACGGCCCGGCCGGACATCGCCAGGACGTTGCGCTGCACCATCCGGTCCATACCCGCGATGCCGATCGCCGACAGCAGAGCTCCGATCGTGGTCGGGATCAGGCAGACCAGAAGGGCGACGAGGACGACGATGTCCTGCTCGGCTCCGGAGTAGATCGCGAACGGCTGCAGGGTGGCGACCGCGAGCAGGAAGATGATCGTCAGGCCGGCCAGCAGGATGTTGAGGGCGATCTCGTTGGGTGTCTTCTGTCGCTCGGCGCCCTCGACGAGCGCGATCATCCGGTCGAGAAACGTGTCGCCCGGCCGGGCCGTGATCCGCACGACGATCTCGTCCGAGAGCACACGGGTGCCGCCCGTCACGGCCGAGCGGTCGCCGCCCGACTCGCGGATCACCGGTGCCGACTCGCCGGTGATCGCCGACTCGTCGACGCTGGCGATCCCTTCGACGACGTCACCGTCACTGGGGATGAGCTCGCCGGCGGTCACGACACATTCGTCACCGACGCGGAGCTGGGTCGCGGGCACGTCTTCGATCGAGCCGTCCTCACGGCGCCGGCGCGCCATCGTCTCGGTCCGGGTCTTCCGCAGGGCGTCGGCCTGGGCCTTGCCGCGACCCTCGGCCATCGCCTCGGCGAAGTTCGCGAACAGCACCGTGAACCAGAGGACGACCGATACCAGACCGTTAAAGACGTCTTCCTGCCTCGCTGCCCCGGACAGGTCGCGGACGAACAGGACTGTCGTCACCACGCTGCCGATCAGGACCACGAACATCACCGGGTTGCGTGCCTGAACCCGCGGATCCAGCTTGCGGACGCTGTCACCGAGCGCGCGCCGGACGATGGACGGGTCGAACAGCGATCGGGTCGGGAGCGGATGCCGGTCACGTGCACTGCTGCCGACCGGACGAGTCTTGACGGTGGACATCTGAGTGGACTCCTACAGGGACAGCTGCTCGACGATTGGGCCGAGCGAGAGCGCGGGAAAGAAGGTCAGGCCCGAGACGATGACGACGACGCCGATCACCAGGCCGACGAACAGCGGCGTGTGAGTCGGGAAGGTCGCCGACGACGCCGGGACCGGCTGCTTGCGGGCCATCGAGCCGGCGATCGCGAGGACCGGGATGATCAGGAAGAAGCGACCGATCAGCATCGCGATGCCCAGCGTCGTGTCGTACCAGTTCGTCGCTGCGGTCAGTCCGCCGAACGCCGACCCGTTGTTGTTCGACGCCGACGTATAGGCGTAGAGGATCTCCGACAACCCGTGAGCCCCCGGATTAGCCTGCGACGCGACCGCTGAGTCCATCAGGACCGACGCCCCGGCGAAGGCCAGCACCGTCACGGGCATCGCAAGGAGATAGAGCACGACGAGCTTCATCTCCGAGGACTCGATCTTCTTGCCCAGGTACTCAGGCGTTCGACCGATCATGAGTCCCGCGATGAACACCGACAGGATCGCCATGATCAGCAGGCCGTTGAGCCCGACGCCGACACCGCCCGGGCTGACCTCGCCGAGCATCATGTGCAGCATCGGCACCCCACCGCCGAGCGGCGTGTAGCTGTCGTGCATCGAGTTGACCGAGCCGTTGGACGTGCCGGTCGTCGTCGCGGCCCACAGCCCCGAGGCTTCTGGGCCGAAGCGCAGCTCCTTGCCTTCCATGTTTCCACCGGGTTGGTCGGAGCCGGTGCTCTGGTCGACGCCCAGCGCGTTGAGGTCGGAGTTGCCGTGGGCCTCCAAGCCCATCGCGAGCAGCGACATGCCGGCCCAGATGATCAGCATGATCGCGAAGACGGCGCGTCCCTGCCGCTTGTCGCGCACCAGGGAGCCGAAGGTGAACGCCAGCGCGAACGGGATGATGGCGATCGCCCAGATCTCGAGGATGTTGTTGAACGGCGTGGAGTTTTCGAACGGGTGGGCCGAGTTGGTGTTGAAGAAGCCGCCGCCGTTGGTTCCGAGCTGTTTGATCGAGACCTGACTTGCGGCCGGGCCGCCGGGAATGACCTGGCTCGCACCCTCGACCGTCGTCACGGTGCTGTTGCCGCTGAAATTCTGGATCACGCCCTGGCTCACCAACACGATGGCGACGAGGAAGGCCAGCGGGATCAGGATCCGTACGATCGACCGGGTCAGGTCGACCCAGAAGTTGCCGAGTGTGCCGGCCCGGCGTCGTGCCAGGCCCCGAATCAGCGCTGCCATGACGGCCATCCCGGCAGCGGCCGAGACGAAGTTTTGCACGGTCAAGCCGACCATCTGAGTCGGATGGCTCATCGTGACCTCGCCGCCGTATGACTGCCAGTTGGTGTTGGTCATGAAGCTGACAGCCGTGTTGAACGACAGGTGCGGTACGACGCCGGGCAGATCGTTGGGGTTCAGAGGCAATCCGGCCTGCCACCGCATCAGGGCGTACAGGAACAGAAACGAGATCAGGCTGAAGGCGAGAACGGAGTAGGCGTAGACCTTCCAGTTCTGCTCCTTGTCGGGGTCGACACGGCAGATCCGGTAGATCCCGCGCTCCATCGGGAGGAACACCCGATCGCCCGGGGCCTTGCGCTCGTCGCCGTAGACCCGGGCCATGTACCAGCCCAGGGCCGGCGCGGTGACGAGCAGGACGACGATCAGCGCCGCGAACTGCGCCCAAGCTGCGCCCGTCATCTAGAACCGCTCCGGAAAGATCAGGGCACACACCAGGTAGCCGGTGAGGAGGGCCACGACGACGAGCCCGACGACGTTGTCGGCGCTCATCGCTGGCTCACCGCCGGCTCCTGGCCCGCCTCACTGTCGAGCTCGTCGGCAGGCTCCGGCCCGCTCGCGACGATGCGATCGCAGGCCCGGACATAGCCGACGCACAGCCCGAAGAACGCCACCGTCAGGGCGACGAAAAGGAGATCGGTCATGCCACCAGTCAAGGACGTGGCCGACCATCGGCACCCGGTCTTGACGCCGCGTTGACGGGTCTTGACGCGATCTTGACGCGACGAGCCCGCCGGACGGATAGCCATCCGGCGAGCCCCTCAGGACGCGGTCAGACCTTGCGGCGCAACGCCCGCACCGAGAGCACCGAGAACAACGCCGCGATGCCGGCCGCCCAGATCAGTGAGGTGACGATCGGTTCGGCCTCGGCACCGGTGACCATGAGCCCGCGACAGGCGTCGGCGAGGACACTCACCGGGTTGTTCTCGACGATCGGCTGCAGCCAATCCGGCATGGTGTCCGACGGGGCGAACACGTTGCTCACGAAGGTGATCGGGAACAGCGCGGTGAAGCCGAAGAGCTGGACGTGCTCGGGATCCTTGGCCAAGACGCCGACCAGAACCGACACCCACGAGAACGCGAGAGCGAACACCAGGACCAGCACGAACGCGCCGAGAAGGCCGAGCAGCGACGTCTCCACCCGGAAGCCGAGCACGTAGCCGACGCCGAGTAGCAGCGCGAACGACCAGGCCTGTTTGACCATGTCGGCGGCGATCCGGCCGGCCAACGGCGCCCACCGGGCGATCGGCAGTGAGCGCAGCCGGTCGAAGACACCCTTGGTGAGGTCGGTGTTGAGGCCCATCCCGACGTACATCGTGACGAAGAACATGTTCATCACGATCAGGCCCGGAAGCGTCAGCGTCAGGTAGTCGCCGGGCGAACCTCCGATCGCGCCGCCGAAGACGTAGGTGAACAACAGCACGAACAGGATCGGCTGGAAGCTGAAGTCTCCGAGCTCCCAGGGGTTGTGCCGGATCTGGACGAGGGTTCGCCACGCGAGCGTCATCGACTGGCGAAGGCCTTGGATCGGACTGACCCGAGACGGCAAATCGCGCGGGATGGGCTCGACCGTCGGAGCGGCGCTCATCCCAGGGCCTCCTCGGTCTCAGCCTGGTCGTCGGCCTCTTCGGCCGGATGGCCGGTCAGGGACAGGAACACCTCGTTGAGGCTGGCGCTACGCAGCGACAGCTCGGTGATCACGATCCCGAGATCGTCGAGCCGCCGGACGACTGCGGGGAGGACCTCGGGCTCGATCACCGGCGCCGTGACGAGCCCGCCCTCGACGTCGGGAGTGGAGTGGGTCAGCTCACCGACAACCGTGACGACAGTCGGCAGGTCCGACGGCTCCGACGGCCGCACGTTGAGGCATTGCGAACCGGTCTTGGCCTTCAGCTCGTCGGAGGTGCCGGTTGCGATGACCTTGCCGTGGTCGATGACCGCGATGGCGTCGGCCAGCTCGTCGGCTTCCTCGAGGTATTGCGTCGTGAGCAGGACGGTCACGCCGCCCGCCACCATGGTCCGGATCAGCGCCCAGAGCTGGATCCGGGCACGGGGATCGAGACCGGTGGTGGGCTCGTCGAGGTAGAGCAGCCGGGGGCGCCCGACCATGCTCGCCGCCAGGTCGAGGCGGCGGCGCATGCCGCCGGAGTAGGTCTTCGTGGCCCGGTGTGCGGCGTCTGCCAGTCCGAAGTCGTCCAGCAGCTCGGTCGCCCGGGCCTTCGCCTCGGCCTTCGGGATGCCGAGGAGGCGGCCGATCAGCAGCAGGTTTTCGGCTCCAGTCAGCATCTCGTCGACCGCGGCGTACTGCCCCGTGAGACCGACCAGCTGGCGGACCTGATGGGCCTCTCGGACGACGTCGTATCCGCCGACCGTGGCGTGGCCCGCGTCCGGCCGCAGCAGGGTCGACAACACCCGAACGGCCGTCGTCTTGCCGGCACCGTTGGGTCCGAGCAGGCCGAGTACGGTACCGCTG